>JACKQG010007810.1_pt1 | contig 10635 bp, 9 predicted proteins | sample 8237621 | NCBI WGS metagenome assembly JACKQG01 (sample SAMN15677084, study PRJNA649215) | marine metagenome | biome: marine; feature: Black Sea; material: saline water; isolation source: suspended particulate matter (SPM) from the Black Sea western gyre | collected 2013-06-09/2013-06-10 | depth...
CCATTCCGGTGGGGCGCTTCTGCGGGGTCTCCATCGCTACATTCTCCTCAAGAGGGACAGGCTCCCGAGATGTGCTCGGTAGCCCCGCACCATCGTCTCACTTTTCATCGCCCTTCGACTATAAGCGAAGCGGCCTCAGGACATCGTGCACCTTTGCCCACAACCCACCCGTTTCCGTCATCCAATCCGCTATCCTGTCAACTGCCCCCGCCACGTCGCTGTCCGATATGTCCAGTTCCAACGTCGGCAAAATGGATTCCCCGACCAATCGGCGCAAGAGTTCCTGTTCCTCAATGAACACTTGCAGGTCGTCATACTGTGCCGGGTTGCCTGAGACCTTGAGTCTCTCCCCGCGCGCATGTTCAAAGGATTCCGCTGTCCGCGTACAGAACACCAGGTGAAAACCAAGACCGTCTAACCTCTCCTCAAGCCAGCGGAAATCGTGGTCTTTGCCATAGGTCTGCAGTTGGTAGGCTCGGGTGGATATGTGGAAACGGTCAATGATCCACGAATAGTAGCGCAGAAGTTCAAAGAGGCGGACCCAGGTGCGGTAGGTCTCCAGGGCCAGGGCTTCTTCGTGAGGCTCAAAGTTTATGAGACCCCGCCCCCAGGGAAAGTTGGTGAAGGCGCACCATTCGGCAGAGATGATCGGGGAATGATAGCGGTATTTCCGAGGCCCTACGATGCGGGGATGTTCATTCAGGGCGAAAGCGATCTCAGTCTTGAGAGTCAGGCGCGTGCCTTCCAGAATGATCTTGGGGCATAGTTTTGAAGACATGGTGCTCCTTTTGTGTCAACTTAAGCTCTGAGCCCCGTCCCCGGGGCGGCCCGAGGACGGGCCTTTGAGCCTTAAGGTGACACTGATGGTGCTCCTTCCGGCGTCTCGACTTGGGCGCAGCCTCAGCAGGTCACGTGGAACAGTCCGATGACCTTGCCTTTGGCCTCGTTCCATAAACGGATGGCGTCGGGCGTGGCTGCCAGTTTCGTCCGGCAGTTGTGTTTCTCCAAGTATGCCTGGGCTTCGTCCGAGAGGCGCACCAGGTCATACTGTCCCGTCCCAATGATGAGCAGCTCCGCCCCATCTTCGTAAACGTACTTGGCCTCGTCCAACGAAATGGTGTGAGAGGTGCCGTAGACCCTCTTGGACAGCTTCTTCTTGCGCTTCTTGACCGAGCCGTCCAGCCTGAGAATCACGTCGTTTGTGATCTTTTGACCGTCAATGGTGATTGAGCCAAAGCTCGTGGCTTCGATTTTCGGTTGCATCTTCTGTACCCCCCAACCGTCCGAGGGACCTGGCGAAGTCTCTACTTCACCAGGCTGCGAGCTGCCTCCAGCAGGGCCACACTGACGGTCTCAATGTCCCCCGATCCATCCACCTTCACCAGCAGGCCCGCCTGGCGATAGTAGTCAATGAGGGGCGACGTCTGCTGGTGATAGACCTTGAGGCGGGCCCGCACCGTCTCCGGTTTGTCGTCGTCCCGCTGATACAGCACCACACCGCAGGCGTCGCACACGCCTTCTTTGGCTGGTGGGCTGAAGACGGTGTGATAGGGTGTCTGGCACTGGCCGCAGATCCAGCGACCCGACAGCCGGCGCACCAGCTCCTCGTCGGGTACAGCAATGTAGAGCACGCCGTTCAACTTCCGCCCCATCTCGGCGAGCATCCTGTCCAGGCTCTCGGCCTGGGGTTGGGTACGGGGGAAGCCGTCGAGGATGGCCCCCTGGTCACAATCGGCCCGCTGTAGCCGATCCCGCACCATGGCGATGGTCACGTCGTCGGACACCAGTTGGCCCTTGTCCATGTACTTCTTGGCCAGCAGGCCAAGTGCCGTCTCGTTCCTCAGGTTCTCGCGGAACAGGTCGCCGCTGGCCACGTGAGGCAGCTTCAGCTCTTTCTCCAATCGCTCCGCCTGGGTGCCCTTACCGGCCCCGGGTGGGCCAAGTAAGACAAGATACATGCGATCCTCCCATGACTGTACTGAACGTGCGCGAAAACGCGGAGAGAGCGTCTCCGCCTCCAGTACCTCTCGGAAGAACTCCAGGGAGTAGCGCAACCGCTTGCTGTCAATGCGCCGCACTATTCTTTGGCCACCACATTCATATCTGGCAGGAGGATGTAGGGCAGAGCGATGGACACATCTATTATACCTGACCTCCCCCAAAAGGCAAACCTTTCCAGGCCAGGTGCGACGCACTTTTGGCTCGGATAAGGCAAGAAACTGGTATCAAACTGCTTGGAATCACAGCTTCTGAGAGTCAGCCGAAGTGCGTCGCACCTGAACTTAACGGCATTGGGGGTTGATTTGTCTCGTAGGCCAAATCGTTGTAAAATGGGTTGGTCTACAAAACCGGGAGGATTCAAGACTCATGCTCATCACCAATTTCACCGAGTTGATCGAAGCGGCGCAGGCGGTGGGGCCGAAGTGCATCGCCATAGCCGCAGCCCACGACCCAGCAGTGCTTATCTCTGCTGAGGAGCTGCAAAAACTGGGCATTACTGTTGCTTACCTGGTGGGCGACCAGCCAGCCATTGAGCACCTGGCTCAGGAACATCATCTCGACCTCAGCGGCATGACCATCGTCCACGAGCCGGACACTGGCCGGGCCGCTCAGCACGCGGTGGCTATGGCCCGCGAGGGCCAGGCCGATGTGGTGATCAAAGGCCAGCTCAAAACCCCCCAGATCCTGGGCGCAGCCCTTGACCGCGAGAGAGGCATCCGGAAGAGAAAACTTCTCACCCACGTGGGCCTCTTTGAGGTGCCCGGCTTCGATCGCATCATCTACATGAGCGATAGCGGCGTGATCCTCTCACCCACCATCGAGCAGAAGGTGGTCATCATCCAGAACGTGGTCGAGGTGGCCCACAAGTTCGGCCTGGAGAGGCCCAGGGTAGCGGTTCTCGCAGCTACTGAGGTCGTCAACCCCAAGATCCCCAATTCCATCGAGGCCCTGGCTTTGACCAGAATGGCCGAAGATGGCTGGGTAGAGGGAGCCATCGTTGACGGGCCGCTGACACTGGATGTTGCCCTCTCATCCGAGGCCGCTTGGATCAAAGGGGTGGAGAGTCCCGTGGCGGGAAAGGCCGACATCCTCATCGTGCCTGGGGTGGTGGCGGGTAACACAGCCGCCAAGGCCATTCAGTATCTGGCGGGTGGCCGCATGGCCGGGCTGGTGGTGGGGGCCAAGGTGCCCATCATCATCAACTCCCGTGCCGACACCGCCGACACCCGCCTCCTCTCCACGGCCATGGCCGTGGTTCTGGCAGCGAGTTGACAATTCGCTGTCCAACCGGACCGATTTTCACCAAGCCAGAGCCACGAGCGCTCCACGAAGTTGTTTTTTGTGCAAATGCCGCCCTTGGGCTATAATAAGGGTAGGCTATCATCCACGGCAGAAACCTGTAAGCGTTAGGCTGGTGAGAGGTATAAAATGACGGACGAACAGAACTCTTCGTAGCCCGCATTGAACAGCTTCTTCGGGATATGGAGGTGATATCGTGAACGATCATTTAAGCTATCTCCGAGGCCACGAGCGAGTAGCTGTGAGCGAATGCGTTGGTCGTTTGAGGCAGATTTTGGGGAAGCAACTGATCGGTGCCTGGTTGTTCGGTTCGAAAGCGCGAGGCGACTTTGGTCCCGACTCAGACATTGATCTGTTGATCGTGATCCCTGAGCTGGATTGGTCCCTGTGGGATGAAATCCGCTTGACCGCAGCTCGAATTTCCCTGGAATACGACGTGCTGCTCAACACCCACATCCTTGACCAACCTCGTTGGCGCGCTCAGAAGCGCTATCAAGATACGCTGTGGCGGGAAGTGCATCAGGACGGTGTATCGTTGTTATAGCGAGGCCGAATAGGCCTTGGACCTCATTGAACGTTAGAGCAAATCTCAGCGGAGAGAGACGATGGACAAATCACTGAAGATACTGTTGGTTTCCTCCGAGGCAGTGCCCTTCGCCAAGGTAGGAGGGCTGGCCGATGTGGCCGGATCGCTGCCCAAGGCCCTGCGGCGGTTGGGCCACGATGCCAGGCTGGCACTGCCCAAATACGGACAGATCAACGAAGCCAGGTTCGAGCTGGCCAAGGTTTTTGAGTCACTGCCCGTGCCTGCAGGCTCCGATCGCGAGTTAGCCTCAATCTTCGAGAGCGTCGTTGAGGGTATGCCCGCCTACCTGGTTGGCAACGACAAATACTTTGGCCGCGAGGAGGTCTACGGCTACGACGACGACGGGGAGCGCTTCGTCTTCTTCTGCCGGGCCACCCTGGAGATGCTCAAGGAGCTCGACTGGCAGCCGGACGTCATCCACTGCAACGACTGGCACACCGGCATCATCCCTAATTGGCTGAAGACCATTTACAGGGACGATCCCTTTTTCGCCAGCGTCGCGACCGCCTTCACCATCCACAACCTGGCCTACCAGGGCATCTTTGGTCCCCAGCTTCTGGAGTTCGCCGCTTTGGCCGATTACGGCCTCATCCCCTATCCCAAATACGATGATCTGAGCCGGCTGGTCGTCCTGATGGCGCGGGGCATCCTCTTCGCCGATGTTGTCAACACCGTGAGCGAGAAATATGCCCAGGAGATCCTCACCCCTGAATATGGAGAGAGACTGCACCCCATTCTGGCCCAGCGCCAGGATCGCCTCTTTGGCATCCTCAACGGCCTGGACTACGAGGTCTGGAATCCGGCCACCGACCGAGACATCGCTGTCAACTACGACGTCGCTTCCCTGGACCGACGGGTGGAGAATAAGCTGGCCCTACAGCAGGAAGCAGAGCTCTCTCTGGCCCCTGACGTCCTATTGATCGGGATAATCTCCCGCCTGGCCGATCAGAAGGGCTTCGATATTCTGGCTGAAGCCATAGAGCAAATGATGGATCTGGATCTCCAGTTCGTCCTCCTGGGCACGGGCGATGAGCGTTACCACAGCACCTTTGCTAATGTGGCAGAGAAGTATCAAGGTCAGGCTGCGGTCTTTCTCAAATTCGACGGTGCTCTGGCGCGGCGCATCTACGCCGGCAGCGATGCCTTCCTCATGCCCTCGCGCTTCGAGCCCTGCGGCCTGGGGCAGCTCATCTCCATGCGCTACGGCAGCGTGCCCATCGTTAGGAGCACCGGCGGCCTGGCCGACACGGTGGAGGACTACGACCCAGCCACGGGCCGGGGCAATGGCTTCGCCTTCTCAGACTACAGTGAAGAGGCCCTTTTCACTGCCGTGGAGAGGGCCCTGGAGACCTATCGCCGTAAAGACACCTGGCGAACCCTGATGGAGCGGGGGATGAGGGCCGATTTCTCGTGGGAGATTTCGGCCAGGAAGTACGTGGAGTTGTATCAGAAAGCTCTTGAGTTCAAACAAGACGAATTGGAGGTTTGAAGTTGGAAGCTGGAAATTCGAAACACATTTACCTCGCTCTGGCCATCCACAGCCACCAACCCGTGGGTAACTTCGATTGGGTCTTCGATAAGGCTTGCCATGTAGCTTACGTGCCGATGATCGAAGCCCTGGAGCACCACCCGACCGTCAGGATGGCCCTTCACTACACGGGACCGTTGCGCGATTGGATCGCCGAGAACCGGCCGGAGTTGATCGAGCGCATCCGTGCACTGGTGGCTCGCGGCCAAGTGGAGATGATGACCGGCGGCTACTATGAGCCCGTCCTGGTGGCCCTCTACGATGCCGACAAGCGAGGCCAAATCGAGAAGCTCACCCAGGCGGTGCGAGACGACTTCGGCTGCGAGGCCACGGGGGCCTGGCTGGCCGAGCGGGTCTGGGAACCCCACCTGGCCAAGCCCCTGGCGGAGGCGGGAGTCCAGTACACCGTCGTGGATGACACCCACTTTAAGTACGTGGGGCTGGAGGACGAGCACCTCTTTGGCTACTACGTCACCGAGGAGCAGGGAACCACCCTCAAGATCTTCGGCACCTCTAAGCACCTGCGCTACACCATACCCTGGGCTTCGGTGGAGGAGGTCATCGCCTGGCTGCGAGGACAGGCCGATGAGTCAAGGCGTAAAGTAGCTGTCATGGGCGACGACGGCGAGAAGTTCGGCCTGTGGCCCGGCACCTATGATTACTGCTGGCTCAGTCAACGCGGTCGGCAGGGCTGGATAGAGGAGTTTTTCCAGGCCCTCGAACGGAATTCCGATTGGCTGACGACCATAACTCCCGGCGAGTACGCCGAAAACTTCCCCGCCCTGGGCCGCATCTATCTCCCCACGGCCTCCTACGACGAGATGACCGAGTGGGCGCTGCCGGCCAAGCTCTCTGGAGAGATCATCCACTTGAAGCATCGCCTGGAGGACGAAGGGCGGAAGGACGTCCTGCGTTTCATCAAAGGCGGCTTCTGGCGTTACTTCATGGTCAAGTATCCCGAAATCAACACCATGCACAAGAAGATGCTGCTGGTTAGTGAGAAGGTACATCAAATGACCAATGACCAAATCCCAAATCCCAATGAGTTGCACAGGTCAGATGTTGGTCATTGGTCATTGGGGTTTGGTCATTCCGTTCTTGACCACCTCTGGGCCGGCCAGTGCAATTGTCCCTACTGGCACGGCGTCTTCGGTGGCATCTACCTCTTCCACATCCGCGTTGCTAACTACGATCACCTCATCGCCGCCGAGAACCTGGCCGATGCCCAGCGGCATCCCGATGGCTCCTGGGTTGAATGGCGGGAGTTCGACCTCGACCGCGATGCCAGCCCTGAGGTTCTCCTCTCCAGCGATGCCATGAACCTGTACTTCGACCCCATCGTCGGAGGCACCCTCTTCGAGTGGGATTGGCGCTCCCGGCGCTACAACCTGCTCAACACCCTGACCCGCCTTCCTGAGGGCTATCATCAGGATCTAGTGGAAGCGGGAAGTAAGGGGGAGACAGTGGTGGCCGGCGAGGAAGGGGGGACGGAGACCATCCACACGGCCAGGGTGCGGGTCAAGGAGAAGGACCTGCACGAGAAGCTCTTCTACGACTGGTACCGCCGCGCTAGCCTCATTGATCATTTCCTGCACCCCGATACAACCCTGGATGATTTCTATCGTTGTCAATACGGAGAGGCTGGCGACTTCGTGGATCAACCCTACAGCTATGAAGTTGAGGAAGGCGATGGGCACCTGACCTTGAAGCTCACTCGCGACGGCCACGTCTGGTGTTCCACAATCCACAATCCGCAATCCGCAATCAAATCACCCCTGCGAGTGGAGAAAAGAATCGAAGTCATTGCCAACAGCACAGAGCTGAAAGCAACCTACGTCTTGACTAACACCGGCCAGGAAACGGTGGGTGTTTGCTTTGGAGTGGAATTCAATTTCGCTATCCTGGGTGGGGATGGCCCCGACGCTCACTACGTCCTATCCGAGCAGGAGAATGCAGCCCTCAATTCTAAAGGCCAGTGGGAAGACGTGAATAACCTGAGGCTGATCAGCAAGATGCTGGGGATGGAGATCGAGCTGGGCTTCGGTCGGCCGGCCACTCTCTGGCGGTTCCCCATCGAAACCATCTCCAATTCGGAGGCTGGCTTCGAGCGGGTGTACCAGGGGTCTTGTTTGCTGCCCCATTGGAGAATCAATCTGGCCTCAGGGCGAAGCTGGCAAGTGGGGTTGTGGTTGAGATTGCGAGAGGTTCAAAGGGAGTGAACGCTGACACCCCGCAACCCAGGCAGCAGGCCGCCGAGCGCGCGGTAGAATTCGTGAAATCGGGGATGGTAGTGGGGCTGGGCCACGGCAGCACGGCCATCTTCGCCGTGCGCCGCATCGCTGAGTTGCTGCACGAGGGCCAACTGCAAGACATCCTGGGCGTGCCGTGTGCGCTCCAGGTCGAAGCGGAGGCGCAGCGGCTGGGAATCCCGCTGACCACGCTGGACGAGCATCCCGTCGTGCACCTGACGATTGACGGCGCGGACGAGGTGGACCCTAATCTGAACCTGATCAAGGGCGGCAGTGGCGCGCTCTTGCGGGAAAAGATCGTCGCCCAGGCCAGCCGCCGCGAGATCATTGTGGTGGACGAGGCCAAACTCTCGCCCGCGCTGGGCACACACTGGCCAGTACCGGTGGAGGTGGTCCCCTTCGGCTGGCGCTCGCAGGCCGCTTATCTGGAATCGCTGGGGGCGCAGCCGGTCTTGCGCCTGAATAGCGATGGCACTCCCTTCAAGACCGACCAGAGCAACCTGATCCTGGATTGTCACTTTGGCCCGATCGCGAATCCAGCCCAACTGGCGGCCCGGCTGAGCGAGCGTGCCGGCATCGTAGAACACGGGTTGTTCCTGGGGTTGGCAACAGACGTAATCGTCGCCAGCGACAAAGGGATTCGCCATCTCAAGCGTGATCCGCGAGGTGACGTTTGACGCCCACGCAATACGCATCACGCAACACGTTCGAAGGAGAATACAATGATCGTGATCGAGGCTTCCATCCTATCAGCCGATTTTGCGTGCCTGGGCGAGCAGGCTCGCGAGGCCGAAGCCGCCGGAGTTGACGCTATCCAGGTGGACGTGATGGACGGGCGCTTTGTCCCCGACATCACCTTCGGGCCGGGCGTGGTGCGGGCGTTGCGTCCGCTGGTGAGCCTGCCGCTGGATGTGCACCTGATGATCGTCGAGCCAGAGCGACACCTGGCCGCGTTTGCGGATGCTGGGGCAGACCGCCTGATCGTGCACCAGGAAACTTGCCCGCATCTCCATCGTGTGCTACAATACGTCCGCGAGCTCAAGATAGCAGTAGGCGTGGCCATCAACCCTGGCACGCCCCTGAGCGTTCTAGAAGAAGTGCTGCACCTGGCCGACCTGATCCAGGTGATGACGGTCAACCCTGGTTGGGGCGGGCAGCCATTCCTCCACAGCCAACTGGACAAGATTCGCCGCCTGCGGCGCATGCTGGACGAGCGCGGGTTGGACACACCCATCGCCGTGGACGGCGGGATAGACACAACCACCGCGCCGCTGGTCGTGGACGCCGGGGCGACGGTGCTGGTGGCGGGATCGAGCATATACAATGACAGGGCGTCCGTGGCCCAAAACGTGGCCACGCTGCGGGCAAGCGTCCGCACCCCTACATCACATTAGAAGAGGTAAGAGACCTATGCAACCCATCTGCACCTTTACTATCGTCCCCTCTTTGCCGACCAAGCTGGAACGCCTCCGAGAACTGGCCTACAATCTCTGGTGGTGCTGGAACCTGGAGGCTATAGATCTCTTCCGTCGGCTGGACCGCGAGCTATGGGAAGAGTCTGGCCACAATCCTGTACTGATGCTGGGGAGCATCAAGCAGGAGCGGCTGGAGGAGACAGCCGAGGACGATGGGTTCATGGCCCATCTAGAGCGGGTCTATCAACAGTTCGACCGCTATATAAAGAGTCAAAACACCTGGTATAAAAAAGCCCACGGCGAATCCAGAGAGCCGTGCATCGCCTACTTCTCAGCCGAGTTCGGGCTTACCGACTGCATGCCCAACTACGCGGGGGGCATGGGGGTACTGGCCGGCGATCACCTTAAATCGGCCAGCGACCTGGGCCTGCCCCTGATGGGAGTGGGCCTGCTCTATCAGAAAGGGTACTTTCACCAGTATCTGAACGCAGATGGGTGGCAACAGGAGCTGTACCCGAAGAACGATTTCTACAACATGCCCATACAACTGGAGCAGAGAGAGGACGGAACGCCGGTGACTGTCCAGGTTGATTACCCCGGCCGTACAGTCACTGCCCAGGTGTGGCGCGCCCAGGTCGGCCGGGTGCCTCTCTTCCTGCTGGATACCAACATCCCAGCCAATAATCGTCAGGATCAGGACATCACCGACGAGCTATATGGCGGGGATCTGGAGATGCGTATTCGGCAGGAAATCATGCTGGGCATCGGCGGCATCCGCGCCCTGGAAACCCTGGGGATCCGTCCCACCATCTGCCACATGAACGAGGGCCACTCCGCCTTCCTGGCTCTGGAGCGGATCCGCATCCTCATGGAGGAGCGAGGGCTCTCTTTCGCGGAGGCACGGGAGGCCGCTTCGGCCGGCAACGTTTTCACCACCCACACTCCCGTCCCGGCTGGGATTGATAGATTCCCGCCTCAGCTCATGGACAAGTACTTCTCCGATTACTATAGAACGCTTGACCTCTCGCAGCAGGAGTTCCTGGCCTTAGGACGCGAGAATCCGGCGGACAATCGAGAGTCCTTCAGTATGGCTATCCTCGCCCTACGCCTGGCAGCCCACACCAACGGAGTGAGCCGGCTGCACGGCCAGGTCTCGCGCAGAATGTGGCGGGGGATCTGGCCGGGTATACCTGAGGACGAGGTGCCCATCACCTGCGTCACCAACGGTATCCATATCCCCTCTTGGATCTCCCTGGACATGGCCAGACTTTATGACCGCTACCTGGGACCCCGCTGGTTGGAACGCCCGGCGGACCAGACCATCTGGGCACGGGTAGATGAGATCCCCGACGAGGAGCTTTGGCGCACCCACGAGAGGCGGCGGGAGCGCCTGGTGGCCGTTGCTCGGCGGCGGCTGCGCGAGCAGCTCGAGAAGCGGGGAGCTCCCCCGTCCGAGATAGAGAAAGCGGGCGAAGTGCTGGATCCCGAGGCTCTGACCATCGGGTTCGCCCGCCGCTTCGCCACCTACAAGCGCGCCACCCTGATCCTGCGCGATCC
>JACKQG010007811.1_pt1 | contig 10634 bp, 7 predicted proteins | sample 8237621 | NCBI WGS metagenome assembly JACKQG01 (sample SAMN15677084, study PRJNA649215) | marine metagenome | biome: marine; feature: Black Sea; material: saline water; isolation source: suspended particulate matter (SPM) from the Black Sea western gyre | collected 2013-06-09/2013-06-10 | depth...
GAAGGCGAGGAACTGGCTGCCCTTGCCAAGGCTAAGGGTGTACAGACTGCGGTTGGCCTGCAATCTGGGGTCAGCCCGGCTTTGATCTATATCAAGGAACTCACCGAGACCGGCTACGTGGGTGAGGTGCTTTCCTGCCACGTCACCACCATGCGTGACGGTTCTCTGGCGCGTGCTCCTGGTCGCACCTGGAATCTGGATATCGACCAGGGAGCCAACACCCTGACCATCGCCAACGGGCACGTGATTGACGCGTTGCGCTTTGTATTGGGTGACTTCAAACGGGTGGCCTGCATGGTCACGACCCAGATAGACAAGATGCCGGTGACTGGCACCGATGAGATCATCGATGTCACATCGCCGGACAACGTGCGAGTCAGCGGTCAACTGGAGCGCGGCGCAGCGGTGTCGGTACACGTCGGCGCTGTCCCTTGGGGTGGCACCGGGTTCCGCATGGAGATCTATGGCCGAGAAGGCACTCTGATCACCACTGGAAGTGTCTCGTCCCAGCGCGGTGAGATGCTGCGGATACAAGGCGCGCAGAAGAGCAACGATCTGGAAGACTTGGCGATACCCGAGCGTTTTGTGTATGTGCCAGACGATTTCCCCAAAGGTGATCCCTTCAATGTTGGGCAGATGTATGCCCTATTCGCAGAGGCCATCCGGACCGGCGAGAACCGTCTCCCGACCTTCGACGATGCAGTTAAGCTGCATCGCTTCCTAGATACCATCAAACAGGCGTCAGATACCGGCAAAGAACTACCGGTCAACTGACGCGGTTAAACGGAGTACCTCATGCAGATTGGGATGTTTTATCAGATTCAGGTTCCCAGGCCGTGGTCGTCCACCAGTGACATGGACCGCCATTGGGAGATGATGGACCAAATCGTCTTGGCCGAGGAACTGGGGTTTGAGAGTGTTTGGATGGCGGACCACATGTTTCGCACCGAGTGGTCCCATTCCAGCGCGCCGGACGTTACCCTGGCCGCCATCAGTCAGAGAACATCCCGTATCAGACTGGGGATAGGTGTGGCAGTGCCTCCCGTGCAGCACCCGCTGCACATCGCTGCGCGGGTCGCCACCCTGGATATCTGGAGCAAAGGCAGGGTGGACTTGGGTGTGGGCCGCTCTGGTTACCCGTATCAGATGGCAGCCTTTGGCGTTGATCTAGAAAACGCCACCGGCATGGTGGATGAAGCTCTGGAGATCATTCCCATGGCCTGGTCCGAGGGTGAGTTCTCCTACCAGGGAGAGTTTTTCAATATCCCAACCAGAGAAGTCCATCCCAAGCCGGTGCAAACACCCCATCCGCCCATGTGGTTGGGATGCAGCCAGGAAGAAACTTTCAGAAAGGCTGGCGAGTTGGGATTGGGATGCCTGGCCATGTCGGGCGGCGGCCCTGACCGTCTGACCCAACTTATTGGTGCCTACCGTGAGGGCATCCGAAACGCCAAACCAGTGGGCAAGTTGGTCAAAGACCGGGTTTCAATCTCAATGCTGGCGATCTGCGGCGAGAACCGGAAGAAAACCCAGGAACGGGGTGCCGAGATATTGGACTGGTACCGGCATCAACAGGAACTCCGTGACGTGAGGGTTTGGCAGGACCAAGACCCGGCCAACGTGCCAAGCGACTACCAATGGCATTACCAACGTTCAACGGCGGCTGATTCCTCTAAACGGGATGAAACGTCATCCCTTGATCTGATCAAACAAGGGCGTTACTGCATCGGTGACCCGGACGACTGCCTTCGATACATGGAGCAGTACCAACCAACGGGCGTGGACGAAATCATGCCCTTGTTCCAGATTGGTCCAATGGCCAATCAAGAGGTCATGGAGACACTGAGTCTATTCGGCAAACATGTCATCCCTCAGGTGGCGAACGCCGACTAGGTGCAGGGGTAGGTCCTTTTGTCGATTTGGGACTTTAAACCAATCGCCCAGAAGACCGTTCCTGAGAATAAAAACTGGAAATTTGTAGTTCCGGCAGACGTACCATGCCGGGACGTTCTGTGAGGACAATGAAACCTTTCTTTTTGGTAGCGGTGCTTGTCGCTATCCTGGCTATGGGCTGCTCGGTGGCGGATGAACTGTCCACCCGACTGCCGTCGAACGATTCTCCGGCAAATGACTCCACAGCTAACGATGCTGCTAGCAACGACGCCACTGGCAATGAATCGAATGGCACGCCTTCAGGTTCGACTGGTGGGTCGGAAGCGTCGCCAACCACTCAGGGGACTGAGGCGACGGAGCAGCCAAAACTGATTGAGGTTATCGGTTCTGAGCCGCGCAGGTTGACCAGGGACTACGGCGCTGACCAGGACCCAGCGTGGGACCCTCGGGGCAACATAATCGCATTTATGACCAGCAAACCAGGGGAGTTGGGCAGACCCTATGAGATTGGCGGTGTTTCCCCGCTGGGTACCACTCCGTGGACGATGGCGGAAGGCCCACGATTCGATATTGGCATTGCCGGTGAATTGGCCTGGGTGGGCGAAACCGGCAAGTTGATGACCAACGAGCGAATCTCTATTCACGAGTACATGACTTTTGACACGGAGCGGTCTCCCTTCGTCCGCACTGTTTCCGACCACAACGATGATGCTTTCACCCGCAACCTGGTGATTCCTGGTGGCCAGGGCGGGGATGGGTTGGCGGTGTCCGGCGACGGCGAAACCGTGATGTGGATGATCAGAACCTCCCACGATCCCAAGAGCTATGAGGTTACGGTCAGACTTGCCGAGCTTGAAGGTCTAACAGGACAATCGGCGAATGACGCTGGTACCGCTCTCGTCACCCATTCAGCTAAAACCCAAGGCCCTGACTTCAACAGAGGGTTCAGCCTCACAAGAGAAGCCGAGAATTTTGTGGTGAGCCTGAAGAACGGTGAAGGTTTTGACCTGTTCTTGATGGACAGCTCAAACGGCGCAGAGATTCGGCAGTTGACCACCAGCGGCCTGTCCTTTGGCGAGCACAACCTCTATCCGGCAATCTCTCCGGATGACCAATGGGTAGCGTACTCGTCGCAGTCGGGCGTGGACGGCAGACCCGATCTCTTTGTCATCAATATGGACGGCACCGGACGGGCAAAGGTGACGGATACGTCAGACGTCAGCGAGATGCGGCCGTCCTGGTCTCCTGATGGCTTGGCAATGGCCTACCAGGGGCAAGACTTCAGTGACGACAACCCCAACTGGGACATCTACGTAATCGATGTGTTTGGCAGCTCCTCTGGTACAGCCGTAACGACGGACCCGGCGGCCCAGGCCCAACCTGCAGCCGATACCGCACCGGCCGTTGGATCACTCACGGTTGAGCACGTCCGTTCCTGGGGCGAATCCGGTAATGAAAATGGCCAGTTCAACGCCCCACGGGGCATCGCTATAGACAAGAATTACAATATTTATGTGATCGACTCCGGGAAACACGACTTGCAGACCTTCTCCAGTGCTGGCCTGTTTTTAAGTCAGTCTGGAGGGTATACAAACTCCAAAGCGCAGGGGCGGTTCATGGCTCCGAGTGGGGTGGCAGTAGATCCTCTGGGCAACCTGTATGTTGCCGATACCGGCACGGCCCGAGTCCAGTCCTTCACGACCCATGAGGAATTTGCCAATCGCTGGCAGGTTGATCTGGATCCCGTCGTCAACCCGTTCATTCAGAATCCGGTTGTGGGTCCAAACGAGAATTACCCCACCCAAGCCCTGGCCATCGGCCCTAATGGCAACGTCTTCGTGGCGGTTGGCGGGGTGAATGCCAGGAGCGCCAACGTTCAGACCTTCACCAGCGCTGGAGTTCCCATCGGAATGTGGGGAGAGTCCGGAGAGGGAGATGGGCAGTTTAAAAGCCCCAGGGGCATCGCCGTCGATCACAACGGCAACGTGTACGTGGCCGATGAACTGAACCACCGTGTTTTGAAGTTTTCCACCCAGGGTCAGTTCTTCTACCAGATAGGCGCTAGCCAGGGCGGAAAACCGGTGTCCGGCGACGGTGACGGAGAGTTCAACGCGCCGACGAGCGTGGCCGTGGACAGCGAAGGGCGGGTGTACGTCTCCGAGTGGGGTAACCACCGAGTGCAGGTCTTCAGCCCGACAGGAGAGTTCATCGGCAAGTGGGGGACCAAGGGAAGCGACGACGGCCAGTTCCTGAGTCCCTTTGGCCTGGCCGCTGACGACACCGACCACGTTTACGTCGTTGACGCGAATAACCACCGCATTCAGAAGTTCTTGGTTACTTTCGGCCCTTAGTTATTCTCGAATGATGTAGGACAAATCCCATCTGGGGCACCATCCCGGCAAAGACAAGAAAGCTATCGCGATGGTGTACCCAGGGGGAATAGCTCGTTCGGACTGACCACGCGGGGCGCCAGTCCCTGGTCAACCACGTATTGGGCGAGGGCTTCCAATGCCGGTCGGTTGGAGTCCACTCCGTAGGACCAATAGTCAGACCCAAATATTTTCCAAGTCTCCTCTATGTGGTCTATGAGAAACGGCAGGGCTAAGGCCAGAGCATCAGTATCGTACAAACCGTCTACCGCCAAGTCCTTGGCTTGAGAGAATGCGTCAAACAGACTTCCCGCAACCCAGGGGTCTTCCGCTAGTACGTCATCCCTGATAACGATCGTGTGCATGATCGGGAAGATGCCCGTCCGCTGGTAGTAATCCTGCTCCACCTCTTTGAAATTGGGGAACAGGCGGACGATCTTTGGCGAACCGTTCAGAAACATGTTTGGGATGTAGGTCGCGAACAGAGCGTCCAGTTCGTCATCTGCCAGCATCGCTTCCAGTGTTTTGCCCTCGGCGATGAATTCCAGGTGGATTTCCGGCGGCAGGTCCAGCGGAACCCAGGGCGCCAGCGCCGGAGTGTCCTGTCCGCCCATGAACCAGTCGATCTCTGATGGCGGCACCCCATACTCGTGCTGCACCAATCCCTTGATGAACACCGCGGCGGTAGAACTGTACTGCGGCAGCCCCACCCGTTTGCCCCGCAGGTCTTCCGGTTTGCTGATACCGGCATCAGGCCGAACGTAGATGCAATCGTGCCTGAATATCTTTGACAGCATCACCGGAAGAGCCACAAATGGGCACTCGTTTCGCGCCTTCAAGATCACGTAAGAAGCCAGCGACATCTCAGCCGCATGAAACTCCTGGTTCTGGATCATGCGTGGGAATATCTCCCTGGGACGCAGGACAGAGATGTTGGGATTGATGCCCTCGGGCTGTACCCGTCCGTCCACAAGGGGCCTGGTACGGTCGTAATCCCAGAAGGCTATGTTGAGGTCTAGGTTCGGCATGGAGATGCTCCGGCGCATGGGTCTGTAGATGCAGTTTAGGATAGATTACCAAAATCGCCGAAGGGTGAGTAATGATGGAACCAGGTTATTGGTATCATGGCAATGAATATCACAGGATATGGAACCAAGGAGAGCTTCAATGGATGTTGGAATGATGATGATCTTCTCGAGCTACGGCTGGGAAGAGGGAACGGACGGCCAAATGTGGGAGGAAGAACTGCGTCTTGGTGAGACTGCGGCCGACCTGGGGTTCGATTGCCTCTGGTCTGCGGAGCATCATTTCAATGATTACTCCTTTGTGCCGGACAACCTCCAGGTGATGACCCACTTTGCAGCCAAATACCCGAATATCGATGTGGGCACCGCGGCTGTGATCCTGCCCTGGCATGACCCACTGCGCGTCGCAGAGAATGCGGCAGTGCTCGACTTGCTCAGCAACGGAAGACTTCGGCTAGGGTTTGGACGGGGCCTCGCCAGGCGCGAATTTGAAGCCTTCCGACTCAATATGGACGAATCAAGGGGACGATTCGACGAGGCCGCTCCGATGATCGTCGAAGCCCTTAAAACCGGATTCATGGAAGGCGACGGGCCCTACTACAAACAACCTCGTACCGAGATACGGCCCAGGCCTCAGCATTCCTTCGACGGCCGGATCTACTCGGTTGCCTCCAGCGAGGAATCGGTTATCTCGGCGGCTAAACTCGGAGCCCACGTCATCATGTTTGCGGACCGACCTTGGGAGATGCGTCTGCCAGCCATCGAACGGGTACGCGAGTTGCACCGCGAATTCCACGGCACCGAGCCGCCTCACGTAATGCTTACTGACTTCGTCATCTGTGGCACTGACCTTGAGCAGTGCGAACAGGAGGCCAAACAGTATCAGGGCAAATTCGTGGAGAGCAATTTTTACCACTACGAATTTCTCGGCGAGCATTTCCAAACGGTGAAGGGCTACGACTCCTATCAACAAAAAGCCGAGATCGCTCGTGCCGCCGGTCATGATGGAGCGGTTAGCGGCTTCATGGAGGCGGCCAGTTGGGGAACGCCGGACAAGATACTGCGCGGACTTGAAGAGCGCCGGAAGCTGATCGGCGATTTCGAACTGAACGTCGCATTCCGCTTTGGCGGCACACCCTTTGAGGTTGCCGAACGGGGTCTAAAGTTATTTGCCAAAGAGGTGCTTCCAGTCCTGAAATCCTGGTAAATCACCAGCATTCGCTGGTTCTCGTTAAGAAGAAAAGGCCCTTGGCATAGAGCCAAGGGCCTTTTCTTCTTAAGGGTAATTTTGTGGGAATTGGCGGTTGTTAAGAATTTTGTAATATTCGCAAGAACGTAGCAACATCCGCCCTCCAAGATAAAGATAACTTTTGTTTTGGAGATTGGAGATGAAACTGAATCTTAGGTGGATCACACCAGGCAAGCTCCTTGTTGCTCCCGTACTTCTGGTGGCACTGCTGCTAATCATTGCCGCGTGTGGGTCAGATTCCCCGACGCCGCAGGTCGATGATGCGGCGGCGCTGGAAGCAGAGAAGATGGCCGCGGAGAAGATGGAAGCTGAGGCCATGGCGCTGGAAGCAGAGAAGATGGCCGCCGAGAAGATGGAATCCGAGGCCATGGCGATGGAAGAAGAGAAGATGGCCGCCGAGAAGATGGAATCCGAGGCCATGGCAATGGAAGCAGAAAAGATGGCCGCGGAGAAGATGGAATCTGAGGCCATGGCGATGGAAGAAGAGAAGATGGCCGCCGAGAAGATGGAATCCGAGGCCATGGCGATGGAAGCTGGCCCGACTCTCAAACTTCAACTGACTGGCGTAGAACCCTTGGCCAACGGCAGCCACTATGAAGGCTGGGCCATTATTGATGGGAGTCCGGTATCCACCGGCAAGTTCAATATCGACTCCAACGGCGGTCTGGTCAAATTAGATGGCACCGCCAAGTCAGATGGAATATTTCATCCGGTATCAGGTTTGGATACAGCCACCGATGTAATCATCACCATTGAACCTGCTGGTGATACCGACGACGTCCCGGCGGCAACCCACTACCTGGCAGGGAGTCTATCTGGTGGCAGCGCATCCCTTTCCGTGGGTCATGCCGCAGCCCTTGGCACTGACCTGTCCGACGCCAGCGGTGTCTACATCCTGGCAACACCGACAGACGGGGCAGGTTCCAACGAAAACAGCGGAATCTGGTTCCTTGATCTGTCGACCGGTGGCCCTAGCGTTGGGCTGGACCTACCCGCCCTGCCCACCGGCTGGGTCTACGAAGGTTGGGTAGTGATTGACGGCGTGCCGGTCTCCAGTGGACGGTTCAGCGCCGCAGATGAGATAGATCAGTCAGACCCTTTCAGCGTTACCGAAGGCGGCCCACCCTTCCCTGGCGAGGACTACCTGAATAACGCTCCCACGGGGTTGAGTTTCCCCACCGACCTGTCAGGTAGAACCGCAGTGATCTCGGTGGAGCCGATGCCCGATGACTCACCGGCTCCCTTCGCGCTGAAGCCTTTGACCGGAATGATTCCGGCCGATGCCACCGATCATGTGACCTACCAACTGGAAAACAGTTCGACCGGACTACCTTCAGGGTTGGCCACGGTTGGGGAATTCTAATTCCGGCTGATTCCACTCGAAATCTAATTACGGCCCAATAGCGTATTTTCTTGGAGGGCTCTCAAACCGATGGGAGTCCTCCAAGACAGGAAAAACCCAGGAGTTGTACATGTCTGCGCGAATATTGGTGGTGGACGACGAACAGGTGGTGACCGAGGTGGTGGAGAAGTACCTGCGACAGGAAGATTACGAGGTCGTATTGGCCTCTGACGGCAACCAAGCCTTGGACTCAGCCCGCAGCTGGCACCCTGACCTTGTGGTTCTCGATCTGATGCTTCCGGGAATGGACGGATTAGAGGTCTGTCGCAATATCCGGAAAGAGAGCGTCATGCCAATCATCATGCTGACCGCCAAAGGCGATGAGACCGACCGCATAGTGGGCCTGGAAATGGGGGCCGACGACTACGTTGTAAAGCCCTTTAGTCCCAGGGAATTGGTTGCTCGCATCAAATCGGTGCTGCGTCGCTCCCAGTCCGGCCGGCTGCCGGCCATGGGTGGTGTGCTGCGTTTCGACGGCTGTGCCATTGATCCTGGGAGCCGGTCAGTGGATACCGACCGCGGCCCCGTCCAACTGACCGGCAAAGAGTTCGACTTGCTGTTCTTCCTGGCGTCCAACCCTGGGCAGGTGTTCACCAGGGAACAACTCATGGACCAGGTTTGGGACTTCACCTACTCGGGTGACATCAGCACGGTGACGGTGCACATACGCCGGTTGCGGAAGAAGCTAGAAACAGATCCTGTGAAACCACGGTTCATCAAGACCGTTTGGGGAGTGGGGTACAAGTTTGAGAGTTAGTTTGGCTGGCGCTTCTAATAGCTCCGCAGGGACAGCCAAGTGGGCTGTTTTGGGACTGGTTATAGTCTCGGTGGCCGTTGGGCTGGTGCTCTTATTGGTGCAACTGTCGCTGAATCCTCCGGCCAGTGACCTGACGGCCATCGCCACGCTCCTGGCAATATCCGGCGGGGCCACTGTGGTATTGGCCCTGGGAATACGACGGTCACCGGTATTAGCCTGGCTCCGATCCCTTAGGACCCGCTTGTTACTGGCGTCGATCCTGACCACCACATTGGCCTTGATAAACGTGGGATTCACCGCAATCTTGATGTTTATCTCCGCCCACGATCTGGCGTTGTTGACCGGTCTGTTGGGGTTTTCACTGGGAATCTCCATCTTCGCCGCCATGGCGATCACAGAGCCGGTGGTGCGGTCGTTGCGGTCCCTGGCAGTTGCGGTGGCAGCAATCAGCTCCGGGGACCTGAAAACCAGAGTGCCGGTGGAAACCCATGACGAGGTTGGAGAATTGGCCGACTCCATAAACACCATGGCCGCCAAACTGGAAGCCAGCGCCGCGATGGAGAAGGAACTGACCCAATCCCGGCGGGAACTGGTCTCAGCGGTTTCCCACGACCTCCGCACGCCCCCGGCCTCGATACGGGCGATGGTGGAAAGTCTGGTTGACGGAGTGGTGGACGATGAAGAGACCACCGCCAGATATCTGCGGAACACATTGTCCGAGGTGGAATACCTGGGGCAACTGGTGGACGACCTATTCGAGATCGCCCGGATGGATGCGGGCATGCTCCAACTCCATATCGACGATGCATCAGTCCACGACTTGATATCAGATATCCTCGAAAGCATGTCAGCCCAGGCGGAAGCCGAAGAACTGAGCTTGGAAGGCGGTGTTCAGGGCGATATCCCTCCCGTTTTCATGGACACCAAGCGAGTGCAGCGTGTGCTTTACAATCTGGTGCAGAACTCCATTCGCCATACCCCGCCTGACGGGACCATATTTATCTCCGCCCGAGATGCCGGAACCGAGGTTGAACTGGAGGTCTCCGACAACGGCGACGGGGGACCGGAACAGGACAAATAACGTCTCGTCGATCACACCTACCTGACAGACCCTTCCCGATCGAGAACGTCCGGTGGCGCGGGCCTGGGGCTGAGCATCGCCAAAGGAATCGTTGAAGCCCACGGTGGGCGAATCTGGTTTGAGAGCGTCCTGGGTGAAGGCAGCAAATTCAGCTTCACCATTCCCAAGAAGATTCCAGACCAAAGCGGGCCATCTTGGGTCTATAAGGCACCCATCCTTTCCTAATCAACCGCATCGTTACCCGTGTTTTAGGACTTGTGATTCGGGCCGATGTCGTAGCGCATGAGGAATCATGAATAAGCAACTAAACTCAGCAGTCCGGCTGTTGAGGTTCATCGGAGGCTTGGGCCTGGCATCCGGCGCAATTACCGGCGTGTTGTTGACTGCTCCTTTAGTCGGCATCATGTACCTGCTCGACAAATCCCTTGATCTGCCCTTTGTTCCTTTCTCTTTGTTTGACTGGATAGCGCGGGTCTTGCCTGGGCCGATCGTCACATTTGGCATCGACCTGATGATCGACAGCATCCTTTTCTTCGGCTTCAGCGTTGCCGACGTCGCGAAGACTGCTGAACAAGCCATGGCCGTGCTGCTGTTCCTGGTCATTGGTGTTGCGGCCACCGCTGCCTTCTTTGCGGTGATGAAATCCCTGAATATTGTGCCCAAACTTATGTCGGGGATGGTTTTGGCGCTTCTACTCGGTATACCCATGACATTGGTCAGTTTGCCGATGGGACAATCGGAACGTGACCCCTCGCTCATAATCCTGGGAGTCCTCATACCGTTCTTTATCTGGGGGGCGTCTATCCTCTGGGTCTACCGCCGGTTAATAAGAAAGTCCGACGGCTTGGTCACAGAAGT
>JACKQG010007813.1_pt1 | contig 10632 bp, 10 predicted proteins | sample 8237621 | NCBI WGS metagenome assembly JACKQG01 (sample SAMN15677084, study PRJNA649215) | marine metagenome | biome: marine; feature: Black Sea; material: saline water; isolation source: suspended particulate matter (SPM) from the Black Sea western gyre | collected 2013-06-09/2013-06-10 | depth...
CCCCCCCCCCCCCCCCCCCCCCCCCCCCCCCCCAGGGGGGGGGGGGGGGGGGGGGGGGGGGCCCCGGGGGGGGGGGGGGGGGGGGGAGGGCTGCCAGCCCTTCAATCGTCAAGATTTCTTTCCCGTCGGCGCGCGCCGCGGGGTAAGTACAAGATACTACCGGATCGCCATTCACCAACACGGTGCAGACGCCGCATTCGGCTTCTTCACAGCCAATTTTGGTGCCGGTTAATTTCAGGCGTTTACGCAACATATCGGCCAGAGTTTCCCCCGGCAGGGCTTCAATTTGGACTGGTTTTCCATTTACAGTTAAATTCATCTCAGTCACCCGCTTTCCCGGCTACTCGCCAGGCCATATTCAATGTATCTTCCAGCAAAACGCCCGCCATTTTTTGGCGATATTCTTTGGTGGCGCGATGGCGGCTGGTGCGGAAATTGGCTTCCGCCTGAACCCCGTCAATCCCAGCCTGAATGGCTTCTGCGCCAAAGGTTTGGCCGCGCAGGGCATCCTCGGCCTGACGCAAACGGCGTGGCACCGGCCCCGATGGCCCTATCGCGATACGTACAACGGCGATAGTGTCTCCTTCTCGCTCAAGCCAGACGGCGGTATTCAAGATGGCAATGGCGACTCCCTGAGGGCGCATGATGCGCTTAAAGGCCGAGGCTTGCTGGATTCCCCTGACGGGCAGATAAAACCCAACCAGGAGTTCCCCGCGCGGCTCCAGGGCTGAGCGCCCCGGCCCGAGGAAGAGTTCTTCCATCGAGAGGCGGCGAGTCCCGCTAGAACCGGCGATCACAGCCTGTGCATCCAGCGCGACTAATGCAATCGTGCCATCGGCGGCAGGTAGCGCATGGGCAACATTGCCACCCAAAGTGGCAGTATTACGCACCTGGGGGCCACCAACCAGACCACTGGCTGTAGCCAGTGCGGCGGCGTGTTCTTTAACGAGTAACGATTGGGTAATTCTAGCGTGAGGGACAGCGGCACCGATGTAGAGTTCCCCATCTCGGATTTCGAGTGCTGTCATTTCGGGAATGGCGGTTACATCCACAAGGGTGTGGACGGGAGCGTGACGGCCCTGCTGAAGGTCGAGCAGCAGGTCAGTGCCTCCTGCGATCAGGCTGGCATCACCGGCGGCGGCGCTGAGAGCCTGTAACGCATCTGGAATCGAACGAGCGTTGTGATAGGTATTCCAAAGGTTCATAGGGATCGGCGACCAGAATAATATATCCGGCGGCACTTTTCGTCCAGGCTGGTCGGAACCCGACGCCGCCGCAGAAAGAGTCTGCGACGACCGCCGATCCAATATTGGCGCTATTTTAACATGTTTCGATAGTTGCGGGGAGAATTTTTGAAAATAGACGCCGAATTATCAAAAAGCGATATAATCTAGCGGCGATGAAAAACTCTTCATTAAAGCATCTTCTTTTCATATTGACATTATCGTTGCTTCTTTCAGCGTGTTCTTTTTCGCTGTCTGAGCCAACGGTTGTCCCAACCGCCACAACTGATATGAAAACGGCTGTCGCCGAAGCCATGGAAACTGTTTCGACCGAATTGACCGAAACGGCCCAAATAGTAATGCTTTCAGCAACATCAACGGCAACTGCTACCTTTACACCCAGCGCAACAGCTACATCAACAAACACACCTACACAAACATCTACTCCGACAATGCCCCCGACAGAAACACCTTTACCGCCGGGTTTTATCCCCGAAAACGCCATTTTGATCTATATGGTTGCCAGAGATACCGGCGGTGTGGTTGGCTGCGGCGACTCGTTGATTCCGCTTTGGTCGGGGCACGTGCGCAGTGGCGATCTTACTACGGATCTCACCATCGCAATCAATACCCTGTTTCGAGCCGGGCAATATTCTGGCGGTTTGTATAATGCTACGTACCCATCCAATTTGCAGGTGACTCAGATCATCTTTGATGGCAAGCACACCGCTATTCACATGGATGGCAGCTATGTTGTCCCTGCGGACAGTTGCGATGCCAGCCGCTACCGCTCGCAGGTGTGGGCAACGGCAATGCAGTTTGACGAAGTTACCAGCAATCTTACCCCCTGGGTGCGCTCGAAGCTGCTGGGCGATTTACTATCCATTCACACAGATGGCCGCCCGCAAGGGGCTGGCGAGGGCGACGAGGACGAATAAATTTAAAAACGCAAAGCCGCCAAGAAACTAAGACGCAAAGATTTCGGTATTTTTCTCTTTGCATCTTTGTCACTTTGCGCCCTGGCGTTAGCTTTTTTCAATATTAGCGTTAATGGAGATATTACATGAGTACAGAATTGCGCAATGCTGCGCTAAAGTATGCCCGGGAACAAAAACAACGTTTCCTGGATGATTTGATTGCCTTCTCGGCAATCCCTTCTGTTTCGACCGATCCCGAACGGAGCGCTGATGTACAACAAACCGCCGAATGGGTTGCCAAGCGTTTGGAAGCTCTGAATTTTGATAATATAAAAATTTACCCGACTGCAAAGCATCCGGTTGTTTACGCTGAAAATCTCGCTGCCGGAGCGAACGCGCCCACGGTGCTGATCTACGGCCATTATGACGTACAACCCGCCGAACCGCTCGACAAATGGGATTCAGCCCCCTTTGAGCCGCAAATACGCGGCGAAAATCTCTATGCGCGCGGAGCTTCCGACATGAAAGCCCAGGTTGACGCCACCATCAACGCGACTGAAGCGATCATTCGTACCAGCAAACTCCCCGTCAACATAAAATTCATGATCGAAGGCGAAGAAGAAATCGGCTCGCCGAATTTACCCAAGTTCATGGAAGAACACAAAGACATGCTGGCTTGCGATTTCGCCCTCAACCCCGATACCGGCATGATCGCACCAGGTCTGCCAACCATTACCTACGCGCTACGCGGGCTGGCCTATTTCGAACTACGCTTGTGGGGACCTGAACATGATTTGCATTCAGGCGTTTTTGGCGGCGCGGTGCATAACCCTGCCCAAGTCTTGGCAGAACTCGTCGCCGGAATGCATGATGAAAAAGGGCGTGTTACGTTGCCGGGTTTTTATGATAGCGTGCGCCCGCTCTCCGCAGACGAGCGCGCCGAACTGGCTCGTTTACCCATTACTGGTGAATGGTTTATGGCTAATACCGGCGCGCCAGCCCTGTTCGGCGAAGAAGGCTACACTCCCGTAGAGCAAGTCGGCGGACGTCCCACCCTGGAAGTTAATGGGCTAATCTCTGGTTTTACCGGTGAAGGCTCGAAAACAGTGCTGCCTGCGTATGCAATGGCGAAAATCTCCTGCCGTCTGGTACCCGACCAGAACCCCGACGCAGTTCACCAACAATTATTGCAATATCTTGAGAAGCACGCGCCCCCCACAGTTAGATGGGAAGTCGTCGAGATGGCGAGCGCGCCCGCCTCGATCAGCAGCCGAGATTCTCGCTGGGCGAAAGCCTATCTTCAGGCTGCCGAATCAGCCTGGCATGTCAAACCTCTCTTCAAACGCGAAGGCGGCAGCGTACCAGTGGTCACTTACTTCCAAAAAATTCTGGGCGTCGAATCGGTCAATATTGGTTTTGGCCTACCTTCCGACAATATGCACGGCCCCAACGAAAAATTGCACTTGCCTACCTGGTATACCGGCATTGATGCGCTAATTCACTTTTTCTTCAATCTGGCGGGATCATGAGCGATAAACTACCCAGCTACGGGGGCCAGGCCGTTATTGAAGGCGTGATGATGCGCGGAGCAAGCTCAGTGGCGATTGCCATGCGCGATCCCGATCAAAAAATCATTATCCACTCTGAAGAGCTTGGCGGCATCTATAAAAGCAAAATCTCGAAAATCCCTTTTTTGCGCGGCCTGATATTGCTCTGGGACGCGCTGGGATTGGGCATGCGCGCCCTGACCATTTCGGCAAACGCCCAAACCGGCGAGGATGAGAAATTGGAAGGCCCTGCGTTATATCTGACGCTGGCGTTCTCGCTGACATTTTCAATCGTGCTCTTCTTCATTGCCCCGGCCACGGTGGGGAATCTGGTAGAACGGTGGTGGGGCGTGCAGCCCTGGGTGAGTAACCTCGCCGAAGGATTTGTGCGGCTGGCGCTATTGATCGGTTATGTTGGTCTCATCGGCCTGATGCCGGATATTAAACGCGTCTTCATGTATCACGGCGCTGAACACAAAACCATCAATGCCTTTGAATGCAATATTGAGCTAACGCCAGAAAATGTTGCCCAGCAATCGATTGAGCACCCGCGTTGCGGCACAGCCTTTTTACTCACGCTCATGCTGCTCTCCGTGCTAATTTACTCGCTACTCGGCAACCAGACCCTGGCGGCGCGGCTCATAAGCCGCGTGGCGTTGATTCCGGTTTTGGCAGGTATCGCCTATGAGTATATTCGCTGGACAGCCAATCACCTCGATTCGGCTTTCGTGCGCTGGATGATCAAACCTAATCTGGCCTTGCAACGCCTGACGACGCGCGAACCTTCGCTAGAAATTATTGAAGTGGGTATCGCAGCTTTTGAGGCGATGCGCGCGAAAGAACTGGATATTATCGTTTAGATTTTCCAAACGTACCCTAAAGGTTTACAGAGAGAACCATACACCGCCGCTCATCCGATTAGAAACTACTGAACGGGCGGGTTCTCATTAAGTAGATTTTGGAAAGAACTTTGAAAAAGACTTCCGAAAAATAGGGGTGTGTGGGGCGCTCCGCGCCCCACACACCCCTATTTTTCGGCAATTTCTTACGGCGCGGCGAAAGCCATATTAAAGCTACTTTCCAACAATCACTTAAAACCTTTTAGGTCTTATTTAGGTAATGATGCAAAACCGCAGAAACGACAAAAACCGCTCCCTGCGTGTGGTTGTGTTCTCAATTTGGGGGCTGGTGTTGATATTATTCGTTGGCCTGGGCGCAGCGATTTGGTGGCAAAACGGAACCAATATAGCCTTATCGCAACAGCCAATGCAGCTTTCTTCCACACAGAATAACGAAGAAATTACCCCAATCGTTGCATCTGTAACGCCTGAACCCAGCCTAACTCTCGCTCCGAATGATACCGCCGTTCCCAGCCCAGCGCCGCTTTCCAGCAGCGCCCCGCAGCCCAGCGCCACACTGAATTTCCCCACGCGTACGCGCAACCCATCGCCCACGCCGCGCACAACATTGCCAACCGTGATCGGGTACTCTGTTCGTGGCCGTCCGCTGGAAATTTTTGCCTTTGGCTCCGGCGGGCGTGAGCATTTGATTATTGCCGGGATTCATGGCGGCTATGAATGGAATACCGTTGCCCTGGCCGATGAGTTAATCGCCTATATCGGGCAACATCCAGAAATCATCCCCGCGGACATGCGGCTCTATATATTACGCGCCTTCAACCCCGATGGCGAAGCGCGTTCCCACAATATAGATGGTCGCGCCAATGCCAATGGGGTAGACCTCAATCGCAACTTTCCGGCGCTGTGGCAAGCCGAATGGTCGCGCAACGGCTGTTGGGATTATGGGCCGATCAGCGCCGGGCCACGCGCCGCTTCGGAGCCAGAAACAACCGCCCTGATGGATTTTATGCTCACACATCGGATCGAGGCGCTTATCAGTTATCACAGCGCGGCGCTGGGTATCTTCCCCGGCGGTCAACCCCCAGATGCAGATTCAACCCACCTGGCCGAGTTCCTTGCCGCGGTGAGTAGCTACCCCTATCCCCCCATCGATACGGGCTGCACGTTCACCGGGCAACTGATCGACTGGGCTTCAAATGCAGGCATCCCCGCGGTGGATATTGAACTCACCAATCACCGCGACACGGATTTCGAGCAAAATTTGCGTATTCTGAAGCAGTTTTTGGCCTGGAAACCGTAATTTTTTCACCCAAAGGCACAAAGATAAAACTCTCGCTCCCGTAAATGGAAAACTCACAAAATGATGCATGAGGTGCGAAACAGCCCATTCTCCATTTTGTGATAATTTCTTACGGCGCGGGGAAAGCCCTAAAAGAATATGAAAAAAATCAAAAAGCTACTGATACCTTGTTGCTCAATCATCGCGCTCGGTTTGGTGGCATTAGCCATCATCAGCGGCATATGGTATGTACAGCGCGCCCGCCCGCAGCCTACCCAAAAGATGCTCTATGAAGGCGTGGAGTATATCCGCGATATTCGCAGTTCGCCGCGACGCATGGTGATCCACGTGATTAAAATTGACTTACGCGCCGATGGCATTCGCCTGCTGGTTACGCCGGGCAACCCCGAGGAAGAACTGCCTCTCAAAGCACGCACGACATCCCAATTTTTAAATAATTTTGATCTGCAAATCGCCATCAACGGCGATGGCTTTGAACCCTGGCATTCGCGCACAATTTTCGATTATTATCCCCATGTGGGCGACCGCGTAGCCCCGATTGGCTTTGCGGCTTCTGAGGAAATCACCTATTCGCAAGACACCGATAAAGAACCCACTCTGTATTTGGCTATCAATAATGGGGCGCGTTTCAATGCCCCCACCAGCAAAATTTACAATGCCATTTCAGGGAATTTGATGCTGCTCAACAAGGGTGAGCCTATCGCCGGGCTGGAAGGTTCCCCCGAACCGCGCACCGCCGTGGCGCTGGATCGCGCCAACCGCTACTTGATCTTCGTGGTTGTGGATGGCCGCCAGCCGGGATACTCCGAAGGAGCCACATTACTGGAACTGGCTGAAATTATCGCCTTTCACGGTGGCTGGACAGCCATGAATCTGGATGGCGGCGGCTCTTCTACGATGGTGATAGAAAGCGCGCTGGGCGCGGATGTGCTCAATTCCCCAATCAACAACAGCATTCCGGGGCGTGAACGTCCAGTGGGCAATCATCTGGGGGTCTATGCCAGGCCGCTGAAATAACCCATGCCATTAATCACCTATGATTTGCACAACCAACTCACGCCGCCGTGGCCGGTTGTCAAAATCAACATAGATGATTTGCTGCCAGGTTCCCAACGTCAGGCGTTTTTCAATGAAGGGAATTGTCAGCGAGGGGCCAAGCAACGCGGCGCGCACATGCGAATGCCCATTGCCGTCGTGCCAGCGCTCATTGTGAGCATATACGCGCGCGGGGTTCACAATTTCATCGAAGAGGCGGCGTAAATCGCTAATGCAGCCCGATTCGTACTCGATGGTCGTCAGGGCGCTGGTTGCCGAGGGGCAGAACACGGTCGCGGTTCCACGCGCCAACCCCGAGCGGCGTACCGCTTCGCCCACCTCGGAGGTAATATCCAAAATATCGGCATCTCCCCGCGTTTCCAATTTCAACATAATCGTTTCAACAGTCATATATTCCTTCACTTCAGAGCATCCCGCGGTAGAATGGGCGTATGTCTGCAACGATTATATTACGCGATCAGGAATTTGAAATCAAAGCCGGGCAAACCGTGCGTTCGGCGCTCAGTAAACTTGAGATTCCCAATGAGGCGGTACTCGCCACACGCGAGGGCGAATTGATAACGGATGATGAAATCATTGAGCGAAACGATGTGATTAAATTGATCTCGGTAATCTCGGGCGGGTAAATATGAACTGTCGAAAGTGCAAGCAGAAAGCCGTGATAAATATGCGCCAGCATAAGTTAGGGTTGTGCAAAACGCATTTTCTGGAATGGCTGCCGCAACAAACCGAGCGTTTTATTACCAAGTACAAAATGTTCAGCCGTGCAGACAAAGTGCTGGTTGCGGTTTCGGGGGGCAAGGATTCGCTGGCCTTGTGGGATATTCTCAACGAGGCAGGCTATCAGGCCGATGGGCTGTATATCGGACTCGGCATCGAGGGTGAGCAAAATTATTCGGAGCGTTCTCTGCGCTTCAGCCAGAGATTTGCCGAAGCGCGCGGCCTGAAGCTGCACACGGTGGATATTCAACGCGAATACGGCAGCAGCATCCCGGAGATCGCCGAGCGCACTCCGAAAGGTGATGAAAAACCTTGCGCGGTGTGTGGCGTGAGCAAGCGCAATATTATGAACCGCGTGGCGCGCCAGCATGGCTACGATGTGCTGGCAACCGGGCATAACCTGGATGATGAAGCCGCGGTTTTATTCAGCAATACAATGCACTGGCTGGGAAATTATCTGCAACGGCAAAGCCCGGTGCTGGAGGCCGCGCATCCGGGACTGGTGCGTAAGGTAAAACCCCTGTTCCGTTTTTACGAGCGCGAAACCGCGGCCTATGCGCTTTTACGCGGGATTGATTATATTTACGAGGAATGCCCCTTTTCGGTTGGGGCAAAGAGTATCTACTACAAAGAAATTCTCAACCGCATGGAGGCTGATCGCCCGGGCGCAAAATTAATTTTCTATCTTTCATTTTTGCGCGCCCGCGAGACGGGTCTCTTTGCAGAACCCCAACGCACTACCGGCGAACTGTCTACCTGCCCCAACTGCGGCCAGCCCACTGCATCACCTGATCTGTGCGCTTTCTGCCGCATGGTGGCTGCATAAAATATCTCTGTCAATTTCCATTGTGGCCCTCACCCTGACCTTCGCGAAAGCTCAGGTCGGTCCCTCTCCCAAAATTGGGAGAGGGACGGTTTGGAGCGTAGCGACAAACAGGGAGAGGGCGTTGGTAGAGCCTTTTGGAAGCTAACCTTGCGCTGTAGTGTCATGTATACAATCGACGGGGGCTTGAACTTTAACAACTGTATCAAACTTCCACATAAGGATGAGTGACAAACAGATCAGGGGTCGATCCGGATTAGCCAACGAGAGGAGTTGTATGTTGTACTTCTACAAGGACAACAACTACAACAAATCTCGGAGGTTGGCATGTCCAAATCGCCCAAGATCCAATTGGAGCGTCTCCCAAAGAGAGATGCGATGGCGCGGTTACGATCTGTTTATGCCTGTCTGGAACGGGGCTGGCAAGAGCGCCGCCGTGCCGCTGATCGACAAACTGCATCCAAACCTAAACAGGAGGAAGTTTGATGAAACAAGCAGCCCTTTACGCCCGGGTCTCCACAGCCCAGCAGGAGGAACAAGGGACAATAACCAGTCAGGTGGCGACCTTGAAAGAGCGCATAGCACAAGATAGCTGTCACCTGGATCCTGCCTACGAGTTCAACGACGATGGGGTTAGCGGGTCCTATTTGGCACGTCCCGGCCTGGATCGCCTGCGTGATCTGGCCAGCGAAGGAGTATTCGATGTGCTCTATATGCTCAGCCCCGATCGGTTAGCCCGTCGTTACGCCCATCAGTGTGTCGTGCTCGAGGAGCTAGGCCGTTGGGGAGTAGAGGTGGTCTTTCTCAACCAACCCGTCACCGGCGACAGTCCCGAAGACCGTCTGATGGTACACATGCTGGGTGTGTTAGCTGAGTACGAGCGAGAGTTGATCCGAGACCGACTACGGCGGGGCAAACTCTACAAAGCCCGTCAAGGTCAGGTATTAACGACCAAGCCTGCCTATGGCTATCGCTACATTCCTCTAGACCAACCCGGAGGTGGACGTTGGGAAATCAACGAAAGCGAAGCGGTCCTGGTTCGGAATATGTACCGCTGGTGCGCAGAAGAACAACTCTCTCTGATGGCCATTTGTCGGCGGCTCAACGGCGAAGATGCTGGTTTTGAGCCGGTCAAGCCAAGAAAAGCGCAACGTTGGCTGCCGCATACGGTCAACAGGATACTCAGACGTCAGGCTTACACAGGTATCATGTACTATAATCGGCTCCGCAAAGACCCTTCTCGGACGATTGGTCAACCCAAACAACAAGGTCGTGGGCTGCGCAAGGCCAATTGCCACATGGTGCGATCCCGAGAAGAGTGGATACCAATCAACGTGCCACAGATCGTTCCGCAGACGACATGGGACCAAGTGCAGGCACAATTGGACATGAACAAGAAGTACGCTTCCCGGAACAACAAACGAAACTTCTACTTGTTGCGTGGCCTGCTGGTCTGTGGTGAGTGTGGTCGTACCCTGGCAGGACGCACTTATGCCAACGGTACTGTACGCTACTTTTGCACCAACCAGGGCGCTAACCGCTCCCTGGCCGAACCTTGTTCATCTGCCCCGCTGGATGGAAAAACCATCGAGCCGTTGATCTGGAAAGCCGTTGCTGATCTCTTGGCCAATCCGCAGTTGATCTTGGACTATTACTTGTCCCGTCAAGATGAAAGCGATACCGTCCCACCTGAACTCAAGCGGGTTCGTACGGAGCTGGCCCAAGTCGAGAAACAGGATCAACGCTTGCTAGATGCCTATCAAGCCGAAATTATCCATCTGGACGAACTTGCTTCCCGGCGTGAGGCATTGACACAACATCGCCTCGTCCTTGAGAACCGCTTGTCTGAACTTGAACAATTGATTCAGCAACAAGCGCGACAAGAAGCGCTAACTTCTGACATTACCGAGTTCTGCGATAACATCAACTCGATGTTGCAATCACCAACGCCAGTGCAGAAACAACAAGTCCTACGTCTGGTTGTTGATCATATCTTAGTTGGTAAAGAGCAGTTGATTATCAAGCATGTCATCCCTTCTGCGGATGACCGTCGATTGTATACACAACGTAGTAATACTAGGCACCTAAACTGTATGCTTTGGAATAAAAGTCTTGCGCAATAATACTTCCGTCAACACATAAATCAGCCATTTTCCTAAGTGTTTCTCTGACAATATCAGCTTCTA
>JACKQG010007814.1_pt1 | contig 10631 bp, 8 predicted proteins | sample 8237621 | NCBI WGS metagenome assembly JACKQG01 (sample SAMN15677084, study PRJNA649215) | marine metagenome | biome: marine; feature: Black Sea; material: saline water; isolation source: suspended particulate matter (SPM) from the Black Sea western gyre | collected 2013-06-09/2013-06-10 | depth...
TGAAGCGATTAATTCACCCGCGGTCTTAACTAATTCGCCCTCAGACCCAATGAAGGTATAGGCTTAGGAGCGGATTTCATGTAGAATAAGGGGCGCGGCTCATCGCTGTAATCACACTATTTTTCGGAGATTCTGCAAGGTTCACAATGACTACAACCACCCAACTATCTCTCCTTCGATACGAAATAAACGACCAAGGCATAGTCACGCTCTGGCTTGATGGGGGAGACAGACCCGTCGTTGTACTAGATCGAAACTTGATTCAACGCCTCAATGCCACGCTCGATGCAATCGAACACGAAGATAACATCAGTGGTCTCTTCTTACGCTCCGATTGCACTCGTGTGTACGTCGCCGGCGCTGACCTTGCGGAAATTGACTCGCTTGATGACCCCGCGCTCCATGCATATCTCGCATTTGGCACCACAGTTTTCGGACGGCTCGCCAAACTCCCCTACCCTTCCATTGCACTCATTTCTGGTGCAGCGCTCGGAGGTGGTTTAGAAATCGCGATGCACTGCGATGCAATCGTCGCTTCGAAAGTTGGGGAAAACGGAAAACCGTACCCAATTGGTTTGCCAGAAGCTGGTCTTGGAATATGTCCCGGCTGGGGTGGCACACAGTTGTTGCCAGCACGAATTGATCCAACCGTTGCAATTGAAGCAACAGCAACTGGGAAGTTGTTCAAAAGCAGCACAATGCCCGAGGGTCTTGCAGACGTTCTCGTGGAAACCCCAGAGGAACTCATCTGTGCAGCAGAAATGTGGCTTGAAAAAAACAGCGCAGTAGACCGATCTATTCCGCGTTGCATAGAAAACACTAACAAAAACTACGAAGAAGCAATCGAAACTTCTACAACAAATACTGAATCAAGTGAATCTACAAAGAGCGTGATCCTTGCGGTAGAAGCTGGCGTTAGCAAGGGGTGGTCAGCTGCAGTCGCAATCGAACAGTGTGAACTTGTAAGGCTTCGAAACACGCAAGTCGCACAAACAAAGATACAAGCATTTTTATCTAAAGGCTAAATCCACAATGAGCAAACCAGACATTACAGATCAACTAAAAAATGTTTCCAAAAAAGACATTGAACAAATCAAAAAAGCACAAGAAATGCTTGGTCCAGAACCAGAGAAAATGGGCTTTATCAAAAACATATTTTGGGGAAACTTTCGAGAGGAACTTTTGTTCCCCTACCCAAAAGAATCCCCTGAAGAACGGGAGCGCTGTGACGCACTCCTTGTGAAGCTCGATACATATTTTCGAACTGAACACCCAACTGTAGAGATCGATCAAAACCAAGAAATACCTGAGTGGGTTATCAAACGGTTTTTTGAGCTTGGTGTTTTTGGAATGATTGTTCCAAAAGAATACGGTGGCCAAGGGTTTGGGGTTACAAGTTACAACCGTGTTTTAGAACGAATCGGCCGCTCGTGTGGGTCATCTGCTGTGATGGCGTCTGCGCATCTTTCGATCGGTTGCAACGCCGTAACGCTCTTTGGAACCGAAGAACAAAAACAAACGTGGCTACCAAAAATTGCAAACGAAGCATTAAGTGCGTTTTGTTTGTCGGAACCAAATGTTGGGTGTGACGCTCAGGGACAAGAAACAACTTGCGAACTTTCGGAATGTGGAAAATATTACATCATCAATGGTGAAAAAAAGTGGGCAACCTCTGCTGCACAATCGTGCATGTTCACGGTGATGGCAAAGTTTCGGTTCACTGATCCTAAAACAGGTAAAACCAAAGATGGATTTAACGCGCTAATTGTGTCACCAGATATGGATGGGGTTGATATATTCAGTAAAAATCGTGCGAAGTGTGGGATCCGTGGTACGTGGCAGGGTCGAGTGCGATTTACAAATGTTCGTGTGCCAAAAGAAAATTTACTACACAAAGAGGGCAAGGGCATTATGCTTGCACTCACGTGTTTGAATTGGGGCAGATGCACACTCGCCGCAGGTATGGTTGGTGCGGGCGCAGTTGCATACGAACAATCAATCAAATGGGCACAGTACAGATATCAATTCGACAGACCAATCGGGGAATTTGAACTCACGCAGGAACGGCTCGCTCGCATGGGCGCATTTTGTTGGTCGATGGACGCGATGCTTTACGCAACCACCGGAATGGTAGATCGAAACGATCAAGACATCATGCTCGAAACTGCAATTTGCAAAGTGTTCTGTTCTGAGTATGGCTTCCGGTGTACAAACGAAGCCATGCAAGTCATGGGCGGTGAGGGGTACATGACAGAAAATGAAGTTGAACGACTTTGGAGAGATTCAAGAATCAACCCAATTGTCGAAGGTGCAAACGAAGTGATGCACAGTTTCATCTTTGCGTATGGATCGAAACAACTCGGTGAATTTATGCTTGGCGTAAAGGCTGCTCCCCTGAAAAACTTTGGTGCTGCAATTAAAATCGGTCTCGAGTTATTTTTAGGCATTACTAAATCTGCTCCAAAAATTACAATGGCAGACACATCGCTCCGCAACCACACAACCACGCTATCGAATTTAATTCGTGAATTTTCACATCAAGTAAAATTGATGTTCAAGGAAAAAGAAGAAGCGCTTATTACAAATCAAACTACCCAGTGTCGTTTAAGTTGGGTTTCAATTTGGATCCATGCAATGGCGTGTTCCATTTCAAAAATGGACAAACAAATTAAAAATGGTGTTGACGAAAAGCAACTTGCACACGATCGTGCGATGCTCGATTACATCATGTCTTATGGTGTATACAAAATTAATGGATGGCTTCGAGCGCTCCGTCAAAACCCAGATGTAACGATGCTTGCAGCAGCAGAAAAGACGTGGGAATTTGGTGAAACATTGCCAAATGAAGAGTATTACATTCCCGAAAGCACTCCGGACCTTTCTGTACGAGGAACTGGGAAGGTTTGCGATCAAGAAGCCATCAAGCAGTTTGGTGGCGGTTCAGTTTACGCACAAGAAGAAGCGACTTCTCACTAAGCCTATAATCTCACTATGCACGAACACGATTCTATTTTTGAACAGATGGTCGACCGGGGCCACGAACGCATCTGCTTTCACCACGACGAAGAAACTGGATTAAAAGCAATTGTCGCTATTCACTCGACTGCGTTGGGAAATGCACTTGGTGGAACAAGGCGATGGTATTACGAAAGTGAAGAAGATGCGATATTTGATGTCCTTCGTCTTTCAAAAGGGATGACTTATAAGGCAGCGGTCTCTGGCTTACCAATGGGTGGCGCGAAAAGTGTCATCTTGTTGCCGCACCGAGATCAACAACGAACAGAATCAGAAGCAAGGGCAATGGGACGCTTTGTTGATACATTTAAGGGGGCATACATTGCTGCTGAAGATGTTGGGGTGAACATTCAATACATTGATTGGATGGCAATGGAAACCGACCATGTCATGGGCGGAGAAACAATTTCTACTGGCGGAGATCCTTCGCCTTGGACCGCGCTTGGCACATTCCACGGGATGCGAGCTGCACTTCTTCGATCTGGTCGCAGTGACGATTTTTCAGAAATAACCGTTGCAATTCAAGGTGTTGGACATGTTGGTCAAAACCTGTGCCGGCTACTGCACGAAGCGGGTGCGAAAATTATCGTTGCTGACATTAACAAAGCAAACGTAGATCTCGCTGTCGAACAATATGGCTGCAAGGATGTTCACTCGGACGACATTCTAAAAACCGAATGTGATATTCTCGCACCATGTGCACTTGGAAATGTCATCGACGGCACGATGGTTGAACATTTACGATGTTCCATTCTTTGTGGTGCGTCAAACAACATTCTCGGTGATCCTGAAGAAGATGCTGTTGCTCTTAAAACTGCAGGCATCATCTACGCTCCAGATTTTGTTGTAAACGCTGGTGGCCTGATTCACCTTGCTGGATTACACCTTGGCATGACAATGGAACAACTTCAACAAAAGAATGATGAGATATTCGATACAACAGTTCGGATCTTGGAAGATGGCGAAAATGCCACTTCAACATACGCCGCCGCTGTTGGATTAGCAAAACGAAGAATCGCTGGTGGAGAGACGCAGTGCCATGCCAATTAATCCTGCCTTTACAACAACGATTGATCATGTAAGCATCCTTGATGAGCAAGGAAATTTCGACAGTTCACTTGGTGATGGGCTTATCCCAAACGAAGACGTTGTTGCAATGTACAAACACATGCTCACTTGTAGGCACTTTGATGAAATTGCTTTTAAGTTGCAAAGGTCGGGCCGGATGGGAACCTACCCCGAAAACCGAGGACAAGAAGTTCCCTCTCTTGCGGCTGCTTACGTTTTGCAAAAGAAGGACTGGATGGTCACATGTTACCGCGAAAATGCTGGTCTTTTTTGGCGAGGTCTTCCAAAAGAAAAAATCTTGTTGCACTGGATGGGTGATGAGCGGGGTAATTTTATTGATGAATGCAATGTAACTCCACTTGCCATAGCAATAGGTTCGCAAATGTTGCATGCAACGGGTTTGGCGTGGGCAAGTAAATACAAAAAAGACGGTGCAATTGCGTGCACGTTCTTCGGTGACGGCGCAACGAGTGAAGGTGATTTTCATGAAGCCGCAAACTTTGCCGCAAACCTTGATTTGCCAGTTGTGTTTGTTTGTCAAAACAACGGGTGGGCAATTTCAACACCAACAAAACTAGAGTGCTCAGCACCAACAGTGGCGCAACGCGGCCTTGCGTACGGAATGGATTGTATACAAGTCGATGGAAACGACATTTTTGCAATGGTAAAGGTTGTTAAAGATGCCGTTAAAAATGCTCGCGAAAACAACAGGCCAACATTTATCGAGGCACTCACATACCGACTAGGTGATCACACGACTGCCGACGACGCACGCCGGTACCGAGACGCAGACGAATTAGAAATGTGGCAAAAACGTGATCCGCTCATTCGCACGCGAATGTACCTTGAACAAAGAGATTTGTGGGATGGCGCGAAAGAAGAAGAACAACTTGACCTTGCCGCAAAAGAAATTATCCAAGTTGTGAAAAACGCTGAAGAAATTGACGCTCCTTCGGCAACTGATTTCTTCGATTCAATGTACACAGAACTACCGCCCGAATTACAAAAACAAAGACAGACAATGCGAACAAGTTCGCTTGGGCAAGACCCTTCTCAAATTGAACAAACAAACGAAGTGAGGAATTCAACCAATGGCTAACCTCACACTCGTGCAAGCAATCAACTTAGCACTGATCCAAGAAATGGAAAAAGATGATCGCGTGCTTCTCCTCGGAGAAGATATTGGGCTCAATGGCGGTGTTTTTCGAGCGACAGAAGGGTTATTTCAACGATTTGGTGGTGACCGAGTTGTAGATGCCCCCCTTGCTGAATCTGGCATCATGGGAACTGCAATTGGACTGGCAATGGGCGGCTTGCGACCAATTCCTGAAATCCAATTTGAAGGTTTCTTAGGTCCCGCGTTCGATCAACTAACAAACCAATGCGCTCGGTCAAACACTCGAACGCGTGGTGGGCTCACTTGTCCACTTGTATTACGTGTACCTGTTGGTGGCGGTATCCACGCCCCAGAATTACACAGTGATAGTCCAGAAGCAATTTACACGCACACGCCGGGTCTTAAAATCGTGATGCCCTCTTCGCCTTATGACGCAAAGGGTTTACTCATCAGCGCAATTCGCGACCCAAACCCTGTCATCTTTTTTGAACCAAAACGCATTTACAGAGCGTTCCGAGAAGAAGTGCCCGAGGACGAATACACCATCCCGATTGGGAAGGCGCGAACAGTTTGCGAGGGTGAAGAACTTACTATGGTTTCATGGGGCGCAACAGTCGTTCAGTGTATGAACGCCATCGAACAATCAGGGCGATCGATCGAACTCATTGATTTACGAACAATCTCGCCAATTGACACAGAGGCTATTGCACATTCAGTGCAAAAAACAGGCCGGTGTGTTGTTGTACACGAAGCACCAAAAACCGCAGGGCTCGGTGCTGAAATTGCCGCTGGAGTAATGGAAAATTGTTTCCTTCACCTTGAAGCGCCAGTGCAACGCGTGTGTGGTTTTGACACAATCATGCCGTATTACAAATTAGAACTTGACTACCTTCCCGATGCTGAGCGGATCGGCAAGGCAATTACTGAGACGCTAGCGTACTAATTATGGCTACAAAACAACCAACAGACAGATCGCACTTTATCCTTCCAGACCTTGGGGAAGGTGTACACGAAGCGGAGCTTGTGAAGTGGTGCGTTTCTGTCGGCGACACTGTCAACGAACACCAAACACTTGCTGAAATGGAAACCGACAAAGCACTTGTCGAGGTACCAAGCCCGTGGACGGGTGTGATTGAATCGCTCAATGCAACCGAGGGTGACATTGTTCTCGTTGGAAGCAAGTTGGTCAATTACAAAATTGGCGACGCTCCCAAAACAAGTGAACCAGAATCCAATGATACTCCACCTGATACCGGTTGTGTGGTTGGCGCAGTTGATGACAACATGTCGGTGCCAGCAAGTTTTCAGCGCACTGTAGAATCTAGTCAACAAACTTCCAACCAAAAATCTATTGCAACACCTGCAGTCCGAAGAATTGCGCAAGAACAAAGAGTTGACATCAACGCTGTGCAAGGCACGGGTCGTGGCGGCAGAGTCACCGCCTCAGATATCGAAGCGCACACCACTGTTCCACAAACAGTGCAACCACAGCAACAGCCCGCTCCTGTTGTTGAACAAACCCCAACTGCAGAACTTGCGACTCGCGTGAGTGTTCCGCAAGAAGGTGTTTCAGAGCGCATCCCCTTCCGTGGCATTCGGAGAAAAATTGCAGAGGCATTGACGCACAGTTTGCAAAAAGCGGCGCATTTTCAAGTGATTGATGAGGCAGATGTAACGTTGCTTGATAAAAAGCGCAAGGCACTCGGCGAATTGATCGGTAAGAAGCTCAGTATTCTTCCTCTTGTGATGACCGCTGTTACAAAAGCGCTGAAACAACACCCAACAATGAATTCGACTGTAGATGATTTTGTTGAAGAAATTTTGTTGCACTCCAACATTAACCTAGGTTGTGCTGTTGACACCGACAACGGTTTAATGGTTCCCGTGATTAGAAATGCTGACACGCTCAGTCCTGTACAACTTGCAGAAGAAACTGCTCGGTTGGCGAGCGCTTGCCGAGACCGATCCATTCCACGAGAAGAATTATCTGGTGGTACATTTACAATTTCAAGTGTTGGTAGTTACGGCGGCATGTTCACAACACCGATTATTAACTACCCAGAAGTTGGCATTCTTGGTGTTGGGCGATCCAAAGAACGTGTCCTCACCAAAGACGGCACTTTTTATGCAGGGCTTGTTTTGCCACTAAGTTTAAGTTGCAACCACTGCGTGGTTGATGGCGCAGAAGCAGCGAAGTTCTTGCGTACAATTTGTGAATTACTAGAAAATCCAGAGGAGTTAATACCAACGATATGAATACAACACAAATGACAAGCACTACTGCTGAGTTACAAGAAAAAATTGAGAAGAAAACTGCAACGATCGGAATCGTCGGCATGGGATATGTTGGTTTGCCATTAGCAGTTGCTGTGTTTGATGCGGGCTTTCCTGTCATTGGTTTTGATGTAGATGACAGAAAAATTGAACATTTGAACAACGGAACACCATACCTAGAGCACTTGGGAAGTGATTTTGCACAGGGTTTTGTTGGCTCAGACCGGTTTACTGGCACCACAGATTCTGCCGACTTAGAAAACGCAGATATTATTTCTCTTTGTGTTCCTACACCCCTTGGTGTACACAACGAACCAGATCTTGCGTACGTTTTAGAAAGCACACGAGCAGTCTCTAAAATTTTGCGCAAGGGTCAACTTGTCGTCCTTGAATCAACAACATATCCCGGAACGACCCGAGACGAGATGCTTCCAATCCTAGAGGAGAGCGGGCTCAAGCACGGAGAAGATTTCTTTCTTGCCTACAGCCCAGAACGAGAAGACCCAGGTCGTAAAAGTGAAACAACGCAGTCGATTCCAAAGTTAGTGGGTGGAATTGATGAAACAAGCGGCTCGCTTGCACATGCTTTTTATTCCACGGTTGTTGACAACGCACATCTTGTTTCGTCTGCAGAGGTTGCCGAATCCGCGAAGTTGCTTGAAAACATTTACCGCGCTGTTAATATTGCACTTGTCAATGAAATGAAACTGATTCTTGACAAACTTGATATCGATATTTGGGAGGTTGTTGACGCGGCAGCAACAAAACCATTTGGTTTTCAAGCGTTTTACCCAGGACCAGGTCTGGGTGGGCACTGCATACCAATTGACCCGTTCTATTTGACTTGGAAAGCGCAAGAAGCAGGAATGCCAACGCGTTTCATCGAACTTGCTGGTGAAATAAACCAAAAAATGCCAAGCATTGTCGTCGATCGAGTTGCAAGTGCGCTCAATGACGAGAGTAAGCCACTTAAAAATTCGAGTGTGTTAGTAGTGGGCATTGCATACAAGCCAGATGTTGACGATGTACGTGAAACGCCTGCAGCTGAGATCATCGAAGATTTATACAAACGTGGCGCCAATGTTCAATATCACGATCCACATGTCGCCGAATTTCCAGAAATGCGAAAACATGACATTGATTTAGCGTCAGTTCCAATCACTGCCAAATCCATTGGCTCGTATGATGCTGTACTCATCGTTACGAATCACGCACTCGTCGATTGGGATCTCATCGCAACAAATGCTTCTCTTGTCATTGACACAAGAAACGCGCTTGCAAGTTGCAACGATATTCGTTGCCGACTCGTCAAAGCATGACTTGGAATTGGAAAGTGCTAGACGCTGGACGGTTCGCTCTTGATGGTGGGTCGATGTTCGGGGTTGTTCCAAAAGCACTTTGGTCAAAACTTGTAACGCCTGATTCTCACAACAGAATTCCAGAAGCGTGTAACTGTGTTTTACTTGAAAAAGAAGGTGAGCGAGTACTCATCGAAACTGGGTTCGGAGATGGGTGGAACGAAAAAGAAGTTGACATGTTTGCGATGAACGGGGTCACCATCCTAGACGCACTAAAAGAAAACAATATTGATCCAGAATCAATAACAAAGGTCATTCTCTCGCACCTGCATTTCGATCATGCTGCAGGGATCACGCTTCTGCCAAAAGCAAAAGTGATTGTGCAAAAACAAGAGTGGTTCGATGCAAACAACAATCGATCGACAATGAGCAGGACGTATCTTCCAAAAGTGCTTGATTCGATCCGCGACCGCCTTGTTCTTGTCGAAGGAAATACAACTGTTTGCGGTGATATTCAGTTAACAGTTCGCAAGGGGCACACGTGGGGTTTACAATCAGTGGAATTCGATGATGGCAACGGAGCGGTTTGTTTTTGCTCAGATGTCATGCCTACAATAAATCACGTAGGACTTGCGTATTCCATGGGGTACGACATGTTGCCGTGGGATAACTCGCAAACCAAACGCCAACTACTCGAAGATGCGTGTTCTGGGAATTGGAGATTGGTGTTGTACCACGAATCCGAAACGCCGATTGTTACTGTCTCAAAAGATGATCGAGGCAGGTTTGCACTCATTCGAGTCAACTAAGAAAATTTACTATCGTGTTTGCCGCGTGCTCAACTTGGTCGGTTGTTAACTCTGGAAAAATTGGTAACGCAACCGTTTCAAGTGCTGCTAGTTCTGTGTGTGGTAGTGGCTCGCCCTTAATTTCTGCAAAGCATTCTTGTTGGTGCAGTGGAACGGGGTAATAAATATCTGTTCCTATTCCATTTTCAGAAAGGTGATCCCGCAATGCGTCGCGGCGATCGCCCTGCACACGAATGATGAACTGGTTCCAAATGTGACGTGCGGGAGATGAGGGAACTTGCGGTGAAACCAATCCAATGTCACCCGCCCCCGAAAAAATAGAATTGTATATTTCTGCGTTACGAGCGCGTCTTTCGTGCCATGATTCTAGGTATTGCATTTTGATGAGTAATACCGCCGCCTGAAGCGCATCTAAGCGGCTGTTCACACCAACTTCACTGTGGTAATACCGGCGCTCGCCGCCATGGACCCGAAGTTTTGCCATGCGATCGGCGAGTTCTTCATCATTGGTTGTCACCATCCCCCCATCACCAAATCCGCCAAGATTTTTTGTTGGGTAAAAACTAAAACACCCAATTGTTCCCCGCGAGCCAGCCATGGCACCCGTATTGTCCTTTGCACCAATTGCTTGGGCCGCGTCTTCGATGATCGGCACGCCAAGAGATTGGCCAACTTCTAGCATGCCGTCCATGTCAACCGTTTGGCCGTACAGGTGGACGGGCATGATTGCCTTTAAACGCGAACATTTCTTTGCGGCTTCTTCAACGCTTTCGGGAGTCATGTTGTAAGTCACGGGATCAATGTCTGCCCAAATAGGAACAGCACCAAGTCGGTGAATTGCGCCACCTGTCGCAAAGAATGTGTAACTTGGACAAATGACTTCATCTCCTGCCTTGACATCAAGAGCCATTAAAGCGAGCAGCAGCGCGTCGCTACCCGAAGCACAGCCTACCGCCCTGTTTGTTCCAACATACGATGAAATTTCTTGTTCTAACTCGACCACTTTTGGACCAAGCACAAAATATTGGCTGTCACAAACTTCTCGCAACA
>JACKQG010002511.1_pt1 | contig 10630 bp, 10 predicted proteins | sample 8237621 | NCBI WGS metagenome assembly JACKQG01 (sample SAMN15677084, study PRJNA649215) | marine metagenome | biome: marine; feature: Black Sea; material: saline water; isolation source: suspended particulate matter (SPM) from the Black Sea western gyre | collected 2013-06-09/2013-06-10 | depth...
CTCATCACCCAACAGGTCGCCAGTGGTGAGCGGACCCTGTTCGTGGTGCGCCACCAGGAGGTCGAACAGGCCTTGAGCTTGCTGGACACTTATCTCAGTTGGGAGCAAGCCGAGATTGAGACCAAGTTGCGCCAGATGGTCGAGTTGCTGACGCAAGTTCGGGCCTATGGCATCCAGTCCGGGACCGCCAGCCTGGACCGGTGGTACTACGCCTCCGGGTTCATCCTGGAGGTGCTGGCCGTCGGCTACCAGCGGGTGGTTGTGCCAGACCGAGCCGACCGGCGCTATCTCTATCAGGGCCAGGAGATGACAGGTGCTCATATCCGTGCCACCCTCTCACCAGACGACTTCGAGCCCGCTGCCTACAAGGGCAAGAAGTGCCGACTGGCCTCCCGCATCGTGGAGCACGAGGAACTGGGTCGGGTCAAGCTGGTCTTCGTCGAGGAGTTCAACAAGAAGGACCAGCCTACCCGTTGCTACGGGCTGATGTGCACCGACCCCGACTACCCTGATGAGTTGGTGTATCGTGCCCACAAACTCCGCTGGAAGATCGAGGAGGGCTATCGCGAGATGCGCCAGCACCATGGCTTCGGGGCTTTCCACAGCCGCGATTGGAATGCCATCTATGGGCACCTCACCTTTGCCTTCTTGTCCCTGCTCCTGACCACTGCCATACGGCGTTTCAATCAGCGCATCGCCACCCAGACGCTGGGCTGGGTCAAGGAGCATTACCTCAACGCTGTGGTCGAACTGCAAGAGGTGGCTGATGCCCTGATCGTCCGCTTCAGCCAGGGATTCCTACAGCAGTTCGGGTTGTTCCAGCTTGTCCCAGGAATCGGTTATGTTGATTGGTAAAGTTCTATCCTTTCTTTCTCTTTTGAAATGTATTGAGCCTAAGCCTCAAGCTTGGACAGCGTGCTCGATATACCCATCTCACGACCTAGCTCGACCAGTTCTTCGTACAGCTTGGGAGGCACGGGGATTCCATTCTTCTTTCGCTCGAGAGATGTCCGATACTCGATCTCTCCAGGCAGGAGCATCTCTTTAGACTCATCCCATATCGGTGAAGCTTTGACCGTCTGGTAAAAAGACGCCATCCGGCTTTTCATCTCTTCTCGACTCATGAGCGATAAGAAGTTGATAGCCATCATCAGATGACCGGTCAAACTTGGATCATCGGGGTGTTTGTACATGCTTTTCATTTGGTCGAGAAAGACGCCGCCGGTAATCACACCACATAAGATGTCCACAACGTAGGCCAACCCTAAACCTTTATAACCGCCCATGGGCAAGAGAAAGCCGGCAAAGGCTTTGTCAGGATCATCCGTCGGACGCCCCCCCCGGTCAGTGGCCCAATTCAAGGGGATCTTCTCCCCTTTCTTGCTGGCCAAAAGCAGTTTACCCCCAGCCACAGCAGAGAGAGAAATATCCAGGACAAAGGGGAAAGCATCAAAGGTGGGAACGGCCACGGCAATGGGGTTGTTGCCCACAACCGGCTTGCCGCCCCCGGGAGCGACGACGTTGGGCATCACATTGGTCATGGCAATCCCAATCATCCCCCGCTCCGCGGCCAATCGCGCGTAGATGCCCGTGGCGCCAAAATGGTTGCTCCTGATAGCCCCCACGACGCCTATGTTGAACTTCTCGGCTAGTTGGATCGCTCGCTCCATGGCTTGACGACCCACGACAAATCCAGGGCCGTCATCTCCGTCCAATACCTCTAACCCCTGCGAACCCTTGAGGGTGCTGATCTGCGGCTTGGGATTGATCCCCCCAGACCGCAGCCGCTTGACGTAGGCGGGAACGCGGAGCACCCCGTGGGAATCAACCCCCCAAAGATTGGTTCGAACCAGCGCCTGAGCATGGAAAGCGGCATCCTTTTCGGTCATGCCGGTACTCTGAAATAGCTCAGTCACAAAGGTTTCAAGCGTGTCCGGGCGAACCATGACTTGGGTTTCAGTCATTTTGCAGCTCTCTTCCTATCTTCGGTGAAGTTGTCTCCTCCGCTCGCCAAGCCGACGGATTTGGCAATCCGTCGGGAGCAGGTGAGTAGTCATGCTAGAAGGTTCTTAGGCCTGGCACTTTGGTCTGGAGCCGATAAAGCGTGGTCGAAGCCGTGATGAACAAGCTGCGCAGGTCGTCGTCGCCCCAGGCGAAGTTGGCTGTGTGTTCGGGCATCCGAATCACCCCCAGGCAATTGGCCGTTCGCGAAGCGGCGGTGTCGAACACGTGTATCCCCCCAGGGCCACAGCAGTAGAGGTTCCCTTCCTGGTCAATCTTCATCCCGTCCGGCACGCCAACCCCCTCCCCTATCGTTTCGGCCCAGACCCGACCATTGACCAAGGTGCCATCGGCCTGGACATCGAAGGCGCGAATATGCTGGCGGTTTGTGTCGTTGACAAAAAGACGCTTTTCATCCAGCGAAAAACACAGCCCGTTCGGCTTCGAAAAGTCGTCAACGAGAAGGCTGAGTGATTTGTCTTCAGGGTCTAGGCGGTAAACACCCTGAAACGGGAGTTCCTGTTCGCGAGGGACTCCGTAATACGGCCCTCGGCCAGAGTTGGGATCGGTGAAATAGATGCTGTCGTCGTGCTTGACGACGATGTCGTTGGGGCTGTTCAGTTCTTTGCCGTGGTAGTGAGAGGCTAGCACCACGATGCTGCCGTGCCCCCCCTCAGTCCCCCCCAACTCTAGGGGGGAAGTTCTGTCATGTTCGGTGCGGGTCACCCGGCTGGTGGCGTGTTCGCAGGTGAGGAGCCGACCCTGTCGGTCGTATGTATTGCCATTTGCCATGTGGCTGGGCTTGCGGAATAGGGTGATGCCATCCGCCTGGCTCCAGCGGTACATGGCGTTGCCAACGATGTCACTGAATATGAGGAATCTATCGTAGGGATGCCAAACCGGCCCTTCGATAAAATCAAACCCCGAGGCAATTCGTTCGAGCTCGACATCTGTCCCAATGATTTGAGTGAAGCGATCGTGACGAATCTCAACATTCACAGCCCGTTGTCCTAAAATAGGTGAACAATCATACAGGGGGCGTATAGAGTTGTTTCAGCAACGCGATCTCGTCAAAGTAGGTCCACTCCTCGACAAACTTTCCATCCTTCACCGTGTGGTGGCTGATGCCCATCAGATAGACCGGTTTCCCCGTCGGATCCCCGTAGGGACCAGGTCCTTTGTGTGTGCCCTGCAAACTCCAGCGGGTCATAGTGCGATATCCATCCTGCTCGTTCCCCATCCAGTACAGGTAGTCAATCGTGACCATCGCATCGGGGAAAGAGCCGAGCAGCGTGAGCACAAAGGCTTTGAAGGCACCCAACCCATACAGGTCGCGGGAGCACGTGGTGTGGCAGGCATAGTTTCGCACGTAGTAGTCGCCAATCTTGTTCAGCAGTCGCCAGTTCCAGACTTCGTGGAAGCTTCTTCGTACGAAATCTTCAATGTCAAAGCCCTCAGTTTCCTTGGGCGGCGTAACCTCAGGTGTCGTCTGGCCGACAACCAGCTCGACGGGGCCATACTCGCGCGGTTTGATGTTCCGGGCCGCGTCCTGCTTGACCAATTTAGCCACCACCTCGTGAACATCAAAGCCGAGCTGCTTGACCAGCCCCAGTTCGTCGCGAGCGATCCACTCCTCGATGATGCGGTTCTCCTTGACCAAGCAGTTGGCAATGCCGGTACGGACTACCTTCCGGCCGGTGGGTGGGCCGTAGATGCTGTATCCTGTATTGTGGGCCACCCACGTAATGCGGTGAGATGTGTGGAATCCGTCCTCATCATTGCCGGTCCAAATCACCTCGTCGGCGTAGAGCCGGCAATCGGGAAAGGCAGCCTGGGTGCGCAAGGTGCCCTCAATCACGGCCTCACGGCCATAGGTCAACCCGTCCGTAGTCCACACGGAAACGTTGTGCCCGTAGTGGGTATGGATCAGGCCGATGCCATGTCCCTCCCAAATCTTGTGGGTGCAGCGCACGATATAGTCCACGATGTCCACATAGTCGTCATCAAAGCCCTTCAGGCTTTGTTTCCTCTCGGTTCCCGGCGACATGATCTTGCTGATGTCACTTTTACTCTGGAGTGTGATCTCTTCCATCCTGATCGTATCCTTCTGTCCCCTCTCCGGCCTCCACGCTGGCCTGATCGGGTGTGTAAAGCTGCTTGAGCAGAGCGAATTCGCCGAACTCGGTCCATTCCTCGACGAAGTTACCGCCCTTGACCACGTGATTGGTGATGCCGTGGACGCGAACGCGCTTCCCGGTCGGCGCTCCATAGATGCTGGGACCTTCGTGGGTGCCCAGGAGGGTCCAGCGCATGGTGGTTCGATACCCATCCCGCCCATTGCCGATCCAGAACAGGTCATCAACGTGCATCGCTAGATCGGGAAAGGCGGCAAGCATGGAAAGAACGTAGGCCCTGAACTCATCCCTTCCTTCGAGTATACGGTCCGAAGGGCCATGAAACCGGTAGTCTTCCGCGTAGACGTCATCTACCTTGCCCACCAGCCGCCAGTTCCAGATCTCATGGGTGCTCCTCTGGACCAAGTCCTCAGGGGCAAAGCCCTCAGTTGTCTTGGGCGGTAGGACCTCCGGCGTCGTCTGCCCGAAGACGCGCTCAATCTCGCCGTATCCATATGCTTGGTCTCCACTGAGGGGCTCGCTGCTGGCAAGTTCTGCTACCAACTCGGATTCATTGAGACCAAGCTGCCGGATCACGCTGAGTTCATTGTCCACAACCCACTCCTCAACGATCCGGCCATCTCGGACCAGATAGTGGCTGATGCCGCGCCAGGTAGCTTCGTGCCCAGTCGGGAGGGCGTAGATGCTGTGACCGGTATTCCGGCCGACCATTGTCCAGCGGACTGCCACTTTGCCCCCCTCCCGCTCGTTTCTGCCCCACACGACATCTTCGATGGAACAGCGGATATTCGGGAAGGCTGCCAGCCTGAAAGTTGCACTCCGGATGATATCTTCCCGTCCATAGAGGTCACCGTCGGGCGTGTGGACCTGGGCATTGTGCTGGTAGACGTCATAGATCTTGCCGATCTGTTTCCGGTCCCAGATCTCAGAGAGGCTCTGTTTGATGAAATCTACAGCGTCCTCAAAATCATCAGACAATTGCATGGGTTTCCCCTCAATATCTTGAGCACAGCGGCAGATGCGGAAAGTCTTGCTGGTTTGCTCCTCCTCCAGCAGCATGTCCATCAGCGCAAAGGCTCCCCGCGTGAGACCAATAAAGAGGTCGTTTGCGTGACAACGACCTCTTTATTGGACCACTCCAGTTGAGCCAGGTGAGGCCCAGGGCAAAACCGTTCTAGTCATCATATCCGGGCGAAAGAGGTAGCTGTTGGGCTAATGAACTAATCATCGAGGCTCTTCTGTTTGATTTGACGACGCAGCCTATCAAAGAGGTCAACACCCATCTGCATGAAGAGATCAATCATATCAATAGGCACCCAGTTCTCTACCAGATAATCACCCTCACGCCGATACCAGTCGAAGTCGCGCATTGTCAGCAGTTTTCCTGTTGCAGGGACCCCGAGATACTCCCCCTGGTGTTTCGAGAACGGGACATCCCACACGCCAAGAGACGCATAGTGCCCTTCTGCCAGGTAACCGTCTTCGCCCAACCCGATCCTGCGGCCGTCACCAGAGTCATATAGGTCAGGCCACTCACCGAAACCGTACATCCACGGTCGCATCTGAAAATCATCAAACTCCTCAAGACTGAAGCAGGCACCGATCCCAGTCGGACCATACCAGCACATCTGAGGATGCCAATAGTGCTCCTGCTCCATGCTGCGCATGCTCTTCCCATCGCGACTTCGATCATATCGTTCAATTCCCCGCCCCATCGCCTCGACGAGTTGCCCGGTCTTTCGTGATTCCAGTTCGTCTTGCTCGGTCAAGAGCACCCCGTCTCCCGTCCAGGGTCCAGGAACCTTCCCGCCTTCCGCACCAAGAGAGGGTGGGAGCACCTGAAACCCAGCCTGTCTCATCACAGCCAACAGGTCAAACTGCACGTAGCTCTCAGCGATCTTCCCCTCCCGCATAACGTAGAACTGGCCGAACCAGATGTCCGTCTTCTCCCCGGTGGCCGGAATACCCAACCAGTCCTGGACGAACGTGCCGGTGAGATACCCGGTGCCGGACACCCACTCCTCCCCTCCGCTCAGCCCCCCCATGAAGACGTAAGCCTTTCTCTTTAGATCAGGGAACGACTGCAGCACCGGCTCCCAGAAACCCGTAATCAGCGCATCCGCGCCCTGCAGTTGGTTGATGGGGTGGGAGCCGTTCCAGTTGACGTCCTCGTGCACAGCAGCTCGGATAACGTTGGCGACATTGTCGGATTCAACGTGGTTCATTCTCTGCCAGAAGTCCCAGACAACCTCTTTGTTTCTTTGGTTGTTCTTGTTAGCCATTCTTTTCTCTTTTTTCTAATATGTTGTGGAATATGACTGCGCGTCAGACGTGGTTTGCAGTGCCAGACCTGGGCAGAAGAATGCCGGCAACAAGCAGAGCCCAGGCGCCCACTGCCCAGATGAGGAACCCGGGCACAAACGTACCGAGAATATCCCGGGAGGCACCAACTACAATTGGAGAGATGAACATTCCGAGGCCTGCTATCGTCAGCGAAGCGCCCCAAACTACCGCGATTTTTTTCGGCGTCATCCACGGTAGCTGCATGGGAAGCGTGAGGAACATTGGCTGGTAAATCCAGGTGCCAATACCTAGCATGATCACGGACACGTATATGATCGCAGTATTAGCTATTAGGAAAGACCCGAACCCACCCAGTCCTACTAAAATCCCCGGTACGATAAGGAACAGCCGTTTCGATTTGATTTTGAGTGTCAAGAATCCACCCACCAGGACAGAGAACATTCCTACAAATGGAAGCAGCCCGGTGAGATTACCTGCCTGAATCAACGACATGCCTCGGAACTCGTGGAAATAGGTTGGCAGCCAACTGGTTAGAGCGCCGTACTGAATGAAAACCAATGCATCCCCTACGACCAAGAGAAATATGGTTCGGTCGCGGAGAACACTCCAGATATCCCCAAAAGCAAAGCCTGACTCTGCATCTTGTTTGTCGGGTTGAGTTTGGCCGAGAAGGCTCCACGTCACTGCTCCCAACAGCCCGATGAGGCCAAACACGCTCAAAACACTTTGCCACGCAATGGTGTTCGCAAGCGGCGCAGCTATAGAAACGGAGATGGCTATGCCGAGGCTCATAACAACCAGATTCAGACTATTAATGATAGGAATCTCTCTGGGCCGGAACCACTGCATGACGAGCGGCCCAATGGCCGGCATCATCAATCCGGCACCCACACCGTAGACGAGTCGCAACAGTAACATAGTGAGGAAATTCGGAGCCACCGACGACAGAGCCAAAGCCCCTATCATGAACCAGCTTAGAGTGAATATCCGCTTCAACCCAAACCGGCCGACGGCAACACTTCCTGGCAAACCGATGAAGGCCTTTGCTAACACTGGCAGCGCCACTAAGAGACTGGCGCTGGCACGGGTTATCCCATAATCCTCGATAATAAGAGGCAATAGAGGCGAGATGGAAAAGAAATTCACGCCCAGAGAAATATGGGCGGCCAAGATCAGACCCCCAATAACAAACCTATGACGGGGAAACGCCTCGGTGCCAGTAGCTGTCATTTGACTAAGTTTAAGTGACGTCATTTGTTCTTAGAATTGACGCAGTGCTGTTGCCGGTCTCCAGACCGTGCGACTCACCTGCTTGGGAAAGACTATCCTGGAGGATCGAACCACTGAATACCGCGTTTTCGCTGCTCGACCTGACGACGTAACCTATCAAAGAGGTCAACACCCATCTGCATGCAGAGGTCACCGATGTCGATAGGCACCCAGTTCTCAATCAGCAGATCTCCCTCACGCTTCCACCAGTCGAAGTCGCGCATCGTCATCAGTTTTCCTGTTGCAGGGACCCCGCGAAACTCCCCGTGGTTTTTCGAAAACGCCAAATCCCATATACCGCCACAGACATATTTTCCTTCTCCTATGCGTCCCATTCGGCGGCCACTACCAGTTCTGGGAAGGTTGCGATCGCCGAAAGCGTGCAGCCACGGTCGCTGGTGGAAATCCTCAAACTCCTCAAGACTGAGGCAGGCGCCGATCCCGCTCGGACCATACCAATGCATCAGAGGATGCCAATAGTGCTCCTGCTCCATGCTACGCATGTTCGCACCATCTCGACTGCGAACATAGCGACGGAGCCCTCGCATCGCCACGTCGACCAGTTGCAGGCTTTTTCGCGATTCCAGTTCATCCTGCTCGGTCAAGAGCACCCCATCTCCCGCTATGGGCCCAGGAACCTTCCCATCCTCCCCACCACGAGCGGGTGGGAGCACCTGGAAGCCGGCCTGCCTGATCACCCCCAGCAGGTCGAGGACTGCGTAGCTTTCGGCGATCTTGCCGTCCTTCATCACGTAGAACTGACCGAACCAGATGTTCGTCTTATCGCCGGTGGCCGGGATATCCAGCCAGTCCTGGGCGAACGTGCCGGTGAGGTAGCCGGTGGCCGACACCCAATACTCGCCCTCATACTCTCCCCCCATGAAGACGTAGGGGTTTCTCTTCAAATCAGGGAACGACTGCAACAGCGGCTGATAGAAGTCCGTGATGAGCGTTTCAACGCCCTGCAACTGATTGATGGGATGAGAGGCGTTCCAGTTGACGTCCTCGTGGACGGCAGATCGGATCAGGTCTGCGACGCCATCGGGTTCAACGTGGTTCATTCTCTGCCAGAAATCCCACACTCTTTCTTTGTTCATCTGATTGTTCTTGTTAGACATTGTTCTCTCCTTTTTCTAATATGTTGTGGTATATAACTGCACGTCAGACATGGTCTGCAGTGCCACTCCTGGGCAGAAGAATGCCGGCAATAAGCAAAGCCCAGGCAAGCACTGCCCAGATAAAGAACCCCGGCACGAATGTGCCGAAAATATCCCGGGAGGCACCAACCACAATTGGGGAGATGAACACTCCGAGGCCGGTTACCGTCACTGAAGTGCCCCGAACCACCGCGATTTTTTTCGGCGTCATCCATGGTAGCTGCATGGGAAGCGTGAGGAGCATGGGCTGGTAAATCCAGGTGCCAATACCTAGCATGATCACGGACACGCAAATGACCGCAGTATTGCCTATTAGGAAAGATCCGAAACCACCTAGGCCCACCAAGATCCCTGGCACGATAAAGAACAGCCGTTTCGATTTGATTTTGGGTGTCAAGAATCCACCCGCTAGAATAGCGAATATTCCTACGAACGGAAGCAGCCCGGTGACATATCCTGCCTGGTCCAACGACATGCCTCGGAACTCGTGGAAATAGGTTGGCAGCCAACTGGTTAGAGCGCCGTACTGAATGAAAACCAATGCATCCCCTACGACCAAGAGAAATATGGTTCGGTCACGGAGAACGCTCCAGATATCCCCAAAAGCAAAGCCTGACTTCGCCTGCTGTTTGTCGGGTTGAGTCTGGCCGAGAAGGCTCCACGCCACTGCTCCCAACAGCGCGATGCCGCCAAACAGGCCCAAAACACTTTGCCACGCAATGACGTTCGCAAGCGGCGCGGCTATGGAAACGGAAATGGCTATGCCGAGGCTCATGACGACCAGGTACAGACTATTTATGATGGGTATCTCTCTGGGCCGGAACCACTGCATGACGAGCGGCCCAGTGCCCGGCACCATAAAGCCGGCGCCCACGCCATAGACGAGTCGCAACAGTAACATAGTGAGAAAATTCGGAGCCACCGACGACAGAGCCAAAGCGCCTACCATGAACCAGCTTAGAGTGAATATCCGCTTCAACCCAAATCGGTCCACTATTACACTTCCAGGCAAACCGATGAAGGCCTTTGCTAACACTGGCAGCGCCACTAAGAGACTGGCGCTGGCACGGGTTATCCCATAATCCTCGATAATAACAGGCAAGAGAGGGGAGATGGGAAAGACATTCAGTCCCAAAGAAAGATGGGCAGCCAAGATCAGGCCCGCAATAACAAACCGGTAAGGTGTGGGTCTCGGTGTCAATAGTTGTCCTTACACTAGTCAGCGATCGCATGTGGTTTCTTTGCTTCTTCCGCCTTCAGACGGTCAATGAGCGCAGCGGTGTCCTGCAGGTGATGAATGCGGCAGGACCCAACCAGGAGATGTCCTCGTGCACAGAGGCTCGGATAACGTCCGCGACATTATCGGCTCCAACATGATTCAGTTATTGCCATCAATGTCAGACTGTTTCCTTGTCCTCCTGGTTGAGTCCTTTCGACATCATCAGCTCCTCCCTGGAGGATCAAACCACTGAATACCGCGTTTCCGCTGCTCGACCTGACGACGCAACCTATCAAAGAGGTCAACCCCCATCTGCATGCAGAGGTCACCGATGTCAATAGGCACCCAGTTCTGGACCAGCAGGTCCCCCTCGCGCCTCCACCAGTCGAAGTCGCGCATGGTCATCAGTTTTCCTGTGGCAGGAATCCCGCGAAACTCCCCGTGGTTTTTCGAAAACACGCCATCCCATATACCGCCACACACATATTTCCCTTCTCCTATGCGTCCCATTCGGCGGCCACTACCAGTTCTGGGAAGGTTGCGAT
>JACKQG010007815.1_pt1 | contig 10630 bp, 8 predicted proteins | sample 8237621 | NCBI WGS metagenome assembly JACKQG01 (sample SAMN15677084, study PRJNA649215) | marine metagenome | biome: marine; feature: Black Sea; material: saline water; isolation source: suspended particulate matter (SPM) from the Black Sea western gyre | collected 2013-06-09/2013-06-10 | depth...
GCGTCTCCCATGTGTTTCCTCCGTTTTCGGTATGCACGATGATGGGCCCACCGTTAACGAAGTCTCCTCCAACAGCCCAGCCATTGTCCGGGTCGGTGAAAAACACACACCATAACCAATTGGTTATCCCAATGGATTGTGTATCCCAGGTATTTCCTTCGTCAGTCGTGTGCAGGATGGTGCCATACTCTCCAACAATCCAGCCCTTGTCCGGGTCGGTGAAATAGACACTTTTTAAAGAATTAGTAGTCCCGCTGGATTGTGTCTCCCATGTGTTTCCTCCGTCAGCGGTGTGCACTATGCTACCATATCGTCCGACAGCCCAGCCATTGTCCGGGTCGGTGAAATAGACACTTTCAAAATAATTAGTAGTCCCGCTGGATTGCGTCTCCCATGTGTTTCCTCCGTCAGCGGTGTGCACGATGCTGCCATGCCGTCCGACAGCCCAGCCATTGTTTTGATCGACGAAGTAAACTGCCTGCAAAGTTTGCCCCTGCGGCAACGGATTCTGCCACTGCCACTTGGCATTCAATGTGTAAGTGGCGAAAATTAAAATCGGAATTAGAAATAACTTTTTCATGATAATGTGGTTTAGTTTATTAATTATTTTACTTCTACTTTGCAAGTATAGTAAAATATCTCGAAAAAGTCAAGTAAGTACTTGTTTTTTATTATTACAAGTAGATATTAGTATTATGAATGTTTTTATTTATATAATTATTACTCCTGCCTCTTGTTGATGTTTTTTAGAGCAACTCCCTGTAATCAACCATTATGAGCATTTTCCTTTCAAAATCATAAAGGGTTAGTTGCCGGATTTCGTAATAATTTACCCAATATGTCCGGAGAGCATTGATATAGCTGCTTTTTGAGTTATCGGTTTCGGTTTGGGCAATGTTAAGGTCAGTGATGCTGATCCTACCTATCATGTACCTGGCTTTTGTAATATCATATCCTTTTTGCGCAACCGTATCGGCTTTTGCGGCAATTTTTACCTGGTTGTACTGCATATTGAAGCGTGCAACCTTAAGGAAGATTTCCTGGTCGAAGTCTATCTGTTCCTGTTCAACTGAAGTACGAACTAATTCCTGGTTCGACTCCGCCATTTTAATTTTTCCTTTTGCAACGCCCCAGTCAAGAACAGGAAGTTTTATTCCAACAGAAAGCTGTTGTTGGTCCAGCGGATTGGTATATGCCTGGTCAAACTCGATTGAACTTTGCATTAAACCATACACGGCATATAGCTCGGCATCGAACCTGCCGTCCATTTTAGCACGGTTGACTTCCCGTTCGGCTTCAAGCAGACGCCTGACAAAAGCCAGGGCATCCGAATTATTACTTCTTGCTTCTGCAATGGCTTTTGAAGCCTCCACTTTAAAAGGATTCATATCAGACGGAGGAATTATTTCAATGGGTATATCATCTTTAATTCTCAGAAATGATTTAAATTGAAACAACCTGTTTTCTACATCCAGCCTTACATCATCAACGGCAGCATTTGCTCTCAGGAATTGCAGCTCGAGTTGCAGAAGATCGTTCTCGGCAATTTTACCAAGGTTAAATCTTCCCCTGGCTATTTTATAAAGCGTATCGTAATTTGCCAGGTTCACAAGGGCTATCTTTTGCCTTATCTGGGCTAAAAAAAGATTAAAGAAGTAATTAGTAGCCGTTAGTGATACCTGTTCCATTTCCTCTATGTATTTCTTTTTTGCTTCTTCATATTTCATCGGCTCAAGCTTTTTTTCCCATTTGAAAGGATTGAATTTGAATATGGGCTGGCTGTAACCGATATTAATGGGAGTAGAAAGGTATTGGGTTATAGTTGAACTGTCGGTAAAATTGTCAAGGCGTTCAAGACCTGACCGCAGGAATAATTGTCCGCCGGTAAATCCAATTCTCTGGCGTATGTAAGCATTAACAGAATATTCTGCATATTGTCTTTCCGACAATAATTCTCCTTCAGGTACTGATATTCTTTGAATAGACCTGTTAAAATTAGGAAGTGTACCGTCCAGTTCAAGTGAAGGGAGGTATGATGCCCTGTACGACCTGTATTCCCAGTAACTCGCCCTGAATCTGTGTTTCGCCATCAGTGCCTCCGGCGACTGAAGCCTGGCAATTTTAACAGCATCGTCTAAAGTTAATTTCCTGATATCTTCCTGCGAAGAAGCACTTGTAATTATAAAAAATATAACAGCTAATAAATTTAGTTGTCGCATGTAAACTTTATTTATGTTCATAGTTTGAAGTTCACCCAGAATACGGATAAATATTGGTATCGGGGCAATGTTTAATGTTCAATATTCGAAGTACTATCATTTTTAGTTTTGCACAAAATCAAATCGTATAACACATATCATATATCAAATATCAAATATCAAATCCTCTCCTTCGCTCAAACTCTTCCATCTCGATAGAATCGGGACCCAGACTATGGAAGGTTTTTCTAAATCTAAAATTTAAAATCATAAATTACCTTAGTCATGTCTTAACGATTCCAACGGGTCTTGTTCTGCTGCTCTTTTCGCCGGCATGTATCCGAATAAAATTCCTACCGCAACCGATACTCCAAATGACACAACAATCGAAATGGGTGAAACGATTGTAAGAATATCGGTTATCTGCATAATTATTCTGGATATTGCTATTCCTAATATTATTCCTAATAACCCGCCGGTAATACTTATCATTGTTGCTTCCGACAGAAATTGAAAAACGATATCCCTTTTTGTAGCACCGGTAGCTTTCCTGACACCTATCTCCCTTATCCTTTCCATTACCGAGGCTAACATGATATTCATTATACCTATTCCGCCAACAATAAGCGAAATACTTGCAATAGCGCCCAATACAATGTTGAAAATATCCTTGGTTCGTTGCTCTTGTTTCAGAAGAAGTTCAGGAACTTTAATTTCAAAATCTTCGACATCTGTATGGCGGCGTAAAAGCATTTCTTTTAATAGTTTAACAGTCGGATTCAACTGGGTGGTTTCATGAACCTGGACAATAATTTTATCTATTTGATGATAATTTTTACTTTCATCTTCACCTGCTCCCGAACTAAACGAGGCAAAACCACCTCCCCCGAAAAACACAAAGTTTTCTGAACTATGAAAAGAGGAGGATGTAATAACCGATCTGTCTTTATATCTTAAAAAAATGGTTTGGAGAGGGGCATAAATATTTACATTAGAATTACTGATGCCTAAGTCTTCGGTTGAAGTTGAGCCTATATTGCGATTTTCCAGTACACCAATTACTTTAAGCCACAGATTTCCGCATTTAATAAACTTACCGATAGGGTCTTCACGCGGAAAGAATTTAGAAGCTATGCCGGGTCCGATAATACAAACCGCATTGCCCCTTTCGAGCTGGCTATCAGTAAATATATGTCCCTTTTGCAGGTTGAGATTAAAAACATTAAAAAAATCAGGGGTTACACCGGTGAGTGTCGCAGAACTTCTTATTCCGTCTTTTATTATGAAAGTTTCATATATCACTTCCGGGCTTACCTTATCAACGGTTGGGATAATCGCTTTAATGCTTTCCGCATCTTTAAGAGTTAATCCGGGAGAATATTTCTTTGTTTTGGTCTTGCCACCTTCTTCATCATTGGCTGAAGATGATTTTTCGATTACGGGCAAAATAACGATGTTGTTAACGCCCACAAGTTTTATTTGGTCAAGGATTTCCTGCTGGGCGCCATTGCCTATTGCCATCATCGCTATTACTGCTGCAACACCGAAGATTATCCCGAGGGCTGTCAGCATTGAGCGGAACTTGTTAGCAAATACAGCTTCAAGGGCAATGTTCAGGATTTGAATATATCTTTCCAAATTTTGTTTATTTTATAAGTTATTTCATTCATAAGCGTTAGTTCAACCTTCCAGAGTCTGAATCCCGATATATATCGGGATGGATGAGTTTTCTTCGAGTGACTCTTCCAGGTTCTGCGAACTCTGGAAGGTCTCATGCATCAAATATCATTTTCCTCCATTTTTCCTTCCACCTTCAGGTTTCCTCCTTTTCCCTTCTTTTCCTAACTTTTTTTTTATATCAAATTTTTTGTCCTCTTTATTCGCCTTAACACTATCCACTATATCCTTTTTCTTTTCTTTCCTGAATTTTTGAATTACTTCTTCATCTAAATTTATTAGTCTGAGATTCTTATAATCTTCAGGAGGTACGAGGTAAATATCATCCTCTTCCTCTAACCCGGCTCTGATAATGATTTCATTTTCGTTGGTTTTGCCAACTATTACCTGCTTCCGTGAATTTCCTTTAACAACATAAGAAATGCTGTCTTCGGTATGAATACATTCAATTGGAATAAACAAAACGCTATCTATAATATCCGTAATAATTACATTTTTTGTAGTCATAGCCGGTCTCATCACAGAGTCAAATTCATTTACTTCAATCTTCACTTCGAAAACCTTAGCATTGGAATTTTGTAATTGCTCTCCTATGTTTGCAATTTCGGTTACTTCTCCGGTAAACTTTTTTTCAGGAAAAGCATCAATGCCTATTTCAACATTCTGCCCCTTTTTAATCTTACTTATGTCAATTTCGTTAACATAAGTTTTAGAAATCATTTCGGTAAGGTTTGGTAAAGTAGCAACAACATTATCCCAAGTGCTTATTTGTGAGCCAATACCCTGTTTTTTGCCATCCCAGTCTCGCTTGTATATAACCATTCCTGTTTTCGGAGCAAAAACCGTAAACTGGCGTAGCACATTTGCCATATCATCATATTTTCTTTGGGCTTTGGCTAATTGTGCTGAAACCTCTTGCATATTAGCTTTTGCTTTTTCGAGTTTTAATTTGTAATTTTTTACTGTCTGGTCGTAAGTCCTTTGTGCTTTTTCAAGTTCTATTTCAACTTGCCTGATAGTTGCCGGAGGTTCAAATTTAGATTGTTCGAGCTGTATTTCTTTCTCTTCAAGGGCGTATTCAAGGTTGATCAGATCATCACGCAGATTTCTAAGTTCAAGCGTGGTATCTAATCTGGTTTTAGTAAACTGGGTTTCACATTTTTCTAATTCCAGTTCCTGGTCTTTCAATTTGTTTGCAAGTTCCGTACGGTCGAGTGAAGCCACAAAATCGCCTGAATCAACTACGGTTCCATCGGCGACAATATCTTCAATTTTTACCTGCCATATTCTTACATTTCTTAAACCGGATGGTCCATAGATTTTTTCAGAGCTTTTAGCTTCAAGCTCGCCCGTTATTGTTACTGCAATTTTAAATTCACCGCTTTTAACTTTTACTTTAATGGTTTCGGTTGTGCTACTGTCGGAGCCAAGTAAATACCATAATACAATTATGACGAGTATAACAACTCCAATCGAAATGTATATTTGTTTTTTCATACTTAGAAAAATATTTTAGTTATATAAACTGAAATTTTTGTTATGTATTGCAACAAAGGTTCAAAAATAGTAATATAAAATGATACTTTTGAGTTTTGATATAGTTTAAATATATTTTTCTATTTTTGCAGAATCAAAATAAATTATGATTTATAAAAAACATATAGCCTTACTTGGGATTTTGGTGGTTTTACTATCGGCTTGTATTAACAGGAATAATGGGAGTTTGCCAACAGATGTGGTTACTAATCCGAATACAGCATCAGGTAAAGTAAAGGATAATCTTCCAAAAATTGAATTTGAAAAAGAAATTTACGATTTTGGAAAAGTTTTCATGGGGGAAAAGGTTTCGTATGGTTTTAAATTTAAAAATACAGGCAGAGGAGATTTGCTAATATCACAGGTAAATTCATCTTGTGGTTGCACGGTTATAAAGTTTCCCAAAGTTACCATTAAACCCGGTGAACAAAAAGTACTGACAGTAACTTTTGATAGCGAAGGAAGAAAAGGCGTACAAAATAAATCTGTTACCATTGTATCGAATTGCCAGCCAAATAAAAAGGTTATCAGAATTAAAGCGATGGTAATTGTACCCTAATATATATTTGTCTATAACATCGAAGAAATATAATAAAACAAAAATTATAGAATATGATGAATTTAATGAATATCTTGCTTTTTATGCCTCCTGCCGAAGGAGAAGAGGGTGGCGGTATTATGAGTTTTCTGCCGTTGATCCTGATAGTTTTAGTATTCTACCTTTTTTTCATTCGTCCGCAAATGAAGAAAAGCAAAGACCAGAAAAAATACAGGGAAGCGCTGAAAAAAGGGGATAAAATAGTTACTATCGGCGGAATACACGGGAAGATAGTTGAAGTGCAGGAAAGAACTTTTACAATTGAAGTTGAGGGTCAAAACAAGTTGAAAGTCGAAAGGACGGCTGTGGCAATGGATGCCGCTTCTCAACTGGGAGCCAAAAGATAGAATACAATACTGAAACGCCCGCCTGAACAAACGGGCAGACATAAACTTTGCAATTTCCAAACAAGTTAATTGCTTGGTTTTGTATAATTTGAGTGTGGAAAAATTTACTCCCGATAGTTATCGGGACGTTTTCTTTTAGTTTACAAGTAAACAATTGTATTTAAAAACTTTAAAAAATTGAAGTTTGATTTTATTGAACTGATCCAAAAGGTAAGAAAACCTAAAGATGAGAAATTCAGGAATCAGCTTTATGTTTTTTTGATTTGCCTCGGTATTTCCGTTGTTATCTGGTTTTTAATTGTATTATCAAAAGAATCTTCCACTACTATTAATTATCCGATTATTTACGAAAATCCCCCTGATGAATTAATTCTTGTAAATAAACCTGACAGCATCCTCTCGTTCATGCTGTCTTCAGGTGTTTTTAAGCTTATCACTTTAAAACATTTAACCAGAAAAAAGCCTCTTGAAATTGATTTAAGCAAATTAAATCTTAAAAAAGAAGGAAGCTTTTACACCTCAACATTTCAAACATCCGGCATATCGGGAAGCATTATTAGAAAACTAAACCTGTCGAATGAATTAATCTCAATATCTCCGCAGAATATCTATTTTAAATTTGAAACTCTTTCAGGTAAAAAGGTTCGGGTTATACCCCGGTTAAAGCTGGATTTTATAAAACAATACCGGCTTTCCGACAGTCTTAAAGTAACTCCTGATAGTATAATGATTATCGGACCGAAAAATGAGATAGGAGAGATCAGCTTTGTTGAAACTGTTCCTGAGGAAATAAATAAAATTGACAAATCACAGACCATAAAAGCAGCACTTTCTGTTCCACCGGGTAAACCTAATGTTAAATTAATGCCTGACGAGGTTGAAGTTTTTGTGCCTGTGGATAAATTTACTGAATCTTCTGTGGAAATCCCAATATCCTTTAAAAATAATAAAGGACTGAAATTAAAAACATTTCCCGATAAAGTTAAAATTACTTATTTGGTTGCCTTAAAAGATTTTAACAGAGTTGACCCCGATATGTTTTCAGCTTCAGTTAATTTTGATAATAAACAAAAACAAGAGAAACTTGATGTTTTTATCGTCCATTATCCTGCTTATATTAAAATTACTAAAATAGAACCAAATGAGGTTGAATATTTAGTCCTGAAACAATGATCAAAGTTGGCTTAACCGGAAATATCGGAAGCGGTAAAAGTATAGTTGCCAGGATTTTTGAGATTCTTGGCGTTCCTGTGTTCAGAGCCGATGAGGTTGCAAAAGAATTTTTATTTGACAGTGATGTTAAAGCAATTCTGAAAAATAAGTTTGGCAAAAAAATATTTACAGGAAAAAATATCAACAGAAAAGCCCTTGCTGAAATTGTTTTTAATGATAAGGAGTCCCTTTCTTTTCTGAACTCAGTAATACATCCTCTGGTAAAAAAATCCCTGGAACAATGGCTCGATAATAATAAAGATCAGAAATATATAATACAAGAGGCTGCCATATTATTTGAAAGCGGATTTTATAAAGAATTCGATAAGGTTATTACTGTAGCTTCACCTGAGAATTTAGCGATAAAACGAGTAATGGAAAGAGATGGGGTAGGAGAGGAAGAAGTTAAAAACAGGCAAAAAAACCAATGGAGCCAGGAAAAGAAAATTGAAATGTCGGATTATATTATTTATAACGATAATACAAAACTGCTGATACCACAGGTTTTAAGAATTCTTATGGAATTGAAAAAATAATTTTCATTTTCCTTGCTAAAAAAATTTGAGGTGCTATGAGAAATTTTTCTTCAACCAAAATCTCCTGATTTGGTTTAAGTCAAATAATTTTTGTACCTTTGAAAAAAACAACATAAACCATGAGAACATTTTTCCTTATCCCACTTATTTTTTTGACGTACTGGTCATTTTCGCAGGTCAAATCGGTTAAACCCAAAGAATTTAGAAAGTTAACTTACCTGGGTACTACATCTCCATTAAAAAACATTATTCCCTTAACGGAAAAAATTGGGGATGTGAATAAACCTGGATTTAATCACAACGAACAAATCAATATTTTATCTGGCAAAATACAAACAGACCCGGTTATACAATCCGAATTTTTCTCAAATGATTCGATCCCTGTTTTAGTAAATTTTGCAGGGGTGGGATCAGTTAATATGCCCAATCCTGATACAGAAGGGGATGTTGGACCCAACCATTATTTCCAAATGGTGAAAAATTCATTTGCAATTTGGGACAAATCAGGGAATATACTATACGGACCCGCGGAAAACAAAACCATCTGGAGTGAATTCCCCGGACCCTGGCATGATCAGGGTTGGACTGACCCGATTGTATTATATGACCATTTGAATGATCGCTGGTTGGCAAGTGCCATGATCTATGAAATTGATATTGAATACTACATTATGATTGCAGTTTCTGCAACTCCTGACCCATTAGGCGAATGGCACTGTTATGCATTATGGTTTGATGTTATGCCCGATTATCCGAAATTCGGAGTTTGGACTGATGGTTATTACCTGACAATAAATGAATATAGTATAGTTGGTTACTGGGGTACTTTTGAAGGGGCAAGCATACTTGTTTTTAATCCGGAAGAATTAATAAACGGCGCTACAGATCCGACAGTCATTTATTTTCATTTTGATTCGCCCAATAATAGTTTTACTACTGATATTGCCAGCTTTCAACCTTCTGACCTGGATGGATATCCTCCACCTGAAGGAACTCCCAATTATCACATTTGCGTAAAAGATGATATTTGGGGTTATGAGCAAGACAGGCTTTGGATTTGGGAGTGTGTTGTTGATTGGAGTGATACTTCAAATTGTCATTTTTCAGAAGTAGCAATACTCGAAACCGAACCATTTGATTCAAATTATGATAATATGGCATATATTCATCAACCCGGCACTTCTACACGTTTGCATTCGTTGAGCCAGTTTATGATGTACCGCTTGCAATACAGGAATTTCGGCGAACACCAAACACTTGTCTGCAATCATACAGTGGAAGTCAACGGAAATGAACATGCAGGTGTAAGATGGTATGAATTAAGAAACGAAGGTGCCGGATGGTACATCTATCAGCAAAGTTCATTAGCCCCTGATGAGGATTCTCGTTGGATGGGAAGTATTGCCATGGATGCTGACGGTAATATCGGCCTGGGATATTCAGTATCGGGAGATATGACATTTCCATCGATTAGAATTACCGGCAGACGGCAGTATGATGCACCCGGAATTATGACATTAAATGAAACTGAAATTATGGAAGGATCAGGAAATCAGAGCTATAATATCCGATGGGGAGATTACAGCACGATGTCAGTTGATCCGGTTGATGGCATTACTTTCTGGTACACCCAGGAATACCTGCCTGTATCCGGTCCTTTGGTTTGGCAAACCCGGATCGCTTCTTTTCAATTGCATAAGAATATGACATTTTCGGAGGACTCCCTGATTTATATGACCATTGAGGATTGCCTTACCGGAAAAACACTGGTTCTTCAAAATGAATCACAATTTGATATTGAAATCCAGAATATAGAGCAGGAAGGGTATATTGGTGGCGCATTGTGGTATATTGATCCGTTTAATATAAACTTTCCTTTTGAGTTAGTAAAAGGAGATTCAATTACTTTACAATTATATATTGAGTTACCTGTTGACGAATCAATAGATGGTTTTCTTTCAGACACTCTTAATATTGAAACAGATTACAAACAATATAATATCCCGATTTTCCTGAATGATGAATTAATCACAAAAGTTAGCCGGTATAACACCGAAAGTCAAAAGATCTTTCAAATATACCCAAATCCGTTTGACAACAGTATCCAAATTCAGATTTCCCTGTTGCAGGAATCACGGTTAAAACTGGAGATATCTGATATATCAGAACGAACAATAAAGGTTTTGATATCTTCCGGACTGATCCGGGCTGGAAATCATTCAACATCATGGAATGGAACGAATGGCCGGGGAGTTGAAGTGGAAAACGGAATATATTTTTGCAAGGCTACAATAAATAACAAGGTATTCATCAAAAAGATCATAAAGCAATAGTTGGGTTTTATTCACTATACTGTAAAACTGAATATCTGTAATTTTAATAGCAATTTATATTTGCCTTACTTTCTTCAGTGTTTTAATAAAGGCCTTTTCCAGGAAGCTTTTTTCATCCCTTCGCCCCTTGAAGTTTGTAACTGGTGTGATTACAATTGGATAAAAAATTGTTAATAAATCACACAAGTAATAT
>JACKQG010007816.1_pt1 | contig 10630 bp, 10 predicted proteins | sample 8237621 | NCBI WGS metagenome assembly JACKQG01 (sample SAMN15677084, study PRJNA649215) | marine metagenome | biome: marine; feature: Black Sea; material: saline water; isolation source: suspended particulate matter (SPM) from the Black Sea western gyre | collected 2013-06-09/2013-06-10 | depth...
GCTTCAGCAATATTGATATCAACATCCATCTCTACATCAAGCCCTTTGCGTTGATACATGGGATGGCCACCAACAGAAACTGTCACAAGCATATCACCCTGCTCACCGCCCATCATGCCAGGATGACCTTTGCCCTTGAGCCGCAGTTTGCTCCCGCTCTCAATTCCAGCGGGAATTTTTACTTTTGAAATCCCGTCGTTCGTTGCGACTTCTTCAACGCCACCTTTGAGTGCTGTCATAAACGTGACGGTAATCGCTGCTTCGCTGTTTTGTCCCTTCATGGGCTGTTGTCTTTGAGCACCGCCTCCCCCAAAAGGAGAGCCACCACCACCACCGCCAAATGCAGAGCCAAAAATGTCTGAGAAATCTACCGCTGCCCCTCTGCCACCACTACCATACCCGCTGCCGCTGTAGCCGCCACCAAAACCAGAACTTGGTCCAGCAGAGCCGTAGGTATCGTACAACTTGCGTTTTTGAGCATCTGAGAGCGTGTCGTATGCTTCCTGAACCTCAGCAAATTTCGTCGCCGCATCATCAGCCTTGTTCACATCTGGGTGATATTTGCGTGCGAGATTTCGATATGCCTTGCGTATTTCATCCGCAGTAGCGGATCGATCGACCCCTAGTAATTTGTAATAATCGTCAGTTGCTGCCATATATAATCTCGTCTGTAATGCGCAGTATAACTTCCTTCGAAGGAGGTATCCTGTACTACATAATTATGACCAAAAACGATTCAAATACTCCTAACGCAATGTCAATTGGGGACCATCTAGAGGAACTACGCACTCGGATTGTTTGGTGCATTATTCCGCCGCTCCCCCTTGCTGTCCTTTATTTCTTTTTGGCAGATTCAATCGTGCGGTGGTTTTTGATACCCCTTTACGCAGTACTCGAACAACACGGTTTGCCTACGCAAGTGCAAGTTCTTAGTCCACCAGAATTTATTATTGCTGAAATGAAAATTGCAATCGGCGCTGGTATCCTTACCGCGGGTCCGTGGATTTTATTTCAACTCTGGCAATTCGTTTCGCCGGGTCTTCACAAACACGAACGTCGATTTGTGTATTTTTTAATCCCATTAAGTACGCTACTTGGAATTCTTGGGCTTGCGCTTATGTACTTCTTTATGTTGCCTGTCATTCTTGATTTCATGGTAACAATTGCCGGGAATATTGAGCTCCAAACAAGTACGATTGCCCTAGGTGAATCGATGTCGAATGTATCTTTCCCGATTCTCCATACGGCTCCTGAAATTGCAGCGGTAGGAGATGCGTGGATAAAAATTCCCGAGGGTGTCATGACCGTTTCAGTTCCTTCAACAGAAGAAGGAGTGTTGCAAACGCTCACGATGCCAATGAGCCACGGCTCGCTTATCTCGCAGCAATTTCAATTAAGTAGTTATCTTGGTTTTGTCATCATGTTGATGTTTGCTATTGCGATTGCCTTTCAACTTCCGATGGTCATGCTCTTACTTGGATGGGTTGGCGTCTTGCGCCCAGAATGGCTTCGCCAAAATCGTACGTATGCCCTGCTTGTTCTTGCTCTTGTTTCTGCAATCATTACACCGCAAGACGTAGTGTCTATGTTAATGATGCTGATTCCTCTGTATATGTTGTATGAACTTGGAATTCAACTCATTGTGTGGGTTCCAATGTCACGCATTTCCGGTGATCAAAACGATGACGGATGATGCGATGATGGAGCGAGCGATAGCGCTTGCAAGAAAGGCGCTTGAACTTGACGAAGTTCCCATCGGCGCAGTGGTGTACTGCGATGGCGAAATTGTAGGCGAAGGTTTTAATCGAAAAGAAACCGATGTAAATCCGACGTCTCATGCAGAAATTATTGCAATCACGGATGCCGCAAATAATCTTGGGCGGTGGCGCCTCCATGATTGCACGCTCGTGGTGACGCTTGAGCCATGTCCAATGTGTGCGGGGGCACTCGTGAACGCGAGAATTGACAGGGTAGTCTTTGGCGCAAGTGATCAAAAATCTGGAGCTTGCAGAACACTCTATAAAATCGCTGAAGATCCACGACTCAATCACCGATGCGAAGTAACAGGTGGAGTACTTGAAAAAGAGTGCGTGCAACTACTCAGAGACTTCTTTGAACCTAGACGATTACGCTAAGCAGTACTCTAAAACAACAGTTGCGTAACTACCCGCAGGGAGTGCGAATGTAAACTCTACGAACTCACCATACTCGTCGCTAGAAAATATCGCATTTGGGTCGGTAACTTCTACTCGAAGAGGTCGCCGAGCACCGCTTGCATAGTTTCGCATTGTCACAAGATTCGAATCGCCTAAACCAGAAAACTCGCGTGCTTCTACTTCTTTTGCAAGCACGCCACCTGAAGGCATTCGCATTTTAGAACCCCATAGTGGGCCCGTTGGCGAGAGTGAAAAAGAATCTACTCTTGCCTGAAACAATTCATCCTCTAAATCTTCTGCGGTCGCTTCAAATGTACGACCGCCCCCGTCGTGTTTCCAAGCAAGATCGCCAACTAGAATTGTGTTCCAAGTCTTATCGTCCATCCGTGATTGGAGCACTGCATTGAAGAGATAAGATTGCCATGCATTCACCCAGAGTTTTCTCAAGGGTTTTGGAACTGCCATACACGCTTGCATTGGAGATTTTCCCGAAACAATTGCTTCGAGCACATTTCGTTCAGCGGGTTGCCCAAAGGGCCAAGCATCAAGAGCTCGTTTATACTCGCCGTTTGAAACAAAATCGTGGTGGCGCTGGTCACCTGCAAGTACTAAAGCAACTAACTCGTCCCATTCTTCCATCACAAGCGCTCTGCCTAACGCGTGATTGTTACCAAAGTTCCCAAAACGTTGGGGACCGAAGAAATTGGGCAAACCAAAAGTATGCAATTCTTTTAATTTCTCTTGAATATCCTGCAAAGAATCTACTTTTACATTTCGGACTCGGATAACAAATCGATTGCCAACTAAATGCCCTAAGCGAAGTTTATTCGCGTGAAACGAAAACGAACGTACTTCGATACTCCCAATTGACTCTGGCACTTCTGGTTTTTTACCGCGAAGATACACTGAAAGCGTTTGCGTTGTAACGGCGTGAAAATCCTTCCTTCCAGCGCAGCCAATATCTCTTTGAGAAACTTGAAACGCTTTTGCAACTTGCCGGACACATTCCTCGTGCGACATATTCGTTTTGCGAACCGTGATATATAGGTGCTCCCCTTCACCGCAAGGTTCATACAAGGGAATTTCTTCGACGACAAAATCCGCCGGATATGTTTTAATCTTCCCAGCCAAATTCCATGGGCTCTTCGTCTGGTCTATCTTTTTCGACTTCATCAAGAACATGTTCCTCCACAAAAATAGGTACCTGCAATGCAACACCAAGGGCAATTGCATCGGATGGGCGACTATCTATTTCGTGTTCTACATCGCCTTGTCGCACGTACAACTTCGCGAAGAACGTGCCGTCTACCAAGTCGTCGATAGAAATTCTATGCAACTCTCCTCCAAGAGTCTCGATAAGAGTTGCAAGCAATTCATGCGTTTGTGGTCGCTCTGGTTCAATTCCCTTGAGCCGCCTATCGATTGCGTATGCCTCGGTCGTTCCTACAACAATCGGGAACGTTCGATCACCACCGATTTCTCGCAATTCGATAAATTGCGCATCCGTAACTTCACGAATGAGGATTCTTGATAATTCCATTTGGACAGACATGGGGTGTATCATAATGCACTCTTCGATTGGGCCTTGGCATCCTTATATGCTATAATCCGGATTAACGAATAAAGGAATGACCGCATGATGCACCAAAAACACCTATTCACATCAGAATCCGTCTCTATGGGCCATCCAGACAAGATTTCTGACCAAATTTCAGATGCAATTCTTGACGCAATGCTAAAAGTTGACCCAAACAGCCGAGTTGCTGTTGAAACTATGGTCACGACTGGATTGGTCGTTGTTGCTGGTGAAGTTACCTGCGATGGATACGTTGATATACCAAAAGTCGTTCGCGAAACCATACGCCGCATTGGATACACCGATGCAACACTAGGTTTTGACGCAGACAGTTGCGCCGTAATGGTAACCCTCGACCGTCAATCTGAAGATATCGGCCAAGGGGTCGACTCGGGTTCTGGTCTTCATAAAGAACAAGGTGCTGGTGACCAAGGTCTCATGTTTGGCTATGCTTGCAAAGACACAGAGGCGTATATGCCACTTGCAATCGATCTATCCCATAGACTTGTTGCAAAGCACGCAGAAATCCGCCAATCGGGAACGATTCCAGAACTACGGCCAGATGCAAAAAGTCAAGTCACCGTTGAGTACGATGGCGGCGTCCCAAAACGCATCGATGCTGTTGTGCTATCAACCCAACACGGACCAAAATGGTCGGGTAACCTTGAAGGATTGCACGAAGCGGTCGTTGCACACATCATTAAGCCAGTGCTTGGCGAGTGGTGGAACGATGCAATAAAAATACACGTAAACCCAACCGGAAATTTTGAAATCGGCGGACCAAAAGGCGACTGTGGTTTAACGGGACGAAAAATTATAGTTGATACATACGGTGGAAGTGGCCGGCACGGAGGCGGTGCATTTTCTGGCAAGGACCCAAGTAAAGTCGATCGTTCAGCAGCATACATGGCTCGTTATATTGCGAAAAATATTGTCGCCGCCGACCTCGCAGATTGTTGCGAAGTACAACTTAGTTACGCTATCGGTGTTGCAGAACCTGTTTCAATTTGTGTAGATTGCCAAGGCACAGCAAAAATTGATGAAGCAGACTTGGCAACACTCATCTCAAAGAATTTTGAACTTACGCCAAGTGCGATTATCAAAACACTCGGTTTACTCGCACCAATTTATGCGCATACCGCATACCACGGCCACTTCGGCAGAACTCCTGATGAAAGTTGCGTTGGCTCTTTCTCGTGGGAGAAAACAGACAAGGTTCAAGCGCTTAAGCAATCATGCGATTGCACTACATCGGCTTCGTAATGTATGTCTGACGCAAGACACGTTGTCACGCAGCGAATTTGTTCTGAATTTAAACGCTTCCCCGATATTGGAGTGAAACCGCTTGATGTTTCCTCGCTTGACGCAAGGGAAGCTTCACTTGCTCGCGCAATTGACCACGCCATTCACCGTCGCTGGATTTCACTCACCACCATAATCGGGCACGCAAGTAATCGTATCGTTCACAAACTTGATGCGCCTGTTGGTGCTTCACTGCTCGTTGCTACTGCGCAACTTATGTTGCTCGATCGCATCCCTGACCATGCTGTTATTCATTGCGCAGTTGACTGGGTGCGAAAAAATGGACACCCAAGGGCAACTGGCTTTGTAAACGCTGTTCTTCGGAACATTACCCGTCTCCGTGAAGAAATTCTTGAAGTGGGTATTGCGGGCGAGGCAGATCACTTCCTTCGTGGCGATGGAAGTGCTTGGAAACTCAACGATCCCGTATTTAAAGACTCCATCGACTACCAAACGGGGTTCCCACGAAAAGCTTGGAAGCGGCTCGTTGGCGAGTTCGACCAAAAGACTGCAACCTCAATTGCAGTGAGCAGTCTTGCAGAAGCACCAATCATTGTTACAGTGCCAGAAGGCGACGTTTTGCCCGCTGACATTCTTCCACACGAAGAACATTTGTTTGGCGTTGTGCAACAAGGTGTTGACCTTGCTTCACTTTTCTTTACGCAACCAAATCTTCGCGCACAAGACCCAACCTCAGCGCAATCTCTCGATTTCATCAAAGACCTGCACCCAAATAGAATTCTGGATCTTTGTGCCGGTAGAGGCACAAAAACAAAACAACTTCGTGCGCTCTTTCCAGATGCGATGATTGGAGCAACAGAGCCAAACGAAGTTCGACGAGCGTTTCTTGAGGAAATTGCAGGTCCAATGAACATCACTGTGTACAAACCCTGTGAAGATGGTCCAACCGAACCCTTTGACCTTGTTGTGGTCGATGCGCCTTGCTCAAACAGCGGCGTATTTGCAAGAAGACCAGAAGCGAGGTACCGCTACGACAAAAAGCATATCGATTCGCTGCTAGATTTGCAGCAAGAGATTCTCCACGACGGCAGAGCCATTCTGAAAAACAAGGGGCATCTCTTGTATGCAACATGCAGCATCGACCCTGCAGAAAACAGTAAGCAGGTGGAGTGGCTCGTTCAACACCAACGTCTGGAACTCATCATAGAAAAAACCACCATGCCCTCAGGCTATCCGGGCTCTGACCCCACCAAATGGCACGACGGTGGTTTTGCTGCGCTACTTCAAGCAAGATAGTTCTTGGCAAAGGGCACCTTGATTGGTACAATCTTCCTCTTCCCCTATGAACCTCACTGACCTCATCCAAGAAAATACTATCCTAGCCCCGCTCAGATCAACTGATCGCCAAGGTGCTATCAGCGAATTGGTCGATTTACTTTCCGATGAGGGGTGTATAGCGAATTGTGAAATCATCAAGAAAGCAGTTTGGGATCGCGAATTACAGCGAACAACAGGCATCGGCGAGGGTCTTGCGATTCCCCATGGCCGCTGCGATCAACTTAAGAAGATGGTTCTGGCAATGGGTCGCCCTTCAACACCGATTGATTTTTCAAGCCCAGACAAAAGGCCAGTCGAACTTATCATTTTACTTGTTTCTCCTACTAAAAATACTTCCGACCATATTCAAGCGCTTGGAAAAATAAGCCGTTTGATGGTCGACCGAACATTCCGCGAAACTGCGTATGCAACTGAAAATGCAACAGATCTTTGCGCGCTTTTTCAAAACGCACTTGCAGAAGCAACCGCTTAACACAAAAATCTACGGGATTGTTTTTCACCGTTCCCCTTGTATTTTCGCGGCTTGGGCTTGAGCCTTTCGCGCAGCTTCATGGTCACCAAATGCATCAAGTGAGCGAGACAGTAACATCCAAGGTATTGGGTCACCAGAAAACGAATCAGTCATTTGTGTTGCAAGAACGACAGCGTTCTCGACATTTCCAAACTCAATTTCAAGCAACACTAGTTGAATTTGTAAACGGATTGCTTCTGGGTTATTTTTAACTGAGTCTTTCGATGCGACGATTGCTTGTTCGTACATGCCATCTCGCTTCAACCAACCGACATAATCTTCCCAAACGAGTTGCCACTGGTTATTTTCTTCAAGGTTCGTGGTGTAAAATGAAACGAGTTCATTTGTTTGTTTGTGGTACTGCATCACTTTTCCGAGCAACATTGTGACGCGCTCATCAGATCCAACATGTTCGTCAATGCGCCAGAGCAATCGCTCTGCTTCGCGAAAATTACTTCCTGCTTTATGAATTTTCGCCATCGCCATGTCGACATTTGGATTGCTTGATAAACCAACTCCTCCATCTGTAATTGGTCCAGACAATTTGTAGTAGTGCAATGCGCGGTCAGTATCATCATTCGCAAGTGCTACATGACCCATAAATGCAAACGAGCCTACTAATGCGCTTTGCAAAGTAAATACAAGACAGAGCGATGAAACGAGTAAAAACAGTACGCCCGCTGGCTTCGTCTTGCCATGAAATCGTAGTTGTGTTTTATGAAAAGAAACATTCGCAGAAGTCAACACGCGTATGCCTTTCCAAACAATCCACGTTCCGACAAGCGACATTCCCACTGCCATTAGCATTGGAACTGAGGCATACAAACCACGGAATGCAAAGAAGCCAAAAATAAAAAATACTGACACAAATACTTCCCCGCCTATCGACAAGTCGTATGATCTCTTTTTCGTTCGTTTTCCAAAAGCGGTAGTTCCAAATCCGACTGAGAGTGCGTCATTTGGGCATGCATCGATGCAGTCCATAATTTTCATGCAGCCGCTATCAATAACCATCTTGTACAAGTTGACTTCCTCGTGCACGCGGACATTCGAAGTACAGGCTGCAGTACACGCGCCGCATTGTTGGCAATCATCATTTACGCGTACTCGCATAGGCGATATGGCATCAAGTGGCTTAAAGAAGCCGCCGTACGGACAACCGTACGTACAAAAACCTTTTGCACCAAGAACATATACCGTTGCAAAACCACAAATGAAAAGGAACAGAGCTCCAACGAGTGGCGGGGCAAAGGAACTCCAATAATCCTCAGTCAATAGATGTGTTGTAATGCCAGGCCAGCGAAGTTCTGGTTGTAGCCACGGAGCAAGCGCAATTCGATAAAACAGTGGCCAAACATACATATACACCGCCAAGCCAAACGGGAACCACATAAGCCAACGCGCACGAAATGGCTTTGGACGAACTCGTACCTTACGCATCATCCATAAGCAACAATCTTGGAGAAGGACTATATGACAACCCCACCCACAGAACCACCTCCCAAAAATATAAGTCGAAAGGAGTGAAAGTGCAAAGAAAATTGCGCCAGCATTAATGACCCCATTTTTAACAAACTCCATCCCCTCTGATGGTTCAATTGGAGTAAGAGTTAGTCCACCGAACCAGCCGTATTTTTTACCGAGAATCCAAACCAGAATATGTACAATAATGAGTGCTTGCACAGAAATAAGCACAATCCATCTCGTGGTGTTGTGTTTCCGCTTTTGGAGTACTGGAAGTTCGATATTCTGACTTGTTTTTGTAACCGTCACAGTGTTACTCTAACGGTTAATTAACCCGTGGTTAATTAATTCTAAGAATTATCTTAGCGACAATCATCCCACCATCAAATCGAGCGGTAATTGGTGCTCGAGGACTTCACGGATTTTTCGTAGTGCACGAATTTGTATTTGACGTACTCGTTCTTTAGAAATTCCAAGCATTTCCCCAGCTTTCTCGAGCGTAAGCTTCGGTGGATTTTGACCTGCGAACAACCCAAAGCGGTAACGAAGGACTTCTTTTTCAACTTCAGTTAATTGCACCTCGTCACTACGAACAGCTTCCCGAATCGCATGCAAATGTTCTGGACCCACAATTTCATCGTCTCGAATATGGTGTGGTTCTCGATCTGGGTCAAACTCAAACGGCACATTGTTTTTATGTTTGAGTTGCTTCCTACCAAATCGATTAAAAGCGGTTGTTAGCGCCCTGCAAGCGTACGTCGAGAACTTAAATCCAAGTTCACAATCAAAACGGTCTACGGCTCTAAGTAAAGCAACATTCCCTTCAGCAACAAGGTCAGCATACTCACCAGTCGCCCAACTTCGTTTTGCCATCGCAAGAACGAGTGCAAGATTGCACTCTACGATGTGGTCACGTCGTTCAATCAAAATGGTATACCAGCGAACAAGATTATCCAGATTGTTGTCTTTTGGTTTCTTTGCTCTACTTACTCTGTCTTGCAGCGCGCGAAGTTTCATTCGGGCGTAGTTGTACTGTCGAAACAGAATTGCTTCTTCCTTGCGTGTAAGCAATCGTGCGTCACCTGATTTGGGAGGCAAAGCTCTGTCAATCGCGGGACAATACCAAGAGACAGAAAGTCGAGGAATAGCAGAAGGAATATCAAAGATAAGCTCCTCTGCATTTTTTTTCTTAAAAACAGGGGAGGCAACAACGATAACCGGCTCAGTGAGTGCCCGATCGATGTGGTCTTTTTCGATGCTCGTTCGGCGCCTGCTTCTTGTGGAGCCACTACTACGAGTTGCTCGTTTGGATTGCCTTTTTGGTTTCGGCATGTTTCAGATGTAACCCCTTGTAAAAAAGAAATGACCGTAAAAAAGTACGTACGGCACCCCCTACTACGCACCTTGTTTGGAAATGCGAAGCGAATTTTCAGTTTTTTTTACTTTTATTGAAAGTATTTAGCCAAAACCAAGTTATTGGGGCTAAAAAGTCACTTTGGCTTATTCGGGTTCGTCGCCTGAAAGGTCGTACACCCAGCCTTCGCTGGCTCGATTCCAAGAAATAATCTCTCCTTCGGTGAAGAAAAGCCCGAGTTCCTTAGTTGCTGCTTCTGTACTATCCGAACCGTGCACCAAGTTGAAACTGTTTGATACGCCAAAATCTCCACGAATTGTGCCCGCGTCTGCTTGTGAGCCGAACGTTGCGCCCATCATAGACCTGCAAATTGCAATCGCACCAACTCCTTCAAGTGCCATCACAAGCACGGGTGAACTGGTCATAAAGTTGACCAATCCAGCGTAAAACGGCCTTTCCTTATGGTCGCAATAGTGTGTAGCTGCAAGTTCTTGCGAGATTTGCATGAATTTGGCGCCGACAACTTTGAGGCCCTTTTCTTCAAATCGTGACAAGATTTTGCCCATAAGACCTCGCTGTACTGCGTCTGGTTTCAAGATGATTAATGTTTGTTCCATGCCCATGGTTAGGTATCCTTTATGTATCAAAAAGTCTGGGTAAGATTGACAAGGATACCAAAAATGGCGATTTTTCGCCCCCCTTGGCAGTAAGTTTCGGTATTCTGCAACGAATCGAGTATGGATACTCGGTAGTAACGCGTGATTTCACGCCATGGAAGGCCCTTCTCTTTTAGCACGCACTATGCCAAAAACCAAAACGCCCAAAAAGAAAAAAACTCGCTCGAACGCCACCGCTGAAACTATGGCGGCTGGACAAAGAGATATCTCGGTCAGCGAATTCTTCGCCAAGAACCGCCACCTTCTTGGCTTTGACAATCCTCGCACGGCCATGCGTACTGCAATCCAAGA
>JACKQG010007817.1_pt1 | contig 10629 bp, 13 predicted proteins | sample 8237621 | NCBI WGS metagenome assembly JACKQG01 (sample SAMN15677084, study PRJNA649215) | marine metagenome | biome: marine; feature: Black Sea; material: saline water; isolation source: suspended particulate matter (SPM) from the Black Sea western gyre | collected 2013-06-09/2013-06-10 | depth...
CTGCATATTATGAGTTGATTAGTACACGAACCTCACTGTTACCACCGTCTGCTATGAGTTTCGCATTTTGCAAGTCAGTTAGTGCGAATGACATTGTGCCAGTAGTGTTGGCAATCTTTGCACTATCCGCAACCGTTGCGTCTTTATAATACTCTAGGTAGACATCATTTGCCCCTAGAACCTGCAAGAAGAACATATAAGGTGTAATCTTATCTGTTGCTCCACAATGCTTGATTACAAGTGCTAAATCACTCGCAGACAATAAGTCTTTAACTGATGTACTTGTAGTTGTTGCTGTTACTTTCACAATATGTTGATTAAGTTATTGATAAGTGGGTACTCTATCCTGCTCCCCATAGATTGAGGAGCAGTAACAGTACCCAATGTACTATGATGTTGCCTTAACGATAAGAATACCCTTACCACTTACAGCACCGATACCATACGCTGAACGAGCAGTGTATGACAGTACCCAAGTGTCTTGGTTAATCTCCGCAGGTGCAACCATAGGACTCTCCCACTTTACATAGTAGGCTTGGAAACTCTTACGAGGAGAACCTCCTAGAGTAGCCAAGAACCAGTAAAATGATTTTGTGCTATCAGTTACATCTAATGCGTCAACATCAAACTCTATTACGAGGTGTTGGAACTTATCCTTGTAGGTGTTCACAACGCCAGAGTTTGAGTTTGCTGTACCCTCTATGCTCTCGGGAGCGATAGATTTCAGCAAACGAGCAACACGGTTACGCATTATAGCCTTGTCGGCTGTAATGATAGTGTTTGGCTTCATTGTCAAACGCTTACCGTAGTTGTCCATTACATTGTAAGAGAAGTAATCCTCCGCCTCGTCCATTGCGTCCTCCGAGAATGTCGGATTACCAGACAGAATGTTTGAGTAAGTGGTTGCACTAAACTTCAATGTGTGGGTAGTGTTGAAGAGTGAGAGACCGTCCCCAACTGTGGTGTCTATTGTGTAGCCACCATTGTCAGTATAAGAAGCACTTGAGCCGAAGCCTAAGAAGTTCCTCATATCCAACTCAATCTTGTCTACGATGTCCTCCGCTACTGCGGTAACATTTTCAGCAAGTTTGTGTGCCTCAAGGGCTTTGTACATCTCTCCACTTGTTTTACGAGTGATAGATATTGTACTTCGGGCAATCTCCTTGTAATAACCTTGCCCCATACCACGCTGTGCAGAAGCCTGTTGCTCAAGCTTACGCTCTGCTAGGCGTTCACGGTCAATCTCTTGAATGCGAGATTTGTTGTGCTTCCAAGACTCTGTCTCGGGGTGGAAGACTTTACGGACTGCTCCGCTGTCTTTCTTCAGACCAGTAGTAAATGACTTGTCAACCAAGTCCTGTACTGCGGGTGCTGTCATTGTTGATACTAAACTCATATCTTAATGTTTACTTAACTAATAAAGCCAACTATGTAGTTGGGAATGTTACATAAATGTAACCACTCTCCTGTGCGAGACGCACTACCTCCACTACATCTGTAGCAGACGCAGTTAGGTCTACCTCTCCGTTAGCGTCAAGGTCATAACGCTGTCCGACCATTGTCTGTGCAGGAGTACCTGCACCAACCTTTGCCTTGTAGACTGTGCCTACATCTGGTACTTCTACCATAACATCATTTGCGTCGGCGTAGTCTTCGTCCGTAGACACTACATCACGCAGAATGATACCCAACACCGTTTGTGGTGTCGCAGAAGCGTTTGCCACTGTAAGTAGACCAGAAGTCTGTACAACAGGGTCGCCATTTGCAAAAGCGGTACTAGCAGTCTTCTTGTATGGAAGAATAGTAGCCTCGCCTGAATGTCTTTCAAAGTTCATAATGTTAAAACTTAAAATGAATAAAACCTACCTATGACGCAAAAAAGCGTCGGGTGTATTTCCGACGCTTTCTCTACGAGAGAGCAAGTATCAGAGGATACATTGCCACTCGTTTTTTGGTAACTCTGAACTTAATAAACAGAGGGTTTGTAGTGGTGGAACTCTTAACCCAGTCTTGCGACACAGAGTTCCAACGGGTTGATTGTGAATGATAGCCTATTATTTTTACAAGAGTTTCGCTTGTGCGTATCGTTTAATCCTAATGGATACCCTTACTATAACATATTTACAATAAAAGCAACAACCAACTGTGGACAATGGCTAGGCGTTGTCTGCCTTTGGTGTGTCAGCGTCTACATCGTCCTGCTGTATAGGAGACTCAACAGCACCCTCCTCTGCAACATTTGGCTCTGTTTGTGGTGTCTCTCCGTCAGAACCTAAGTTATCTTGTGGCTTTGCCTCTGCCTTAAACTTACGGTCTGCAATAGCACTACGCTCTAGTGATAAAGCACGGATTGTTAAGTTGTCTACACCTAACTTCTCTAATGCAATCTCGTTAAGAGTTGTTGCACACATACTACTTATGCGTGTATTCGCTCCGTTCATAATGTGAGTGATGTTACCGTCAATCTCTTTAAGGCAACCTATCTCCCTGTACTCTACACCGTTATTCTCTAGGATTACGGCAATCTCTGCTGAAAGATTGTCGTTAAAGTCCAACACCTCTGTTCTCTTCTCTTCTGTGTCAAACATTCCGATATACTTCATTTCTGCTAACTTTGCTAAGATTAAAGGCATTACAGTAGCCATACGAGTATCGTACTCTTCTTGGTAAATCATATCTTCAACGCTCCCTGCGTCTACTACCTCAATCTTATTGCGAGTACAGAAGTCTACAACTACCTTATCGTTAAACTGCTTACCTGCGAACTGCTTTGCTAATACTCTGCGGTCTCCGTTACTTAATGGGTTTACTTGTGCTTGATTGTTGTCAGTCATATTTATTTGGTTATTATTGTTATTAGTTTACAAAGTCGCCACCGATTGTAACTTCTTTGCCGTTTGGCATTGCTACTACAAGAGTAACTATTACCTTAGTATCGTACATCTCAACCTCTTGAGTTGTCATTGCCCCGTCCTCGGCTCGCTTCATTGTAGTTCCTACTACAACAGGGTCTTCCTCTTTCTGCATATCAAGTATTCTGCAAGTAACCTTATCTGCCTGCATAAACTCTTCACGCCACAGTATGCGTGTAAACTCCTCGTCTCCGTCAAAGCGTACTGGGATAACCAACTTCATTACATCTTTTTGCTGTACATCGTCCCTCCTCTGCTCTAGTTTGGTGTCTCCCCACTCAACCACAACCTTACCGTTTATCTCTCTCAACTCTACTGTGTTGTAAGTCTCCTCTGTCTTCTTGCGTCGTGGTGTACTAGACATCACATCTTGCAAGTCCTGTATCATTGAGGGTGTTAGATTGTTTAGGTCAATCATATGAGGAGTTTTTGCCTTTGGCTCATTACTTGTAGCCTCTGCCTTGTTCTCGTCGCCTTTACCAAGACGGTCTGCAATGTTGCTCTCAACCTCGCTCTTAGGCTCTGTTTTTACCGTCTCTGTAACTTGTGGTTCTGTGTCGGCACTATCCTTTGTATTACCCTGCACAGGTGGTGCAGTTTGCTCTGGTGTCCTAGTATCTTCTAGTCCAGTATCTCGTGTGTTCTCTGTACCCTCTTGATTGTCCAAGTTTGGAGTATCTGGGCGTGTACTTGCCTCTGGGTTTATATTATCGTTCATAATGATTTATATTAGTGATTATTAAAGTGCGTATGAGCCGTCTGACTTCTTACCTACGCTGTCTACGATTGCTTGATTGCCAAATGGGTCTTTGTCGTCGCCACCCTTTGCACCTGCGGGCTTACCTGTACCGCCTTTATTCTCCTCTTCCTTTGGTGCTTTATAGCCACTAACATTGTTAAGAGCCTTTTTCATACGCTCCTTTAACTTCTCGGGTGTAATACCCTCGTTGTTAAACTCCTTAAACTCTACAAGGATTTTATCTGCCAACTCCTTAGCGTCTGTTGCCAGTTCGCTATTGGCTGTGTATGCCTCCTCGGCTAGAGCTGTTGCCTCTGTTTGTGCAGAGGTGTTGAGATTTTCTACTTTCTCCGTCTCTGTTGCCTTACTACCTGCTTGGATAGTCTCATACATCTTGTTCATTGCCTCTTGCTGTCGTGCGTTAGCGTCAAACAGAGCAATCTCTGTATCTGTCATATCGTCTCGTTGCTCTTCTGTGAGGTCTTTAGAATACTTAATCTCTTCAAAAAGCACCTCGGGTTTGTCTCCCTCGCCACCTTTGCCGTCGTCCTTTTTACCTCCGCCTGCTTCTAGCACGGCTATCTTCTGCTTTAGTGTATCAATAACACCGTTTTGACCAGACAAGTTCTTGCTATACTCCTCTAGTTTAGTCTCCAAGGCTATAACCTTTTCTGACTTCTCCTTACCCTCTTCGCCTTTACCGTCGCCACTCTTGTCGCCAGTTTCTTTTGTACTGTCGTCTGTGGTCTTAGTATCCCCCTCTTGTGGGACGGGACTACCAAAAGCGTCTACTACTGGTGTTGCGTCTGCCCCACCCCCTGCATTTTCTTCTGTCATATATATATTTGTTAATGACTAATAATATCCTCGTCCCCACTTGAATATATGTTTATTCGCCTCTATCGGCTGTCTTTACCCCCGTCTTGTCTGCGTTGTCTTCCGTCTCTGTCTCCTTAATCGCTCCGTACTTATCTGATATGTTCTCAAAGTCGTCTAGTATGCCCGCAACTTCTGCTAGTGCCTGCCTTAATACGACTGTCTCTTGTGGTAGGGCTGTAAATATCAACTGGTGTCGTAACTTCTCACACCTCGCTCTCACTACTAGCCTTATTTCGTCCTTGTTAGCACTCCAAGCCCCCGCAACTCTCGTCAAGAGTTCCTTATCGTTGATAATCTCCAACGGCTTTGCTCTATCCATTATGTCTACACCACGATTAAGTAGGTATTGTTCTAGTTTATTATCGCTCATATCCTAACATTTCTTGTTTTAATGCTCCTTTGATTGTTGGCTTACCGAAACTACCCATTTGCATACCTGCACTCTCTTCTCCACCTGCGTTCTGCAAGTCCATTAGTTCTTGTGGGTGGAACATATCGTCGCTTCTACCAGATACTTCTTGGTACTCCTTTTGCATTTCCTCACGGTTTACATTAGGGAATGTAGCAAGTAGCCAATCAAACTCTTCACGCATTGAAATCATTTGTAGTGCAGAGTCCTTTACCCTGTCTGGCTTAATCACAATATCAATAGTGTGTGTACCCTCACGCAATGCTTTAGGGTTTACTAGATAAAACTCACTAGGCCTGCCCTCTGTTCGTCTAGTAAATGCGTCCTCAAATAGTTCTGCACGCTTACCGTCTATATCGTATAAGTCGTTTTGTAGTTCGTCGTCAAACTGCACAACATTCTCTACGCCTCCCGTTGATACTGTAAAGTTCTGATATACTGCTACTTTCTGCCCGTTAATCACTGTCTCCCTTTGCTTGATTGTGTACTTGCTCTCAATGGTCTCTGCTCTACGCAATGCCATATCCATAAATCCGTTTACAAGTCCGTCCAATAGGAATGATAGTTTGTCTTTCTGGTTCTGGTCTACTGTGGCAATCTCTGTTGCACTACTGTTTACTGATAGTTCTCCGCTTGATGTTGGGTTTACTGTCTGGCTCTCTTGTATGTCCTTTATTAACTCATAGAATGAGAAGTGTGCCTGTTGCATACCCTTATCGTCTGGGTCTGCTTTCTCGTAGTCGTCTTTCTTTACTCCGTGTGTACGCTTACCTGCCTTGAATATGTCCTTAACAAGAGTGTACTTGCCCTTTACGAGTAGTGCGGGGTCAATGTCTTTCTCAAATCGTTGTGCCAACATCTTTAATATCCAGTCTGTGTAATCTGCATTGAACTTAACCTTTGCGGGTACAGAGCGTGAGTATGAACTGCCAGATAGTCTCTCTGCACTTATCTGTGTGATAGGGTAGTTACCTCTTGGGTAGAATATAGTAAATGGTGTGTCCATTGGTAGAACTGCAACACCGTTTATGAATATATTAAACTTATTGTCTCTCTTGTTGTAGCGACGGTGTACAATCACATACTTGCTAGAGTCCTTTATGCGAGACTCTGTAAATAGTTTAACCTTATCGCCTACCATATTTGTAATGTCCTCTGCACTTGCGGGTACTTTCTTCCACATCTTCAATGAACCGTATATCTTCTCGGCTGTGTCTCTATGCAATACCTCTTCAATGGTTATTGCCTCTTGTGCTTGGATACCACCGTTAGCGTCGTCTATGCTTGGGTCTTCAAGTATTACATTGCGTCCGTCTAATAGGCGTGATACTGCCTTGCGTGTCTGTACTTTCTCGCCCTCTTCATACTCCAAGCCCTCAAGGAACTCGTATGTAAAGTCCATTTGTGCGGGGTCTAGTGCTTTACCCTCGTGCTTTGCTATCTGCTTAACGATTGTCTTAACCTCCCAATCCTCAAGTACAAATGCGTCTCCCTGTGTAAACACCTCCCAATAGATAACAGCAATCTTCTTTGTAAACTTCTCCAACTTCTGCGAGAACTCAATAGCCAACTCGTATATCTCGCCAAGCCCCTCAATGAGTTGCCCGTTGTTGTCGTAACACTTAATCTCTTTCTTAAATACATACTTCAAAAAGATAGCCACGAACGATACAATCTTCTCGTGGACTAATCCTAGTGATATTTCTGGGTCGTCTTCTTCTTGGCGTGGTGCAAAGTTTATAGCCTTTTTCTGGTTGTACTCGTATGACTTAGAATATGTCTCGCCATTGAACACAACACTACTCTCTTCTCTTCGCTCTAATGCGTCGTTGATATTCTGAACTTCTGCTTTAACAAACTCGGCAGTTGCCCTACCTTTCTTTGTTGTACCATACGCATTATACAATGAGTCTAGTGTACTGTCTGTTTTTGCTTCTTGTTTTGCCATAGTTGTTTTTATTATACTTATAAATGCCTATTTTGCCTAATCTTGCAAGTGAACAGTGTGAATAACTATCTTATTGAACTAAACGCACTTAGCCCCTCTCCACTCTTTGCTTTCTTGCCTGCTTCAACCTTAGCCAAGAACTCCCCCCACTCCTCTTTCTCTATTTCCTCTTTGGTTAGCACTACTGGTCTTGTCGGCTCGTCTCTAAAGAATGTATATATACAAGCGTCAAACCTATCGGGACTAAACCCGTACTCTTTCTTAAACTCGGTCTTATTCATTAACTTAATACGCCCGCTCAAGTCTCTCTTGTACTTAATCTTGCTGAACTCTCGTAGCCAATCTTTCTGATTGTTAGTGATTATGATACCTCCTTGTGCTACCCACTGCCTAAACTTCCACGCTAACTCTGCTTTGTATGAGTTGAACCTGTCTTTTACTTCCTCTCGGGGCTTGTCTGCAAGTATCGCCATAGGCATTTCTCCTATCTTTGTCTCTATGTGGCTGATTACCTTTGCACCAATACCAAATGCGTCTATACCTACATCACTCAAGTTACAACCGTATGCTTCTGCGATTGTCTCTATCTTGCGGGCAAGGTCTGGCTCACTGCTTGTACTCTCGTTAAGCACCTCTTTCATATACACCTCGTCTCGTATGGTTATGATACTGCGGTCTTTACCTTGTCCTGCGGGGTCTACTCCTAATATCCCACCCTTAACTATCTGTGTACCTGCCTCCTCAAACAATATATTCATATTCGCAAATAGTGGTATCCACCCTTTGTCGTCTATTTCTCCCTCATTAGCAAACTCTCCTGCAACTCTTATCTTAAACTCGTCGCTTGTTGCTCCATAGTCATTGATAATACCCTGCACAAATGTGTCCTTAACAATAGGACTCTCTCTACTATCAAACTTTAACTGCGTCCAGTGCTTTGCATTGATAGGCAAGTGGCTCTCATAAAAGTATCCCTCTGTCCTAGTCGGGTTGCTTGTCATTACCTTTAACCAGTTCTCTCCCGTGGTAGCACCCTGCATAACCTCAAACACCTTAGCACAAATACCACTGGCTTCGTCTGGGAACAACATCACATAGTCTCCGTGCAACCCCGCCAAGGCTTCTGGGTTGTCTTTACCTGCAACTCTGGCACGCAAGAACCAGTTTTTAGTACCCTTTACTTTAATCTTATCACTCTGCTCTTCTAGTTGTGTCTGTACTCCCTCGGGTAGACGCTTCTTCCACCAATAGAACTCTTTGAGGAATACCTCTTTCAACTGTGTATCTGTGTTGGCTGTCGCTCCAATCTGTGCAAACCTAAAACACCATAAGAAGTGTATTGAGATAACACTCGCAAATGATGTCTTACCAATACCGTGTCCACTTCGTATTGTTATCTGCCTAGCCCTTGGGTCGTATGAGTCTTTATTGAAAGTGTTTATACCTCTGTCGTATGCCTCCAACTCTACCGTCTGTTGCCAAGTGAACTGGTTTTTACAATGCTCCTTAAACTCTGCCTTGCTCTGGTGCTTAAACATATCAATCGTATAGAACTGCAAGTCGTGGTATATAAGCCTACCGTCTTCACTAAACAATACGGCTATCTTCTTCTCCCCCATAGCGTCTGTGTAGTGTATCTCTTTACCTTTGAGTTCGTCCAGTGGCTCTGCGGGCTTCATACCTAGCATATTGTCGCAGAATAAAAACACATTGGTCTGCCACCTAGCAAATCTTTTAGCCATTGCTAGTTCTCCCTCGTTTAATATCTCTTGTTTATGTTCTACCATATTTAATACACCAGTGTTTTTATTACTTTAATAATATGTAAGCGACTACTCTTACTCCCTTAGTATACTCTATCTCCAACACTACGCAAGACAAGTGCAAGTATACCTGTGGATAACTCAACCCTCAAAAATGAGCGACCGCTGTCTAACTTTGCTACCTCTTGTTCTATATACTTTACTGCCATTAATGTGATACGACACTGTGCTTGGGTCTAGGCTCACTCTGCGTGCAATGTCCCTTACTCCGAACCCGTCTTTGTGCATATCCTTGATAAGTTTCTTTAACTGTTGCTTGTACCCCTCTCCTTTGCCCTCGGAGAATGAGGAGAAGCGTCTAAAGTATCGGTGCTTCCATATACAGTCATACTTATGCTTCATTAAGCACCTCTCCAGTTGTATCTCGTCTCCCTGCTCTACCCTCTTTACTACTTCGTACAAAACAGACCTTGTAACACGCAAGCGTTCACACAAAGCCACCACCGAGTAGTTCTTTGTACCTTTCGCTCGCAGGTATGCCTTGTATACTTCAACTTCATTTATTGCGTTTTTCATATTCTACTTGTCTTAACAAATCCTCCATACTTGGGAAACCAACAGGTTCTATATATGCCTTTTCTCCCAAATACCTTAATAATGTATCCCTAACTGCATTTATCTCTTCTGTCCCCATTTCATTAGTGCTTTCAATGTCTGGGAACTGTGCAGTCATAAACTTCTTCCACAACTCTTTTACACTCCTTTCATTCCAGTCTATATCTACCTCTGGGCTTAATACCATACGCATTGTAGCCCCACTGTCGTTCATTGCGTCTGCCAACATTCTAAAAAAGAGATGTAAAGCATTACGCTGTTGGTGTGTTATCTTGTTTTGTTTCTTCATACCTCTTTTTACAAGTATCGCACCTTATACTCTGATTTAAGACCCATACTTTACCGACTGGTGCGGGGTCTGTCTTCTGCTTCTCTTCTCTTGCTATCTTCTGCAACTTTATACACTCTTTGCAAAGTGTTGGTGCAAGGAACGATTGCCGACCTCCCGTCTGCCAAAATAACGGGTTACGCTTACGCTTTGCCTCCTTGTCTTTTTTTGGATTTAGTCTCTTCATTTTTGTATCTATTATTTTTTAATAAACTTTCCTTTTTTATCTCTTTTAGGTTTGTAACCAGATTGTAACTTACCAGTTCGTTTTATTCGTTGTAACAAGTTTTTTACACTAACATTAAGTATTTCGCTCCACTCCATAACGGTATGTTCCACTCCTCCCTTGCTCATAACTGTGTCCCTTGTAGTCCAACCTTTCCTCTCTACTGTGGCTTTCCATTTTATCTTTCTATGTTTGTAATCAAGTTTAGAATGACAACTCCTACATAATCGTGTCCAGTCCGACAAATCTCTTTTATGCTCTTGGCTTATATTTGCCCAATCGTAGTATTTAGATTTTGTTGTATTGCAGTGTTCACATTTTCTAGGCTTACCTCTATGTCTCTCAACCCAGTTGTGTAAAGCCCCTTTACCAACATTGTCTCCTTTCCAGTTCGGGCTTTGCTCTTCTCTTTTTACAATCTTTCTAAATCTCTCATAGTAACATTGCCTAGAACAAGTCTTACCACCACCACGACTAACCTCCGACTTCAACACCTCTATTCGTTTTTTACAAATATCACACTTCTTTTGGATAAAAGTCCTGTTGTGCTTATGTTCACTTGAATATCTTATTATCTCTTTCATTAACTAATGATAACACAATGGTATGTTTATGCAATCCTATCTGCTAAAACGGTATGTCCGCAGGATTTATGCTCTCCTCTGGGTACTCTATCCCCTTTGTAGGCTCGGTTGCACCTCCGTTTTGTGCGTCAAAGTCTTTGATATTCTGCTTGCGTTGTTCCTCGTCTGGTGTGTCTTGTACTTGTGTACCCTGTGGCTTGCTACCAAACTTGAAGTCGCTAACCCT
>JACKQG010007819.1_pt1 | contig 10626 bp, 18 predicted proteins | sample 8237621 | NCBI WGS metagenome assembly JACKQG01 (sample SAMN15677084, study PRJNA649215) | marine metagenome | biome: marine; feature: Black Sea; material: saline water; isolation source: suspended particulate matter (SPM) from the Black Sea western gyre | collected 2013-06-09/2013-06-10 | depth...
CATCAATTCCTGATCATGATGTTGATAAAGAAAAAGGTCGAAGAACTTTGATAATCATTTTTGGAAAATCAAATACAGTCAAAACATTCTTAATTTTTCCAATACTGACATATGGTGTAATAATTTTTGGAGTCATGACTGGGTTATTTCCTGTGTATAGCCTAATTGTTCTTTTAGCTAAACCCTTCTTAATTCTGGCAATGTGGCATTTGAAAGATTCTGAAAAATCTGAGAATATGCTGATTAGTTCCATGACAAATACACTTTACTTTAGTAGAATTGCTGGTGCGCTATTTGTTGTATCATTTTTGATAGGATTTTAAGTAATAACATCTCACTTGATTTAGAATGATTTCTGGTTTTGCGACATCTGAGGAAACAAAAAAATTCTCTGAAAAATTTCTTATCGAAAATTACAATTCAGTTCAAAATTTGTATTTGTCAAATGTAGGTATTGGAACATATCTTGGCGAACCAGATTCTCAAACTGATGAAATGGTAACTGAAGCAGTAAAAAAATCAATTTTATCTGGTGTAAATGTAATTGATACTGCAATAAATTATCGTGCACAAAAATCTGAGCGAAGTATTGGAAAGGCACTGTCTGAATTAATTAGTAAAAATCTGATAAAAAGAGAACAGGTATTCATTTGCACAAAAAATGGTTATGTGACTAATGATGGAGATATTCAAGAAGATTTTATGCAGTATGTGATGAGGGAATTTGGCCAATCTGGAATTGTCAAAGAGGGTGATATTTCATCAGGTTATCATTGCATGACTATTCCATACTTGGAGGATCAACTTGAAAGGAGTTTGAAAAATCTTGGTTTGGAATGTATTGACCTCATGTATCTACACAATGCTGTAGAAGGTCAACCTGAAATGTCTAAATCTGATTTTCTGGAAAACTTGAAAAAGGTTTTTGAATTTTATGAAAGCAAAAGAAAAGAAGGAAAAATTAGATTTTATGGTATGGCAACTTGGGAATGCTTTAGAGCAACTTCTGACAACGCAATGTTCTTATCATTAGAAGATGTTGTAAAAATTGCACAAGTTGTGGGTGGAAATGATCATGGCTTTAAGTTCATACAACTTCCATTTAATTTGCATCTTGATCAAGCAATGATGCTAAAAAACCAAACAGTAAATGATAAACAAAAATCAATTTTAGATTCTGCTCTAGAATTGGGAATTGGTGTATTTACAAGCGTTCCGTTGATGCAAGGTAAACTTTTGGAATGGGCAAAATCAAAACCTATCTTTGCAAATACATCTCCTTCTGTTGGACTTTTACAATTCATTCGTTCAACTCCTGGAGTTCTTTCTCCATTAATTGGACAAAAATCTAGTCAACATGTAGATGAGAATTTGGAAGTAATGAAAACTAAATTCATGAATAAATCTGAATATGATGAATTTGTAAAAAAATTAGTTTCTTGATTATACGCAGCACAACATATTCTTTAATTTTTCAATTTGTATCATATAATCACAATTTTTACAAACAATCCAATTTTTTACATTCATTGAACTTTTGAGGCAGTCGTATTCTGTCATGAATAACTCTTCTTCTCCACAATTACGGCATATGCCAAAAAGTTTTTTCATGTAATGGATTAATTTTTTTCCATATAAGACGGTCTTATGATTTATCAGTTCTACCTCTTTAGATAAATAGAAATACGACTCACATTGGAAAAAATTATGAAGGTTACTGATCCTGTTTGTGGTCTTGAATTTGATGAAGAATTGTCAGTCACACATGAACATAATTCTAAAAAATACCATTTTTGTTGTGATGGATGTAAAAAGATTTTTATTAAAAAACCAAAAAAATGGTCCAAAAAATCTAGATGATGGGAAATTTTCCACACATTCTACAAAACTTTGAATCTAATTTTATGTCATAATTACAATCTGGGCATTTTTTATCAGAATTTGAACTTGTTACCCTGTTTGTCTTTCTAAAGCATTCATAGTAGTGTAGTGATTCTTTGGTTCTGATGTATACTCCATCTTCTTCTAAGATTTTTGTTTTTTTCTGTAAAAAAACATCATCCGTAATTATCGTATTAAATAACCCTGTAAGATTTACGGTTCCTGATCCATCTTGCATAGGCGATTTTTCCCTCCAAACAATATTTTTTGGGAGTTCTTTTTCAAATGTTTCTCTAAGAATCCATTTTCCAAATTTTTTTCCCTCTTTAAAATTTATTTTTTTTGATATTGGAATTGTGTCAGAAAACTTTATGACATCTTCATTCAAAAATGGAGTCTCCACTTTCATATCTAGTGATTTGGCAATATCTCTTGATGGAAAATGCATGATCCTCTTAATCCTCTTCAATTCTTCATCAAGTTCTTTCTCTGATTTTTTTAAAAGAAAATTATATCCTGCAAATACTTCGTCAGCTCCATCTCCTGTAATCACTGAATCTATTCCTTTCTTTTTCAATGAACTTAGGTACATGTATGGCACAATTGAATTACGTATTTCTATATCGTTAAAATTTCTTAAAATCTTAATTGTCTCATTAATGGAATCTAATACTTCTTCCAAACTTACTTGCAATAATAAAAGAGATAGTTGTGTATGTTTGGCAATGATTTGTGCATATGTGAGATCTGTCCCCAAAAAATCCTTTGTAATTATGGCAATTGCCTTTGGCTTCTGATTCTTGAGCAGATGTGCAAGTATACTGCTATCCAATCCTCCTGACAATGCAATCCATTTTGATTTACACTCTGCAACTGAATTTTGTAATACTATTCTACATTGATCCATCACTGTTTCCATAATTTGATTAAAAAATGATTTTAAATAAAAATTGTTAATTTAATAGGAGATAGTTTCAGCTAATTTCAGCGGAACTTATAAGGTAATTGTGATAAGATATTCCATGTTACTTCCTGCAGAAATCGAATCAAAGACATTGATTCCTGCTCTTCGTGCAATACTTGCAAAAAACTTGGCTGAGAATCACGATGTACGTGAAGATGAGATCTCAAAAATGTTGGGCGTTACACAAGCTGCAATCAGTAATTATATCCGTGGAACTCGGGGTGATCCTGAATTAATTAAAAAATTATCTGTTGAAAAGCAAGTATCTGAAATGATTAATGATATTGCAGTTGATTTATCCTCTGACAGGGCATACTCTCCATCAAGTCTATCTAAATTCATTGGGTTATGTAATTATATTAAGACGAGTCTCCTAATTTGTGATATTCATCATAATCTGGAATCTGATATTGATGAAGCAATTTGTAAAGAATGTGAAAATATGCTTCTAAAAGGTCCTGGCAGTGTTTATTAATTTTTTGTTAAAATAATTTGTATATTTGAAGTCATTTGTCCATCTTCTTCTGAAATTACACTATCTAATTTTATATCTTCAATTGAAGAATTTCCCTTTAACATATTTTCTGTAACAATGTTCGCAACTGCTACTGCGTTTGGAATCAGATCACCTTTTGCCATTAAGACAATTCTTTTGCTTGATGATATTTCTGATAAGACATCTACGGCACTTATCATGACTGATTCATCTTTTATAAAATAAGCATTCTTATCAGCCTCGTTTTCTGATCGTTTGAATTCTTGTAATTCCATCTTAATTATAACTTCACTGAAACTTCTTTTAACTTTTATAGACGATTGGTCTATTCTTTGAAATCAGACAATGGTATATTCTGATAATCACCATTAGGTAATACACGTCGTATTGTAATTGGTATTACGCGCTTCTCTAACTCTTTCATGGATATATCTAGGGATGTTGTTGCATTAACTGGTATATCGATAAATGGTGGGGCGCCTAATGATAGTTGTAGTGCACGTGCGCCCATAATTCTTGCTTTTTCAAATCTTGTTAGTGTTGGTGGGCCCATCATTATTTTTCCATCCGAGGTTAGTTCTAGTATGTCGTGTGGTATATCTACATCAATAATCTCACGTTGTCTTATCTCACTACATTCTTTATCTAATTTATCAAGTTCTTTTTCTGTTAGTTCTTCTTTTCCTTCTTTGATTTTTCTATAATTTTCGATTGCCTTTTCCATTGTTGCATGAATGCTGACCTCTGCATCAGGGTCGATTTCTTCAGTTTCAGGTGTGATGATTTCCTCTAATTTTGCCTCTGCTATCAATGGAGCTGGCTCTTCTTCTTTTTCTTCAGCTACAATTGGTGTTTCTTCAGGATCAGACAAGTAAACTAATTAAAAAATGCCAATATATAATCCAAACATTTTCTTGTTATATGGATGGCGGATCTGTATCAAAATCGCATGTAATTTTGGAGATAATTGGTAAATTTAAAATTAAATGTGAATTAAAGCGTCATCTTTCTCCATCATTGGTTGGAACAATTAATCGCTCCTTACCTGTAACCGGTACTATCCATATGCTTGGTACTGGCTGTGTGTATGTTGAATCGCATATTGAATCTGGTGGGGACCGAACTAGAAAAGAATTCAAAAAGGGCGACATTGCTTTTTTATCTGTTGGGCATGCATTTTGTTTTTTTCATAAGGATACAACGGTTGGAAAAGATCTGATTCCAATTGGAAAAATTTTAGATAATGTTGAGGACTTATTGAAGGCAGAGTCTGGAGATGAAGTTTCTATTTATTGTGATATTGGTTGATATATGTAATGGCCGCTAAACCCGCCAACTTTTTTTACAGTTCCTTGAACTAATGCTTTTTTAAGAAATGCGTTAGCAGTTGAAATTTTTACATTTGTTTGCCTTGCTAAATCTTGAATTGTAATTGCTTTTGATGATTTAACTATCTTATTTGCCTCTTCTTCATTGATAAATACTGCAACCTCTTTTTTTTCACTATGGTCTTTTTTATCTTTTTTAGCCTTGTCTTTTCCACCTTGTGATTTTTCACTAGATGATACAGATTTGTTCTTACTGCCCATGTTTGTTGAACTTTAATTCCTATTTATAAACGAACAAAAAATTTGTTTTTCAACTTTATTAACGGTTGAATTATTCCTGTTAGCATGGGTATTGTTTCAAAAGGCTCAAAGTGTAATGTAGACGGTTGTGATAATAATGCGGTTCGTTCTCTCAACACAAAAAAAGTTCAGGATGCCGGATTGCGTCTTGACTCAACTGGAAAAAAATCTGGTATCTGTAAAGACCATTACAAAGAATGGAAAAAAGCAACAAAAGATGACCGTTCTTTAGAACGTGCAAGATATGATCGTGATTAATTTATGGAATGAATCCTTGGTTGTTGGGGTTACAGTCTGTTAATTTATGGAGCCTCTCTCTAATCTCACTCAATTCTTTATCACTATTCGCCTCGCTAGCAGCTTCTTTTAGAGTTAATAACATATTTGTGTTAAATGAATTTAGTGCGACGGACCCCCCTTCTGCAAAATTTGATTCAATACATGAATTAATCTCTTGTACTACTGAATTATCACTTTGAATTTCTATAGAAATGGGATTTTTTACAGAGATATCTGTTTGATTAAAAAAATAGGCCGACGATGAAAATCCAATAATTGCCACAGCGATAATTATGCCCAAAAACATTTTCCCCATATGCCATCCCAAAAATAACGCTTTTTAATTTTTTACATACCGAATCATTTACATTGAAAAAGATTTTTTGTACAAAATATGGGTAAAAGAAAAGATGGAAAACATGCACGATTCGCAGATCAAAAGGCTGCACGAAGAAAAGCTAATAAAAAGTCCTAGTCTATATTGATATTTGATTTTTTTAGAAGATCTGCAAATTTATCTGGAACTTTATTCGCCGATTTCTGTAATGTATCATAATACTCGCCTAATTTTTTGTAAATTCTTTTTTGTTCCCTTGGTTCTTCATTTGATAATGCATAAAGTGCTAAAATTGGAAATGCGATGGTGGAATCTGTATACACCGTAATCAAATCTTCATGAGAATCTTTAACTTTTCCCCAACTTTTTCCTTCTTGTAATGTTGCACCTGATAATCCTCCTGTATCTGGTCTTGCATCTGTAATTTGAATAATGTAATTCTGTCCACCATGTTCTTTTCTTAGAATTTGATCTAACAATGGACCTGTTTGCTGTGCTGTGTTCTTTGGAACTCCTCCACCTAATTCCAATATGCCTGATTTTTTTGAATTGTAAACTATGGCTGCTTGTTCTATAATCTCTCTAACAAAATCTAAATTGAAGGGTTTATTTTTCAACCTGTGTACGGCCAAATTCATTGCAAGAGATGAATCTTTGAGTGTTGATACGTATACTGGAACATCCAAATCATATGCCGTTGTAAGAAAACTTTTTTCAGGAAATTTTGATTTTTCTTTACTAATTTTCCCTAAAACATTACAAAATTCTGCAGTAGTGAATGATTCTTGTGAAAATTTATTCTTAAACATATTTTGAATAATATTATCCTGTAATTCTAACGTCTCATAGAATTTTACATAAACATCTCTAATTCTGACAATCTCTTTTTCATATAGGATATTGTCATCTACCTCAAAATGCCCTTGTTTGACAGGTAAACCCCATGCAAAATGATCTTCATGGTAAACGTTTGCACCTGTTGTAACAATCCAGTCTACAAATCCTTTCTCCAAAAGTGTTTTAATAATTCCTCCAAATCCTACAGGCGTCATTGCACCTGCAACAGTTAAACAAATTGTTGCATTCTCTTGAATCATTTTTTGATATAATTTTGCCGCCTCTCCTAATTGTCTTGCATTAAATCCTGAATTTGCATAAATTTCTACTAATTCCTTAACTGTTGTTTTTGAATCAAGTTTGATGTGAGGTATATCTTTTCCTTTAAAATTATGGTGATCCACACAAAAATTTGTAATGTAAGTAAAATAAGCTTTTAGGATCTAATGTTTCGTGAACCATCTTCATCGTCAGATTTCATAACATGATCTTTCACCATTTTTAGTACATCTTCAATTATATCACATAGATGTACATCAATTTCTGTACTAAACATTAACAGACCATCTTTTCCACATGCCATCGTTATTCTGTTTACTTTTTCATATCTGGTCATGGCGTATGAGGGTTCACCGATTTCAGATGAAAACTGTTTCCTTGTTTTCCATCTCATAATTGCTTGAGTCATGGATTTTTTTGTCTGATCTTTGTCAAAATGTCGCACTGTTCCATTCTGCATCTTTTCATATACATCTCCGCTGAAAGAATTGTAGACTCCTACGTAACGAATCTTTTCATTTGACTCTAACAGTAAATTACAAAGATTAGCATAGTCCATAACAAAAGAGATTCATGATTAAATATGTAATAAAGTTTTCATTTCTTTTAATATGGTGATAATCTATTCTCGATTATGAAATTTACAGACATTCCTGATTCACAAAGGATTACACGTGAACCTGACAATCGTAGTATAATATTTGCTGATGGAAATATTATACAAGAGGGCGTGGAGATTAAACAAATTGAATTGTTACAATATAAAATAAAAATAGATGAAGCACTAGGTGAATATTCAATTATCACTGCATTAGTTGATACTAATCAAGGTCAAATTGAAATTCTATATGATGAGGGTTATCGTGGAAATGATGCATTAAATGAATCTACAAATATACTTATACAAAATTTAGGGCTGTCTGGATTAATACTTCGTAGTCTAATATCTCTTAAAAATAAACTTGGAACACTTGAAAAGTAAAAACTATCACTACAAATTATCTGCGGATGATAAAAAATCAAAATGTGCATTATGTGATGATAATTGTTCTTATTATTGTAACATGAATGATCTATACTATTGTGAAAAACATGTTATCGGACACGATGAAAATGAATCTTGATTGTTTAATACACAGTGATTTTATCTTTTAACGTTGGACGATAATTTTAGAAATCAGTGTATTGAAAAAATCTCACTAAAAATAATTGATGAAAAGATCTCTGTTGATGAACCCTCTTCTGAAACAATAGAGTATTTACAAAAATTTGCAATTAGTTTGGGCATCGATATTTCAAATACAGATGAAGTGGTAAACGAATCATTTTTGTATATTGCAATGAAAAACGCTAAGGATGTTGATCCATTAACCAAAGGTGATGAATTTGGCGCTGGATTTAGTTAGCTGTTTAATGATTTGAATTTTTTTATTGCTTCTTTTGCAAGATCTTCAGTCTTTTCATGATCAAATTCTGTAGGATCATCATTGGCAAAATGCTTATGTTTTCCATCTTTTTTTTCTTCATTCATTGAATATTGTTTGGTATTAGAAAATTATAAGTTGTCCGGCATCTACTATATGATATGACTGAATACACAGATGAAAAAGATAAAAAATGGAATGAGCTAAAAACCAAATGGTCAACTCCATTGCCACTTAATTCAAAGATTTAAGGAAAACAAAAATTATCATTAAATGAAAAACAAATAGAGTCTGAATCCCTAACTGATATAGCTACTTCCATCCAAAACTAACTAGAACAAAAAAATGCTAAATTAAAAGAGATTAAATCAAATGATTTACTTGTTGACCTGAAAGATAAAAAGCAACAATTGGATGATGCTGTTACCTCTAAAAAACAACATATAGCAGAATTAAGATCAAAACAGCAACTATTACAAAAAGAAATAATCCGTGTAGTAAAAGAAATCAAAAATGAAACTGACCTAAAAACAAATGAGATCTTATCTGCTAATGAACAATTATCACAATTAACCCTTGAAGAAAATGACCTAGTAGAAAAAATATATCATGATCAAAAATTACGTGCGACACAAGAAAAGGAACTGGAAGAATTACGTCTAGAGCGCTTAAACATTATAAATAAAAATAAAGATACACAAAAAACACAGGTGCATGTACTGCAATATCGTAGTCGTTTGGACCAAATTGCCTCTGATCGTTCAATGTTGGATCTGGAAATTAAGTCTCAAATGAATCTCTTGGAAGAAGAGCGTCAAAAAGAACATGATATTATATCTAAAATGATTAAACAACACAAAAACTAGCCTACTTCTATAATGTCATTTTTTGCTAAATATTGAATTATGGAACTAACTTATTCAATTATATAATTTTACGGCATAATATGCAAAAACATTTTCATCCAATCTGGAATCTTAGCCTACTTTTTGCAGATATTATCACAATTGAAGAAATTGCAACAACTAGTATTAGAGATGCAATTACACCAAATTCTGGAATTACTGCACCATCAACAATCTCTACGTCGGCGGTTGATTCATTCAATGAACCTGAACCTTGCTGTCCTGAAATTTTATAGATACCATCTTGCTTCCACATTGGACCACCAACGTTAATGGTTGAAGTGAACAACCCTTCCGAATCAGGATTTAATTGATCAATAGAAACAATATTTCCATTTGGTGCAAGTACCATAATTGTTATTGGAATAATATTTGATCTAGCCTGTCCTGTGATGGTAATTACTTTTGAACCTTCTACTGCATCCGCTTCTAATGTGAAAGCAGTTTTATAATCCGTAATTGTTAATTCATCTTTATCTTCTTTTTCCATGAAATATTCTTCTTTTACTTGTTCATCTGTTTTGTATTCTGGGCCGTATACCAATTCGTATGATACGTTACCTACCGGTACGGCATTTTTACTAATAAACACCTGATATTTTCCTTGTATGGAATCCCAGTCATGTCTAAAATAAAATTCATAGTATCCTTCTCCATTCATCATGATGTTGTGAGTGACTGATTTTTCATTTGGGGTGATATGAGTTAATAATAATGTTTTATCTTCAAATCTATCTTGTTCAATTTGTCCAAAAATTTTCACTAGTGTCTCTCCTGTTCTTTCTAGTATGTACTGTTCATGTTCACTCTGTGGTGCTACTGTTTCATTTTCTGTTGTTTGTGCATATGCAATTCCTGGGATAATAATTACACAGCATAATATTGCAAATAGGTATTTCATTATGCTACTCTGAAAAAATCCGAATTTGTTTTTGCCGATATAAATCCTGTCGCCCTTTACTAAATTATAATTCATCTGAATATTCCTCCTCTGATATTATGTTGTAACGTTTGATTAATTCCCCTTGTTCTACTTTATTTTCATCTGTTCTATATTTTCTTGTTTTTTTGGATTTGGATATCTTCTGTTTAGTTGATTCAGACATCTTTCTACCGCTTCTAGACTCTGCAATCTTCTGTTTAGTCTCTTCAGTCTGTGTCTTACCTCTTCTAGCAGCTGCGATCTTTATCTTATGTTCTTGCGATAACACTTTTCTCTTTTTCTTGTATGTGCGTCTTGGTGCTGGAAGTGCTTTGAGTTGTTGTGGTGATAGTGGCTCTACTAGATGTACTCTAATCTCTACTAATTGTAGTAATGTGGTTAATCTCTCTCTAATCTGGGCTTATCCAAATGAACATTCTGGAAAATACCCGCAAAAAATACCTTCTCCTAAACAATTGGAGTTGATGATATCTCCAGACCATTCAATCTCATCAGAACACTTTAATCAAAATTAAAGGGGCATGAATTAATGAGAATCTTACAATTACACTGTGATAATATCTCATATGAAGCAACAAAAAAAGAGATACAATCTGCTGAAGATATAGACCCAAAACCTGTATCGATAGATGAAGTTGTTGTTTGTTTTATTG
>JACKQG010007820.1_pt1 | contig 10626 bp, 10 predicted proteins | sample 8237621 | NCBI WGS metagenome assembly JACKQG01 (sample SAMN15677084, study PRJNA649215) | marine metagenome | biome: marine; feature: Black Sea; material: saline water; isolation source: suspended particulate matter (SPM) from the Black Sea western gyre | collected 2013-06-09/2013-06-10 | depth...
GGTGATGGTCGATCTCCTCGGGCTCCACAAGACCAGCCTCAGGTACAAACTCATCCCGGACGTGGAGCCCTTCATCAAGGCTGTTGACAAGGTCTCGGTGGAGCCCGAGAACTATCTCAAAGGGCTCAAGGGGCTCTCAGGTCATTTCAAGGATTTCACGGGGCAGGAGACCCTGACGTTCACCGGGCTTGTGGCCCAGCCTCCGAAGCTCGGGGAAATAAACGGGCTGCTCGAAAGGACCATGGAGCCAGAGTCCGATGTTAATTCCATTATCTTCAACCCGATCCTCGAAGACGCGGAGGTCAAAGCTGTGTTGGACTCCCTTATAAGGCTCCATAAAACTCTCGAGGAGGACCAGAAAACCCTAGAGAATGCCAAGAAGGGTCTCCAAGAATCCCTGGACACAGCCCGGAAAGTGCTGAAGGAAGAGTCCCTGAACATCAAGGATGGCAGCCTAAAGATCCAGGAACGCCTGAAAGGAGCCCTCGAGAAGAAGAGGGGTGGGCTCAAGAAGAAGTTGGACAGGGAAATCACCCGTGTCCGCTCATCCTACAAGAGGCAGACGGGCCCACTGAGGGAGGAGCGGACCAAGCGCAAGAGGAAGCTCACCCGGGCGGAGAAAAGGGTGGACCAACTGAAATCAACGGATGACAAAGGGACGCTTGATTCCGAGAAGGCCCTGAGGGAGCTCAAGAAAAAGTTCGGGGAGCTCGAGAAAGCGGTGAAGAGCCTCGAGGGGAAGAGGGACGCCGAGATCAAGGTCCTGAGGGTCCAGTTCGACGCCGAGCTGAGGGGCGACGAGGAGAAGCTGGCGGATGAACGAGCCCAGACTCGGGACAGGCTCGAGGAGATCCAATCCCTCGAAGCGGAGATACTGGCCGAAGCAAAGGCGATCTCGGGTCAGATCGATGCCCTCAGCCGGAGAAAGAGAAACAAGCTCAAGTCCCTCGACAAATACAAGGTAGAGCTGGACGAGGGAGACCTCGAGATAAACATACCCTTCTACGTCTTCCACTTCGGTCGGAAGAGGTTCGACTTCTATCCCCCGGTGGAAGTGGTGGGCAGCCCCGGCCTATTCTCGAGGTTCAGGCGGATGCTAGCGGACGATCTCGAGAGTAAGGTGAACATGCTGATCAGGCCCGTGGGGGGGTTCTCGGATCGGTTCCTGGAGAGGGCTGTGAGGAGCCTCGGGAGGGATAACCAGGTGGGCCGGGCATACCGCCAGGAGGCGGAGAGGCTGAACCTGTTCCGGAGCAGGGAGGCGGTGGACCAGATGATGCTCGGGCTCACGAGGCTCCGGCGGGGAGGCTGGATAAGCGACGGCGACTATATCAGGCTCCAAGAGGCTATCGTCGACCAGATAGGATCCATCTCCCACCCCTGAGACTGCTCTAGCCTCGTCCATAACTTTAAGATGAGTGACTCCATATTTTCGCCGAGATGTCCCGATACAAAGCCCTCGGCGTCGACGTGAAGAAGGAGGGCATCCAGGCGTTCAAAGGCGTCGTGGACAACCTCTACCCGGGAGCCTTCTGCGTCATCACCCGGGACCCCACGAACCCGAGTATGGGCCTCGTCTCCCACGCGGACTCTGCGGGGAGCAAACCCATCATGAGCTACCTCTGCTACAAAGAGTCGGGGGATCCCTCATGGTTCAAAGGGCTGGCCCAGGACGCCGTCGCAATGAACATCGACGACGTCATCTGCGTCGGGGCTGAAGCCATATCCTTCATAGACTACATAGCGTACAACACCCTTCTCATCGACAGGGTGGAGATGCTCGCGGCCCTCTCCCAGGGATTCGCGGATACGTTCAAGATGCTCGAGGAGAACGGGCTGCCCGTTTTATTCGGGGGTGGAGAGACCGCAGACCTCCCCGACCAGATGAAGACCCTGGACGTATGCGGGGCTCTCTTTGCTAGGGTAGACCTTGACAAGGTTGTGACCGGCTACGAGATCTCCCCAGGGGACGTGATAGTCGGCCTGCGGAGCGGCGGAAAGGTCGGCTACGAGGAGGAGGCGAACAGCGGGATAATGTGCAACGGTCACACCCTCGCAAGGAACTGCCTGATGCGCGGAGAATACCTCGAAAGGTATCCCGAGCTCGCTCACCCAGACAGGGCGAGATTCAAGGGGAGTTACGGCTACGAGGATCGCCCGGATGGGCTCGGGATGACTGTCGGTGAAGCCCTGACGTCGCCCACCAGGATATTCGCCCCTATCGCAGCGAAGGTCTTGGAAGGCGTCGGGGACTCGGTTCACGGCATGGTCCACAACACGGGTGGAGGCCAGACGAAGTGCCTCGGCCTCGGGAAAGGAGTGCGTTATGTCAAGGACGCCCTGCCCGAGCCCGACCCAGTCTTCCACCTCATCCAAAAGGAGGGACGGGTGGAGTGGAGGGAAATGTACGAGGACTTCAACATGGGGATAGGCATCGAGTTCATAGTGGAACCCGAGGCAGCCCAGGACGTGATTCGCATCGCTGAGAGCTTCGGGATAGGCGTCCAGATCATCGGACACTGCGAGAAGAGCGAGAAAGGCAACTCCCTCAAGATAACGAGCAGGCTAGGCGAATTCAGTTACGCCGGCGATTGACCGTTAAACCTATTGAAAATTGGGTAAAATAATAAGGGGAACCGCCCATCATTTCCCCCAGTGGTTGAATGATCGTCAACCTTGGCACCGTCGGCCTCGACACCACCGAGACCCCCTTCAAGAGCGTATCCAAGCTGGTCGGGGGCTCGGGGACCTACTCCAGCATCGCCGCGAGCTTCTTCGCCGAGTCGGGCCTCATCGGGATCGTGGGGGACGATTTCCCAGAGGAGTACATGAACATCTTCAGGGACAGGCTAGACCTCGCAGGACTCGTGGTCGAGAAGGGGAAGAGCTTCCACTACGTCTCGAGCTTCGGATTCGACCTGGGGGCCCGGACCTCAATCGCCACGGAGCTGAACGTCTTCGGAGGCTGGGACCCCGTAGTGCCCGAGGAGTACAAGGATGCGGAGTTCCTCTACCTGGGTAACGTGGGTCCCCAGCAGCAGCTCAGCGTCCTCGACCAGGTGGACGGTCCCCGCCTCACCATTGCGGACACCATAGAATACTGGATCAACACCGATAGGGAGGGGCTCATCGAGGTCATCTCCAGGGTCGACGGCATGGTCCTAAACGACAACGAGGTGAGGCAGCTATGCCAGGCCCCAAACATAATCACGGGAGCCAAGGAGATCCTCGATTGGGGCCCGAGGTTTATCGTCGTAAAGAAAGGGGAACACGGGGCCATCCTCTTCACCCGGGAAAAGATCTTCCCCACGTGTGGCTATCCCTTGGAGAAGATCACGGATCCCACGGGGGCGGGTGACTGCTTCGCAGGGGGATTCATGGGTCACCTGGCCCGGAGCGGGAGTCTAGACGAGTCCGTCATGAGGGAGGCCGTGGTCTACGGGAACGTGATGGGCTCATTCGCCGTTGAGGAGTTCAGCATTGAGAGGTTCCTGCCCCTGACCATCGAGGATATCGAGGGACGGTACAATCTCTATAAATCTATGGTCTCATTCTAACGGATATAGCTCTTTGACCCTCTGTGCCTTACCCCGAATCATGCTTTCTTCGAAAGAATTGTTAGGCTCAAAAATGTTAACCATGAGGATAACATTTGATGAGAGAGAATGGTTCAACCCATCTTAAGCGCTCGGTGGACTCCCGTCCTGCTTGAGGCCGCGGAGAACGTCCGCACAAATGTCAGGAAAGCCCTCCTGAGCAGGGCCTCCCTTGACGCCGACGGTCTCAAAAAACTCCTAGACTCAGAAGCCCAGCAGGCGATCAGGGAGACTCTCAGCGATGCCGGTTTTCCAGTTCGGGTCGTGAGCGAGGAAGGCGATTACGAAATCGGGGAGCAGGGCCCCGTGCTCGTCGTCGACCCCGTCGACGGGACCACCAACCTGGCGAGAGGCATCCCCTTCGCCTGCACCAGCATGGCTCTCTCGGAGACACCCCGCATGTCGGGGGTGACGTTAGGCCTCATCAAAGATCTATATTCCGGGGATGTCTACAGGGCCGAAAGGAATAGAGGAGCATGGAGGACGGGGAAACGCATCGCCCCCTCCAAATCGAAGCTCGTGAAAGAGGCCCTCGTCTCCCTGGATATCAGCAAGGGCGCCCCCGTCGATAGGGTCAAACAGTTGATAGCGAGCGCAGGGCACCTCCGCCAGACGGGATCCTCCGCCCTCGCTCTGTGCCACCTCGCCTCGGGAATCGTGGACGCCCACGTCGACGTTAGAGGGAAGCTTAGGATCACCGATGTCGCAGCGGGGCTCCTCATCCTCAGGGAGGCCGGGGGAGCATATGTCACAGAGGGCGCTACGGAAGACGACCTGGAGCTCACCAGGGAGACTACGCTGAAGCTCGTGGCCGCTTCGAGCCAGTGGACCCTCGAGGAGATCCTGAAGACCCTGGGGTAGGGCCACGATATGAGGTTCAGTGGGCGCCTCGTGCCGGCGGTTTTCCAGTCTAGGCCCAACCGGTTCCTCGGGGTGGTCCTCGTGGATGGCGTTGAGACCCCCTGCTTCATCCCGAATCCCGGCAGGATGAAGGAACTCCTTTATCATGGCGCCCGGGTCTACCTCATACCAGTGCAATCAGATACCAGGAAGACCCAGTACAACCTCACTCTCGTTGACCACCAGGGGACCCTGGTGAGCGTCGACTCCAATGTCCCGAACAAGCTAGTCCACGAGGCAGTCGACAGAGGCAACATCGAACCATTCAAAGACTTTCGTATCAAAAAAGCAGAGTACACTTTCGGCGAGTCACGCCTCGACTTTCTCCTCGAAAGTGATTCAGGGAAGCTCTTCCTTGAGGTGAAGTCGTGCACCCTCATCAGGGACGGCGTCGCTCTCTTCCCAGACGCCCCCACCAAGAGAGGAAGCCGCCATCTCCTGACTCTGACCAGGGGCCTCACGCAGGGTAGGTCAGCTGTATTCTTCCTCATCCAACGGCCTGATGCGAACAGCTTCAGGCCCAATACAGAGACAGCCCCCGATTTCGCTGCGAACCTTAAAGAGGCCAATAGGAAGGGTGTCGAGGTCTACGCGTATTCTTCCCGGGTGGACTTTGACGGAGTGTTCCTTGGGAGCAGGGTTCCCATCGATTTGTGAATAAGGAACCCCGGAAAATGATAATATTTCCATTTTATCTAGGAAATAAGGTGATTTTAGGAGCGGTTTTAGAGATATTGAGGTAAAAATCGGTTTTAGAGCCAAATCGGCATGGAAATGATTTTTAAGATTCGGATCACTCTATAAAGGGATAAAAGGAGGACAAGGGGTAAACCAATCCGAGTGAGCAAACTCGGGGACATCGTCCTTGTCTCTTTCGACGACCAATGCGAGAAGAGGACGGAGACCAGGCAGGCATAGACAAGTGTCAGATCGAGAGCGCACGGATAAGAAGGCCGAGGCAGCCGAGAGGAGCATGGAGGAGAGAGACCACATGCTCACTAAACGGCAGGAGAACTACAATGTCATGGAGGAGGTCTTCGACCACTTCACCGTCGAGGGCATCGACAAGCTCATACGCCAAGGAAAAATCAAGGACATCGAAGGAGTCATCAAAGCTGGGAAAGAGGCTCGGGTCTACTGGGGCATCGGACCCGAAGACGAGGAGCTGGCCATCAAGATCTACTACACGACCACGGCGGACTTCCGGAGAGGGATGCTCAAGTACATCGAGGGCGACCGAAGGTTCAAACGGATAAGGAAAACTCCTCGAGGGATAGTCTACACCTGGACTCAGAAGGAGTTCAAGAACCTCCAGCTCGCGGAGCAGGCGGGGGTAAACAGCCCCAAGGCCTTAGCGTTCAACAGGAACATCCTCGTAATGTCCTTCATCGGGGACGACGGTGTCCCCGCCCCCCTGCTCAGGGAGATCGACCCCGAGGACCCCGAGGCGTTCTACCTCAAGACCCTCGACGAGGCGAGGCTCCTCTACACGAAGGCCGGCGTGGTCCACGGCGACCTGAGCGAGTACAACATCATGGTCTGGGAGGAGGCTCCAGTCATCTTCGACGTCTCTCAGGCCCTCCTCATAGAGCACCCCTTGGCAGGGCCCCTCCTGAAACGGGATATATCCAACATAAACGCTTATTTCAACCGGCTCGGAGTGGATGTCGTCGATTCCGAGGACGTGGAGACGTGGGTGAAGGGTGAGTCAGAAGACCTATCTTAAGATCCCCCGGGATCGGGTCGGCGCCCTAATTGGTCCCAAGGGGAATGCCAAGAGGAGGATAGAGAGCTACTTCGGCGTCACCATAGAGGTCGAAAGCGAGTCGGGATCCGTCGAGATCACCCTCAACCCCGGGAACAGGGACGTCACAGCCATCTTCACGGTCCGGAACGTCGTGAAGGCTATCGGGAGGGGCTTCAGCCCCCAGCGAGCGGAGATCCTGGCCAAGGAGGACTTTGACCTCCACATCATCGATCTCGGCGAGTACGTCGGCGACTCGAAGAACGCCATCGCGAGGGTGAAGGGCAGAATTATAGGGAAGAACGGGCGTTCCCGGGAGCTCATCGAGGAGATAACGGAGACCCGGATAAGCGTCTACGGGGGTACTGTCGCCTACATCGGGAACCCCGAGGGCCTCGAGGCGGCCCGGGAGGCCCTCATGAAGCTCATCCAGGGCTCATTCCACAAGACCGTGTGGAACTACCTCTACGCGTGGCGAAGGAAAATGAAAAAAGATAGGGGCGAACTCTGGTATGAGAGCCCCGGGCAGAAGGCGGACTTGAGAAAAAGATGACGGAGATAGTCTACCAGTCGATTAGCCCCTCGGACTTTTTCTACAGGAACAGGGAAATCGCGGGATTCAGCAACCCTAGCAGAGCAGTATACGCAGCGGTTAGGGAACTCCTCGAGAACTCGCTGGACGCCTGCGAGAGACAGAGGGTTCCACCAGACATATTCCTGAGGCTCACGGAGGTTTCTTCCTCCGAGGGGGACACGAGCACATACATCATGAGGATCGAGGATAATGGCACTGGCCTACCACCGGACCAGATCCCCTCAGCTTTCTGCCGGGTATTCTATGGTTCAAAGTACACCCTCCAACAGTCGAGGGGTACCTTCGGCCTCGGGGGCACTATCACTATCCTCTACGGGCAGATCACGACCCATCAACCCGTCACGATCACCTCGAGCACCGGTGGCGACATCCACGAGTTCACAATGATGATCGACATCGAGCGCAACGAGCCCATGATCCTCAAGCACAAGGTACTGGGAAACAAGAAAGGCTGGAGGGGCACCGTGGTCCACCTCCAGATGGAGGGCGACTACAGCAGGATCAAGAGCCGCCTCCTGGATTATCTGAAGCAGACGGCGATGGTGAGCCCTTACGCCGACCTGACCTTCGTGGATCCAGTGGGGCGGCTGTTCCGCTTCGAGAGGGGAACCGATATGATGCCCCCGCTGCCCCAGGCTGTGAAGCCTCACCCACACGGGATCGACGTGGAGAACTTCCGCAGGCTAGTCTCGATCACCAAGGCGAAGTCCATGAAGGAGTTCATGACGGAGCATTTCCAAGGGGTGGGCTCCAAAACCGCTGATAATTTCCTGAAATCAGCGGAGATTGGGAACAGGACGAGGCCCAGCTCTATGAAACCGGAGGATATAGTCACCCTCGTCCGGGCTGCAAGGGAGTTCAAGGATTTCAAGCGCCCCGACGCGACTTGCCTCTCACCAATAGGAGAGGAGCTCCTCGAGAAAGGTATAAGGAAGGAACTAGGCCTCACGGAGCACGACTTCCTCAAAGTGGTCTCAAGGAAACCCTCCACCTATCTTGGATTCCCCTTCATCGTAGAGGCCGCCATCGCCACGGGGCCCTCCATCAGGAAACAGTTCAAGACGGGCACCACAATCATAAGGTTCGCCAATAGAATACCCCTCCTCTTCGACGAGTCGAGCGGGGTCGTCTGGAAGGTCGTCAACAAGAACATCCACTGGGACACCTACAACGTCTCCAGCGACACCCCCATGGTGGTCGTCGTCCATGTATGCTCCACGAAGATCCCCTACAAGACCGTCGGGAAGGAGTACATGGCCGACCAGCCCGAGGTGGAGAAGGAGCTCACCAACGTGATCAGGACATCGGCCCGGAGCCTGAGGTTATTCATCTCCCGCAGCATCAGGATAGCCAGGGAGCGGCGGAGGCTGGACATATTCGCCAAATATCTCCCCAAGATAGCAGAGTTCTCCACGAAGCTGTCCGACAAGGAGATACTCCCGGACATCGAGCCCCTCCTCACCGCAGTAAGCAGAGCCATCCCGGAGGTGGAGCAGAAAATCAAGGAGGTCCCCACAATTGACGGATAGCGTGATAAATGAGACAGAGCGGCGGAGGGAGGCCACGGAGACCAGCCTCAAGCAGCTGGGCTCCCTCATCTACGAGCAGATCCAGAACCGGGAGTTCCCCTGGATCATGATGCAGAGCAGGAGTTCCGACAACATCAACTACGACGACGAGCTCCGCCAGTTCATCCTCGGCGACAGGACGGTGCGCCGGCACAGCAGGAATGTCCGTAACATCCGACCCTTCACCCAGTTCTTATGGACCGCATGGTTCGCCAGGGAGCTCGTCCGCCTCAAGAAGACCAGCACCCTCAGGGAGGTGTACTACTCCGCAAGGGGCCAGAGGGACATCGAGTTCACAGGCCAGACGGAGTCGGACTACACCATCACCGACCTCGAGGTCGCCCTGAACACGCCCCGGGAGTCCATGAACATCTACCCCAAGGATAGGGGCGCCATCTTCGGAGACCTTAACATCGAGTATACATTCCCACCCGCTTATGAGGGGCGGATGAAGAATCTCACAGACAACCCCGATGGGGCGCCCATTGGTCGCAGCCTCACAAGCTCTAAATTAGTCGACACGACAGCGGACAAGGTCATCGTCATCGAGAAGGACGCCATGTTCTCCCGGTTCGTCGAGGAGAAGGTCCACGAGAAGCATAACGCCATACTCATACAGACGGAGGGGATCCCCAGCCGCTCCGCCCGCATGGTGATTCGACGGCTGAACAAGGACATGGGGCTCCCCATCTACATCTTCACCGACGGGGACCCGTGGGGATTACACATCGCGATGGTCATCATCTCCGGCTCAGCCGTCGCAGCTCACCTCAGGGGACTCACCACCCCCGATGCCAAGTGGATAGGAGTCTGGGGCACCGATGTCCTGAAGTATAAACTGCCCACGGAGAACCTGACGGAGCAGGACCTGAAGAGGCTCAAAGAGATCAAAGACGATCCCCGATACGTCGACGAGCTCTGGCAGAGGGAGATCGACATCTTCCTAAAGATGGGGAAGAAGGCGGAGCTCGAGGCCTTCAGTGCTCTGGGGCTCACCTACATCGTCGACGAGTATCTCCCGGAGAAGCTGGAGAGCCTCTGATCCGCCTTAATTTTATATTAGCCTACGGGATGTAACAGGTGAAAGATCTATGTCGGGGGATGAAGGGCTTTCCATCTCGAAGCTCGCTGTGAACGTGTTCGGAGTCATGCTGCTGGCCCTCGGGCTCGTCATCACATTCTACTCGATGCAAGCAGATGTGGGAGCCATCGACCCGGGCATCTTCGCCCCCGTCGGCATCCTCGTCGCCCTCGCCGGCGGGATCATGACAGCCGCTTGGGAGGGATGAAAATGGGTGAGCCCAAGATCCGAGGGGTGATCTTGGCCGGGGGCCAAGGGACACGGTTCCGCCCCCTCACATACTACCTCCAGAAATGCATGATCCCCGTCGGTGAGGACGAGAAGCCAGTCCTCGACTACATTGTCCGTCTCTTCGCCCATCACGAGATACGCGACCTAGTGCTCCTCGTGGGCTACAAGCACCAGCAGATCCAGAACTACTTCGATGACGGCAGCAGATTCGGTGTAAAGGTCCACTACGTCCTCGACGAGCCCGGTTTCAAGGGGAGCGCCGGCGCCATCGTGAACGCGTACAGGCAGGGGATCATCAGCAGCGACGATTATCTTCTAGTCTATTACGGCGACATTCTCTCAGACTTCGACTTGAAGAAGATGGTTTCACAGCACATCGAATCGGGCGCCGCAGCGACCGTGGCCTTGGCCCGCGGATTCCGCATCAGGGTCGGGACGGCAGATATTGAGAACGGATTCATCAAGAGGTTCCACGAGAAGCCGGAAATAGAGGACCCTGTGAGCGTCGGTATCCTTGTGATCAGCGGATCGGTCGTCAAGGAGATGAATGAGATGCACAAAGGGGAGGATGATGGCTCTTTCGATATCATGGGCGACTTGGTCCCATACCTCATCGAGAAGGGAAAGCCAGTCGGCGCATATGTGAGCAAGGCGTTCTGGTACGATCTAGGTTCCTTGGAGCGCTACGAGCGGTTCGAGCACGAGAAGCTCGACAGGATGCTGAAATACAGCAGCTAGCCGTTACTAGCCCGCAAAACGTTCATAAACGGTTCCGTGTCATGATAGAATCGATCTATAGATGAAGGCCCTCGTTTTAGCAGGAGGGTTCGGCACAAGGCTTAGGCCTCTGAGTTGCACCCGCCCCAAGATGCTTTTCCCGCTGGCCAATCAGGCCATGCTGGCCTGGACGA
>JACKQG010007821.1_pt1 | contig 10624 bp, 4 predicted proteins | sample 8237621 | NCBI WGS metagenome assembly JACKQG01 (sample SAMN15677084, study PRJNA649215) | marine metagenome | biome: marine; feature: Black Sea; material: saline water; isolation source: suspended particulate matter (SPM) from the Black Sea western gyre | collected 2013-06-09/2013-06-10 | depth...
TTCCTGGTAACGATTTTCAGGATGTTGTTTGAAATCTCGATGTTTTTGCCGTCAGTAGGGAATGCCGTGTCGGTTTCGAGCGCATAAGCATCATTTATCAGTTTGTCGCCCCAGAAATAGCGTGTCATCCATTTTTCTTTATTTAATTTGTCAGAGTCAAAATTATCTTCAAAAGCTATTTCCCACTTTTTCAACTCATCAAATTTATCGGAATCCTTGAGTTCAAGATACCATTTATATTTTTTAGAGTTTTTAAATTCTTCGTATTGCTTTTTCTTATCGTTCTCCGTCTTCTCTTTTTTTTCTAAAGATATTAACAATTCTTTATGCTCATCAGATGCAAGGTATTTCTCCAATTCAAGATAATCAGCCAATTCTTTTGATTTTTCAAAAGTCCGGAAATCTTTGAACTTTTGTGAATTTTGGAACTTATAGAAATCTTTAAATTGTTTTGATTTTTTCTTTTGCCCGTAGTCTTTAAGTTTGGCATTTATTTCGTTCAACTCCTTTTCTGCCTTAATTTTCTTTTCTTTAAACTCGTCGGAATTGATGTAATCCTGGAGCTTATAAAAATCTTTCAATCCTTCCGACTTTTCAAACTCAAGATAACTTTTATATTTGGCTGATTCCCCGAACTTATAGTAGAACTTAATATTCCTGGATTTCTTCAGGTTTTTATATTCCTGCTGCTTTCTGCCTTCTTCCGTGTTTTTAAATTCCTTTGGATCAGCAGCATTTTCCTTTTGCTTGAATTCGTCTGAATTAATGAACTTTTCAAGCTCTTCAAACTCCTTTAATTCTTTTGATCCGACAATACTATTGAATTCTTTCAGCTTTGCCGAGTCTTTGAATTTGAAATATGTTTTAAAGGATTTGGACTTCTTCTGACCATTGTACTCCTTTTCTTTTTGGTCTTCTACTGCTTTTTGCTCTTCCAAAGACTTTTTATTGCTTGCGAACTCATTGGAAGTTACAAGATTTTCAAGCTCTTCGTAATCTTTTAATTCTTTTGATTCGACAAAATCATTATAATTCTTCATCTTTTGCGATTCTTTAAACCTGAAATAGTCTTTGAACTTTTTGGATTTCTTCTGGCTTTCGTACCTGTTTTTCTTTTCCTGTTCTCCTTTTTTTCCTGTCTCGATGGAACTCATCAGGTTTGAATGTTCTTTTGAACTCAGGTATTTTTCAAGTACATAGAAATCTTTTAACTCCTGCGAATTTTCAAAAGCAATAAAATCCTCATGTTCTTTTGCCAGGTTTGCCCTGTCCTGTTCAATTTTTGATGTTTTAGGAATTGAACTGAATTTTGAAAAAATGAAATACTTGTTTCCAAATGTTATGTTACCCATCTTAAATATTTTTTTCTTAAAATTATGACAATATTACAAAACAAATAGTTTGCTGAAAAATTTTATTTTGTATTTAATATAAAAAATTATGAATTATGTTTAAAACGAACTTTAAGATTAATTATTGAGCGCTTACAATATCATAAAATAGTTGAATTTATAACAATTGATTCAGGATTTAATATACTTTAAGGTTTTTCCCTCCGTTAATATATTCGATTTTGTTTCTTTTGTATTATATAATTAATTTTGGAAACCAATTATAGTACACAAACCATGAAAACACTTGTGATTGTTTTAATCACATCTTTAATAATGCTGTTGCCTCATAAGGTTGTTAAAGCTGAAGGTGATGATGTAAAAACCAAATATACCATCAGCGGACATATAAGTGACAAGGAAACCGGCGAAGACCTGATTGGCGCTACGGTTTTTATTAAAGAATTAAAAACCGGCACCAGCTCCAATGTATATGGTTTTTATTCAATAAGTCTTGAGCCGGGAACTTACACTCTGATATTTTCATATATCGGCTATGAATCGCATAAAAATTTTTTTGACCTTAACAGCGACATCACTTATAATGTTGATATTGCCGTTAAAAAGCAGGAGCTTGACGAAGTGGTAATAACAGGAACTGCACTGAACGAGAATATTACACGAGCCGAGATGAGCACCATTAAAATGGATGTAAAAACCATCAGGCAGATACCGGCATTGATGGGTGAGGTGGACATAATCAAAGCCATTCAGCTATTGCCGGGGGTTCAGACCATTGCCGAAGGCAGTTCGGGGTTTAGTGTCAGAGGTGGAAGCATGGATCAAAACCTTATCCAGTTGGATGAATCAACCGTTTACAACGCCTCTCATCTTATGGGTTTCTTTTCGGTGTTCAATAACGATGCAATAAAGGATGTAAAACTTTATAAAGGCGATATTCCCGCATCTTCTGGCGGTCGCCTGTCATCATTACTTGATGTAAGGATGAAGGACGGAAACTTAAAGAAAATATCAGGGACAGGCGGAATAGGCACCATTGCAAGCAGACTGACCCTTGAAGGCCCAATTGTAAAAGATAAAGTTTCTTTTATTGTTTCAGGAAGAAGAACCTACGCCGATATTTTCCTCAAATTATTCGGAAATGCTGATGTGAGGGATAACAGAATCTATTTCTATGATCTTAATGCTAAAGTGAATTATAAAATAAATGAAAACAACAGGGTTTTTGTTTCGGCATATTACGGCAAAGATATTTTTAAGAATCCTGATTTCAAGATTGGATGGGGCAATCAAACATTTACTACCCGGTGGAATCATCTTTTCTCGAAAAAATTATTTTCTAACTTTACGTTTGTTTACAGCAAATTCGACTATGAGTTGGGTGTACCCGAAGGACAAGCCAATTCTTTCAGTTGGATATCTAATTTGAAGGATTATGGCTGTAAGGCTGATTTTAGTTATTATTTGAATACAAACAACACAATAAAATTTGGAACGAGCGTAATTTATCACAATTTTATACCGGGCACAGCAAAAGGTCTTGGAGAGGAAGCTTTTGCTACCGAATATAAAGTTCAGGACAATAATGCAATTGAATCAGGTATCTATGTGAGTAATGAACAAAAAATAGGATCGAGGTTAACATTGAAATATGGTTTAAGGTTTTCATACTTCCAGAATGTAGGTGAGGCTACTATATACAATTTTGATGAAAACTACGAGGTAATTGATTCAACGGTTTATAACAAAGGTGTGTTTTTTTGTCCCTATTACGGGTTTGAACCAAGGGTGGGAGCTACATTCGTTTTAAACGAGGTTTCATCTGTAAAAGCAAGTTATGCCATGACAAGGCAGTACATTCATTTAGCCCAGAACTCCACAGCAGGAACACCGCTCGATATTTGGTTTCCTTCCTCACCTAATGTGAAGCCACAGATAGCCGACCAGGTTGCTCTTGGATATTTCAGGAATTTTAAGGGAAGTAAAATCGAAGCCTCTGTGGAAGCCTATTATAAATACATCAATAATGCTATTGATTTTAAGGATCATGCAGAATTGTTGCTTAACCAGCATTTTGAAGGAGAGCTAAGGTTCGGAACAGCATGGGCTTACGGACTGGAATTCATGGTTAACTATCACATAAAAAAGGTTTCAGGATGGGTTAGCTATACTTTATCGAAAACCGAAAGAAAGATAAACGGAATAAATGATGGGAATAAGTATCCGGCAACTTATGACAAACCAAATGATGTTTCTATTGTATTTAATTATGATGTAAGCAAAAGGTTATCAATCGGGGCAACATGGGTTTATTCCACAGGCTCTGCCGTTACTTTCCCTGCCGGCAAATTTCTTTACGGAAATAAGTATGTGCCAATTTTTAGTGAAAGGAACGGTTACAGAATGCCCGATTATCACAGGCTCGACCTGTCAGTTACCTTGCGAAGTAAAGATAAGCCCGGCAGAAAATGGTCGTATGATTGGAATTTTTCGGCTTATAATGCATATAACAGGAAAAATCCCTGGGTCATAAATTTTAAGCAGGATCCCGACAATCCAGATGTAACTTATGCCGAAATGATTTACCTGTTCGGCATTGTACCTGCTATTACATTTAATTTTAAATTCTAAAAAAAATGACAAAAAACTTATTAATTCTTCTACTTAGTACAATGCTTATGGCAGGCTGTACCGAAAGAATTGACATTGATTTGGGAACTACTTATACACGGCTTGCTGTTGAGGGTCATATTACAACCGATACAACCACTCACTGGGTCAGATTGTCCAAATCGACCGATTATTATAGCAACACTCCTCCACCGCCTGTTAGTAATGCCGTAGTTACGGTTAACGACGGGTTTGAAACATTTACACTTAACGAAAACGATACTCTGCCCGGATATTATGAAACACTACCTGATTATTATGGAATACCCGGCAGAACGTATTCATTGGAGATAGAATTGCAGGAGGAGATACATGGATATAAGTCTTACTCTGCTTCTTGCGAACTCAAACCGGTTGCACCGATTGATTCCATAAAGGTGGAATATATTGAGAAATGGGAAGCCTGGGATGTAAAAATTTATGCATGGGAACCTCCGAGCGTTGATTTTTATACATTTAATATTATTAAAAATGGCGTTCTGATTACCGATACGATAGATGAAATAGGAATATCGGACGATCGTTTCTTTAATAGTAATTATACCAATGGGGCGACTGTATATTATCTGATGGAGGAAAATCCTGACGAAGTTGTTAATCCAGGCGATACCATCACTCTAATAATGGGAGGTGTAACAAAAGAGTATTACAACTTTATTGTTGAACTGATGGATGAAACTTTTGAATACAGGAATCCTTTGTTCAGCGGACCTCCGGCAAATGTCAGCACCAATATTTCGAATGGGGCTGTTGGTTTTTTTACGGCTTATTCTAATACTTATTCGAGTACGGTGTACCAAGGTCCCTGACCTGAAGGGCAGGGAACTCAGTTTTCAAGGGAACAATCTTTTTTGCAATTTTTTTATTGCTAAATAATTACAATAAAACCAGCCGATTCAATTTTATTATTTTAAAATTCAGGAATAATGTGGATTAAATTCACTTCAAGGTGTAACTAAAAGCTATTATCAACTTGTCATGGTATATGTTTTCTTCCTGAAGTGAATACAGGTCAACTGAACGGAATACAAAAATCCCATGCGAAAAACCGGCTTTTAAATGAAATCTTCCGAAATCATAACATGTCATTATTGAATAATTCCCGAGTTTAAGCGAACTCTTGGTTTTGTTAACCATGTATTCAGGATTTATTGTGAATCTTTTAAAAAGCACCCTGAATCCGTTAATAAAATCAATTTGTTTCTTTGTATCTTCACTACGCAGGTCTTTTTCAGACGGTACAATTTTGCGTATTGATAAATATATATTATACATTAGGTCTTTCTTATCTGCGGGTTCGTTCAGGTAATAATCGCCAAGAGCAATTGTAAAGAACGACAAATTCTGGAAATCGCCGGGGATGGATAATCTGTTTTTATCTGACTCCGCAAATCCTTCTAATTCGGATGTGTTAAACGTATAACTCGTATATATTGAATTAGCAGAGTGCATTAGCTGTAATGTCAACAATTTATAATTGAATAATACAGATAAATCATAGCCAAACGGAAATGTTTTATTATAATAAAAATCATTCCCCATGATGTTATACCTTCCTGCCAGTCCTAACTGCATTTTTGAATTTCCGGTTTCATTAAATTGAATTATTTTGATATACCGGATAGCAGGGGTAATAATAAAATTTTTACCTTTATCATTGTATAGTTTTATTAATATAGGTGCGTTGTAATATAACTCCGGTATATCATATCCTTTTGTAATAAACCCATTAATGCATGCTCCTATTTCAGAATTATTCAGTAACCAATATTTTTTATTTGTTAATTTGAACCTTGATATCACCTGAAAATTATCTAATATATTCGGGATGGTATTTTCGAAATGTAATACTGAATAAGTCTTGAACCCGAATTTTGCCTTTTGTCCCTCTGAAAGTACAGACCTCAGGTTGTAATATGAATCAAGTGTTTCATGGAAATACTGGCTTTTAGCAAAAGAAAAGAAAATTATTAACAACAAGGGGGTTAGCCAGAATTTCATTTGGGTTAATGCTTGATAACAATAATTCTTTATAATTGCCAGCCAAACTAATAATCATTTTCTATTTATTCTAACAAATAATTCATTACTTTATTCCCCGAACAAATCACCATGTTGATTTTGCCGTCATTGTTCAGGCTGCCCACAATAAATGGCGTTTCGCCCGAGATATACTGATTAGTAAAAACCCGTCCGCTTTTATCAAAAATGAATACTTCCTTTGTTTTTGAATCAATAACGCCAAGATAACTTTTATTCCCGTTAAGAGTAAAAAATACAGGCTTGACTGTGACTTCGGAGTTGAAGGTATGCTGCTGTATTACTTTTTTAAATTTGTTAAAAACAGTCAGTGTATTGTTATCAAGGAATATGAAGTCTTTGGAATTATCACCGTCAAAGTCTTCGTACAGGAAAAAATGACCTGGAGAAAAATCCCCGAAGGATGTTTTACTGATCTTTCCTTTTGGAGAAATGTACGTTAGTTTCCCATTTTCATCTGTTGTAATAATAATCCCTTTGCTGTTGGTTTCGTTTTTATAGAACTTTGAATTTTTTGCTTTTACAAAATTCTTTTTAAGCCTTATCCGGGCTTCACCCCGGCGGTTGGTTATTGTAACATTGCCGTTTTTATCGGTGATCAGGATATAGTCTTTGCCTTTAGCTGTCAGGTGTTCTGCCGGATATGGCACTGTGGTTTTAGCCTGTATTTTTTTCCAGCCTTCAACCAACTCTCCTTTGATGTTGTAATTATATATCTTATTATCTTCTAACCCAAGCAGGAGGCGATATTCATTTTTTCTTTCATAATCAAAAACCGAAATACCGTTTGTTGCAGCGGCTGCAAGTCTTACAGGGTAATCAGCAACATTACTGCCGTTCAGGTCGATCAGAAACAGGTAGTTCTTCGAATTGAATAGATATTGAAACTTCCGGTTCTTATAGTAATCCACAATATAAACATCGCTAACCGGATTCTCAGGCAAAGGTATCTTCCATTTGATCAAGCCGGTATGGTCAATGAGATATATGTTTTGAAGTTCGTCGAAGACCACTACATTCAGCTTGCCGGTTTTATGATTGCGCACAAAAAATGGTTTTCCTGTGATGCGGGCATTTGTTTCAGTTTCCCAGCTCGACGGATTGACCTCACGGTAGGTTGGGTTATATTTCAGGTAAATGTTTGTGTAAAACATCCTGTTGATGTAGCTGAATTGTAAGGCAAGCCCTTCAAAAGTTTGAATCACATCCTCGTTATTTTCGATGTGTGTCTCTAATTCTTTATTTAACAAAGGCTTTATTAAATCGAGCGATTTTTTGATGTTGCAATAAAGGTAAATGTTTGATCGCTCGGAAATGTTATCCGAGAAAGCCTGGTAATTAAAATTCTCCGATAAGGTCTTTTGTTTGTAAAAGCAATTTATCAGATGTATCAGGGCTTCGGGGTTATTGGCAAAAACAACGTATTCTTTAATAGTGATAAAATAGTTATTTTTCAGATGAGAAAACCATGGACCAAATATTTCAGGAATAAAGCCGGGAATGTCTATTCTTCCGATCCGGTATTCATTGTATTCCCTGGCGAATTGCTCCTTTCCTGTACGTCTGTCGGCATTTTGAGCAATTTTAAATAAATTCTGCGCAGCTTTTTTAATATCATTTGTCCGAAAGAATACATAGCAGTTTTTTCCGGTATTTCCTGCCGGTTCGGCAAAAGCTATCCCAGCCTCATTACCTATCCATGAAAAAAACTGATTTTGAAGGTTGACTCCATATTTTCTGTTTATCTTATTTAAGCTGCTTTTTAAATCATCCGGGACCTGGATGTTTTTTAAATAATTTTTATACCCTGAAATAAATTTTTCAAAATCCTCAAACCCAAAATCAAGCAATACAGAAACATCATAAGGCAGGATAGTAATTACATCGACCGGTTGAGGTTCCTGCCTGAAACAATCGAGAAACTGTCCTGAAGAATCTGAAGTTACGGTGTATCCGTTTAGCAGCAGCTCATTGTTTTTTATAATAAGATCAATTTCCGACCATTGAGCGAATTCAGATAAGTGTTTTACTGAAGATGAGGTTGCCGGATGTGTGTATTTGCTAAGAAAAGTTTGAAAGTACCGGTAATTCAGGAAAAAATTTGCATCCACCTTTTTCCCGGCAGTAAGCATGATTTTTTGAAATCCTGCACCGCGTTCGACAGGCTTACCGGAATTAAGTTGATTTAAGGCGGCTGTTACAAATGACTCGTTGAAACTTCCCAAAAAAACACCTTTGCAAACAGCACAGTAAAATAACCTTTCCGTTCCGGCAATATTAACCGTGTTGATTTTAACTTTGTTATGAATTTTCTGAAAAACAATGCTTTTATTACCAAGGGCTTTTTTTATAAAATTTTCTATCGTATATTCCTGGCTCAAGGAAGGAAATTCAACAAGGAAAAGCAAATCGAAACGACCGGTATCAACAGGATGCACCGATACCAGGACTTTATTTTGCTCAATTATTTCGCTTATTACATTATCAGTTTTGATAAGTGAATCGAGAAGGCTTAATTGCCGGTGAATTTGATGGATAGGCTTAATGTGTATAAGCTCTTTCCACAAGTCGGTGTGGTCTGCAAGTTTATTCCATGTTGCCGGGGTGTTATTAAATTCGGCAAAAAAAACAGCGTTTTCAGGTATTGCCCCAATGGCAGGTAATACAGGATTTTTTAACTCACGATAATATTTGTAACCGAAATAGCCGGCTGCCAAAACAATACAAGCAGATAAAACAATCAGAATATATTTTTTAACTGATCCCATTTTGTTTTTAGTCTGGTTTCATAATGTTTATAATTTGTAATACGTTAACTATTTGCCATTCACATTTAATCATCCCATTGTGTGTCTAATTATAAAAAACATGAGTGTTTCATCACATAACAAAATTATATGAAAAAAAACCATTGGTTCAATAAAATTAAAAAATAAGCTAACAGGTGGTTGTTAATAGCGGAGAAGTCAGAAATCTCAGACACAGATTGGAAAAGCTCTGTTTCAGGTTACAGATTTCATGTCCCAGGTTTCACGTTCCAAGTTTCAGGTTTAATCATTGACCATGCCTGAATAAGGTTGACCATTTTTAACCTTTTTTTAATTATGTAATATATATGTTGACTTTTTCTTTTTGGCCTACTTTTTTCTTTTAATCTTGATTTATTCTGATAATATTTTCTTAAATCAAAAATTTTATTGCTTGCTACAAATCACAATAAATTCTTTCGATTCAGCATCGAGTTCATTTTCCTCAAAATCTCCAAAAATATTTACCGGATGATAAATTTTTTAGTTTCTGACATATCATTGACCCGTAAGCGACAGAAATAAATCCCATCTTTTATTTTAGAAGCACCAGAGCAATTTAAGTTCCAGGTATATTTGCAAATTCCATCATCCATATCGTCGTTAACCAGGGTTTGAACCAATAGCCCAGTTATATTAAATATTTCTATTACTACATTAGCAGGTTCATCAAGAGAGTAATTTATTTCAGCATAATTTTTTACCGGGTTTGGAGAAATCTCAAGAGAAAAATCAACAATATCCAACTTGTTCTTCAGTATGGTTGTATAAACCGGTGGGTAAGCAATATTTACGATCGCCCCTTCTATAACAGTTAATCCATAAGGAATTTCATCAGGCAAAAGATACCAGCCATTATAGCTTCCACCCCATCCAAAATTCAAATGATAATAGTCATCAGTATTATATCCGTCAATAACCACATTATGGCCCATTGTTCCCGGAGGGTCAACCACAGCAAGGTGTACAGGGCGGGCATCCATCATATTTTGCGATAAATAAGTATAAAGAGCAGTATCATTTTCATCTAATAGCAAAGCATCTTCAAAACTGAATTTCATATAAGCATCATAAGCCTGGCTTACTCCAAAAGTTCCTGATATGCTCGAAGTATAAACCTGATGTGCAGCTACTCCACAAGCAAAAGTCAAAGCTGCTTTTTCATCAGGCTTTAACGTTGTATGATTTATATAACAATTTGTCAGGGTGTCGAGATGTGCATTAAGAGTTGGGAAAGACGGGAAATCAAGATCTTCAAAATCATCATCAATCCAGTAATTTCTTCCGGCATAAGCATGGTAATAATCGTCATCATCAGTAAAATATGTATCATTTATTGTTTCGTAATAATTTACGATCATAGCCATTGCAACTGCAGGGCATCCGGCTACACTCCTTATATTAGTTACCGGGTCCATCGGGCAAAAATTATTGTAAGGCGAACTTTGCGTCCAGTTTGATTCCAGCCAACCGCCTGTTGATGTGGTTCCTTCAGGTGGCCATTGCTGAAACAGGTCCGAAGATTTTTTAATTATTTCTTCATTAAGAAGGCCTTGCCAATCATTGTTTCTTTGCTGTATAATTTTATCAGGCAAATTGTCTATATTTTTTACTCTCAACTTAATATCAGAAATAAGCAACTTAATAAGAATGTTTTCCTGCGAACCAGTCAATTGATAATCGTTTTCAAATGAATAAGCAATAACCGGAGGCAGGTCGGTATCGCCTGTTACAACTATATATCCTGATGGATTT
>JACKQG010007822.1_pt1 | contig 10624 bp, 4 predicted proteins | sample 8237621 | NCBI WGS metagenome assembly JACKQG01 (sample SAMN15677084, study PRJNA649215) | marine metagenome | biome: marine; feature: Black Sea; material: saline water; isolation source: suspended particulate matter (SPM) from the Black Sea western gyre | collected 2013-06-09/2013-06-10 | depth...
CACCAGGCCAGCGCCAGGGGCAGCGCCGCGCCGCCGGGCGCCGCGGTCCAGCCGAGGAGGCGGCCCCAGGGAACCGGCGGGAAGCCGCCGCGCGCCAGCGGCGAGGCGCCTTCGGTGGCCCAGGCGGACTCGAAGGCCGCGATGGCCGCCGGCAGCGGCAGGTCACCGGTCTTGATGCCCTGGTCGAGCCGCGAGCCCATCAGCGACTCGAACTTCGGGTTGGCCGGCCAGTCCACGCCGCGCGCGTACTCGGCTTGGTCGAGGAAGACACGGTCGTTCTGCGGCTCGACCGCCGCGTCGAGGAAGGCCGGGCTCTCGGCCACCGCGCGCAAGGTCGGCACCGCCAGGCCGAGCGGCGCGGCGGCGGCTTGCGCCTCGGCGCTGCACAGGTGGCGCACCAGCTTCCACGACTCCTGCGGGAATTCGCTGCGGGTCGAGATCGCCCAGGCGACCGTCAGCACGACGTTCTCGGGCTCGCGGCCGGGCGCGCGCGGCAGCGGCGCGAAGTCCCAGCCGAAGTCCTCGATCTGGCGGTAGCTCGGCACCACCCAGCGGCCGAAGGGCCCGGCCATGCCGACCCGCCCGGTGCGGAAGACGCTGGCGCCGGTCGCGACCTTCGACTTGCCGCTGGTCAGCGTGCGCGGCTCGTCGTGGCGCCAGGCGCGCAGCTTGTCCAGCGCGGCGTAGACCTCGGGCTCGTCGAGCCGCAGCCGCTCGAAGTCGGGCGTCACAAGGTCGACGCCCCAGGTGCGCAGGAAGACCCGCACCATGGTCGGCCAGGTGACGAACTCGGCGCCGGTGTAGGGCTGGCTGCCGTCCGGCTCGCGGATCTCGCCGATGGCGCGGGCGGCGGCGTGGAAGTCGTCCCAGGTCCAGTCCGCCGCTGGCGCCGCCAGCCCGGCGCGGCGGAACAGCTCCTCGTTGTAGTAGAAGCCGACCGTCGTGAAATCCTTGGGGACGCCGTAGAGCGGGCCGCGGCCGGTGGAGCGGCCGTCGAAGCGGAAGGCGTCGACGGTCGAGCGGTAGTAGTCGTCGAGCTCGATCGCCGTGGGGTCGCCGGCGGCAGCGTCGGCCGCGAGGAAGGGCTCCACCGGCGTCAGCAGCCCGGCCGAGCCGAAGGCCGCCAGCCGCTCGGTGCCGACGTAGAACACGTCCGGCGGCTCGCCCGCCGCCAGCATGGTCTGCAGCTTGGTGTAGTAGGAGCCGGAGTCGCCCGGATTGATGCGCCGCACCCGCACGCCGGGGTTGGCGGCCTCGAAGTCGCGCAGCAGGCGCTGCACGATCTGGTCCTCCTCCTGCCCGCCCTCGCCCGACCAGTGCATGACGGTCAGCTCGACCGCGGCGGCGCCGTCCGGCCGCCCGAACTCCCGCCCGATCACGCGCGCGAAGGACCACAGCACCAGCGCCGCGGCGAGGGCGCCGAGGGTCCAGCGGAGGGCGTCGCGGAGGAGGCGGAGGGGCATTTGAGGGCTTCAAGTTAGCGGCGCGTTCTCCCGGATCTGGAGGCCGAGGTGCGCGGTAGAGTGGAACGGTGGTCACCGGTCCGGTCCTCGCCGCTGCGGCCGTCCCTCTCGAACCCTGCGACCCCTTCCCCGATGAACCCTCGCACTCCCATTTTTTGCCTCCTCGCCGCCGCCGCCCTGCTCCCCGGCACCGCCGCCGGACAGCAGGTCCCGCTCGACCAGCCGCCGAGCCAGGTCTTCAGCCTGTGGTCGCACTCCGGCGTGCAGGCCAACGCCGACAACTTCGTGCTCCCGTCCACGACCGGCGCGATCCTTGACCAGGTCACCTGGTGGGGCGGTTGGGACGACGACCAGCTCCACGGCGACACCTTCGACATCTCGGTCCACCTCGACGCCCCCGGGCCGCTGGGCTCGGTCCCGGGCGCAGCGATCGCCAGCTACCTGGGAGTCTCGCCCGCGATCACCGCCACCGGCGTCAGCTTCCCGGCGGGACCGGTCAGCCTGGACGAATACCGCTTCCAGTACCGGCTGCCGGTGTCGCTGCCCCTGGCCGGCGGCACCTACTGGGTCCAGATCATCTGCACCGGCTCGTCCGGCGCAGGCACCAGCTTCAACTGGGAGATGGCGCCCCAGGACTTCGCCGGCGGCCTCTCCTGCATGGCCTGGTCACTGGACACGCCCGGGGTGACCTGGTGGCCGTGCACGCCGCTCCCCGAGACCGACCTCGCCCTGAGGCTCGAAGAGCTCGGCGCCAGCGGCCCAGCGCTGTCAGTGAACAACCTGGCGGCGGGGGCGGTCGCGGTCATCAGCGTCGACAACGCCACGCCCAACGGCGTGGTCCGGCACGGCTACTCGCTGGCGGGTGGAGGCCCGAAGTCCACGCCGTTCGGCGACCTGCTGCTGACGCCGCCCTACACCGAGCTGCCGCAGATGACCGCCGACGGGGTCGGCCACGCCAGCATCCGCGTCCCGGTGCCGGCAGGCGCCAGCGGAGTTGCGGTGTGGCTCCACGCCTTCGATCTGGGCTCGGTCACCTTCACCAACGGCTTGGCCGAGGTGGTGGGCTGACCGCTTCCCTGCCGTCCGGCCCATGCTGCTCGCTCGCGGGTGATCAGAGCACCGTCGCCGTCACCGGCAGGGTCAGGGTGGCGCGGTTGGCGTGCACGACCGCGGCGTGCGCCCAGACCTGAACGCCGCTCGCGCCGGCCGGAACCGCCGCGGTGCGCAGCGCGACGCCGTTCGGGTCGGCCGCCAGCGAGGGCAGGCGCTCGAAGGGCGGCGTCAGCGCGACCTCGAGCGATCCCCAGGGCGAAGGCACGGTGGTCGGCCCGCCGCCCCGGAGCGAGTAGCCCATCAGGACCAGGTCGCCTGGCTGGGCCAGGCTGACCTCGATCTCGGCGGTCTGGCCGGCCACCAGGTTGCGCAGCTCGAGCACCGGTCGCGGCGGGCCGATGCGCAGGAACACCGAGCCGTAGGTGTTGGTGTTGTTGTCGCGCGCCCGGATCACGGTGTAGAGCGAGCCGTCCTCGCTCGCGTAGCCGGTCGACTCGAGCAGGATCATCGTCACGTTGTCGCTGTAGACCCCGTCCCCGTCCATGTCGATCACGTCGCCGTCGGTGAGCAGCGGCGCGGCGCCGTTCTTCACGATCACGCGGCCGAGGCCGTAGGGCGGGACCAGGTAGTCGCCGCCGACGTAGAAGTCGCCATTGGCGGCGCCGCAGACGAATTCGATCTGCTCGTTCCAGGCGTAGCCGGAGCCGGGGAAGGTCTCCTGGCCGGTGGCGGCGAGCAGGGCGCCGTCGCGCACGGCCCACATCGAGCGGCCGTTGGGCAGGTAGCGGCCGAGGCCGTACCAGCGGTTGGCGGCGTCCCAGCGGTGGTCGGTGATGTCCCAGGCAAGCGTGGCCGAGCCGGAGCCGGGGATTGCGTAGCCCTCCTGGACCACGACCGCACCGTCCACGGCGACGACGTTCGGGTAGATCAGGAAGGCGTTGGTCGACCAGTGTTGGCCGTCGGGCGAGATCCGGACCTGGTTGCCGTTCTCGAAGGCGGTGTAGGGGTCGTTCAGGCCGCTGAGCTGGCCGGTCGGCGCGTCCAGCCCGGCCCGAACCAGGACCCCGCCGGCGTGGAACAGACCGCTCGAGAACGGGGCTCCGGTGAGATAGGCGAAGTGGGCGGCCTGGCCGGCGTCGTCCAGGCCGAGGGCGGCGAGGGACTTGAAGGAGGTGAAGGTGGCGCCGCTCACGCCGGGAACCGCCCCGCCCTCCTGCGCCAGCAAGGTCCAGCCGCCGTCGTAGCGCAGCAGGTAGCCGTCGGTGGCGCTCGGCCCGTTTGTGAAGCTCTGCAGGCCGACCTCGCCGTAGCGGTTCATCGCCACCGAGCTGTTGCCGAGCTCGACGGTCTCGCCCGGGGCCCAGGGGGCCGGGTCTCCCTCGGCGAGCACGAGCTGGCCGTTCACGAGCAGCACCAGACGGACGCCGTAGAAGTCGTCGGTGGCGGCCATCAGGACGTGGTCGCCGTTCGGGCCCACCGCGATGGAGGAGCGCTCCCAGGAGTAGCTCGAGCTGTCGAACAGGTGGACCCCCGGCAGCCCGGGAACGTCGCTCTGCGGCCAGCCGGGCAGGGTGGTGTAGATCACCTCGTGGACCAGGGCCTGGGCGGGCAGGGTCGGGGCGAGGCCGAGGAGGAGAAGGACGGGAAAGGTCGATCGCATGACGGAGCTCCGGTGGTGGCGGTTCTCGCGTCCTTGGCGGCTGGATGCTGCGCCGACGGCGAATATCCGATGGTACCAAGAGAACCGGAATGGCGGGCGGAATCTGGCTCCCCGCCGCGGGGGTTCCGGGGCGGCCGTCCCTTCCCGGGAAAGGGGAGGAGGGTCCGCCCCAGGGGCGGACCCTCCGGAAGACGGCGGGTGGCCGCTCAGCCGCCGATCAGGTCGTGGGCTTCCTGGTAGAAGGCGTTGATCTCGTCATCGCTCCCGGGGCCGACCATGTGGCTGGACTTCTCGAGCAGCGCGCGGGCGTCGTCGTGGTGGCCGAGCTGCCAGTGGCACATGGCCTGGAACAGCACGTCGCTGGCGGCGTCGTACTGGTTCGAGCTGGCCTGGTTCATGTCCTCGCAGCGGTGGAAGGTGTGGAGCGCCTTCTCGAAGGCGCCGCTGCGGTACTGGGCCACGCCGAGGGTGTTGAGGAACCAGTGGTTCTCCGGCTCGATCGAGGTGGCGACGCGGGCCAGCTTGAGGCCGGCCTGGTAGGAGTCGTCGTCCTCGCCGGCGAAGCGCACCAGGTACCAGGCCTGGGTGTTGAGCTCGTTGGCGCTGCCGGCGTGGATCTCCTCGCCGCCGTCCGTGGTGACGACGATCTGCGAGGCGTCGAAGACCATGCGGCGGGAGGCGAGGGCGCCGGCTGCCATCGCCGGCAGCAGCATGCCGACCGGGCCGAAGGTGTCGAGGGTGACGCCGTCACGGTCGTTGCGCAGGGCGATGGCGACGCCGCCGAGGTGGCCGGCGAAGGCCCCGATCTCGGGCGCGGCGCCGACGTCGGCGAACTCCGCCGGGATCATGCCGAGGGTCATCATCAGCACCGGCGGCGCGATCTGGCGCAGGTCGGCGTAGGCCAGCAGCGCGGCGTCGCCGGCGTGGCCGCCGGTCAGGCCGCGCATGGTGCGCCCGTAGACCTCGCCGGCCGCCATCGTGGCGCCGGGGTCGCCGCCCCAGGAGGTGGCCGCGGCGACCAGCAGGTGCGGCTGCGAGGCCACCAGCAGCCGGCCGCCGGTCACCGCCATGGTCGGCGGCAGGATCGGCGCGTCCGGGATCACGATCTTCTGGGCGGCGATGCCGCCCTCGAGTTCGGCGGGCAGGAAGCGCACCGGGGCGCCCTCGGCGGCGGCGATGGCCTGCAGCTTGGCGATCAGGGCCCGCGCCGCGGCCTCGTCCTTGACGTCCACCGACAGCAGCCAGTCGGGGATCATCATGCCGGCCGGCGGGAACTGCACGAAGCTGACCTCGTCGCCGAAGACGTCCAGGAACTCGCCCTCGAGGTCGAAGCCGGCGGCCTGGGTCTGGAGGGCGATCATCCGGCCGAGGCGCTGGCCGGTGCCTGGCAGCAGGGTCTCCATCAGCTCGAGGACGCGGCCGTGGAAGATCTCCGGGTCGAACTTGAAGCTCAGCAGGGCGGCGGCGTTCGCCGGGGCCTTGGCGGCCATGTCGATGCCGCCGGGCATGGCGTCGAGCAGGCGGAACAGGCCGCTCGGCTGGCCGTCGAGCACCAGGCCGAAGCTCTCGCGCACGCCGCCCTCGGTCATCGACAGGGCGAAGCCGGAGCCGACGTAGGAGCCGCAGCCGAGAAGGTCGGCGGCCTCGCCGAGGATCGGCGGCACGAAGTTCTCCAGGATCGCCATCTCGTCGCCGTGGTTGCCGTAGAAGAACAGCACCGGGTCGCCGCTGGTCATGCGGTCACGGACCTTGACGAAGTCGGGGTTGCCGGCGAGCGAGTCGGCCGGGGCGCCGGTGATGACCGCCTCGAAGGTCTCGAGGCTGGTGGCGATGACCCAGCGGTCGCCGCTGAGGTCGGCGTAGAGGTCGGTGACGATCCCCTTGGTCTGGATGGCGTCGAAGGACAGGTGGGTGACGCTGCGGCCGGCGATGTCGTCGACGTGCAGCTCGGTCAGCGCCCCCCAGCTTCCGACGGGCGCGGCCAGGGCCTCGTGCACGTGCTGGCGCAGCGCCGGGCCCGGGTCGAGCACCGCCACCAGGTCGATGCCGATCTCGTAGCTGAGCTCGTCGACATTCCAGCCGAACTCGGCCGGGCCCACGAGCCGGGAGTCCATGCCCATGGAGGCGAACATGCCGGCCAGGTCGAGCAGGCCGCGGGCGTCGATCGGCGAGTCGGGCGCGATCTCGAGGCGGGTCTCGGAGCCGTCGGGCTGCTTCACCCAGACGCGGAAGCCGCGCACGCCGATGGCGGCCTGGCCGGCGAGGTACTGGTCCACCGGCAGGTGGCCGAGCAGCGAGTCGACCGGCCGGGCCGGGTCGGCGCCGAGGGTCTCGAACAGCGGCAGGAAGAAGTCGTAGAACTCGGGGTCCTCCAGGAGCTGGACCAGGTCGAGCTGATGGAGGCCGCGGTCCAGGGCGCCGGCGTCGACTTCGGCGTAGGCGAAGACGTCGGCCGGCATCAAGGCTGCGGGCTGGCCTTGCTGGGCGGGCGCGGGCAGGGCCAGGACCAGGGTGGTGAGGGAGAGGGGAAGGATCCTGGCGAGAGGTTTCATGACTGCGCTTCTTCGGATTTTGGGGCCGCGGATTCCTACGGCGGCGGGAGGGGGGCGTGAGCCGGTCGGTGGGGTAGATTGTGGCCTCAGATGGCGCTGCTGACCCTCCTTCTTCCGCTGCTCCAGGACCCCGCCTGGCCGCCGGCGCCGCCGCTCGAGCGGCCCGCGGCCGAGATCGGGGGCTCCCAGCCGGAGTCGGTGGCGGTCGAGCCCGGCCCCGACGGCCTGCTGCGGGTGGAATTCGCCTTCGACCCGCCGCCCGGCGCCGAGCAGGTCTTCCTGGCCGGCAGCTTCAACGGCTGGGACTCAGGGATCACGCCGATGAGCCGCGGCGGCGACGGCGTCTTCCGCGCCGCCCTGCCGCTCCAGGCTGGCCGCTGGCTCTACAAATTCGTGGTCGACGGCGACCGCTGGACCCCCGATCCGCGCAACCCCGAACGCGAGGACGACGGCCACTCCGGCTTCAACTCGGTGCTGGCGCTGGGCCGCCTGGCCCGGCTCGGGGTCTCCGATGGGGTCGTGGGCGACGGCCGCATCGAGGCCGCCGCCCTGGGCCACGACCCGCGGCGTCCGCGGGACCTGCAGCACCTGCCGGGCGGCCGCATCCAGGTCCGCTACCAGACCCAGGCGCACGACGTCGAGGGCGTCGCGCTGGCGCTGCGCGGGGGCGCGCGGGTGCCGATGGCGGTGGTCCACGCCGACGCCCGGACCGCGCTGTGGGAGGCGGTGGCGTCGGCGGCGCTGCCGGCCGAATACACCTTCGTCCTGACCGATGGAGTCACCACCGTGAGCGATCCGGCCACCTACCGACTGGTGTCGGCCCCCGAGAACCCCTTCCGCACCCCGGCCTGGGCCAAGCACGCGGTCTGGTACCAGATCATGGTCGACCGCTTCCGCGACGGCGACGCCGCCGCCGGTCCGCTGGGCGCCACGCCGTGGACCAGCGAGTGGTTCGAGCTGCAGCCGGACGAGCGCCGCAGCGGCCAGACCTTCTACCACTACGCCGTGTTCCAGCGCCGCTACGGCGGCGACTTCGCCGGCCTGCGCCAGCAGCTCGGCTACCTGCAGGAGCTGGGCGTCAACGCCCTCTACCTGAACCCGGTGTTCCAGTCGCCGAGCCACCACAAGTACGACGCCACTGACTTTCGCCACATCGATGACTTCTACGGCGGCGGCGACGACTTCGCCGCGGTGACGGCCCGCGAGGACCTGCTCGACCCCTCGACCTGGGAGTGGACGAAGGCCGACCGCGCCTTCCTGGAGTTCCTGAAGGAGGCGCACGCGCGCGGCTTCAAGGTGATCCTCGACGGCGTCTTCAACCACGTCGGCGACCACCACCTGGCCTTCCGCGACCTGCGCGAGAAGGGCGAGGCATCGCGCTTCGCCGACTGGTTCTCGGTGACCCGCTGGGAGCCCTTCGAGTACCAAGGCTGGGCCGGCTTCGGCATGCTCCCGGAGTTCGCCAAGGACGCCGACGGCCTCGCCAGCGAGTCGCTGAAGCAGCATCTGTTCGCCGTGACGCGGCGCTGGATGGACCCTGACGGCGACGGCGACCCCTCCGACGGCATCGACGGCTGGCGGCTGGACGTGCCCAACGAGGTCCCCGGCGGCTTCTGGGAGGAGTGGCGGGAGGTGGTCAAGGGCGTCAATCCGGAGGCCTACCTGGTCGGCGAGGTCTGGGACGACGCCAGCGCCTGGCTCGACGGCCGCCGCTTCGACGCGGTCATGAACTACCCCTTCGCGCGGGCGGCGATCGAGTGGATCGGCCACCGGGAACGCAAGATCACCCCGACGGAGTGCGCCGCGCGGCTGGCGGCGCTGCGGCTGGCCTACCCGGCCGAGGCCACCTACGCGCTGCAGAACCTGGTCGCCAGCCACGACACCGACCGGGTGGCGTCGATGATGCTCAACCCCGACCGCGACTACGACCGCGAGAACCGCTCCCAGGACAGCAACCCGCGCTACGACAACGCCAAGCCCGGCGCCGAGGACTACGCCCGGGTGCGGCTGCTGGCGCTGCTGCAGATGACCTACGTCGGCGCGCCGATGGTCTACTACGGCGACGAGGTCGGCATGTGGGGCGCCGACGACCCGACCTGCCGCAAGCCGATGCTGTGGCAGGACCTCGAGCCCTACGCCACGCCGCGCGACAACCACGTGATGGCGGAGCAGCTCGATTTCTACCGCCGGGTGATCGCGCTGCGCAACGCGCACGCCGCGCTGCGAACGGGCAGCTTCCGCAGCCTGCTCACCGACGACGCCAAGGACGTGTGGGTGTTCCAGCGCGAGGGCCCAGGAGAGCAGATCCTGGTGGCGCTCAACGCCGGACCCCGCGCTGCCGCGGTCGCACTGCCGGCGCCCGCGGCCGGCGGGTCCGCCCCGGCCTGGGAGGTCCTGTTCCGCCTCGGTGGTCCGCAAGCCTCCGCCCCGGAGCTCCACCGCGCCACCTCCGCCGGCGGGCTCGAGCTCGAGCTGCCCGCTTGCGGCGGGTTGGTCCTGGGCCGGAAGACCGGCGCGGAGCGGGAGTGAAGCGGCCGAACCCGGTGCTGTCCGCGCGCGCCGCCGGCGTCCTGCTCCACCTGGGCTCGCTGCCGGAATCGTGGGGCCCGCCGCTCGGGCCGGCGGCGCTGCGCTTCGCCGACTGGCTGGCGGCGGCAGGCCAGAGCTGGTGGCAGATGCTGCCGGTCGGCCCCCCTGGACCTGGCGCTTCGCCCTACAGCAGCCCGTCCTCCTTCGCCGGCGACCCTGGCCTGCTCCGCGGTCCGGGGCGGCGGTGCGCTCCCGCCTTCGCCGTCGCCGAGGACGAGCTGGCGGCCTTCCGCCGCCGCAACCGCGACTGGCTGCCGGACTGGTGCCTCTACGCCGCGATCAAGGAGGCGCGAGGCGGCGCGCCGTGGTGGCGGTGGCCGGCGCCGCTCCGCCAGCGGTCCGCCGCGGACCTGAAGTCCGCCCGCCGCGAGCTCGGCCCCGCCGTCGAGCGCCACGAGCTCGAGCAGATGCTGTTCCACCTGCGCTGGGCCGAGCTGCGCGCCCACTGCCGGGACCAGGGGCTGCGCCTGCTCGGCGATCTGCCGCTGTTCGTCGAGCTCGACTCGGCCGACGTCTGGGCCCACCGCGAGCTGTTCCGCCTCGACGCCGCCGGCAAGCCGACCGTCGTGACCGGCGTGCCCCCCGACCTCTTCTCGCGCAGCGGCCAGCGCTGGGGCCATCCGCACTACCGCTGGGCGGCCCACCGCCGCGAAGGCTTCCGCTGGTGGCTGCGCCGCTTCCAGGCCTGTCTGGAGCGCTTCGACGCCGTCCGCATCGACCACTTCATCGGCCTGCACCGCGTCTGGGAGGTGCCCCCACGGGCCCGCACCGCCCGCCGCGGCCGCTGGGGCCGCACCCCCGGCCGCGAGCTGCTGGAGGCATTGCGGTCCAAGCTCCGCCGCGAGCTGCCGCTGGTGGCCGAAGACCTCGGCGTCATGACCCCGGAGGTCCGCCGCCTGCGCGACGACTTCGGCCTGCCGGGAATGCGGGTCCTGCAGTGGGCCTTCTGGCCCGGCGCCCGCGCCGACCGCCCTCACGCCCACACCGCCCGGACGGTGGTCTACACCGGCACCCACGACAACGACACCACCCAGGGCTGGCTGCCCGCGCTGCCCGCCGACGTCCGCCGCCGCGCGCTGGCCTACACCGGCGGCAGTCCCGCCACCATCCACCGCGACCTGGCCCGCGCCGCCTTCGGCTCGCCGGCCGTCCTGGCCGTCGTGCCCATGCAGGACCACCTCGGCCTCGGCGCCGGCGCCCGCATGAACCGCCCCGGCACCGCCGACGGCAATTGGACCTGGCGCCTCTCCGCCCGCCAGCCAAGCCAGGCCCTGGCCCGCGACCTCCGCGTGCTCACCAAGACCTTC
>JACKQG010007823.1_pt1 | contig 10623 bp, 12 predicted proteins | sample 8237621 | NCBI WGS metagenome assembly JACKQG01 (sample SAMN15677084, study PRJNA649215) | marine metagenome | biome: marine; feature: Black Sea; material: saline water; isolation source: suspended particulate matter (SPM) from the Black Sea western gyre | collected 2013-06-09/2013-06-10 | depth...
TCGAAAGGTTGGTTCTTACGTCTCGGGGCGAAATAGAGCCCAGATGCGCTCTTGGCGAGCGATCTGTGCTCATTGAACCGGAAAAGACTTTCTGCAGCGGTGAGCGATTCTGAGAGTCTACGCAGAATGTCCGTACCTTCTGGTGGCCGGGGCACTCAGGAGCTTCTTCTCAGCAGAGGCCAACTCAAAGGCCGTACTCAGGGCAATGGCACCCTGGGAGCAGACCTCTTCGCATTGCCCACAGAAGGCGCATCTCCCACGATGATAGATAAGGTCATACTGTTTCTCGGCTATCTCAATCAACTCCAGGGCAAAGGCGGGGCAGTCACGGACACAGATCCCGCAGCCCACGCAGGCCTCGGCGTCGAAGAGCAGTTCCCCTCGGTAGGCGGGTGAAACTTCGGCGGGGGCGAAGGGGTACTTCACGGTGAAGGGTCTGCGGAACAACGAGCCCAAGAGCCTGGGCAGCATGAAAGCGAGCGAGCTCATGCTAGAAAACCCCCATCCACACCACCATCATCAGTTGCACCAACGAGAGGGGAGCCAGAACCCCCCAGCTCAAGCGCACCATCTGATCGAGGCGCAACCGGGCGAAGAGGGCCCTGATGCAGGAGAGGGCGAAAAGCACGAGCATTGTCTTCAGCCCCAAAAGGAAGAGGGAACTGAAGCCGCCCAAGAAGAGGTTGACCAGCAAGACGCAGCACACCACCAGTTCCATATCGAGCGCCAGCCGAAAGAGAGCCAGCTTCCGGCCGCTGAACTCCGTCAACACTCCGGCCACGATCTCCGTCTCCGCCTCGGGGATGTCGAAGGGCACGCGCTCCAGCTTGCTCACCAGGCCGGTCAAAGCAACCAGCAGGCCGATAGGTTGCAGGGCCGCCGTCCAGATGTGGTCAGTCTGGAAGGCGGCGATCTCAGAGATAGACCATGAACTGGCCAGGAGTGCAGGACCGCAGAGGGCCATCAGGAAGGGCACCTCGTAGGCGAAGAGTTGGGTGAGGGCGCGCATGCTGCCCACCAGGCCGAAGGGGCCAGCCGAAAGCCACCCCGCCAGCGAAAGGGCCAGGATGGGCACCCACAACAGGAAGGCCACCACTATCAGATCCCCCTCGAAGGCATAGGAGGCCGCCCTCCCCACGGGGATGTAAAGGATGGCCGTAGCCACGGCGGCAAAGGTCACCAGGGGCAGGGCTGCGCACAGCCTCTCGTCCGCGGCCTCGGGGAGCACATCCTCCTTGGCCAGCAGCTTAACGAAGTCGGCGAAAGGCTGGTACCAGGGCGGCCCCACCCGGCTCTGCAGACGGGCGTAGAGCTTTCGATCCGCCCACTGGAAGAACATGGCGCAGGCGAACAGGAAGAGAAAGCCCGGGAAAACCAGGATGTTCACCAATTGGCTCATTACTTCGTCTTTTTGCTGAAGATGTAGACCACCGAGCCCAGGAGAATCAGCCCCCAGTAAGAGACCAGGCGGTCCAGCAAGGCCACGGACAGGGCCAGGTTGGCATTGACTCCCGAAACCATGCCCAGTTCGCCGGCCAGAAGCAGCACGACGACGATGGCCGACTCCACGATGCCCAACCCCGACGGCGTGAAAGGCAAGGTGGTAAGCAGTGCGCTACCAAGGGCAATGAAGAGGGAGGTCATGGGATCAATGGCGAGGTTCAGGGCGCGGGCGGCAAAGAAGAACCGTCCTCCCTCCATCCCCCAGATGAGGATCGTGAGCAGCAAGAGGAGAGGGAAGCGCCGGAAGGACAGAAACAACCCTTCCTCGAAATGTGCATAGAGTGGTCTCAACCGCGCAGGAAGGATGTTTTGGATAAATTTCCTTCCTCCTTTCATCGCCAGGAGGCCCACTGCGGCCACCAGGACGAGGATGAGGGTCACCCCCAGTGTCTGCATGATGGTCTCCGGCATCCGCCCGCCGAAACCGATCAGGCTGATCACCCCCACCAGGGCGAAGAGGACGACGAGGGCGATGAACCGCTCGGCGACGACGGTGCCCATGGTCTTGGAGAAAGAGAGGCCAGCGCTTCTTTTCAGCAGATAGCTACGATAGATGTCGCCCAGCTTAGCCGGGACAAGGCTGTTGGCGAAGTAGGAGAGAAAAGTGATCTCCGTCAGGTCCCTGATGGGTGGGGGATCATCGAATTGGGCGTTGAGGAGCAAGATACGCCAGCGCCAGCCGCGAAGTGGAAAGGTCAGGTAGTAGACCAGGAAGGAGAGAGACAAGAGAGGCAGGTTGGTGCCTCGCAGCACCTTCATCGTCTCCTCGACGTTGATCTCCACCCTGGTCAACAGGAAGTAGAGGATAACAAAGGCGATGGCGAAGGAGACGAGGGTCCGGGGGCGAAAGAACCTCCGGCCGAGGGATATCTCGTCTTGTGTCTCGTTTGTCTGAGTAATAGAAGGCACTAGATTTTCTCCTGAGATTCACATTTTCGTATTCGTAGGCGTTTGAGAGTCCGCCGCAGCCAAGAAACTTCAGGTTCGTACCTGCGCACCATGAACGCCGAACAGGGGGCCTTATTGGCTACTATATCCGGGAGCGACCCGAAGAGGGCATTCCTCAAAGTCCACTCTCCAGAGGCGCCATGGAACGGGAATTGCTGCTCCCGTACCAGTTTCGTGTTCCTGGTGCAGGTTCAGCCTCTTTCCCCAACCAGTGGAAGGCCCAGGCTAGCCCCGTCGGGTCACGCAGGTTGAATGAGCGTGCTCACGCCCCGCAGAGTCCGCGATACGCGCTCAACGGTCGGCGCAGGCGATGCAAAGGTCAATGGCCGCCACGACGATGGGGACGTCGGCGATGTGGGCCCCTTTGAGCATGTGGGGCACGGCCACCATGTTGGCCAGGGTCGGCGCCCTGATCTTCACCCTCGCCGGCCTCTCCGTGCCGTCGCTCTTGATGTAGTAGATGAGTTCCCCGCGCGGCGCCTCCACGCGGCTGATCACCTCGCCGGGGGGGATGCGCCGGCGAACCCTAACCCGCACCTGGCCTTCCGGCAGGTTGTGGAGAGCGTGGCGTATCATACGCACGCTCTCGATGATCTCCTTCACCCGCACCACCGTCCGCGCCTGGCAGTCGCCCTCGGTGACGGTGATCACCTGGAAAGGCAACTCCCCGTAGGCAGCGTAGGGATCGTCCCGCCTGACATCCCGATCCACTCCCGAGGCGCGGGTGGTAGGGCCCACCACGCAGAGGGCACGGCCGTCTTCCCTGGAGAGATACCCCACCCCGTGGGTGCGGGCCACGAAGGTGGCCTCGGTGGTCACCAACTTCAGGTAGTAATGCGCCTGTTCTTCCAGGTAATCGAGTTTTTCAAGTATACTTTCAATCTGGGCTGAGGTCAAATCAATGCGCACCCCGCCGATGGTGTTGGCGGCATGGTTTATGCGATTGCCGGAGATTTCCTCCAGGATGTCCAGCGCCGTCTCCCGGTCCCGCCAGGTGTACATGAAGAGCGTGTCGAAGCCGGCGTCGCGGCCGATGACCCCCAGCCAGAGCAGATGGCTGTGGATGCGCTCCAGCTCGCAGACGATGGTGCGGATGTACAGCGCCCGCGGCGGGATCTCGACCCCCGAAAGCTCTTCCACTCCCTGGCAGAAGGCAGTGGTGTGGATATGGGAGCAGATGCCGCACACCCGCTCGACGAGGTAGAGGGCCTGGATGTAGCTGCGCTCCTGGCAGGCCCGCTCAATGCCCCGATGGACGTATCCCATCCTGATGTGGGTTTCGAGCACCCGCTCCCCCTCCACCCGGAAGCGAAAGCCCATGGGTTCCTTAAGGGCCGGGTGTTGCGGCCCGATGGGGATGACGAGATGTTGGGCCATGCTAACCCTCCTCAGGCGGCGACCAATCTTTCAGCAGCGGGTGCCCCTCCTCCCAGCCATCGGGGAGCACCAGAGGGCTGAGGTTGGGATGCTCCTCGAACTCCACCCCCAGGAGGTCGTGCACCTCCCGCTCGTAGAAAAGGGCGCCGGGAACGATGTCCGTGAGCGTCTTGATGCGCGGCTTTTCTCTGGGGAGCGTGATCTTCACCGTGAAGCAGACATCGTAATCCCAGAAGTGGTAGAGAAGCTCGATCTCCTCGCCGGTGTCCACTCCGGTGATGGTGGAGAGGTGGCGAATGTCGAAGCGGTTCACCAGCACCTCCACCACGTCGTGCAGCTCCTCCTGTTTCACGGTGAAGAAGGCGCGGTGGGGGCGGGGCACCCAGGCCTGGCCGATGTGCTCCCCCAGAGCTTTTTTCAGCTTCTTGAGCAAAGTTCTCGCCGGCATTCAGATGCCCTCCAGCAATTTCACCAGCCCGTCAATGATGGCCTCCGGCTTGCAGGGACACCCCGGCACGTACATATCCACGGGAATGACCTGGTCAATCCCGCCCAGGACGTTGTAGCAGCCGCGGAAGACCCCGCCGGAGCAGGCGCAGCTGCCGATGGCCACGACCCATTTGGGCTCCGGCATCTGCTCGTAGATGCGCAGCAGCCTGTCTCTGGCCTGTCTGGTAACCGGGCCGGCGCAGACCAGGACGTCGGCGTGGCGCGGGGTGGCCTTCTCCCGGATACCCAGCCTCTCCACGTCGAATCGGGGGGTGAGGGCATCCAGCAGCTCGATGTCGCAGGCGTTGCAGCCGCCGGAGTTGAAATGCAGTATCCATGGCGACTTGCGCCTCGCCCAGCGGACTAAACCCTCAAGCATGATGCTCTCCGTATCAATCCGCTGACCTCCCCGCCCCGATCAGAGCATACACGCTCACGCCGATGCCGGCCAGGTAGATGGTGGCCAGCCAGGCCGACGCGCCGTCGCGGGGGGCGGTGGCCACCACCAGGGCGGCCAGGTGCAGGATGGCGAAGAGCAAGGCCAGGTAGAAGAAATCTCGATAGGAGGGCGCCACCCTCTGGGCCGGGATGTCCTCCCCGCAGGCGTAGGTGGCCCGCTTGCCGGGGTGGGGCTTCCCCGGGGCGGCGATAGCCCCTCCCAGCCGGTATATCCCGTAGCCTAACCCCAAAAACACGACGAAAGCCACCGGTGGAGAAAGAAGGATATTTTCCATCCTTACCTCACCTTACCTCCCTAGCCCGTGCAGATAGGTGGCCGCTCCGGCCGTCCAGTTCAGCCAGGGCCCCGGGTGGAGGCCCATAGCCAGCACCAGCGCCCCCAGGATCAGCAGGGGCAGCATCATCCAGAGCGATACCTGTGCCCTGGCGAAGGTTTCCGCACCTTCGCCAGGATCAGGAGCGGTGAACAGCGTGCCGATAAGCGGCAGGTAGTAACCCAGCGCCAGCAGGGTGTTGATCAGCAAGACGACCAATCCCAGGTAGCCGAGGGTGCCGGCAGCCTGCAGGCCGCCGCTCAGCACGAACCACTTGGCGGCGAAGCCGGCCAGCGGCGGCACGCCGGCCAGCCCGGCCAGCGCCACGCTGAAGATCACCGCCACCAGCGGCATACGTGCGGCCGTCCCGCGCAGGTCCGCAATCCGGGTGGCGTCGCAGTAGAAGTGACAGACCCCCTTGCACAGGAAGGCTAACCCTTTCATCGCCGCGTGGGCCAACAGCAGGAAGAAGCCGGCCTGAATGGCTTCCGGCACGTCGTAGCGCAACCCGATCCCGATACTCAACATCATGTACCCCGTTTGTGCGATCGTCGAGTAAGCCAGCAGCCGCTTGGTGTAGGTCTGCACCAGCGCCAACCCGTTGCCCAGCGTCATATTGAACAGCGAGAGCACAATCAACAGCGTCCCCAGGTCGCGCGCCGGAAATCCCAGTCCCAGGCAGACCTTGAGCAGCGCATAGAAAACGCTCTGAACGATGATGCCGGAGAGCATGGCGCTGATGCTGCTGGGCGCCCGTCCGTGGGCATCGGGCAGCCAGGTATGGAGGGGCACGATGGCGCTCTTGATGCCCAGGCCCACCAGGAAACAGGCCAGCCCGGCGCGGGTCCACGCGCCCCCCCCCCCCCCCCCCCCACCTGGGGGGGGAGTAGAAAGGGCAGCGCCAGCGTCCCCGTCTCCCGATAGACGAAGGAAAGGCCCATAAGGATGGTGACCGTGCCCACGCTGCCCATGATCAGATACTTAAAACCGGCCTCAATGGCCGTGGCGAGGCGGTGGCGGAAGGCGACCAGCACGTAGGCAGCGATGCTCATCAGCTCGCAGAACATGTAGAGGTTGAAGAGGTCGGCGGCCATCACCATGCCCACCAGGCCGGTCACCAGCAACAGCAACAGCGGATAGTAGCTCTCGTGGCGGCCGTCGAAAGCCAGGTAGCGGCCCGAATATACCGTCACCAGCATCCCCAGGCCCAGCGCCACACCGGCCACCATCAGCGCGCCGGGGTCGGCGCGCAAGAAGGCTCCACCAGAGCCGAAGTGCCCCCACCTCGGCAGGTAGCCCGCTCGTGTGAGCCGGAAGAGCGGGGCCAGCGCTCCCAGCGCCGTGGCGAAGACCAGCGCCGTGAGCAGTGCCAGCAACTCGTTGCGAGCCGTCAACAGGCGCGCCACCAGGTAGATGGCGAAGGCGCCGCCGGCCAGGCAGGCCAGTGGCAACACCACCCACACGTCGCCTCTCACCAACCGCCCCCCAGGATCAACGGCAACTCGTGGGCCACCCAATTGAAGACCGGCGCCGGGAAGAGCCCCTCGATGAGGGCCAACGCAGCCAGCAAGACCGTCGGCGCCACCATCATCCAGGGCAGCCGCTTTACCGTCAGACCCTCCGGGCGAGCGCCGAAGAAGATGCGCCCCACGAACCAGAGGGCGTAGGCCACGGTCAGCAGCGATCCGAACAGCGTCAGGACCGAGAGCCCGATGTGGGCGGTGTGAAAGCCACCGGAGAAGATCATCCACTCGCTGGTAAAGATGCAAAAGGGCGGCGTCCCGGCGATGGCCAGCGCGCCCACGCCGGTGCAAAGCGCCACCAGCGGCATGGCGCGCCCCAGGCCGCCCAGCTCGGCGATGCGCCGCCGCCCTGTGGCGCGAATCACCAGCCCCACGCACATGAAGAGCAGCGCCTTGACAATGGCGTGGTAGATGACGTGCAGCGTCGCCCCGGCAACCCCGTCGTAGGTTAGCGTGCCCAGCCCGAAGAGAATATACCCCATCTGGCTGACGCTGGAGTAGGCGATGATGCGCTTGATGTCCTGCTCGGCCAGAGCCATCAGCGCGCCGTAGAGCTCGGAGACGATGCCTGCCACCATCATCGGCACGGCAAAGGGGGCCATCTGGGCCGGCGAGAAGATGCTCAGGGGGAAGCGGAGTATGCCGTAGGTGCCCATGCTGAGCATCGCCGCCGCGAGCATGATGGTGACCGGCATCGGGGCCACGGCGTGGGCGTCGGGCAGCCAGAGATGCAGCGGGAAGATGGCCATCTTGACGCAGAAGCCGATGATGAAGAACGTGGTCACGGTCGTCACCAGGCCGGGGGCTAACGTGACACCCGCTCGCAGGGCCGAGAAGCTGTCGCTCCCGGTGGCGTCGTAGAGCACGATCAGCCCCACCAGCACCATCAGTGACCCCAGGTGGGTGAAGATGAAATACTTGAGCGCCACCGCGCCCCGGCGCTCGCCCTCGCCCCAGATGGCGATCAGCGCGCAGGAGGCTACCAGCATCAGCTCCCAGAAGATGTAGAACAGGAACATATCGTCGGCCAGGGTGGTGCCGGACATCCCCACGGCAAAGAGCATCAGCAGGGCGTAGAAAAACGGCGTCCTCTCGTCCGGGTGATGGTAGCCCCAGGCATAGACGACGGCCAGCAGCGTCACGGTCGCCTCGGTGATCAGGAAGGGGAGGGCCAGCCAGTCCAGGTGCAGCGCCAGGCGGATGTGCGCCGCCGGGATCCATCTAAAGCCTAGCGCGGGAACGTCGCCGCGCTGGAGCGCCGGCAGCAGGGCGAAAGTGGCAGCCAGCGAGAGCGCCGCGGCCAGGCCGGCGATCCAACCCGCCATACGCGCGCCGCGGCCGCGCAGCAGGGGGAGCAACAGCGCCGCCGCCAGCGGCGCGCCCAGGATGGTCGCCAGCCACATCGTCTCTATGTTCATGCCTCACCCCTTCCTTCTTGGAACTGCGAGGCTGGTGCACTGGTGCACTGGTGCACTGGTACACTGGTAAATTGGTAAATTGGTAAATTGGTACACTGGTACATTACCAATCTACCAGTTTACCAATCTACCAACCTACCAATCTACCAATCTACCAACCTACCAACCGTACAGCACCAGGGCCAGCATCGCCAGCGCCAGGCTGACCGCCACCCACAACAGATTGCGCTGCAGTCGCCCCGTGTGCCAACGCTGCAAACCCCGGCTCAGCACCAGAACGGAGCGCACGGAACGGCGCAGGAGGCCCTCCAGGCCCTTATGTTCCACGAGGCGATGGGTGAGGCGCGCCCCATCCACCACAGTCCGCACGGAACGGCGCAGGAGGCCATCTAAGCCCTTATGTTCCACGAGGCGATGGGTGACGCTCGCCCCATCCACCACAGCCCGCACGGCCAGGGCGACGATCTGTTCCGCGATGCCCACCTCGATCACGGCGTGCAACACCTGTGCCGCTCGGGCCAACCCTTCTTGTAGGTCGTACGCTTCTTCTGCCCCCCCCTCTTTCCCCCCCAATGGGGGGGATGAAAGGGGGGGTAGAAGCCGCCACACCGCCAACGCCAGAGCCAGCACCACCAGCAGCGCCGGGGCAGTCGCCGCATAGCGCAACAGGGCTGGCAGCGTAGGCATGGCTGGCAGCGCCACGCGGCCGGCTGCCGCCAGGTGGCGAGCCAGCGGTGCAAAGGCCAGCCCACCGGCCAACGCTCCACCGCCCAACAACCCGATCGTTACCCACTGCGTCCAGTGGACCTCCGAAGACCCCAAGGGTTCAGGAAAACCCTCAGGGTCTGACAAAAGCCGCCACGCCGCGCGCGCTGCCCAGACGGTGGTCAGCGCCACGGCAGCCTCGGCGACGAGCAGAGCGTCCAACGGAGCCCCCGCCTCCCGTGCCCACCAGGTTGTCAGCAGGGCGAAGGCCGCCAGCGCCAGCCCTCCACAGGCAAAAAGGCCCGCTGCGACTCTGCGCCGGGTAGCCGCAGTGGAGTTCTGGGCCGCGTCGGCCGCCAGGAAGAGCAACAGGCGCAGCGGCGTCAGCGCCAGCAAGCCCAACCAGACGGCCGGCTTGACCCCGGCCGCGGCAACGAAGAGCGCCAAACCGCCCTGCGCAGCGCCGAGGTAGACCAATGCTCCGCGCAGGTCCGCCTGTATCAGCGCCATGAGCGTTGCCAGCGCCGCGCCGCCGGCCCCCAGCCAGAGCGCCGCCATCTGCAGCGGGCCGGCCAGCGCCAACAGCGGCGTGACACGATAGAGCAGATATAAGCCCAGGTTGGGCATGACGGTGGCGTAGAGCCAGGCTAACGAAGCCAGCGAAAGCCGTTGCCCAGACTGGCTCCAGAGATGAAAGGGCCAGCCGCCCAACTTGACCCACACCGCCAGGACAAAGCCGGCCACGACCCAGCCCAGGCGCGCGGCGTCCAGTGCGCCGCCCGCTTCCAGTGCCGGGCCGATGCTCAACGTGCCGCTGGCGACCATCAATATCAGGATGGCGGTGAGCAGCCCCGCGTCGCCCAGGCGCAGGAACAGGTAGCTCTTCCAGGCCAGGCGGCTGCCCACCGAGTTTCGCACTTCGACCAGCAGCGCCAAGGCGATGCACAGCGCCACGATCTCCAGCGCCACGTAGCGAGCCAGGAAGTGATCGGTCAGAAAAGCGACGTTGCTGGCCGCCAGCGCCAGCAGCGTCACCGCCGCGGACAGGGGTGGATATTCCGCGCTGCGCGAGGTGGCGTCGAGCAAGACGAGGAATGCCCCCCACGTGGTCACCAGCACAGCGTAGAGCCCTGTGGCGCCGGTGGTCAGCCCCATGGGACCGGCGCCGGGCAGCCACTCGACCGCGATGGCCACGCCGTCCCCGGCATAAGGCAGCAGGGCCAGGGCGCACAGCGCCGTCAAACCGCTCGCCGTCAGCGCCACGCGATGCATGGTTGAATGCCGGGCACGTCGCCACATCGCAGCCATCAGCGCACTTGCTAATAGCGGCAGCGCAACCAGCCCCACAACCAGCGTGTTCATCACGCTCGCTAACCCCGCAACTTGTCCAGGAGGTCAACGTCTCCCGAGGGATAGTGGCGGAAGATGTTCACGATCAGCGCCAAGGCGATGGCGATCACGATCGCTTCGACGATCAGGGCCGAGGTGACCATCGTCTGGGCAAAGCGCTCCTCCCCGCGCATGTGGCCAGCGTGAATGAGGCTCAGCGTGACGCCCTGAAGCATGATCTTGAGCCCTATCACCTGCTTAATGACTTTGCGCTGCGTCAGGAGACAAACCAGGCCGATGACGAAGAGCAGGGCCACGGCGATCAGGTTCATCGTCTCGATGCTCAGCACCGGCAGGCTCACTTTTCACTCCCCTCTTGTAGCAGACCAGCACGCCCTGGACCCCGCCGAGATCAACGCCACCTGGTGTGCCAGCTTCTTTCTCCCGTCCCCTTCGATCAGACTCAGGACAAGGCTCTATTCGGCTGCTTTCTCGGTGTGGGCCAGGAAGGGGCGCAGCAGGTTGGTGAACTCCATGGGCAGCACGAACTTGGTGGCC
>JACKQG010007824.1_pt1 | contig 10622 bp, 12 predicted proteins | sample 8237621 | NCBI WGS metagenome assembly JACKQG01 (sample SAMN15677084, study PRJNA649215) | marine metagenome | biome: marine; feature: Black Sea; material: saline water; isolation source: suspended particulate matter (SPM) from the Black Sea western gyre | collected 2013-06-09/2013-06-10 | depth...
GATGCAAACATAGCCCATACAACTTCGGCAAAACTTTTTAAAGCATAGATATTTTAAAGTATTTCACTCGAATCCTCGAATCCTTGGACCCTTGAATCCTTAGGATCACTCCAACTCTTTTGGAGATGATCCTAATTTCAGTCGATGCTCGTTGCAGTAAATTATCAACCCGGTGTCGTCGGCCAGACAGGCCAGTGTCATGTTGAGGCCGGCAGCCAGTTCAACAGCCAGGGAAGTGGGGCGCGAAATGGCGCAGATAACTGGAATTTTAGCCCTGGCGGCTTTTTGGACCAGTTCATAGCTGATACGGGAAGAAAGGACTGCCAGTGAAGCCTTGCCAAGCCGGCGGGTTAGAAACAGCTCGCCGATGGCTTTGTCTAAGGCATTGTGGCGCCCGACATCTTCGGCCACTGTCAGCAACTCAAAATCCGAAGAAAAGAGGGCGGCGGCATGGGATGCCCGGGTTTTATCGCGCAGGGGCTGATGGCGGTTAAGATTTTCAAGGCACTCCAGCGCCAGTTTGCTGTCAATGGGCGTGTTATTGCTGACGGGCTGAACCATCTGATAAAGGTCTTTAACGATTTCCTTGCCGCAAATGCCGCAGCTGGTCTGGCTGATAAAGCCGCGGCGGTCCAGAAGATCGCCTATGTTATTGCGTCTTGACTGGCTGAGGGTAATGGCGACCACGTTTTTATCGGTATCATCACAACAAGTAATGGTGGTAAAATCATCCGGAGAATCTACAATCCCTTCGGCCAGGCAGAAGCCGGCGGCAAGGGCCAGTTCATTTCCCGGGGTGCGCATCACAACCGAATACGGTTTGCCCTCAATTATGATCGAGAGCGGTTCTTCGCCAAGTAGTTCATGTTCCAATGAGCGGTTGGATGATTTGTCCCATTGGATGACCGTTTTTTTTAAAGATGCTTCCAATAGATACTCCTATGAATAAGATACAAGATACAAGATACATGATTCAGGATACATGATTCAGGATACATGATTCAGGATACAAGATACATGATGCCGGTTGCTGATTACTGCCCCCCTTGCGTGCCGTAGCTCTACGAAGGTGGCTGCATACTCCTTACTGCCTACTTTTCACTGCTTACTGATCACTTCTCACTATTCCCTGATCCCTGCTTACTGATCACTTCTCACTGATCACTGTTAACTGGTATCGGAAGGTAATATTTCGATTTTGTCGCCGCTGCGGACAGGGCCGCCTTCAAGCACCCGGGCAAAAACCCCTTCCTTGGGCATAATACAGTCGCCGGCCTGGTAATAGATGGCGCATTTTTTAACACATTCTTTGCCGATTTGGGTAATTTCAAGCAGGCAGGTGTCACCTAACTTGACCCTGGTACCCACCGGGACTGTTACCCAGTCGATTCCCGATGTCGCGATATTTTCGGCAAAATCACCGAAGGTCACATCCAGGCCTTTGTTGCGCATTTTATCGATACTTTCGGACGCCAGCAGGCTGACCTGGCGGTGCCAGTCACCGGCATGGGCGTCGCCCTGGAGGCCGTGGTCTTTGACGAGGAGTGCTTCCTCAAAGCAGCTCTTGCGAGTACCCTTTTTCTTGCTGATAGCTATAGTCTCGATTTTCATATCCACATCTTTTTTTGCTATGACCAATGTCTTACATTTAGGTTAACACGTGCTGCAAGACCCAGATTCTTTATAGTTTTTCCAGATCGCAAACGCAAGCAAAATGGCAAGGACGGCTGCACCAGTCAATTCTACATAATGAGGGAATATTTCAGCGGCTTGTCCTGCCGATGCTTTGGCGGTGATTCCGAAGCCGAAATATAGCATATCGGTCACAATGCCGAGAGCAAGGGAACATATAGCGATCGATCCCAGGTAGATCAAGAGTGATCTTTTGCCCAAAAGACCTGAAACCATACTCAAAGAAGCAATGTTCGTCGCCGGTCCGGCCAGCAAAAATACCAGGGCGGCCCCCGGGTTTAAGCCTTTCAGTACCAGGGCGGCGGCAATCGGTGTTGAGGACGTCGCGCATACATACATGGGCAGGCCGACCACCAGCATCACAAGCATGGCAATAAAATTGTTGGTCAGGTATGATTCAAACAGAGTGTCCGGGATGAAATAGGAGATCAGTCCTGCCAGCAGAATACCTAAAATAAACCACTTGCCGATGTCGCCCAGAAGATCGACAAAGGCATATTTCAAACCCATGACAATTTTGGCGGGCAACGAAATCTTGGCCGGGTTTAACGGGATTAGAGATGGTCCGTTACAACCGTGGTTACCGGAGGCAGAGCAGGAACTATGTAGGGTGTTTTTTGATTTCCCCCCGGATTCGCCAAAAAAATTTTCAATAGTTCCGGCGACGATGGCGGTAATAAAGGCCGCCACCGGACGCATTACAGTCATAATAGGATCCATGAGCGCATAGGTAATTGGAATGGAATCCATACCGGATTCAGGTGTTGAGATCAAAAACGACAAGGTCGCACCGTTGTTGGCGCCTTGACGCTTCAGCCCGGCCGCCGCCGGGACAACGCCGCAGGAGCACAGCGGAATCGGAATCCCCGCCAGGGCGGAAAGAAGCACGGGACGTACACGGCCCTTTCCTAAATACCGGCTGACTTTCTCGGGTTTGAAAAAAACATAGAGAATACCGGCGACAAAAAACCCAAAAAGCATATAGATGGACGATTCAAGGAAGACCTGCCATGCAGCGGCCAGGATTTCTATAATCATATTCATTTTTATTCCTTAACATGTTCCAGGGTCTGATTGATTAAAGTGCTCACATGGTGATCATCAAGACGGTAATAAACGACTTTTCCTTCTCTGCGATAACGGACGATTTTCAGATTTCTGAGTATCCTGAGCTGATGGGATACGGCCGAGTCGGATGATCCGCAAACGGCTGCCAGATCACAGACGCACAATTCACATTTTGCCAGGGCAATCACAATCTTAAGCCGGCTTGGGTCGCTCAAAGCCTTGAAAATACCGGTAATGCTATGGAGCGCGTCCATGTCGGGAATGTTGTTGAGCGCCTTTTGCACGCTTTCATGATGTATTATTTTTTCCTGGCAGACATCCATAAGTTACCTCCAAACATATGAACAATTGTTCATATGTCAATCTTTGCTAAAAGTCAAGAATAAATAAATCTTGTATCATTATAAAGAATTTTAGCCTTTCGGCATATTGAGCGGTGAAACCGCGTTTTATAAAATCGTTTTGTGATTTTATTGAAAATATTCTTGACAAATATTACGAAACGAATAAATATTGGTAGTTTCTTGATTGATGAATTCATAAATACCGAAATTATCACGTTTTAGGTTTTTATAAGCCTAACACTTAAAACGTTTGCAAAAAAATAGTATTATATTGGATTTTAGGGAGGTTTATATATATGTATGCTATTGTTGCTTCTGGCGGGAAACAATATAAGGTTCGTCAGGGCGAAATATTAAAGGTAGAGAAAATTCCAGGGGAAGTCGGCAGCCCGGTTGCTTTGGACAGCGTCCTGATGTGTTCGGACGGTGATGCGGTCAGTATCGGACAGCCGATTCTCGATAATGTTGTTGTCAAGGGTCATATTGTCGAACAGCACAAGGCCAGAAAGATTATTGTTTTCAAATATAAAAAACGCAAAAGATATCGCCGCAAGCAGGGGCATCGTCAGCAGTATACGGCAATCAAAATCGACAGTATCGAAACATAAAACGAAAATTGTTTTAATAATAAGGAGTTAGCACAATGGCACATAAAAAGGCCGCCGGCAGCACGAGAAACGGCCGCGACAGTAACGCGCAGCGACGCGGGGTCAAGCGGTTTGGCGGACAAAAGGTGCAGGCCGGCAATATTATAGTGCGCCAGCTGGGAACCAGAATCCATCCGGGAGACAATGTGGGTATGGGCAAGGATTACACTTTGTTTGCCAAGATCCATGGTATCGTAGCTTTTGAAAGAATGGGGCGCAGTCGTAAAAAAGTAAGTGTTTATGCAGAGTGAAATTCATTGATGAAACGATCATTACCGTTCAATCCGGTAGCGGTGGCAAGGGCTGTGTAAGTTTCAGGCGTGAAAAGTTTATTCCGCGCGGTGGACCGGACGGTGGCGACGGCGGCAAAGGCGGAGATGTTGTTTTAGTAACGACATTGAGAAAACGTACCCTATATCAATTTCGCTTTAAAAGTCAATTCAAAGCAAAGAACGGTTCCCACGGCCAGGGAAAGCAGAAAACCGGCAAAACCGGCCAAGATCTTGTCATTGAAATTCCCCCCGGAACCCTCGTCAGTGACGCTGACAGCGGACAAATTCTTAAAGACTTAATTGAACCCGGAGAAAAATTTGTACTGGGCAGAGGCGGCAGAGGCGGCCAGGGCAACATGCGGTTCAAAACCTCCACCCACCGGGGGCCCCGCTTTGCCCAACCGGGTGAACCGGGTGAAACCAAAAGACTCAAGCTCGAACTTAAACTCCTTGCCGATGTTGGTATCATCGGTCTTCCCAATGCCGGCAAATCTACCCTTATCACGGCATTATCTTCAGCACGTCCCAAGATCGGCGATTATCCCTTTACAACCCTGACACCTACCCTCGGCGTAGTTGCAACCGACTGGGGAAATCCTTTTGTGGTTGCGGATATCCCCGGATTGATCGAGGGGGCGCATAAAGGAGCCGGGCTCGGCATCCGTTTTTTGAAGCATATTGAGCGAACCAGTATTCTTGTTCACCTAATTGACGTATCAACAATTGATTTGGACAACCCCCTTAAGGACTATCATACCATTAATAAAGAGCTGGCCATGTATAATCCCCGGCTGGCGCAAAAGGTTCAGATTGTGGTATTAAATAAACTCGATCTGCCGGAGGCGCTAGAAGCTGTCGAAGCATTTCAAGCTGCAGCCCAAGATCTCAAAACATTACAAATCTCCGCCCTAACCGGTCGGGGTGTTGACAGTTTAATTTCGCTAATCATACAATTATTGGACCAGCCCCATGAACGCTAACAGAGCCTCGATATTTAATGACGCCCGTCGTGTTGTGGTCAAAGTCGGGAGTAATGTCCTTACCGCAGATCTGGGATTGAATTTAAAGGCGATCAGGTCCATCAGCAGACAGATTTGCCGCCTGATCGAGGACGGGCGGGAGGTGATTCTGGTGTCATCGGGAGCCATGGCTTCCGGGGTTAAAAAAATTGGTCTGGATAAAAGGCCTAATGAAATTCCCAAACGCCAGGCGGTTGCCGCCGTGGGCCAGGCCGGACTCATCATGGAGTATGACAAGGCCTTTGGAAGGTATAAAAAGAAGGTCGCCCAGATTCTTCTGACCGGTGATGATCTTAATGATCGTCAAAGGTATCTGAACGCGCGCAATACGCTCAATGCCCTGTTGTCATGGCAGGTTGTTCCCATTGTTAATGAAAATGACACCGTCATGATCGAAGAGATCCAATTCGGCGATAACGACAATCTGGCGGCCATGATTACACTGCTGATGGATGCCGACATACTCGTCAATCTTACGGATATTGACGGCCTTTACACCAGGGATCCGCGCACATTTCCAGAGGCCGAGCTGATTCCGGTGATTTCTACCATAAGCAAGGATATTAAAAAGTTAGCCGGTGATATTCCGGGTTCGCTGGGTACCGGCGGCATGCTGAGCAAGGTTAAGGCCGCCGGAAAAGTGACAGCAGCCGGCATTCCCATGGTGATCGCCGCAGGCAGCAAGCCTGACATCCTTACAAAGCTTTTTTCCGGCCAGGAGCACGGAACCTATTTTGTGCCCAGAAAAGAAAAGTTGAAAAGCCGCAAGTGCTGGATTGCTTTCACCCTGAAGCCCAAAGGGGTTATTAGCATTGATGAGGGTGCTGCAGTCGCAATTCTGCAAAGGGGTAAGAGCCTGCTGCCCAGCGGCATCGTCGGTGTGGAAGGCAAATTTAGTGTCGGGGCGCCGGTGGAATTCAGAAGAGGCGATGGGGAGACCCTGGGTGTCGGGCTCGTCAATTACAGTTCGGTCGATATCCGTAAAATTATGGGGCTGAAGTCGAGCCAGATCGAGCAGCGCCTGGGGCAGAAGCCTTATGATTACGTCATCCATCGCGATAACCTGGCCATAACGGCTGAATGCAGAATATGACCCTAATTGAGTTAAAACTCAATGTGTCAGTTGTTTGTTGTCCGTTGTCAGTTGTAAATCTAACTCGCTTTATCCGGAGTTATGATAACGCTTTGGCTAAAGATTGATAAATCAAGACTTTAACCCCAAATGAGCGAAAATGCTCAATTGGGTGTCCGTTGTCCTTTGTCCGTCATCCGTTGCTAAGCAATAAGAAGCGAGATTATATTTCAACTACAGGTGAAACACAAAAAGAGGCCCAAAGAACCTGTAAAACCACTGACCACAGACACCTGATCGAGTTTTGGCTCGATTAGGGTTAAATTAGCTACGGACAACAGACAACGAACAACGGACATCGAGCGTTTCTCGCTATTAGGGTATTATTCAAGTTAAAAGTCGCTGGCTTGTCTAAGCGCAGCGAAGGTCTCATACTGTAAAGAGAGGCTTGATTGAAACGCATCGGGCTGTTCGGCGGTACATTTAATCCGATTCATCGGGGACATCTTCAAGTGATTCAGGAGGTGATGGAAGCTTTTAGCCTGGATCAAATCAAGCTGATTCCGGCGGCCCTGCCGCCGCATAAAGAATCCGGAGGTGTGGCTGATGCCCAAGATCGTTTGCAGATGATCCGGCTGGCAGTTGCAAACTATCCGGCTCTGACGCAAACTGTTACGGTATCCGATGTTGAGTTGAAACGACCGGGGCCTTCATACACCATCGACACGGTACGCTATTTTATGCAAGTCCTGTCGGAAAATAGCCGGCTTTTTTTCATCCTGGGCCTGGATGCTTTCCATGAGATAGATACCTGGAAGTCTTATCTGGATCTTTTTGAACTGGTTCCCTTTATTGTCATGGCACGTCCGGGCGTTTATCGCCATGACGGTGACTTGAAGTGGGAAATCCTTGAAAAATATCTTAAATCGAAGATTTCAGATGCCTATCGCTTTTCCGTTTCGCAATCATGTTATGTTCATGCTGAAAAACAGCCGATTTTCGTCTTTGATGTTACACCGCTTGAGATTTCCTCAACACAGATTCGCGAATCAGTAAAGAATAGACGCAGTATTACACCTTTAGTTCCTGAAAAGGTCGAAGATTTTATAAAAACCAAAGGGCTTTATTTATGAGTGATGATCTTGATCCGTCTCTGGATTTTTATGTCAAAGCGGCGTTAGGGAGAAAAGCTTTCGATCTTGTGATTCTTGACGTCAGAGATTTAACTTCGATTGCAGATGCATTTATCATCTGCAGCGGACGTTCTAACCGCCAGGTTGCCGCAATTGCGGAATCTATTCAGGTGGAGCTTAAAAAGCACGGTATCAGGCCTTTGAGCGTGGAGGGCAAAAAAGAAGGGCACTGGGTATTGCTCGACTACGGACATGTGATCATGCATGTTTTTTATGAACCGGTCCGCAGCTTCTATGACCTTGAAGGCCTTTGGATAGATGCCAAAAGAATAAAAACCCCAAGCCTGATCAACGCCTCCGATCAGGATCTAAAACCCGACGCATAAAAAGTGCCTAAAGTTTGAAGTGATCTAAAGTTAAGGAATCCAGCTAATTATATAAAATCAGTGGAGCGACACGCGGCGCAAGCGCCTGCGCTGCGCGAGCGACTCCATAATTTTAGGCACTTTAGCTCACTTTAGTCACTTCAAACTTGTCCAAATTGCAGGAAAACAGCCCCTTTCAGGGGTAACCCAAAGCCTGGCCCTCTGGACCAGGATAGTTATTTGCCGGCCACATCTTTACTGCAGTGTTTACAAATCTTGGCTCTTTTCTTGATGACTTCAGCGCAGAACGGGCATTCCCGGGTGAAATGTCTTTCGTGGAGTTTACTGACCGCCGCATCCATATTTTTCTGAATGATCTGATTGCCGACTTTGGTACTTCTTAGCGGCTCTAAGGCTTCCAGTGATCCGACGTCGCCGATCATCTCAGCTGCTTTGGCCCTGACACGGGCCGGTTCGGTGGCATCCAGGAGCAAGCGCATCAAGGTGATGCCGTCTTTGGCCATATAGGCGTCCGTAAGAATCTCAAACCCTCTTTTAGTGGCCAGCTTTAAAGCTTCCTGCTCGGCCAAAACCTGGTCGTCGATGATTTGTCCTGTAGCCCCCACGGGACTGAACACAGGGATGAATTCGTACTGCTTTGTTCCCGGATAACACATGCACCGGCAAGAAGCGTTATGGGCATACTTTTCCTGGATATCATCCCAACCCTGCACATATGGGGGGCACTCATCGTTGAAACAGATATACAGGTAAGGAGTGCCCCAGCCGAGGCCGTCACTGAACGTAAAAGGGGGAACTTCCCACAGTTTCATATCCTCGCTGCAGTAGCGGCACAGTGGTTTTTTTTGAGATAAGATTCTTTCTAAAACTTCTTGTTTGGTTTCAAAAGACATTTATTATTCTCCAAATCTAATTGCATCAGTAGTTTGCGCAAGGTACTAACTTAAGCCCCTTTTAACATTTGTCAATATGAAATCCTCTGGCAATCCCGGACATTTCACTAGTTAGTGCCCATCCATAAATTAATTTGAGCACTAATCAGTTTCCAATTCATATATGGATGGAAACTAGGATGGGATGCCATCGCCATCCCACCCCCGCAGGCTGTAATAATCGTGTCGCATGGACTTTAGCTCCGCCTCTTTGATTCCGTTTCCTGTTTTGAGAGGCTCATCGTACAGGCGCTGCGGAAGGTTATCGTCTTCGAGTTCAAGGCCTTCCCGCAAATTAAACCGGCGGACCAGGTTGACTATCTCTGCCGCTTTTTGCTGTAAGGTCTCTTTTGTGTGCTTTGATCCGGTGGTCATTTCAATGATCTGTTGCAGCCGCTCCCAGGGATACAAATCTCTGTAGAAACGGCAAAGAATTAAAGTGTCCATGAGGATCAGACGGTCTTCGTAATCTACTAAAAGCTCTGCTTTTCCTTCGATTTCCCCGGGATCGCTAACCCCTTTCAGCTCCGGATTGTGGATCGTTGCTCTTAAATGACACGCTCCTCTGCCGGCGGTTGCAAATGCAAGGCCGCACCCCTTTAGCACCCTGGGATCATATCCGGGAGGTTCAAGGCCCTTAACATGGACCGCCGTATCCTCCATGTTCCAGACTCCGGCCGCATGACGGATACCCCGGGCAAGGATGTCACCGATATCTTGACGTTTCGCAATGTTTATAAGCAAAGCGGCAATGGCATCCACATCTCCGTAATTGATTTTAAAATCTATCTTTTTCTTTAAAGCCGCTTCAATCGCAAATCCGCAGAGATTTCCGGCCGTAATTGTATCCATGCCGAGCCGGTCGCAGATATCGTTTAGATAGGCAATTTCTTCAATACTATCAACCATGCAAAGACCGCCGAAAGCAAAAATTGTTTCATATTCAGGGCCTTCGATCCTGAGCCCGGCGTGACGGCCGTTTAAAACCGTGGTCATGCGGCCGCAGGCGATAAAACATTTGGCGCAGGCGCGGGGCTGAACCCGGCACTGCCGATGCAGCGCTTCGGCACTGATATTTTCCCATTTATCAAAGTATCCCTCAGACCAGTATCGGGTGGGGAAAGCTTTGGCCTGGTTAATGATTTTTACCATGCTGGGAGTCCCCATGGCTTTATAATTTTGGACTATCGGATTGTCTTTGCTTGAGGCGGCCATTTCCTTTGCAAATGCTCGCACGCCATCATTGTCAAACAGCCAGCGTTTTTTGTTACCCTTAAAAACAATGGCTTTAAGTTTTTTTGAGCCCATGACGGTTCCCGCGCCGGCTCTCCCGGCGGAGCGCCAGTAGTCGTTTTCGATAACAGCAAAGCGAACCAGGTTTTCTCCGGCCGGGCCGATAACGACGGCACCTGATTTCGCTGACGCCCGGCCAACATCACCGAATCTTGCGTTTACAGCGTCTTCAGCTTCAAAAGTGTCCATGCCCCAGATATCGTCGGCATCATGGAAATCAACACCATCAGGATGTACGACCATAACCGCAGGGCTTTCGGATTTACCTGTAATGACAACGGCGTCGAACCCGGCGGCATCGACAGCTTCCGGTACTTTGCCGCCGGAGTAAGATTCAGCATAAAAACCGGTCTGGGGAGACTTGGTAAAAACGCCGTACCGGCTGGAGCTCCATATCAAGCTGCCGGTGGTCGGGCCGGTGGCAAAGATTAAACAGTTGTCCGGAGAAAGCGGGTCAACCCCTTGGGGGTTGGTCGAATAAAGCAGATAGGTGGCCAGTCCCTTGCCACCCAGGTATCTGGATAATATTTCGTCGTTTAAGGGCACAATTTCGTATGTTTGCCCAGTAAGATTGATTTTCAGAATCCTGCCGTAAAATCCATGCATTGTATTGCTCCAGCAACAGGAGGCCTATATTAAAGGTCTTTCCTTATCAAAGGGACGATCGGGCGGAATTATGCCACAAGGGTAAACCAATATCAATAAAATCTATCTAGTTTCCATCCATAAATGGCTATTTTTCCGATGAGCGGCGTTCTCCGCGG
>JACKQG010007825.1_pt1 | contig 10622 bp, 11 predicted proteins | sample 8237621 | NCBI WGS metagenome assembly JACKQG01 (sample SAMN15677084, study PRJNA649215) | marine metagenome | biome: marine; feature: Black Sea; material: saline water; isolation source: suspended particulate matter (SPM) from the Black Sea western gyre | collected 2013-06-09/2013-06-10 | depth...
TATTTTGTGTTTTACATAATTAATAAATTTTGCACAAAAGGGTGCGGAATGCAAGTTACATATTAACACGAGGCCTATTTTTAGACAAATTATTTAGAATCTCGGATTTGAAGTCCGCGGGGCCCACCAGGTACCCTTGCACTCCCAAAACATCAACAAAAATTGACGGATAAAAATACTAACTTTTTTTATGAGAAGCAAGGAATTTTTATTATATTTGGTAATAACTCATATTGAAATTAAGCGTTTTGTTTCAATATTTCCCTAATCAAAATATCCAATCCTTTAAAATAACTCCCTAATCCCAAACCACTCACTTGGGCAACACAAACATCTTTGATCACTGAATTTCGCCTAAATGGTTCTCTTTTTGAAATACCTGATAAATGTACCTCCACAGTTGGCAAAGCCACTCCACTAATAGCATCTCTGAGAGAATAGCTGTAATGGGTTAGCGCAGCAGGATTTATTAAAATGCCATCCGCCCATTTTCGGTTTTCATGAAGAAAATCAATGATTTGTCCTTCATGATTTGATTGGAAAAACTTGAATTCAACGTCTTTGTTCTTGATGTATTCTTTTATTTTCTTAATTATATCTTCAAGAGTTAAATGTCCATATATTTCCGGTTCTCTTTCACCCAAAAGGTTTAAATTTGGCCCGTTAATAATTAGTATTTTTTTCATTTTAATTCCCAAAAAATAATAGGTCATAGAAATCGAACACGTCACTGAAAATAAATTATAAAAACTTCTGTGGGCTGTTCATTTCTGTGACCTAATTTTACATAATATTTTTCTTGTAACTTTGTAGCCTGGTTACAATATTTTTTTTATCGCACTTAAAATAAACTTGTCTTCAATATTTTTTTTCGTCAAAGCTTGCCCTATTCCATTCAACAGGACAACCTGCAACTCATTCCCAATATTTTTTTTATCAAAATAGACAGTTTTTAAAATATTTCTGGCGGAAAGTTTTGATGGTAAACTTATTTCTATCATATTTTCCAACAAGTGATGGATTCTATTGTAATCATCCATCTCCAATAAATCCAATTCAGTTGATAACCAACTCATTGCCTGCATTCCCCACAATACTGCCTCACCATGCCGGAAATATTGATAGTTTGTCTCTGCTTCCAAAGCATGACCAATCGTATGTCCAAAATTTAAGATTGTGCGTAATCCTGTTTCTTTTTCATCACGACTCACAATCTCTGCTTTAATTGAGCAGCATCGTTCAATTATTTCTCCATAAAGTTCTAATTGGGAAATTCTTTTTAACTCGTTGAAATTGTCTTCTAGTTTTGCGAAAAACTTCTTTTCCCAAATCAAACCATACTTTATTACCTCACCCAAACCGGAAATAACATCTCTATTATCCAATGTTTTCAGCACAACCGGATCGATAAGGACAAATTTTGGCTGGTAAAAAGCGCCAATTAAATTTTTACCCAAACGATGATTAATGCCAACCTTTCCGCCGACGCTGCTATCCGTTTGAGCCAGCAGCGTGGTTGGAATTTGAACGAAAGAAATTCCTCTTTTATAGGTCGCAGCTACAAAACCAGCCAAATCTCCAATAACGCCTCCCCCCAATGCGATAATTGTGGCAGTCCTGTCAATTCTATTTTTAATCAGTTCTTCAAAGATATATTCAGCTGTTTCTAATGACTTGGATTGTTCACCAACCGCTACGACAATTTTAACAACCTGGTAATTTGATTTTTCAAGTGTGCAGGCCACTCCATTTGCATACAATTTATCTACAGTAGCATCAGTTATTAGAACGACTTTTTTGCTGATGGAATGTTTTTCACACAATAAACCAATATCGCCTATAATCCCACTTTTAATGTATATTGGGTAACTTCTTTCCTTTAGGTCAACGATTACTTTTCTCAAATGAATTTCCTTATTCGTTCAATTAGCTGGTCTGCGATTTTACTTTGTAAGTCCCCTTCTTCACAGGGAAAAATAATATCTGCCCGTTCATAAAATCGCGCCCGGGTCGTTAATAAATTTTGAATCTCTTGGTATCTTTCATTTTTATTCTTTGGAAGAAGTGGTCGCGTTTCACTATTTTGAATTCGTTCCCACAGTGTTTCTAATGCACATTTCAAATAAATGGTAATTCCGGATTTTTTCAGATTGATCCAATTTTCCGAAAACATAATCGCACCACCACCAATGGCAACAACCATTTGTTCCATCTGTGAAACCATTTTAAGACATTCTTTTTCGGTTTCACGAAAGCTTTCTTCTCCCTCATCTTTGAAAATTTGAGAGATCGACTTACCGGTTTTGTTTTCAATCCATAAATCTGAATCAAAAAAAGCACGGTTCATCTTTTGGGAAACTTTTGGCGCAATAGTGCTTTTCCCCGAACCCATAAAACCAATTAAATAGATATTTCCATTGAAGGTTTTTTTCATCTTTACATTTTTGGATTCATATTAGTACTACTTAATCAGATTAGGATTCCCCTGTCATTCCGGCAATCTTTAAGCCGGAATCTCCTTTGTTTTCCATGGAGATTCCCGCTAAAAACATGCGGGAATGACAGATGCCCGTCATTTATGTATAATCTGACAAAGTAGAACTAAGGTCTAAAAATAAGGTTATTAAAAATCAAATATTTGAGTTCATTTTAGATACAGGTGAATGGTTACTTATTTTTTTATTACCCAATTACCCTATCACCCTGTTACTCTATTACATTGTTACCAAATTACCTTTCAAAGTATTGCTTGCTTAATACCGCGTCTGCCCACTAATTTTTTTGATTAAATATTCTCTTAATTCCGGTACAAGATATTCTGTTTCTATTTCAACACCAGTCCAAATCTTTAATGATTCAATGCCCTGGTATATCAGCATATCCAATCCGTTCATAATGTGTGCGCCGGCGCTCCTTGCTTTTTGCAAAAATTTGGTTTCCAACGGATTATAGATCAAGTTGTACACCAAAATATCTTTTGGGAACAGGAATTCATCATCCACGGGACTGGCATGAACTTCCGGATGCATACCAATTGGCGTTGTGTTGATTAAGATCGAGGCGTTTTGGATTTCATTTGTCAAATCATTCATGGTGGGTGGAATTGAATAAATTTTATCAAACTGGGTAATACTAATCATTTCATATTTTAATTTTTCGCCTTTCTGAGTTGTACGATTAAAAATTTTAATCTCACCAATTCCATCCTGAATAAGCGCATAAATCACAGCACGTGCAGATCCCCCGGCGCCAATTACTATTGCTGTTTTTGTTTTTAGAGAGTGCCTGAATTCTCCCAAAGAATCTAAAAATCCGATTACGTCCGTATTGAAACCAAATCGTCTATTATTTTTAAATACAATTGTGTTTACAGCACCTAAACATCTCGCTTCCTCAGAAACTTCATCCAGGAATTGAATAACACCCTGTTTATGCGGCAATGTAACATTTATCCCTTTAAAATTTAATGCCTGAAAACTTTCGATTGCCTTTTCGAGGTCAGATGGAATAACATGGAATGCGTTATAACAATAATTTAAACCTAATTTTTGAATTATGAAGTTTTGCATTTCAGGTGAAAGGCTATGACTAATCGGGTCTCCGATAACTCCTAATAATTGTGTTGAAGAATTAATCATCAGCCAACTCCTTTAATTGATGAAAAAAATTGGGGTGCGATATTTTTACACAGTCCGGGTTTTTAATTGTTGTAATGCCGTCAGCAAATAATCCGGCGACTGCAAACGCCATGGCAATTCGATGATCACCGTAACTATCTATTTCAGCGCCAGTCAATTTTTGATTTCCCGGCACAACCATTCCATTTTCTAACTCCGTAACTTGAGCTCCCATTCTACGCAGATTTTCTACAACAGCTTCTATCCGATCAGTCTCTTTTACCCTGAGTTCCCTGGCATCTTTTATCACAGTCTCACCAATCGCCTGCGTGGCTGCCACTGCAAGCACCGGAATTTCATCAATCACTCTCGGAATCATATCTCCCTTTATCTCCACTCCGTGCAGCGCACAGGAATCAATTAAAACATCCCCGGTTTCTTCGTTATTTTTTGTCTCCTGGTTTTGGAAAATAAAATTTGCTCCCATCTTTGTTAACACATCAACTATCCCTGTTCGGGTGGGATTCAGTCCAACATTTTTTATTTTTATACTTGAATCTTTTGTGAGGCATGCAGCAATCATAAAAAAAGCTGCTGCTGAGATATCACCAGGTACATTAATAACGTTAGAAGTTAGTTCAGGCATTCCTTCCATTGTAACGCTTGTTTCTTCTATTGCCAGTTCGGCTCCCAAATATTTCAGCATTTTTTCAGTATGATTGCGTGAAATTGATGGTTCGACAATTGTTGTTTTTCCTTGAGCAAATAAACCGGCAAGAAGTAAGCATGATTTAACTTGTGCACTGGCGATATTTAATTGATGTTCGTATGCTTTCAAATTCCCTGGCTTAATAGTAAGCGGCGCATACTGATTTTTTCCCCCTTCAATGTTCGCTCCTATTTTCATCAGTGGCTTAATTATTCTTTTCATGGGACGACTTTTTAATGAAGAATCTCCAGTGATCGTCGAAGTAAAATTTTGCCCGGTAAGAATCCCGGATAATAATCTTAGTGTAGTTCCTGAATTACCAGCGTCTAAAACTCCACCTGGTTCCTGAAATCCATGAAGTCCGGTTCCTTTAACATAAGTTTTATCTTTATCATTCCAAATTTTGATGCCTAATTTTTTAAGACAATCCATCGTACTTCGCACATCTTCACTAGATGAAAGTCCAAAAATCTCCGAGGTACCATTTGCCAATGAAGCAAACATTAAAGCTCGGTGTGAGATTGATTTATCACCCGGCAAGAATATTTCTCCACGCAGTTTATTCATATTTGTTATTTTTTCAACCATCTCATCGCTTCCGACAATAAAAACCTTTTTCCGTAAGCAGATCAATTGCTGCTTCTCTATTTTTTTCTGATTCAAACGAGAGTCTCATGGTGCCTCCCTCAAGCAGCCGCACTTTCAACACTTCAATATCCCTGATGTTAATACCTTTTTCAAATAACGTTGAAGCTATTTTCGAAATAACACCCGGTTCATCTTCAACCACAACCGTAATGTCGTAATTGGGGTGGATAAAACCTTTCGTATCTTTTGGAATAGACAGTCTCGTTTTTGCTGCATTTTCAAATTCACAGCGTAAATTTGTGTAAGACAACTCGTCTTTTAATTTATTTAGCTCTACGATAAACTCATCAATAATGTTCAAAATATTTTCTGAATTCGTTTTAAAAATATCTTCCCACATGCTAAATGGACTGGACGCGATGCGCGTCATATCTCTAAAACCACCGGCAGCTAATTTTAAGTAATTTGGTTCATCCTGATTATAATCCGCTATCAGGTTCACCAATTTTACTGCTAACATTTGAGGAAGATGGCTTACCGCAGCAGCTATTTTATCGTGTACTGATGCATTTAATAATAATACTTTAGCGCCAATAAGTTCCATTATAGTCACTAATTTATTCAGCACATCGGGCGGCGTATTCTTTTGCGGTGTTAAAATATAAAAACAATTTTCAAAAAGAAATGGATCAGCTGCGTCAATTCCATTTTTTTCAGAACCTGCCATCGGGTGACCGCCAACAAAATTAATGTAATCCGGGAATTCCTGATCGGCAATTATGATGATTGTTTCTTTTGAACTTCCCACATCTGTAACAATGGCATCCTTTTTTAACATAGGTGGGATTCTTTTCAAATCGCTGATGATCTGTTGGATGTTAGTTGCTAATATCACAAGGTCTGCATCACTCACCTGCTGTTCTATTTCATCCGGCGTATAACCTTCATCAATAATGTTATGCTCAACAGCTTTTTTTATTGTTTCAGGAAAATCGATGCCAATAATCTTTTCGCCAATATATTTCCTGCGGAAAGCCAATGCCAATGATCCACCGATCAAACCGGTACCAATAATACATATTTTATTAAAGAACATCTGTTTTCCTTGTTAGATAGTTTTCTTCACCGCTTTGGCTATTATTCGTAATTCATCCATCAACTCAGAAAATTGATCAGGATAAAGAGATTGCGCGCCATCAGAGAGCGCCTGATCAGGTTTGGGATGGATCTCTATCATTAATCCGTGGGCACCTGCTGCAATTGAGGCGCGCGCCATGGGAAGCACCTTATCCCGGCGTCCTGTGGCATGACTTGGATCTACAATTACCGGCAGGTGACTCAATTTTTGAATGACCGGGATGGCAGATAAATCCAGCGTGTTCCTTGTATAATTTTCAAAGGTTCGAATGCCGCGTTCACATAAAATAACCTGGTAATTTCCACCGGACATAATGTACTCAGCAGCCATCAGCCATTCTTCTATGGTTGCGGACATCCCTCTTTTGAGCAAAATTGGTTTTCTAATTTTCCCTAATTCCTTCAACAACCAAAAATTCTGCATATTACGGGCGCCGACCTGGAAGATGTCAACATAGTTCAACATCATTTTAATTTGACTGACATCCATCACTTCCGAGACAACTGCCAGCTTATACTTATCTCCTGCCTCCCTGAGATATTTCAATCCTTCTTCGCCCAATCCTTGAAACGAATAGGGAGATGTCCTGGGTTTAAAAGCGCCGCCCCGAATTATTTGAGCGCCATTTTTTACCAGTAACTCTGCTGTTGTAAACAGCAGTTCCTTGCTTTCGACAGCGCAGGGACCCGCCATTATTACGATATTATCCCCGCCAATTTTAACATCACCTATTTGCAAAATCGTGTCTTCATGGTGAAATTCGCGGCTCGCCAATTTATAGGCTTTTGTAATTGCTACAACTTCCCGAACGCCGGCAAGTAATTCCAAATCTCTTTTATCAATGCCTCTTTTTTCACCAACTGCACCTAAAACAGTCCGTTCTTTTCCGTCGGATCGATGAACCTCGAAGCCCAACGCTTTTATTTTATCAGTGACAATTTGGACTTGTTGTTCGGTGGCATTATCTTCCATTATTATTACCATTATTGCTCCTTCCCTAAATTGTTTTCCTGCAAATTTCGACATTCCCTGATAATTGCTTCAAAGATGTTTCTTATCGATTCATCCTGTAATGGACCTTCATTTCGTCCTAACAAATCTTCAATAATTTTTGCTTCACGCGTGTAATCATAAACTGGTTGTTTAGACTTATCTTTAACCTTTCCAATTTCTAACGCCAATTCGCCGCGCCTTTGCAGCAATTTCAGAATTTCCCGGTTTATTTGATCAACTTTTTTACGCAATTCATCGATGCTCATTAGCATTCTCCTAAAAAAAAACCCACTATCGTGTTTGATAGTGGGTTGATTTTTTTAATTAATTTTTCTCAAATATACTTAAATGGATTCTTCCCACTATCAATATAACTAAAATAATAATAGTACCGATAATAATATTTCAAGACCGTTTGATTTGTGAATTTGAAATTGTGGGAATAAATTTGTTTCATAATGTATTAACCAGATTTAATTATGTCCAATATAAGCATTAATAGAACTTTTGTCAAGACTTTTTTGTGACGAAGATGTAGCCCACCTTTTGAAATTGTCAGATAGTAAAATCAACAAAATTATTTATTGTAGTTATCAATATCAAATTCAACCACAACCTAAGGTGGACTACATCTTGTTTTCAACCAACTCATCAACATTATCTTTTACTTTAATAATTCCGTTCACAATATCTTTCATATCGTCTTGTTCACCCAAGAGCACGGACTGTGGCACCCAGATAGCTTCTTCATAACAGGCTTTCTCAGTTTCCGGCAAGTGATAGCTTGTATAATCAACGCCGACATCAACTTTTTTACCCCTGGCGCCAAAGGCTAAATTTTTAAATACCGGCTGTGTGTACAAGGGAATTGAATATCCTGCGCTGAGAATGAATCCTTCTTTTCTCATTGCATCGATAAATGTATTTTTGTGAACATCTTTAAAATGTTCTTTTTGATAGCGACAAATAAAAAGATGCAATGAATTACTCGTTATATTATCGTCTGCTTTTAAAGTTTCGATGCCATCAATTTGTGAGAGCTGCTCATTTAAGTATTTTGCATTTTTTTCTCTTTTTGCCTTCATTTCAGGATATCTCTCAAACTGGGCGGAAAGAACCGCGCCCTGGAATTCAGACATTCGAAAGTTCCCGCCCAAGTAATAATGCTCATACCAAACACCACCTTCGATGCGACCGCAATTGGAAAAAGACCGGCAGAACTTTGCTGTTTCTTCATCATTGGTCAATATGATGCCACCTTCGGCTGCCGTAATATTTTTTGAAGATTGAAAGCTGAAACCGCCCGCATCACCAATAGCGCCGACTTTCTGATTTTTCCATTCGGAACCCCAGGCTTGAGCTGCGTCTTCAATGACTTTCAAATTATGCTTTTTTGCAATCCCATTAATTTCATCCATATTACACGGGCGGCCGCCAAAATGAACCGGCATGATAGCTGCAGTGCGATCAGTTATTGCGCCTTTAATTTGGTTTGCGTCTATATTATATGTATCGGGATCGATATCAACAAAAACCGGAATAGCGCCTGCATCAAGAATAGCAGTAGCAGATGCAATGAAAGTATAGCATGGTAATATTACTTCCTGCCCGGTCTCAACACCAATTGCCTGAAGTGCAACCTTCAAAGCCGTTGTCCCACTGTTCACACAAATTCCATATTTCGCTTGATGATAATTGGCATATTTTTCTGAAAAAGTTTTCACCTGGTCGCCATGAAGCGCCCCCCATTTTCCACTTTCTACTACTTTTTTCAAATTATTAATCTCGTTGTCGTCCCATACGGGCCATTTGGGGAAAGATTTTGTTCGTAACGGTGATCCGCCTTTGATCGCTAATTTTGACATATTTGGTCTCCTATTTCAAGAAATTATGTAAATATTTCAGTGTAACTATTCAGCTAATCCAAACATCAATGAAAAAGTTAATAAATATCCCACAGAATTAGAATCTTCCTTCGGCAGATTTCTACTATTGATTGATTCGCTAAAGGAGAACTGTCACAGAAAAAATCTATTTATTTATTTCTGTGGGAGTTCGTTTCTGTGGGAGAAAAAAGTTGCGCCTAAATAGTTACATTTTAGTTTAAAAAACATTGATTAAGCCTAAACCATTTTAAAAATCACTTCAACACAAATTTATCATCCATTTCCAAATCCTTTAACATATTTGTTACTCTAAATAAATTTCGATTTGAATTCTCGATTAAGGGTTTTACCTGCGTTTCGATTGTAAGGTATTTTACTTCTTTATTATTTATTATCGCTTTAAGCTGTCCATACCAGTCAATTGTTCCATCACCAAAAACCGTAAACTCCGGTTCACCATTTTTATTTGTCAAAAAATCTTTAACATGAATTGAATAAATATGGTGACGAATTGTTAGGTAGCCATAAGGGTAGGGGATTTCTCCGGCATACGCAGCATTCGCTAAATCCCAATTCGCTCTCAAATGTTTTGAATTTACATCGTCTAAAATTTTAGCGGTATTAGCGCTCGTATCAGCCCAAAATCCAGGATGATTTTCAAGCAGCAGCTTAAATCCATACTTTTCTGCTAATGAGGTCATCCTTCCTAAAATATGCAGAACCTGGACATAATTGGTTTGAGGTTCTTTTTCGTATTTCATAAATCCAAAAATGATGACATTATTGGTACCAAATTTTTCTGCTAATCGGAAACTTTCGTAGATGTGCTCCTCAATTTCAAGTTTTAATTGCACTTCGTCGCTTAATGAAATTTTAAATAATCCAGGAGAAATAGCGGAAATATTCAAGTCAAATTCATTCTTTATTTTGATTAGCCTTTCAATCTCATCTTCTGAAATATAGGGAACCCTGCCGCTTTTCAAATATCGTATTTCGTAATCTCTGATTCCCCACTCTATTCCAATCCGGGCTGCTTCCAGAAAATCAAGTGTAATTTCATTAGAAATGATCGATATTTTCATCTATTTGTAATCCGCATTTATTTTTCCAAAAATCCGAAAACTTTTTAGAATGTCTTCAAGATCAGACCGCAAAAAGTCATATTCTTCGGATTTCACTTGACAGGTAATAGTATAACATAACCTGTTTTGAACAAGAAACATAACCAGCCAAACAGAAAATTCTGTGTGTGATTGCTCCGGGAATTCAACCATATAATAGGCGCCGCGTAACTTACTCATGCCTGTCACCGTTACATCACTTATCACTCGAATTGTATCCGGGGAAAGAAAATTTTGTTTCGTTTCATGTAAACTTTGTTTTGCCAGGCTTGCCGGCATGCGCGGTTCATTCAATGGAATTATTCCAACTTGAACGATTGACAATGTATCAAGTCTATCTCTGCGGTTCATTTCAGCAAATAAATTTATATTCTCAATAAGTGTTAAAGATGAATTTTGAGTCAAAAGAGAATCAGTATTCTGACGGTAAGAAATCTCCCAATCAGCGCTGGGCAAAGCAATTCCAAAATTATATCGTTTATTGTAATATTTGCCATCTATTATTTTTGCATCTGTATCAAACCCGTTATATCAACACCGTCTGTTTATTAATCAACGCGGCAAGGCGTT
>JACKQG010007826.1_pt1 | contig 10621 bp, 5 predicted proteins | sample 8237621 | NCBI WGS metagenome assembly JACKQG01 (sample SAMN15677084, study PRJNA649215) | marine metagenome | biome: marine; feature: Black Sea; material: saline water; isolation source: suspended particulate matter (SPM) from the Black Sea western gyre | collected 2013-06-09/2013-06-10 | depth...
CTGTCAACAACTGACAACGAAGCATGATTGCCAAGAATTGCTATCGTCGGCCTAAGAGTCTGTAAAGAAATAAGTTCCCCCATTGGTGTCATTGCGAGGAGCGTTTTTTTGCGACGAAGCAATCTCCTTGCTGAACAAAGGTGGGGATTGCTTCGCAAAAAGCGCTCGCAATGACATCGTATCGGGAAGTTATTCTTTAACCAACCCTAAAGGGACTCGGTAGGCTGGAGGGCTTCCGCTACCGGAATGGCTGCTGGAGCTTCTTCAGCCCCTTCGCTCTCCGCCTGAGTTAGTTCCTCTTCTTCATCCTTCTTCTTCTTCTCGCCTGCACTTTCTGCTTCGGCTTCGAGCTCTTTCTCTTTGAGCATGGCGGCCTGTTCTACGCGCCAGTCCTGGTCAGCATATTCCGCCTTGGCGACGCTTTTAAGGCTGAGGCCCATGCGGCGGCGATGCAAGTCGAGGCGAATGATTCTCAAGGTAAGGGTTTCCCCTTCTTTAATTACCTCTTTGGGATGGGCGATGCGGTCGTTCGACAGTTCTGAAACGTGGATCAGCCCTTCGATGTCATCCCCTTTTAGCCGGGCGAAGGCCCCGAATTCAGTCAGCTTGGTGATGGTGCCTTCCACCAACTGACCCTCTGAGTATTTCTCCTCAGCTTGGCTCCAGGGGTCAGACTGCAGGCGCTTGAGGCTAAGGCCAATGCGACGTTTCTCCTGATTTATGTTCAGGATGTAGACTTCCACTTCGTCGCCTAAATTGAGGACTTCTCTGGAATGGGATATCCGTCCCCAGGAAAGCTCCGACAGGTGGATCAAGCCGTCGGCTCCTCCCAAATCAACAAACGCGCCGAAGTCGCACAAGCTGCTTACCCGTCCGCGGCAAGTGTCGCCTGCTTTGAGCGTGGCCAGCAACTGTTGTTTTTGATCCTTGCGCTGTGTCCGATTGGCGGCTCGTTCGGAGAGGATCAGGCGGTTTCGCTCACGATCCAATTCGATGATCTTGAGCATCAATTGCCGGCCGACCATCTTGGCTTGGCGCTCCTCGCGAGTCAGCTCCCTATCCTCGTCCCACCGGGAGGGGGGAACCAGTTGTGAGGACGGCACAAAGCCTCTCACTTGACCCAATTGGATGATCAATCCTCCCTTGTTGTGACCAGTGACTGTCCCCTCGAAGACCTCTTCAGTCTCGAAGAGCTTCTCCAAAGATCGCCACTCCTTCTCCTGATCGGCTTGGCGCAAGGAGAGGACGAGGCGACCGTTCTTGTCCTCAGGGTTCACTACATAGGTCAGCATCTCATCTCCGACCTGTATCTCCTCGACGGCCGCTGGCCCCATGCTCTCCAATTCACGACTGGAGATGGCTCCTTCGTATTTCCGACCTACATCTACCAGAATTTCTTCGGGGCTGACTCGCACTACCTTCCCTTCCAAAATGTCGCCTCGACTCAAGGTCTTGAAATCGTAGGCGCCCTCCGGAAGGTGCTCCCCAGTGTCAGCAGTCTGGTCTTCGGTTGCCCCTGGCGCTATCTCTTCTTCTACCGCCAGGATCTTCTCTTCTTCTACCGCCAGAATCTTCTCTTCTCCCATGAAAACTCTCCTGTTTCAAGTTATTACATATTATACCAACTTTCGCGTTAAAAGGCAAGCAAAAACTCACCGCCAGGTCAGCACAGTGCAATTGGTAACGGCAGACGGTCTTGTCTGCCTGGAAAAGCGACCGCTGCGCCTAACTCGACAATGTTAGACTCATCTCACGTGTCATTGCGAGGCGCGCTGTTTGCGCCGAAGCAATCCCCTAGCATACTTGGAGATTGCTTCGCTCCGCTACTAAGAAACAAACTTGGTACCTGAGAAAGTTCACTGGAGTGCGGACGCAAGTCCGCCCCCGCAGGCTTGCGCCTGCACTCCGGTCCGCAATCCTCAAGGGCTGAAGCAGGTTTCTTACACAATGAGTAGCGCGACCGCGCTATGGAGCAGCTCGCAATGACAAATGTAACATTGTCCAGCTAATTGCTACGGGCAGTTGGGCCCATTAGAATTTGGTGAGAGCGCTTGCCAGAACCGCTGGCGGCTGGACACTTGGTCCACGCCGCCCCTTACCCCACAGCCGCGATGGTGTCTATTTCCACCAAAGCTTCAAGGGGTAGGCGCGCCACCTCTACAGTTGAGCGAGCAGGCGGCTCGTTGGCAAAGAACTCGCCATAGACCTCGTTCATGGCCCTGAAGTCGCCCATGTTCTTGAGGAACACCGTGGTCTTCACCACTTTATCCAGCGAACTGCCGGCTGCCTCCAGCACTGCAGCGATGTTTCGCAGCACCTGGCGGGTTTGCTCCTCGATCCCACCCTCGACCAACTTGCCTGTGGCTGGATCAAAGCCCAACTGGCCGGCGGTGAAGACAAAATGGCCAACACGTATGGCCTGAGAATACGGGCCTATTGCTCCCGGCGCCTTCTCGGTGGCTATGATTTCTCGTTTCATCTATTGTCGCTCTCCTTTCTCGATTGCAGATACTTAGACTGGGCTCAGCACAAGTTTTGGATTTCGGATTGCGGAGGTTAATTCCGCAATCCGAAATCCGCACTCAGTCTACCCTCATTGCCCCTGCTCCCAACATCTTGGTCAGAGCCTGCTCCAGAGCGGGGCAATAAGCGGTAGCGGCGTTGGGGAAATCCAACTGTACTCGTCTTCCGTCGCTGACTAGATACAGGCTGAAGCGATCACTACCTTCGTAGCTTCGCAATATGCTGTGCACCTGTCCCAGTCGTTTGCTGTCTTGCCCCCGTTCCCCGGTGCGGGGGATGGTTATATGGAGGTGTCGGGGCCTGCCCTGAGCTTTGCCGAAGGGCCTACTGGGCCGATATTTCTCTTCATTCACCGGCTGGCTGGTCAGTAAATAATCCTGAACCGATTCGCAAATTATCTTGGGTGTTCTGCCCTTTGCGTCTACCCGGCCCTTGACGATCAGGATCTTGTCGTCTTGCCAAAGCTCACGGGTCTTCTTGTAGGTCTTGGGGAACACGATAACCTCAATGCTGCCTTGCAGGTCCTCAAGGTTTACGAAGGCCATGGGATCACCCTTTTTGGTAACATGAGGGCGCAGCCAAGCTACCACTCCGGCTATGACCACCTTCTGACCAGCCATCTCCTCGTCAATCTCACTGCAGGAAGCGGTCACTGTCCCAGCTAAGCTGGCCGCTACCTGCTGTAAAGGGTGCTCGGAAACGTAGAAGCCAACTAGCTCCTTCTCCCAGCCCAGCATTTCCTTGCGGGGCGCCTCGGGAACGCCGGGTAGAGGGATGGGACTCCCCATGGCCATAGAGAAGCCACTGGAGGCGCCGAACATGCTCAATTGGCCCACCTCCTGGGCCCTGTGGGTGCTCTGGCTGAGGGCCATCATGGGATCAATGATGGCTAATAGTTGGGGGCGCTGGCCGAAGGCATCAAAAGCGCCGACCTTGATAAGACATTCCAGCGCACGGCGGTTCACCTGACGCAAATCAGCCCGCTGGCAGAAATCCTCGATGTCCTTGAAGGGGCCGCCTTGCTCGCGGGCGGCCAGTATAACCTCAATGGGGCCTTCGCCCACATTCTTCACTGCCCCCAGACCATACTGGATAGCCCTGCTTCCCTCCCCGTCTGCTTCTATTGTAAAGTCCAGCCCGCTCCTGTTCACATCCGGCGGCAGGATCTCGATGCCCATCCTACGACACTCGGCGATGAACTGGCTGACCTTGTCGGTGTTGTTGCGCTCCACACTCAGCAGGGCCGCCATGTACTCCACGGGGTATTTCGCCTTGAGCCAGGCGGTCTGGCAGGTGATGACGGCGTAGGAGACAGCGTGGGCGCGATTGAATCCATAATTAGAGAAGTATTCGATGGCATCGAATATCTCTTTGGCCTTATCAGCTTCGATGCCGCCATGCTTGACTGCCCCCTCGATGAAGGTCTCTCGATGCTTGAGGAACTCATCTTCTTTCTTCTTGCCCACGGCCCGGCGCATCAGGTCAGCGTCGGCGGCAGCGTAACCGGCCAGTTCGGTCAGGGTGCGGATGATTTGTTCCTGATAGACACAGATGCCGTAGGTCTCTTTCAGGATGGGCTCTAGCTTAGGATGGACATAGCTCACTTTCTCCCGCCCGTGCTTGCGGGCGATGTAGTTGGGGATGAACTGAATCGGGCCGGGGCGATAGAGAGAAATCACCGCCACGATATCCTCGAAACCCGTGGGCTGCATGTCGGTGAGGACGCGGCGCATTCCCGCGGATTCCACTTGAAATAGACCAGTTACGTTGCCGCTGGAGAGTAGCTCGAAGATGACGGGATCGTCGGTGGGAATGGTGTTCAAATCCAGTTGGGGGCCGTGATTCTGGTGGATGAGCTCGACGGCCTTACGCATGATGGTCAGAGTGGCAAGGCCCAGGAAGTCTATCTTGAGAAGGCCAATGTCGTCCAAGATGTCCATCGGGTATTGAGTTACGACTATGCCTTCCTCCGCACCTTTGGATGGGCGATGCAGCGGGGTGTAGTTGGTCAAGGGCGCGTCGGCGATGACCACGCCAGCAGCATGGGTCGAGGCATGGCGAGCCACCCCCTCTAAACTCTTGGCCGTATCAATGAGCTTTTTGATATAGTCCTTGCTTTGGTATAGATTTCGAAGCTCCGCCACTTTATCCAGGCCATCCTGGAGTTTGACTTTTGGTCCAAAGGGAATCAGCTTGGCCACCGTGTCCACCTCGTTCAGAGGCAGATCCAGTGCCCGCCCGGCGTCGCGGATGGCCGCCCGCGCGCCCATGGTGCCAAAGGTGATGATTTGGGCCACCATATCTTGACCATATCTTTCAACTGTGTACTTCATCATCTCGTCGCGGCGCTCGTCGGGGAAGTCCAGGTCAATGTCGGGCATAGTCACCCGCCCCGGATTGAGGAAGCGCTCAAAGATTAAGCCGTGCTTCAGCGGATCCAGGTTGGTGATGCCCAGGGTGTAGGCCACGATGCTGCCAGCCACGGAGCCACGCACGGTCCACCAGATGTCCTGATCCCTGGCGTGGCGTACGAGATCCCAGACGATCAAAAAGTAAGTGTCGAAACCCATGTGATGGATGATGCCCAGCTCGTGCTGGAGACGGGCTTCGCTCTCCGGCGTGATGACGGCATAGCGATTCTTCAAGCCCTCCTGACACAGGTGGCGCAGGTAACTCTCGGCATCGTAGCCTTCGGGCGTCTCGAAGATTGGCAGGTGATAGCCCGTCCTCTCCAGGTCCAGACTGCATTTCTCGGCGATGAGTAGGCTGTTTCCCACTGCTTCTGGCACGTCGGAGAAGAGAGCGGCCATTTCCTCGCCGCTCTTAAGGTAGAAGCTCTCATCCCCCATGGTCATGCGCTTGGGATCGTTGATGGTGGTGTTGGTCTGGATGCAAAGGAGGATCTCCTGCGCCTTGGCCTCCTCTGTCAGCACGTAGTGGACATCGTTGGTGGCCACGAGAGGGATGCCCATCTCGCTGGACAGGGCGATAAGCCCCTCACTCACCTGTTTAAGCTCGGGGATGCCCTCGTGCCTCTGTATCTCCAGGTAGAAGTTGTCCCGTCCGAAGGCATCGCGGTACCAGGAGGCTGCCTGGCGCGCTTTGTCAACTTGACCCCTCAAAATCAGCCGAGGGATCTCTCCTGAGCCGCAGCCTGAGAGGGCGATCAGCCCCTGGGCGTGCTCGGCCAGGTACTTTTTGTCCACGCGGGGTTTGTAGTAGAAGCCTTCGAGTTGCGCAGCAGTGGCTATCTGGAGCAGGTTGTGATAGCCGACGCTGTCCTTGGCCAGAAGGGTTATGTGGTGAGAGCTCCTGTCCTTTTTGGAGTCTCTCTGCTTCATGCTGCGGCGGGCAATGTACATCTCGATACCGATGATCGGCTTTATCCCATGTTTCTTAGCCGTCTGGTAGAACTTAATGGCCCCGTACATGGCTCCGTGGTCGGTAAGGGCCAGGGCCGGCATGCCCAGCTCCGTGGCCCGCACAACCAGGTCCTCTATCCGACCCAAACCATCGAGCAGGGAGTATTCGCTATGCACGTGGAGGTGAACAAAAGGGGGCATCAGATACTCCTACCAAATCGAAAATTCCAGTGTTGGGCAAGGTCTCCCGACCGCAGCCCTGTCTCGCTTCGGTCAGGAGACCTTCAGCGAACAGAGAGAATGTTGCCTGTATTATACTACAAAATCCGTTTTAGCATAACTCCGGAGGGCTGAAAACGGGCCGGTGGGGAAAATTTTAAGGTTAGAACGCGGGGTTGACCTAACTTCCGTTCGGCTGTATAATCTGGTAACGAGGCAGCGAGTAACGAGGTAATGTCATGGAAATCCACAGTTTTCTGGACATCCTTAGCCTACTTGGCGCGGGGGTCTGCGGACAGATACCCAGCCATTCGTTCATCATCGGCGGCAGGCTGCTGCCGCTCTGCGCTCGTTGCACGGGGACCTATCTGGGCGCTCTCCTGGGTCTTTTGGGCCTGGCTGTGATGAGGAAACGGCGAGCCAGCGGGCTACCACCCAGCCAGGTCTTAGCTTCCCTGGCAGGCTTCATCGTTCTATGGGGCATTGATGGCCTCAACTCTTTCCTGACCATCTTCCCCAACGCTCCCCATCTCTACGAGCCCCACAATCTTCTTCGTTTTATCAGCGGTGTTTTGCAGGGCTTGGCCCTGAGCATCATCGTCTATCCCCTCTTAAACTTCCTCCTCTGGAAAGAGGCCGACACTGAGAGAGTGATACGCAACTGGCGTGAATTGGGCTATCTTTTGATCCCAGCCGCTCTGCTCGTATGGATCGTTCAGACCCAGGCCAGTTTTCTACTGTATCCTGTAGCCGTCTTGAGCATCCTGGGGGTGCTGGCCATGCTGACGCTCGTAAACACCATGATCGTCCTGATCGTGACCCGGCGGGAGGCTTCGTCGAGCTCAGTCGAGACGAGCAAAGCCGAGAGTTGGCGCGATGCTCTTGGCCCCCTGTTGCTGGGACTATTGGCCGCCTTCTTAGAACTCAGTGCGCTGGGATTGCTACACCTCGCCTTGACCAGGTGGGCGGCCTTGCCCGTTTAGAGAGAACTCCCCAGTATGTTATGAAGTGGTTACGTCCCCTCAAAGGGCAAGAAAGACAGGGATGTGGAAAGACCCTCGAGGATAACGTACATCTCCGCCGCTTCGGTCAGGGAAAACTCTCCCCCGAACTCCGCTTTTAACTCCTTAGCCTTGATTTGGAAATCGGGAGAAAGTCGCATCCTCCACAGGGCGTTTTCAAAGATCACCTCGTCGCTGCCATTTTCTACAGATAGACATGCCTCCCTCCCACTCTCCCGCCTTCTGATGGTCCATCCTTTCACGCCTCTTTCGACATAGAAAGCATTGTCCTCCGCCAGTTCAAAATCGTCTTCCCGGAGAAAGAGCCTGGGCTTGTCCAGGTAGGGTTTGCCGTGGTGGACACAGAAGGTCTCGCAGTTGCCGCACTCGTTGCAGAAGTCGTCTACGTGGATGATCTGCCTGGGCTGCTCGATGTGGAAGGCTTCCTCCCCAGTCACGGCTAAACTCCCCTGCTGGCAGGAAACCTTTGGCAGCTTCAGATTTACAGGAGATATGGCATAGAAGTAGTTGGCTCGGTTGGGGCACACCTCCACGCACTTATCGCAAAGGGTCGAACACTGCAGACACCGTGCCGCCTCGGCCAGGGCTGCTTCCTCCGTCAGGGTCGAGACGACGAGGTCGAAGCCGCCGCGCTGGTCTGGTGGGAGCATCGCTGCCTCGTGCTGCGCCGCCTTTCTGGCCCGGGTCTGCTTGATCTGCGCGATTTCTTCCTCAGACAACACAGGAAGCTGGACCGACGGCCGCTCAAACGGCACGCCCAATTGTTGGCAAATCGCCTCGGCGGCTCGCCGCCCGTCGGCGCACGCCTCGACGATGGTGGCGGGGCCCCGCACGGCGTCTCCCCCAGCATAGACCCTCTCTTCTTCTGTCAGCCCGGTCTCGGGGGCAACGGCGATGGTCGCATTCTCACGAAGAGTAACCGCGCTTCCGTCGAGGAAGGAGACGTCGGGCCTCTGGCCAATGGCCACGACAATGGAATCTGCTTCGATCTGGAATTCGCCGCCGACGACGGGGAGCGGCTTTCTTCTCCCGTCTGGCCCTGGCTCTCCCAGCTCGTTCCGCACACATTCCAGAGCAACGACTCTGCCCTCCTGCAAGATGACCCTGGCGGGGGATGCCAGTTCCTCCAGGATCACGCCCTCCATCAAAGCGTCCTCGATCTCCTCTTCGTCAGCCGGCATCTCGTCGCGGGTGCGCCGGTAGACGATGGTCACCGAGCCGCTCGTGAGCCGCCTGGCAGTCCTGGCGGCATCCATGGCCGAGTTGCCGCCGCCAATAACCAGCACCGTTCGGCAAGGTCTCCGACCGCCGCCCCCCAGCTCAACCCTCTCACCCCGCCGCACCCAGTCGAGGAGGTCGAGGCTATGGTAGACGCCCTCGCCCTCCTCGCCTTCAATGCCTAGACGGGCATCCTTCCCCGCGCCCGAGGCGATGTAGACGGCGTCAAACCCGTCTGCCAGAAGCTCCTCTGGTGGAGATGTGATGGGATAGGAAAGCTCGATCTTCACTCCCAGATTGATGATTCGAGCGATGTCTTCCTGAACGACGGTCTCAGGCAGCCTGAAGGTGGGGGCGATGGCCAGCACGCCTCCCGCCCGGTCCTGGGCTTCGTAGATGGTCGTCTTGACACCGTTCATGGCCAGGAAATAGGCCGCGGCCAGGCCGGAGGGGCCGCTGCCGATAACGGCCACCCGTGGATTTCGGATTTGAACTTTGAACTTTGAACTTTGCTCGGCGGCAAACCGTTTGAGAGCGCGGATGGAGACCGGCTCGTCGTAGTTGTTGCGGGTGCAGCGGGTCTGGCACAGGTGCGTACAGACGTAGCCGGTCACGGCGGGCAGTGGGTTGCGGGAGAGGATGACCTCCAGCGCCTGGTCGTATCTCTTCTGACCAATCAACCAGGCATACTCAGGCACGTCCTGATGAACTGCACACTTCTCCACACAAGGGGCGGTGATGCAGTCGAACAGGCCCAGTTTCGATTCGACTTTGGGCAGGCCGTAGGGATGGTAGCCCTTTTTGTAGCGGGGATCTTCCAGGGCATTGGCGGCCTTCAGTTCCAAGCTGGCCAGCTTGTCTTGGGCTAGTTCCTCGAGGCTCGTCACTCCAAAATCGCACATATCCCTTTCCAAGTTCTCGATGTATTGGAGGAGCCTGGAGTAGCCGCCCGGCTTCAGGAGGTCTGAGACCGTGGTGACGGGCCAGGCCCCGGCAGCCAGGATGCCCGTCAGATTAAAGGCATCGGCTCCGGCGGAGAAGGAAACGTTGAGATCGCCCTCGAACTCCTGGGAGAGTTTGCGGAAGAGGTTGATGGTGATGGGATAGAGGGCGCGTCCCGACATGTACATTTCGTCGCCGGGAAGCACGCCCTTGTGGTTGGCCAGGGCCAGGGTGTTGCTCAATTTGATCCCAAAGGTCAGCCACTGGTCTGCGGCAACCTCTTTCAGGGTCTTGATGAGTTCTACCGCCCGGTCGTATTGCAGGTCGTGCTCGAACACGCGGTCGGGGATGTGGATCTCCGTGAAACCGAGGTGATCGTGGAGGATGCGCATCACCTCCTCTTTGCCCAGCAGAGTGGGGTTCAGCTTGATCGCGGTGTGCAGTCCCCTGTCCTCCAGCAGATACCTGGCGATCCGTTCGATTTCGTCCGGGGGGCAGCCGTGCATGGTGGAAAGGGTGACGTTGTTGGTGATCTTAGCCGGGATTTCGATATCGCCGAACTGGGGAAACTTCTTTCTCAGAACCGCCTGGATTTCGGCGATTTCTTCGGACGCATCCTCCAGCTTATTCATGAAACGGGTCATGGGCGGGCTCTGAATCCCCTCCAGGTTGTAGCCGACGCTCATGTTGAAGATCGTGCCAAATGGAAGGTTCTCGAAGCCGAGGAGCCGGCGGAGGACGTGAATCAAGGCCCAGGCCTTGACATACTCGCTGGCGGACTGCTCCAGCTTGAGCTCCTGGGACCATTCGACGTTGTAGCCCTCGTCCTCCATGTCAATGCAGGGCCTGGGGATCTCCAGCTCATCGCTGATCTGCACGGTCTTCAGCTCGATGAATCGCCCCCCGGAAAGCCAGGCGCAGATGATGTTCTGGGCCAACTGGGTATGAGGCCCCGCCCCCGGCCCGATGGGGGTGGCCAGGTAATGCCCATAGAGGAGCTCAATGGCGTAGGGGCTATCCTCTTGGGGAGTGTAGAAAAGAGAGCGGTGGATCCCAAAGATGGACTGGTTCCCCTCAAACTCTTTCAGAATCCAGTCGAGAAGGACTTCGAAGGGTTGAACTTTCATAGCATCAGACATGTCTCTTCCTTTCTCGTGTTACATTTTTGAGTAGGAGTGCGGACGCAAGTCCGCTCCATAAGCAGACTTGCGTCTGCACTCCCCCTCGATTACATCCCCGTGGGGATGTCCAGGAAGGTCGTCTCCAGGCCGAACTTCTCTTCCAGATGGCGGGCCAGCGCCTTCACGCCCAGCGTCTCGGTGGCGTAGTGTCCCC
>JACKQG010007827.1_pt1 | contig 10620 bp, 9 predicted proteins | sample 8237621 | NCBI WGS metagenome assembly JACKQG01 (sample SAMN15677084, study PRJNA649215) | marine metagenome | biome: marine; feature: Black Sea; material: saline water; isolation source: suspended particulate matter (SPM) from the Black Sea western gyre | collected 2013-06-09/2013-06-10 | depth...
TCGTTTAACCCGAAGCCGGAGGCGATGGCGGGAAGTGGGATGGATCGTCCACGCGCAACGCCCGCCATCGCCTCCGGCTTCGGGTTAAACGAAGAACTTGCTTCGTCTGCCATTGTGCAGAGAAAGAAAAGCACGGAAGAGAACTACGCGATGGTGGGCTTGAACACGCGGCAGTCGATCGCTTCTAGCTTCTCTTTCAGTTCGGCGTACATGGCCTCGTCTTTGTAGACACCGATGATGGCACCGCCCGATCCCGCGAACTTGGCGCTGGCGCCGACGCTGCGCGCGGCTTCGATCATTTGAACGTGGTCCTCGTGCAACTGGCAGATGCTTTGCCGCGTGTCGAAGTTCTCGTCGATCAAACGGCTCAGTTCTTCGGCATCGCCCGCGAGCAAAGCCGCTTTGGCCCGAACGGCAAGGTCAGCGAATTTCTCCATCGCCGCATGGACTTCCGGATCGCCCTCTTCGTAGCGAGCCCGTAGGCGATTGTGCAATACCTCGGTGGGCTCGGCCACATCGACGCGGTAAGCGATATACAGGGGCGGCAGGAGCTTGGTGTCGATGCGTTCGTAGATTCCGCATGTGTAGCCTTGCTCGTTACGCATGGCTTCGCGTGCGAAGTCCATGTAGACCAGCCCCTCGTACGCCTGAATCACTCGATCCTGAAGGCCGGCGACGATCCCCAGTTCGTCCGTTTCCACGCTGAGCGCCAACGAAGGCTGGACGTGGGGCGGTATCGAAACCTGATAGAATTCCATCAAGGCATGAAGCGTCGCGACAATGATGGCACTGGAACCTGCCAGCCCAACGCATCGAGGGATGCTGGTCTCGTAGCGGATCGAGAAATTGCGGTCGTGCAGAGCGTAACGTCCTTCACAGTACTCGGCGAATCTCTTGATCGTCGCCTTCACAAGCCGGACGCCGCCATAGTAGCCGTGGACCTTGACGTCGCGCGTCAGTTCGTCGATCGACCCGAAGCGGGTGTGGTCTTCCTGGCTGAGGATCAGTTCCAGTTCTTCCCATTCGTACAGAATCACATCGGCATGGAACTCGCGCACGATCAACGAGATCGTCTTGCCGTTGTAGCCATCCGACGGGTTGCCGATCAGACCGGCCCGTGCGTAGCCTCTCTTGCGGATGATTTCCATGGGGCAGCTTGACCGCTCGGAGCGGCTATCCTTCTTTCACCAACGATCGGATGAATTCTCGCAGACCAGGGCCGTACTTTGGGTCGGCCAACGCAAACTCGGTAAACGCGCGGAAGTAGCTACCGAAATTGCCAATGTCAAAACGCCGTTCGTTCGGGCGCAGCCGAAGGCCGTACCCTTTGCCGCCGTTTTCCAGAATCAGTTGGATTGCGTCCGTCAATTGAATCTCGTCGCCTTTGCCCGGCGCGGTTTCCGCGAGTTTCTCGAAAATCGCGGGACTCAATACGTAGCGTGCGGCCACCGCCAGGTTGCTGGGAGCCTCGGTTGGGCCTGGCTTCTCGACCAGCCGTTCGAGTTCGAAGACATCGTCCACAGGCCCGCGCGGTTGGGCGATCCCATAGCGGTTGACGTCGTCCCAGGGGACTTCCTCGAAGGCAACAACGACATCGGCGTCGGCTCGTTCGAACTGCTCGACCATGCGTGCGACAATATCCGACTCGGCGTTAAGCCCTATAACAGAGTCACCAAGTGCCACCACGAATGGCTGGTTTCCGACCAGGGGCCGAGCGCACAATACGGCGTGGCCCAAGCCCAGTTGTCGTCGTTGGCGCGTGTAGAAGTACTCCATCTCCTGCCGTTCGAAATCCAGCTCGGCCAACTCCTGCTCGCGCCCCGTTTGACGCAAGTAGGTGATCAGTTCGCCGTCGATATCGAAGTGGTTTTCGATCGAGTTCTTGCCTTTTCCCGTGATGAACAACAGGCGGCGAATCCCGGAAAGGGCCAACTCGTCCACAACGTGCTGGGCAACGGGTTTTCGCCCCACGGGGAGCATTTCTTTGGGCTGACTCTTGGTGGCCGGCAACAACCGTGTCCCCAGCCCAGCGACAGGTACAACAGCAATATCTATGGACATAGGCTCTTTCGTAGTCTTGTGCTTGAGTTGTCAATAGCGTGTGGTTCGCATTCTAGTCGATTCGTGGGGAATAGAGAAAGGGCGACTCATAGGCGAAACCTGCAGAACGCTAGTGCGGTTGACGAAACTGCGGCGGCGGATTCGAATACCTGGGTTTGCGAGCGACAGTGGTCGCCGTTTGCGCTCAATCGCCGTTCTGGTTTCTCTGTCAATGTCCGAATTACTGCGTCAAGAAATCGCCGCCACCGCCGACACGATCGTCGTGAAAGTCGGTACTCGCGTGTTAAGCCGCGCGGATGGCCAACTGGACGAAGAGCACATCACTCGTCTGGCCGAGGAGCTGAGCCAGATCCGAGAGAGGGGCCGGCGAGTGGTCTTGGTCAGTTCCGGCGCCGTCGGAGCAGGTCTGGGACGCTTGGGGCTTGATCGCCGACCGACTGATTTGGCTCAACTCCAAGCCGTGGCGGCCATTGGCCAGACGAACTTGATCGAAACGTACGACAGGACTTTCCGTAAGCGCGGCCACCACGCAGCCCAAGTGCTCCTGACGGCGGAGGACACGCAGGATCGAACCCGATATTTGAATGTTCGGAACACGTTACGCTCGCTGCTCGATTTTGACGCGATCCCGATTATCAACGAAAACGACACGGTGGCCGTCGAGGAATTGATGACCACGTTCGGCGACAACGATCGGCTGGCTGCTCTTGTCACCAATCTGTTGGGGGCTCCGTTATTGGTAATGCTGTCCGACGTTGAGGGGCTGTTCGACGGTGATCCGGCAAAACCCGATTCCAAGTTGATCTCGACCGTGACGCGTCTTGACGATTCCGTCCGAGCGTTGGCTTACGACACGGCGACCGGCGTGAGCAAAGGCGGCATGGCCAGCAAGCTGGAAGCCGCTCGAATCGTGACCGCGGCAGGAGAAAACGCGATCATCGCCAACGGCCATCAACCGGGCGTACTCGGCCGCATTCTGGCTGGCGAGCCGGTGGGCACGTTGCTGTTGGCCGAAGGCAAATCGGTAAGTCCGTGGAAGCGTTGGATCGGCTTTTCAGCCCGGCCTCGCGGTAAGCTGCACTTGGACCCTGGAGCGGCCCGCGCCGTGGCCAGTGACGGCCGCAGCCTGTTGGCCATAGGGATTGTCAGTGCAGAAGGAGAATTCAACAAAGGCGACATCGTAACCTTGTGCGACGAAAACGGCCAGGAACTCGCCCGCGGGCTGACCAACTACCGAGCCAGTGACATCGAACGAATCAAGGGCCTGAAATCGGACCGGATAGCCCAAGTTCTAGGGCACAGGCCCTACGAAGAAGTGATCCACCGCGATAACTTGGCACTTGTAGCAGCACAGCCCGAACCCTGAGCCCCGCAGAGGGTCTCAGATGTCAGGGCAGGAGGAGGTGTCGGGAAGAAGAGGACAGACCAGCGACCCATCTATGCGTAGGCTCTCGACACCTGACACCCGACATCTGACACCCGACACCCAGCCCCCCCGACGCCCCATGACCTACTTCAGACCAGAAATCGAACAAATGGCCGGCTACGCTCCCGGCGAACAGCCGCAAACCGGCAAGTTCATCAAACTGAACACGAACGAAAACCCGTATCCCCCGTCGCCCAAGGTCATCCGGGCGATCGGGCAGTCCTTGGAAGCCGGGTTGATCCGATATCCGGATCCTTTCTGCAATGCCTTTCGCAACCGGGCTGCCGATGTGCTGGGCGTCGAGCCGGACTGGATACTCTGCGGCAACGGCAGTGACGATATTCTCACGATCGTCACTCGCGCATTCGTAGGTCAAGGCCAACGTCTGCGGCTGCCGTATCCCAGCTACATACTGTACAGGACATTGGCCCAGATCCAGGGAGCCGAATGGGAGGAGGTCCATTTCAATTCGGATTGGTCACTGCCGGCCAAGTTCGCGGACGCGACGGAGGATCTACGGCTGACCTGCCTGCCCAATCCGAACAGTCCATCGGGGACGATGGTCAGTGGGCGAGCGATACTGAATATGGCCGAGCGGTTGCCGTGTCCACTGCTCGTCGACGAAGCGTACGCTGATTTTGCCGAAAGGAACTGCGTCGAGTTGGTGGCCAAGAATGAGCGGATCATGGTCTCCCGAAGCATGAGCAAGTCCTACGCACTGGCGGGGCTACGATTTGGGTTCATCGTGGCCCAGCCGCACATAGTCCGCGAATTGGCTAAGGTGAAAGACTCGTACAACTGCGATTCGCTTTCCATCGCAGGTGCCACGGCGGCGATCGACGACCAAGCGTGGCTGGCCGAGAATTCGCAGAAAGTCAAAGCGACGCGACAGCGGCTGGCCGCAGAATTGGAAAAACTCGGATTTTCGGTCATCCCGTCGCAAGCAAATTTCATTTGGTGTACCCATGGCGATCAGGCTGCGCGGGCGATCTACGAGAGCTTGAAGCAGAACCGCGTGCTCGTCCGATACATGGACTATCCCGGATGGGGTGACGGTCTGCGCATTAGTGTCGGGACGGACGGTCAGATCGACGCCCTGTTAAGCCTGCTCGAAACCATGGTGTAACGCATGTCTCGAACCGCTACGATCCAACGCAACACGGCCGAAACACAGATCGAACTGACGCTGAACCTGGACGGCACGGGCGCGGCGCAGGTTCAGACTGGCGTGGGCTTTCTGGACCACATGCTCGATCTGTTCGCCAAACACGGAGCTTTTGACTTGAGCGTCGAGGCGAAAGGCGACCTGCACGTGGATCAGCACCACACGGTCGAAGACGTTGGTATCTGCCTGGGCCAGGCGGCCAAGCAAGCGTTGGGCGACAAGGTCGGCATTCGCCGTTACGGCCATTTCACTTTGCCCATGGAGGAAGCGTTGGTGACGACGGCGCTGGATTTGAGCGGCCGGTATTCGCTGGTCTTCCAGGCCGACTTTCCAACGGCGAAGATCGGCGACTTTGACAGCGAACTGGTCGAGGACTTCTGGCAAGCGGTGGCCGCCAACGCCTTGTGCAATCTGCACGTCGTGGTCCACTCCGGGCGCAACAGCCACCACATCAGCGAAGCGATTTTCAAATGCACTGCCCGCGCCCTGCGGATGGCCGTCGAACCAGACCCGCGCATGGGCGGAGTGCCCAGCACGAAGGGTACGTTGAGTTCGTAGAAGCGATCATGAGCAAACAGTACATCTACACGATCGCTGGGCTAACGAAGAAATACGCCCAACACGAGGTCCTGAAGGACATTTGGCTGGCGTTCTACCCGGGCGCCAAGATCGGCGTGCTGGGGCGGAACGGATCGGGCAAAAGCAGCTTGCTGCGGATCATGGCGGGCGAAGAGGCCGAGTTTAATGGCGAGGCTCGGATCACAGAGGGCTTCACGCGAGGCTTTTTGCCACAGGAGCCCGTGCTGAATCCGGAAAAGGATGTCTGGGGCAACGTCGAAGAGGCAGTCGCTCCGCGTCGAGCCCTGCTGGATCGTTACAACGAAATCAGCGTGAAACTTGGCGAACCGCTGGACGACGACCAAATGCAGAAGCTGTGCGACGAAATGGCTCGGCTGCAGGATCAGATCGAGGCGACGAAGACGTGGGAATTGGACCGCGAGATCGAGATTGCCTTCGACGTAATGAACCTGCCGCCACGCGATGCGCAAGTCGAAACCCTGTCCGGCGGCGAACGTCGCCGCGTGGCGCTGTGCAAGCTTCTGTTGCGGAGCCCTGACTTGCTGCTTTTGGATGAACCAACGAATCATCTGGACGCCGAAGCCGTGGCGTGGCTGGAACGCCACTTGTCGGAATACCATGGCACGGTGGTGGCCGTCACGCATGACCGCTACTTCCTGGACAATGTGGCCGGTTGGATCCTGGAACTGGATCGCGGACGAGGCATTCCGTGGGAGGGCAACTACTCGTCGTGGCTCGAGCAGAAGAAGGAACGACTGGCTCGCGAGGAGAAATCCAATCTGGCTCGCCAGCGGACGCTCGAACGCGAGTTGGACTGGGTACGCATGGCGCCGCGAGCCCGGCAAGCGAAGAGTAAAGCCCGTTTGAAGGCTTACGAACAGATGGCCGCGCAAGGGTTCGAGGAACGGCCCGACGAGTTCGAAATTCAGATTCCGCCCGGTGAACACCTGGGCAACCTGGTCGTCGAGACGAAGAAGTTGAACAAAGGCTACGGCGATACGCTGCTGATCGAAGGCCTGACTTTCAACCTACCGGCCGGAGGTATCGTGGGCGTGATCGGTCCCAACGGTGCGGGCAAGACAACGTTGTTCCGTATGATCATGGGCGACGAGCAGCCGGACGGGGGCGAGTTGCGAATCGGACCGACCGTGGAAATGGGCTATGTGGACCAGAATCGCGACGCATTGGAGCCCGACAGCTCGGTGTTCGAAGAGATTTCCGGCGACCATGAATGGCTGCAAATGGGCGGACGCAGGATCAACTCGCGGGCCTACGTGTCACGTTTCAATTTCCGCGGTCCGGACCAGGAGAAGAAGGTCGGCGATCTGTCGGGCGGCGAACGCAATCGTGTCCATCTGGCCAAGCTGCTGCGCCGAGGCTCGAATCTGCTGCTATTGGACGAACCCACGAACGATTTGGACGTGGATACCCTGCGGGCTCTGGAGGAAGCGATTCTGAATTACGTCGGTTGCGTGGTGGTAATCAGCCACGACCGCTGGTTCCTGGACCGCGTCGCGACGCACATCTTGGCCTTCGAAGGCGACGGCTACGTACACTGGTGCGAAGGCAACTTCCAGGCTTACGAGCAGCAGCGACGCGAACGCCTGGGCATCACGGAAGACGCACCGCGACGTTTTCGTTACAAGCGGTTGAAGCGATCGTAGGTCATGCTTTGATCAGGACTTCTCCGCGTCCACCTTCGATCATATCGCCGTTGTACAGTTCGAAGTCGGCATCGAGCACGTCGCCCGGCAAGGGAAAGTCCAGATGCCGTAGCTGCCGGAAGAGCGGGGCCAATACTGTTGGACGGCATCGGCAGGCTCGGCGGAAAGTGGGCAGTAGCCGCGGCGCGTTCTCGCTCAGGAAAATCAACGTGCCGCGACGCATTCCGGCGCCGTGACGGATTCCGCTGTCCCCGGATATCACGATAGTGCCGGCCCGCATATTGAAACCGGCCAAGTCGGCCACGCTGCCGCCCACGGCCAGCAGCCCGCGGCGCATTCGATGCCCGATTTCGTTACCGGCACTCCCGTCAATCAGGATCGTACCACCCTTCATCCCCCGTGCGCTTCCGCGATACGCAGCGCCGACCAAATGCCCGGCGGAACCACGCACGTGGATCAGGCCGCCGTGCATTTCCCCGCCTAGCCAATCGCCAGCGTCGCCCTCTACGTGGATTTCGCCGCCCGCCATTTCGCTGCCCACGTGCCGGCCAGCGTTGCCAATCACGTGAACATACCCTTCGGTCATTCCAGCGCCGATCCAGTGCACACCCGACAGGTCACCTTCCCACTCCATACGACCGTCGGCCGGTTCGCCAGAGACATCGAAGAACTCCGCCAGCGACGTCTTGACGTTGCCCTGAAAGATCTCCAGTCGCTGGATTTCCGCCACCGATTTGTCTCGAACAGCGGTTGGCGTAATGCCTTCCACCTCCACTGGAACATTGGACGAAGTTCGGTAGCGAAGACGCAGCGTCATGACCGCCGAGTATAGCCAACCGGAACCTTTGGGGATAGGATGCGGGAGGAAGGGGGTGTCGGGAGTCGGGTGTCAGGTGTCGGGAAGAATGTGGACGGAGCGTCGGCTGAAATTCGGAACTGGAAACTGGATATCCCACACTTCTACCCTGACACCTGACACCTGACACCTGACACCCGACACCCCGCTTTGGGAGATTCGAACTTGAGGATCGCAGGAATCGTTTTGTGCGGCGGCATGAGTAGCCGTATGGGCTTGCCGAAGGCAACGTTGCCTTTTGGCCCGGAATTGATGATCGAGCGTGTCTTGCGGCTTCTTGGGCAAGCCGTTGATTCGCTGGTTGTCGTCGCGGCGCCCGATCAGGAGCTGCCCGAGTTGCCGGCGGCCGTCACCATCGCGCGTGACCGGCACGAAGGCTTCGGGCCGCTGGAAGGGCTGCACGCCGGTTTGACTGCGATTCGAGATCAAGCCGATGCGGCCTACGTCACCGGTTGCGACGTGCCGCTGCTGGAGCCTGGGTTTGTACGCTACCTGATCGACTGTCTTGAAGGCCATCAAATCGCCGTTCCCTTTGACGGCAAGTTCTATCAACCGTTGGCCACCGTTTACCGAACGAATATCTTGTCGGAACTCGAAACCCTGCTGCGCGAAGGACACAGACGCCCGGTTAGCCTGTATGGCATCGTCGACACTCATCGCGTCCCAATTGAACAACTCAAAACGCGGGACCCCGAACTTGAAACTCTAGCCAACTTGAACAGCCCCGAAGACTACTTCGCGGCGGTACAGCGAGCGGGATTTGAGGTCCCGCCAGAAATCCGGCGAGCACTGACGGCATAGGCGCGGGACGCAGGGAAACGCGCATTCTTCGCGTGATCTCGACACATGCAGAGCCTCCGCGGCCCAGGAATGGCCTTCATGGGGAATTATTAAACAGCCTTTACGAGGAGTCTTTCAGGGCTTCACGTAGCGAGCATGGGCGATTAGACTAATACGCTTACCCACCCGAGTCGGCTCTTGGCGGCCCGGTGTCGAGAAGTCGAAGCGTCGGATAGCCGGGATCTCTCCCAATTCGCTCTTCACTTCCACCCATCGCCGTTGGGCGTGGCTGACGCGCCTCCCGCTCGAATGCCCTGCAAATTGTCCTAACTTCCCACTATGTTCCAAAGATAGGAGAGAAGCCCGTGAAACGCTTTTGGATGCTGATTGTGCTGTTGGCCTTGGCCGCTGGTTGTGCTCCGCCGGCAGCGTCATCGCCAGCGCAGAATTCCAATACTACAGACAGCCCGAGCAATACCACGACCAGCTCGAGCAACACTACGACCGCGGCCGTGGATGTTGTACAATCGGACGCCGTGTGATACCCGGCGGTCTTGGGCTGACACCGTTGACGACCGAGTTGTCGGATAGTCGTGTTGTCTCGACTCAGTTGTACAATCAGCCCCATCCTGCCAGCCGGGATGGGGCTTTCTCGTGCGCGGAGTGATTTCAATGAGCCGATTCCAGAACCAATCAGTGCCAACCGCTCGGGTCATGGCCGGCATTCCTGCCGTCAATAACGCTTTGTATCACCGGATTCGCTTTTCGGTGGGGGACCCGGCGGCCGTGATCGACTTGCCAATATCCGAGGGCCAATCGCAGACGATCCTGATTCTGCGCGACATCGAGATGGAACGAGCGCGAAAGCATGCGGCCGTCGATCAAGTGGGATGTCCCGTCGACTTCGAGCCGGAGGGCGGACTGTCAGGCGACCGAGAAACAGCCACCGCACAAGCCGTGGCCGAGTGTCTACGGCGCAACGACGTCCAGCGAGTGATCGCGGATCGCTCGCTGCCGTTGCTGTTTGCACACCAGATGGCAGAAGCGGATATCGTCGTCGAGTGCGACACGGAGTGGGGAGTGCTGGAACGGCGCAGCAAGGACCAGCAGGAAGTCGAGTGGTTGCGCGAAGCCCAGAAGGTGACCGAAGGGTCAATGGCCATGGCTTGCGAGACGGTCGCCCGTGCCGATGTCCGGGCTGACGGTGTCTTGCTGATTGAGGGCGAGCCGCTGACCGCCGAGCGGCTCCGGGCCATGATCGACGTGTGGCTGCTGGAACGCGGCTATTCGAACCCCACTTCGATTGTTGCCGGCGGTCCGCAAGGTGCGGATTGCCACGACGCGGGGTCAGGCGAATTGAAAACGGAACAGCCGGTGATCATCGACATCTTCCCGCGCAACCGCGAAACGCTCTACAACGGCGACTGCACGCGGACGACAGTCCACGGCCGAGTATCCGACGAACTCGCCAAGATGCACACGGCCGTCGTGGCTGCCAAGGCCGCTGCCATCGCCGCATGCCGTGCGGGCGTGACGGGCGAGGCCGTCCATGAAGCCACGAAGGCCGCCATTACATCACACGGCTACGCGACGGGCCTGCCGGACGACGACGCGTCGGACTCCTACTGCGCCATAACACACGGAACCGGCCACGGTATCGGGCTGGACGTTCACGAACCGCCGTTGCTGGACAAAGGAGGTCCCGAGTTGGTGGTCGGCGACGCGATTACCGTCGAACCAGGTCTTTACTGCCGTGCCATCGGCGGCGTGCGAGTGGAAGATATGGTGGTCGTTACCGAAGACGGCTGCGAGAACCTGAACACGCTGCCCGAGGGGCTTAGCTGGGCGTGACAGGGCCCATGGGACCGCATATGGAAGAGGGTCGCGACCTCGGCAGCGTCTGATATTGTTTAACCCCGAGCCCAAGGCGACGGACCAACCGCAACGAGCCGCCCACCACGCCCGTCGCCTTCGCCTCGTGCGTTAACCGCGCATCCCATCCCATACCAATCTGAAACTCGAAGCCCAGCACTACTTCAAGCTACTCCTGCCTGTACGCCCCCCCACACCTGCTGGATCACGCAGCACC
>JACKQG010007829.1_pt1 | contig 10619 bp, 12 predicted proteins | sample 8237621 | NCBI WGS metagenome assembly JACKQG01 (sample SAMN15677084, study PRJNA649215) | marine metagenome | biome: marine; feature: Black Sea; material: saline water; isolation source: suspended particulate matter (SPM) from the Black Sea western gyre | collected 2013-06-09/2013-06-10 | depth...
ATTTCATGTTAGAAATACGCTACCCTTTCAGACTCATTTCATATTGGACAAGGCTGGGACTCCAAACATTAGGAATTTAGTGTATAATTGAAACCTGTTATAGACTCTAGAAATAGGAAATTGCATGCCAGAAGCGAGATCCGTCCCGCGTAGACCTTCCGTACTGATTATTCTTGATGGATTCGGCCTGAATCCAAGCAAAGTTAATAATGCTGTTGTAGAAGCCAATACCCCAAATCTTGACCGTTATTTTTCTTCATACCCGCATATAGCGCTAGAAGCTTCCGGGCTGGGTGTTGGCCTGCCTGTCGGACAGATGGGGAACTCGGAAGTCGGGCATATGACGATTGGTTGCGGGAGCGTGGTTAAACAGGATCTGGTGCGTATTGATGAATCTATAGAAAATCAAAGTTTCTTTAGTAACTCTGCGTTTCTGGGTGCGATCAATCGCTGTAAGCGATCAGGGCGACCGTTACATTTGATTGGCCTGCTTTCTGATGGTGGTGTGCATAGTCATATCAACCATCTGCTGGCACTCATCAAGCTGTGTTCGAAGCACGACGTACTTGCCCAGTTGCACCTGATTACCGATGGGCGTGACGCTCCTCCCAAATCAGCGATGAATTATATCCCCGATATCGAGCTGGCTCTGTCAGAGTATGGCGGGATTATCGGTACCGTTTCTGGTCGCTATTATGCGATGGACAGGGACCGGCGCTGGGCCAGAACTGAATTGTCGTGGAAGTCGCTGGTGAAGGGCGAGGGTAATCAGGCCAAGAGTATTTCGCTGGCGATTCATGATGCCTATGAGGCGGGTGAAACGGATGAGTTTATTAAGCCAACGGTGCTACCTGAATTCATTCCAGTTGTAAAAGGCGATGAGTTTATCTTCTATAATTTCCGGAATGATCGTTCCAGACAAATGACGGCAGCCCTGTGTCACGGTGAGTTCAGCTGTTTTGATCGTGGGGATTATCAGCCGGTGACCGTAACCTGTATGACCCAGTACGATCCGAAGTTTCTATCACCCATTGCATTTCCACCCGAGCCGCCGAAAGCCATGCTCGGAAGTATCGTCAGTCAGGCTGGTTATCGCCAGTTTCATTGTGCCGAAACTGAAAAATACCCGCATGTTACCTTTTTCTTTAATGGTGGCAGAGAGAACCGTTTCCCCGGTGAAGATCGTAAGATGATCAAGTCACCGGATGTGGCGACCTATGATTTGATGCCAGAAATGAATGCGAAAGAAGTTGCCGATGAAATGATTATCGCGCTTAATTCACATGAATACGGTTTCCTGGTGGTGAATTTTGCAAACGGTGACATGGTTGGACATACTGCCGTGCGCGATGCGGTTATCAAAGCGGTTGAGGTGCTGGATCTAGAAGTGGGCCGAGTACTGGATGTAGCGGTAGCGGAAGGTTATTCGGTTATTTTGACGGCAGATCATGGGAATTGTGATGAAATGGTTGACCCAGTTACCGGTGAGCCACAAACACAGCACACCATCTACCCGGTTCCCTGTCTGGTGATCGATAAAGTGCCCTGGCGTCTGGCGACGGGTGAGAACCTTTCGGCTATAGCACCTACTTTATTACAGCTGATGGGAATTTCTCAGCCACCCGAGATGACGGGTAAATCGCTATTGCTGGTCGAGTATACGGTCTGATAATCAGAAATATTCTGAAAATGGTGTATATTTACCTTAAAAGTTAAAGATATATTTAGAAACTTATTAATATGGTGTGGACTACTCTGGAATGAGTGAATCAATGTTCACCTTGATCATCAACGTGTATAAAGATAAACATCATGACTAGTTTGGATAGAGTAAATAAACCAGAAAATCTTAAGAAGATCGTAGAAACCCTGCATAAAACGTCGCTGTTTCAGGGTCTGGATGAAGTCGATATTAAACAGGTGGCGAGTCAGGTGGTGACTCGTGAATACCCGAAAAATAGTATTGTTGTCACCCAGGGAGACGATACCGACTCGCTGTATATCATCATGGAAGGGAAGGTTGACGTGTTCCTGCAAAATGATAAGGGTAAGGAAATTATCATCAACTCGCTGAGTGAGTGCGACTCATTTGGTGAACTCGCGCCTTTAGGTGGAATCCCTCGACAGGCCAGTATCATTACCACTGAAAACTCTGTTTTTGTGGTGATTTCGCGTCAACTCTTTATGGACACCCTGCTAATCAAGCCTGCTATCAGCATGCGAATTATCAATCGACTGATCAGCTTGATTCAGGACTTGACTGAAGAAGTCAGTAGTCTCGCGCTGGAAGATGTGTATAACCGGGTGGTGCGCGTTCTCTACAAGCATGCCGAAGAAGTTGGCGATAAGCTGGTGACCGAGAAACTGACCCAGCAGGATATAGCCCTGCGTGTCGGTGCTACCAGAGAAATGGTACACCGGATCCTGAAGGAGCTGAAAACGGGTGGTTATATATCCATCGAAGGCAAGCACATTACCATAGAGAAGAAACTACCCCCCGGTTGGTAAAAAGTATTTATCTTTTTCCGGCTTCCGCAGGGCATTTGAGCCGTCCCATTAAAATTAGATTCAGGGTATAATAATTTTTCCTCGTACTGTGTAGTGTTCAGGGTTGTGCTGGCATAGCCAGCAATATTCCCTGAAATTATCTTCGACCAGCGCTAATGGTTTTAACTGGCCTTTAGCGTCAGAAGACGACAGATGGATAACCACTGGAATCAAATTATGATAATACTGGGTATAGATCCTGGATCCAGGATCACCGGCTATGGCCTGATAAAAAACCATCGTGACCGGCTGGAATATATCCATAGTGGATTTATTAAAGTAGAAGGTGAAAGTTTTCCGCAAAAACTGGGTAATATCTTTCAGCAACTATCTGAATTGATTCAACTCCATGGACCGGATCATATGAGTATAGAAAGTGTGTTTATGCATAAAAATGCAGATTCAGCTTTAAAGCTGGGACAGGCCCGAGGCGCTGCCATCTGTGCGGGTTATCATGCCGGGCTGGAAGTCTCCGAGTATGCCGCGCGTGAAGTCAAGCTGGCCATTGTAGGGCAGGGAGGGGCACAAAAAGAACAGGTCAAACATATGGTTCGTCACCTGCTGGCATTACGACAGGATTTGCAGACCGATGAGTCAGATGCGCTGGCGATCGCCATCTGCCATGCACAACACTCCGCGATGGAACATAAGACTGGCATTCCCGCCAGAGCATTCACCCGAAAAAGAGTTTACCGAAGATGATAGGTCGTCTCATAGGCGTACTGGCGCTAAAGCGTGCCCCTCAGATATTAATCGACTGTCAAGGTGTCGGTTACGAACTGGATGTTTCGATGTCCACCTATTACCAGTTACCAGCCGAAGGTGAGTCCGTGTCGGTATGGACCCATCTGCTGATCAAAGAAGACCAGCACTCGCTGATTGGCTTCTATACTGAGCAGGAAAGAAAGATGTTTCGCCTGCTGGTGAAGGTGAATGGAGTCGGGCCTAAAATGGCGCTGACGATTTTATCTGGCATTTCAGAATTCGATTTTGCACTATGCATCCAGTCGGGTGATGTTTCAACGCTGGTGCGCCTGCCCGGTGTGGGTAAAAAAACGGCGGAAAGGCTGATCATCGAAATGCGCGATAAAGTGGAGGGCCTGGCTCTGAATGCATCACCCTCCCTGTCAGCGAGTAATCCGGTCATCGGGCAGAGTACATACACCAGTGAAGCTATTGAAGCCTTACAATCGCTCGGTTATAAGCCGGCCGATGCAGCCAGAATGATTAGCAAAGTGCTGCAGGCTTCGCCGCAGGGTAGTGCAGAAGATTTGATTAAACTGGCGCTGAAGAATGCCATCAGCTGATCTCTACGCACATTAACATGGATAACAAACGTATCATCGACGCCTCACCGGGGCTTGAAGAAGCCGTCCAGGAAAGAGCCCTGCGGCCCAAACTGCTGGCTGATTATGTTGGCCAGCCAGCGGTGAGTGAGCAGATGGAAATTTTTATTTCCGCCGCACGTTCGCGTCACGAAGCTCTCGATCATGTGCTGATATTCGGACCGCCCGGGCTGGGTAAAACCACTCTGGCCCATATTATTGCAAATGAAATGCAGGTGAGTCTGCGCCAGACCTCCGGCCCGGTGCTGGAAAAGCCGGGTGATCTGGCCGCGTTACTGACCAATCTTGAGCCTAACGATGTGCTGTTTATCGATGAAATTCATCGCCTCAGTCCGGTGGTTGAAGAAATCCTGTATCCGGCGATGGAGGATTATCAGCTCGACATCATGATCGGTGAAGGCCCGGCAGCCCGCTCCATTAAGCTCGATCTGCCCCCGTTTACGCTGGTAGGTGCAACCACCCGTGCCGGCCTGCTGACATCGCCGTTGCGTGATCGATTCGGTATTGTGCAGCGGCTGGAATTTTATAACATCGAAGACCTGACACACATCGTTCAGCGCTCCGCCAAATTATTAAAGATAGAAGTGACTGCCGAAGGTGCGCACGAGGTTGCTACGCGTTCCAGAGGCACCCCCAGGATTGCCAACCGACTGCTGCGGCGTTCGCGTGATTTTGCCGAAGTAAGAGCCGATGGCATTATCAACCAAACCGTAGCCGTGGATGCGCTCAATCTGTTAAAGGTCGATCAGAGCGGGCTGGATCATATGGATCGGCGCCTGATTCTTTCCCTGATTGAAAAATTTGATGGTGGGCCGGTCGGAGTGGAAAGTCTGGCGGCGGCGATTGGCGAAGAGCGTGGCACCATCGAAGATGTGATCGAGCCCTACCTGATTCAACAGGGCTTTATGATGCGAACCCCACGTGGACGCATGGTAACTTCCCGAGGTTACACCCATTTTGGATTTAAACCGCAGCCGGAGAAGGACGTCGAGTATCCGAGTAGAGAATTATTTTGATCAATAGTAACTTTCGTTTTGAATGCCGGGTCTATTTTGAGGATACCGATGCTGGTGGCGTGGTATATAACGCGAATTACCTGAAATTTTACGAGCGGGCGCGCACCGAGTATTTACGCTCTCTGGGGTTCGAGCAGGATGAGTTACTACTGCGTAATGTGGTTTTTGTGGTGCGAAATATTAACATTGATTTTATCCGGGCTGCACGATTCAATGAAATGCTCGTAGTGGAATCAAAAATAATTCTGCTGAAAAAAGCCAGTCTGGTGTTTGAACAGGAAACTTATACAGATCGGGCGAATCAAACTGCTCCAATCAATAAAGCTGTCATTAAGGTGGCCTGCGTAACAGCGGACAGCTTTTTACCTATCGCCATTCCTGGTGACATTGTTGAGAAACTGATACATGAATGAAATGTCTTTTGTCCATCTGGTGTTAAACGCCAGTATTCCAGTGCAATTTGTGATGCTGATTTTATTACTCGCATCCATTTTTTCCTGGGCAATCATCTATATAAAGTGGGCTTTTCTAAAGCAAAGCCGGCTTGAAGCAAAAACCTTTGAAGGCCGTTTCTGGTCCGGTATCAATCTGAGTGATCTGTTTAGCCAGCTGTCATCACGTCAGGATAAACGTTTCGGAATGGAAGCTATTTTTGAAAATGGGTTTCGTGAGTTTGCGCGCGCACGTAAGGCTGAGCTCGAAACCGCAGACATTATCAATGCCTCGCATCGCACGATGAAGGTTTCCACCGCGCGCGAGATTGATGTGCTGGAGAATAATCTATCGTATCTGGCTACTGTCGGTTCGGTCAGCCCCTATATCGGACTGTTTGGCACGGTGTGGGGCATCATGGATTCTTTCCGTTCACTCGCGGGTGTGCAGCAGGCGACGCTGGCGATGGTAGCCCCTGGAATTTCTGAGGCGCTAATCGCCACCGCGATGGGTCTGCTGGCCGCGATTCCTGCCGTTATTGCGTATAACAGTTTCGCCACAGAGATCGATCAGCTGGTGGGTCGATACGAAAATTTTAGCGAAGAATTCACCGGTATATTACAGCGCCAGGCGCAGTCGACCTCCAGTTAATCCATGGCCAGAATTAACCACAAACGGCGCGCCAAGGCTGAAATCAATGTTGTGCCCTACATTGACGTGATGCTGGTGTTGCTGATTATTTTTATGGTCACCGCACCGCTGTTGAAACAGGGTGTGGATGTCGATCTACCGCAGGCCCCGGCCAATCCGCTGGATGTTAACAGCCCGGAACCGCTGGTGGTCACGGTCGATAAAAGCGGGCGTTACTTTTTGAATACCTCCGCTACACCGGATAGTGCGCTGCAGGGCGAACAGCTGGTGGCCGAAATCAGAAAAGCCCTGAATAAGCAGAAAACCCGCCCGGTGATGGTCCGTGGTGATAAAAACGGTGTGTACCAGAATGTGATCTCGGTGCTGGTACTGTTACAGCAGGCCAATATTGGTTCTGTGGGTCTGGTGACTGAACCCGGAGACGACTGACCGTGTGGCAAACGCTTAAGCGGCAACCGCGTGCGCTACTGTTTTCGCTGGCTTTGCATCTGCTGGTGATCGGTCTTGCGTTGCTTGAATTCAGTGGCGAGCAAAAAGTCAGGCCCTCGGTCAGCCAGAAAGCCCTGCAGGATCAAACCATCCAGGCCGAGGTGATTGACCAGAAACAGCTGGATCAGCGTGAACAGGCGATCAAAAAACAGCAGGAAATCGCAAAACAGAAAGAGCTGGCACAACGCCAGGCTAGTGAGTCGGCGAGGAAAAAAGAACAGGAAAAGAAACAGCAGGAAATCGCGGATAAGAAGCGCAGGGCCGATGAACTAAAGCGGAAAAAGGAAGAAGCCGCCAAACAGCAGGCTGAACAGGACGCCGAGAAAAAGGCGCTGGCAAAAAAAGCCGCTGAAACGGATAAGAAATTAAAAGCGGAACAGGCTCAGCGTAAGCTGCAGGAAGAGCGCGCAAAAGCTGAAGCGGAAGCGCAGGAAAAAGCGCTGCAGGCGGCAGAGGCCGAGCGTAAACGTAAGATTGAAGAAGAGCTGCGTCAGATCGAGCTGGCCCGGCAAAAAGTGGAGCAGGAAAAAATCAGGCTGGAAGAAGCGCGCAAGCAGGCTGAGCTTGATGCCCGTCTGAAGGCGGAAGCCGAGCAACGCCGTAAAGAAGCGGAGCTGCAGGCGCAGATTGCGGCGGAAGAACGCCAGCGTGAACTCGATTCCAAGCGCAATCGTTACTACAGCATGATTCGTGAAAAAATATCCCGCAACTGGCGTCAGCCGGCGAACGCGGGCGATAAGCCACAGTGTGAAGTGCAGGTTGTACAGGGACCGGGTGGGATTATCCTGGATGTGACCTTTGGACAGTGCCCTGGCACGCGCGAGTATCGTCTGTCGGTGGAAGCGGCGGTGCTCAAATCTGACCCGTTACCGGAGCCGGAAGATGCTGAATTATTTGAACGCAACATTATCTTTAAATTCAAACCCGAGTAAAGGATACCAATGAAAGCTTATTTATTACCCGTCATCGTATTACTGGTGTCCAGCTTTTGTCTGCCACTGCAGGCGGTCATCACCATCGATATTACCGAAGGTGTAGAAGGCGCGATTCCACTGTCCGTGGTTGAATTTGAGACGGCCTCGCTGCCGCTTGAGTTAAGCACCGATCTGGCGGCCATTATCACCCAGAACCTGAATCGCAGCGGCGTGTTTAATGTGATGAATAAGGATAAGCATCCGGCCAAGCCGCATTACAGCTCGGACGTCAAATATGCGCAATGGCGCGCACAGGGGCAGGAGTATCTGGTGGTTGGGCGCGTGCATAATAAAACGGCAGGGCAGCTGGATGTCCAGTTTCAGCTGCTGGATGTGCTCAAACAGAAGCAGTTGCTGGGCTATAGTTTTCCGGTAAAGCTGCGCAATATCCGCACCACTGCGCATGAAATCAGTGATCTGATCTATGAAAAGATCACCGGCACCCCGGGCGCTTTCAATACCCGTATCGCCTACATCAGTGCACGTACTGACAAGGCGCGCAAGTATGTACTGCAGGTGGCGGATACCGATGGCTTTAATCCGCAGACGGTACTCGAGTCGGATGAGCCGCTAATGTCACCGAGCTGGTCGCCGGATGGACAGTCGCTGGCCTATGTGTCGTTTGAGAACAAGCGAGCGGAAATTTTTATTCAGCACCTGGCCACTGCCCGGCGTAGTATGGTTTCCGGTTTCAAGGGTATCAATGGCGCACCGAACTGGTCGCCCGATGGGAAACAGCTGGCGCTGGTACTTTCCAAGGACCAGAGTCCGGATATCTATGTGATGGATATTGCGAGCAAAAAGCTTAACCGCCTGACCCGCCATAGGGGTATAGATACCGAACCGGTGTGGTCCGCCGATGGCAAGTCGATCATATTTACCTCGGATCGAAGTGGATCTCCCCAGCTGTATGAAATGCTGGTGGCTGGTGGTGAGCCTAAACGTATCACCTTTGAAGGACGCTATAATGCGGCGGCGGATCTGTCACCCGATGGTAAGCATGTGGTCATGGTGTATGCCGATCAGGGGCAGTATAAGATCGCGTCACTGGCGCGTGAAACAGGGCATTTGACCCTGCTAACGGAGAATAATCTGGATGAATCACCTTCTTTTTCACCGAATGGAAGGATGGTGCTGTATGCCTCGACTCAGGGCGACAAAGGCGTACTTTACATGGTGTCACTAGATGGACGCACAAGACATAGACTATCCGATCAGTCGGGTGATGTGCGCGAACCGGTATGGGGCCCTTATAAACAATCGAAACAGTAGGGATAAGCTCCCGCGCTGTAAAACTAATTTTGCGGAGAAATAAAACATGAATAAGTTAACAGGAATCGTATTAGCGGGCGTATTGGTAATGTCCGGTTGCGCGGTTAAGGATGAAGATATCAACAACACCGTTGATCAGATTAGGAATGGGGCGCAGCAACAGCAGGATCAGAATGAAAATACCGATTCGGCGGCAGGCGTTGCCACTCCGATCGCGGGTTCCGACACGCAGGCGAGCGCGTTTAGCGAAGACTCGCTGAGTGCTCAGCAACTGCTGGATCAGGTCGATTCACCGATTGCCGCGCGCGTCATTTATTTTGAATTCGACAGCGCCAAGGTGACCGATGATTCACTCAAGTTACTCGAAGCCCATGGTGACTTTATCGCCAGTCAGGGCAATGTTAATGTCACGCTAAGCGGGCATGCGGATGAGCGTGGTTCACGCGAATACAATATCGCTCTGGGCGATCGTCGTGCTCAGTCGGTACGTCGTATTCTGCTATTTCAGGGCGCATCTTCCGATCAGATCGAAAGTGTCAGTTATGGCGAAGAACAGCCAGCGGTGTTAGGGCATGATGAATCCGCATGGTCTAAAAACAGACGTGTAGAACTGATTTATCAGTTGAAGTAAAGCCTGATTAGACAAAACAATAGCTGCATTTATTCAGGTTTTGCTAATCCATCTACTGAAGGTAATTAAATGAATACTAATCCCTTAAACGCGCTGAAAATTATCAGCCTTGCTGCTTTCCTGATGACCAGCTCTAACGTTATGGCACAGGCTAAAAATGTTCAGCAACTGTCGACCGATGTAACCACCCTGCAGCAGGGCCTAAGCAAGATTGATCAGGAAATGGATCAGCTAAGACGCCTGCTGGATAACCGGGCCATGTTGGAACTGTTTCAACGCATGGATGAGATTTCCGATGAAGTGAGTAATCTACGTGGCATGCTGGAGCAGCAGAATCATGATCTGGCCGGTCTGAAAAAACGCCAGCGCGAGCTTTATCTGGACACCGACAGACGCCTGCGCGAACTGGAGATAACTTCCAGCAGGCCACCGGCGGCAAAAGCGGCACCAGGCGCTGAGCCTCCGCTGCTGGAAAGTAGTGCTCAGGAGGCCATACCGGCATCCCGACCTGCTCAGGAAATTACCCTGCTTGCGCCACCGACAATCGTGACTGCGCCAGCCCCTGCACCCGCTCAAGCGATGAATAAAGTCGTGCCGGAAGCCGCGCCTTCGAGTGGCGCTGAAGTGACCGTCAGCGAAGAGCGAGAGGCTTATCAGAAAGCCTTCGATATGCTCAAGGAAGGACGTTACAAAATGGCGAATGCCGCGTTTCAGGAGTTTCTTCAGCGCTATCCGCAAAGCAGTTATGCCGGGAATGCACAATACTGGCTGGGAGAGTCGAACTATGTGACGCGTCAGTTTAAAGAGGCGGTGCAGGAGTTTCAGACCGTACTGAAGGGATACCCCACCAGTAACAAGGTGCCCGATGCGATGTTAAAGCTGGGTTATACCCATTATGAGTTACATGAGTTTGAAGAGGCCAAACAGATTTTGGGCAAGCTGCGTGAGGCTTATCCGAAAAGCACGGCAGCCCGTCTGGCCGGTAAACGGCTGGAACGTATGAGCAAGGAAGAACAATAAGCATAGCGGTTTGAATACATAGCCTGAAAAAAGGATTTATTCGAAGGCTGGGCCGTTCACTGCCGGAGAGAGCCGCTATATTGGCAAGGGACTGAAATAAGACAGTAAAACAGCTTGAAATTAGAAACGGAATCAGTATGATTCCCCACTCTTTGTTGGGGTCGTTAGCTCAGCCGGTAGAGCAGTTGACTTTTAATCAATTGGTCGGGCGTTCGAATCGCCCACGACCCACCATTATTCA
>JACKQG010007830.1_pt1 | contig 10614 bp, 6 predicted proteins | sample 8237621 | NCBI WGS metagenome assembly JACKQG01 (sample SAMN15677084, study PRJNA649215) | marine metagenome | biome: marine; feature: Black Sea; material: saline water; isolation source: suspended particulate matter (SPM) from the Black Sea western gyre | collected 2013-06-09/2013-06-10 | depth...
ATTTTTATGTGCCTCGTAACCTGCTGATTAGCCTAAAATCGTGTCAAACTCAAGACTATTTAATGTCCGTCTTTAAACTACTGAAGCCGGCAAAAATCAAAAAAATAAATTCAATAATTCCCCATTTAAGGGGGGAAACAGGGGGGTTAAAATGAGCAATATATTTATTTTTTTTGATTTTTGCCGGCTTTATGGACAGACACTATTTAATAATCTCATCCAAAACCTCCTTCGCCCCATACTTGTAAACAAGGATTGTCAGTATTTTTAATTTTATATAATCTTCATGTATAAAGCGGTAACCTTTATTGGGTCCGTCAAAGCCGCTGGAACTTGAATCTTTGATAAAGAACCACCAGCCATTTTCGTTTTCGAGATAACCGACTATGTGCAGACAATGGTCATCGTTCGTGGAATTATTATTAATACGGTACTCTCTCGAATCTTCGTTGATATATTCCGGCGGAATATCGAAAGTGGGAATAATACCTACTTCAGCATATCTGTCATACCCGGGCTCGCTGACATCACCGCAAAAACTAATAGTATAACCATTTTTAACAGCATTTTTAAAAATGCTCAGAAAATCATCCAGTTTCACGTTGTAATAATCTTTGCAATGCCACCAGTTATCCGGCTCAACCAACTCGCCTTTTTGGTTACAGGTTTGCGATTTAGTTGACATAAAGCTGAAATAATCATCCGGATTTATTTTCAGAACCTGCTCAACATACTCTTTTGGAGTGTATTCTTTATCATTGACCGTAACCATTAAAGGAGGTTCGCCCATGTAATGATTCATTATATCACGTATAGTTGCTACCACTTCTTCTTTGTTCCAGATATTGTTTTTCTTTACATTATTTAAGTATGACTTCATTTCACTGATCATTCCGGAGTGATTATGGAATTTTTGTCCTGATAATTTACCGGTATAGGCAGAAGCAGGAACTGCTCCATACAATTTCATCAGCTTTATTACGGCATTTGCCTCCGAACCCTGATTAAAATGCATATTTCCCCTTTGCTGAACGAAATAACGGGCACGCTCAATATATTCCCAGTAAACAAAATACATTTCAGATAACTTGACTTCATTTCCTGTTATCCGGTACACTTCAGATTCTAATAAGGCTGTAGAGGCAAAGCACCAGCAAGTACCTGACTTTCCCTGTGAAAGGGGAGGATTGTGCCAGAATTCGGTATAATCTTCAATATTAACAGGGAAATCTTTATCGCTAAAATCGACTGAAAGGTATTTTTTTATTTCAGGCTTTTTGTCACCGGATTCAAAGTCTTTAACTTCTTTAAGAATGGTTTCCTGGTAAAATCCGGGTTGAGATTCCTTGTAAACTGCTTTGTCTTTTTGAATTGGTTCTTGTGCAAAAACAGTAACAATAAGGCTAACTGATAAAATGATTAATAAAAAAGGTTTCATAGAGTTAGATGATTTAAAGGGTGAATATTAACAAGCTGTAAAAATAGTAATTATCGGTATAATAGACAAAAAGGAGGCTATTTTCAACTTGTACTGTTCAAGTGGACAAAAAGGAGGCTGTTTTTTTCCCACTTCCACTAATAGTTTATATATGTAATTATCTTTGCACCGTCAAGTTAAACGGAAGTAGGCTCTGCTGGGGAGCAACCTATCAGGGATAAGCTTGATGGCTGACAAAAAAAGTCAAAAAGAAAGGAGTTCAGAAAAGGACTCCTTTTTACTTTTTTAGAAGCCTTTATGCCTTCAAAAACCCATCTATAAATTTCTTTTTTCTTTCAATAGATAAGCCATTATGGTTTCTAAGTTTATTCTTAAGATCCGCAAAGTGTCCGTCTATTGCATTGGTTGTATTTGGGATATTTAACTCTATGTAATCATACCAAGTAAACAACCATTTTAGATTAGTTTTCAAGCTTCTATAAGCACTTCGTAACCTTTTGTGAGCATAAAAGCTTTTGCCGGTTTCTTCATTTTTTTTTCTTTCGTTTAGGAACGATTCCCATTTGTTATGCCATTCATTTAGTGCTCCCTCAAAAGACTCTTTATCGGTTTGTTTCATCAAGGAGACTACCCTCGTTAATTCAATGGCTGCAGGTAGTCTGGGGTTTCTGGTTAAATATCTTCTTATGATTGCAACCTGATGAAATTGACACATTTGAACAGGGATTGTATCAAACGAAGTAATTAGTCCCCTTCGTCCATCACAAACGATTGCTATAATCGTAAATCCTTTTGATTGCAGGTCTTTTATTCCTTGCTTGTATAAGGCGTTTGTTTACCTTCTTTGTATTCTTTCCAAAGAACTTTAGATTTTAGCCTATTTCCTCCTAAAAATTGTTTGCCACAGGCATAACATTTATACTTCTGTTTGCCGTTCCGAATCCCATTTCTTTTTGTGATAGGGCTGTTACAATAAATGCACTTTTTTTATTCATAATCTTTGATTTGCTGCAAAGCTAATAAATACAGTGCTTGTGGAAGTTTTTAGCCTCCTTTTTGTCTATTAAGCCTAATTATCAATTAAAGTTTACATCCCTATTCACTAATTCACCCTATTTCCCTTATATTTCCCCTTTTAATTGTGCGAAAGCGAACAGAATTTGTTACGATGTGAACACTTTTTTATGTAAAACAAATTGGGCTGATAGTATAAAAGAAATAATAATCAAGCAGTTGAAAGATTTGGCATTGAAATAGTAATATATTGATTAACCAATGACTGCGAATCATGCTAATGAAAAACAATTTAAACCATGAAAACTCTAAAATTAATCTCACTCATTTTCGGGATTTTTTATATTAGCTCAGCTTACTCGTTTACAATCCTGAATTTACCCGGAGATATTGTAAAAGAAAATCTTGTCGATAAGCTATTCGTTTATGGTGAACCGGCTTTGTTAATGGACTTGGAGAATTTAGAAGGCAAAGAAAATACCACACCTAAAGAAGAAGATACTATCGTAATTGATCTGGAAGAAGTTGTTATCACCGAAGGACTTCCTGCAGAATCTGTAAATTGTATCCAACAACAAGTAAAGTACCCTTATTTTGCCATGAAACAGAAACTGGAAGGCATAGTGGCAGTTTGTATGGTGTTCAACAGTGACGGAAATATTGAAATAAAAGAATCCTGTTCAAATCATCCTGAGCTTGAGAATTATGTGATTGACAAACTGCTTAACCTGCAATTAAGTAATTGTGTTGTTCAAATGGGTAAAGAATATTATGTGCGGTTTACCTTCCGGCTATTGTAACGACTATCTACCCTCAATATATTACTCTTCATGATCATTTTCCCCCCGATATTCACTCGGGTGGTTTTTATTGTCTGAAACTATAAATGAAAATTTAGGAATAATTACCTTTGTAACCGTTTTATAAAACCGAACTTAGTTTACAATAATATTTCAGTATCAAATTTATTTAATGAACTTTACGGTTTACAAATCTTCGGCAGGATCGGGTAAAACCTATACACTGGTAAGGGAATACCTGAAGCTGGTTCTTACAGAGCCACATAAATTCAGGCATATTCTGGCAATTACTTTTACCAATAAGGCTGCCAATGAGATGAAACAACGAATAATAAACAGCCTTAAAGAGATTTCTGATTTCAACTGCTTTTCAGGATCAATTGCTGTTAAATTTATGTTGCCGGAGCTTGAAAAAAAAACCCGACTTGACAGGAACAGCATCTCAGAAAATGCAGGGAAAGTACTGGAACTTATCCTGCATAATTATTCTGATTTTGCTATTTGTACCATCGACAGCTTTGTACACCGTATTATTCGCAGCTTTGCCTTTGATTTACACCTGCCTCTGGACTTCGAAGTTGAAGTGGACACTGATGACCTGATTACCAAAATTATTGACATTCTTATAAGTAATGTGGGCACAGATGAAAAATTAACCCGAATGCTTATTAATTTTACCCAATCGAAAACCGATGACGAAAAAAGCTGGCACATCGAAAATGACCTCACCGAAATTGCTAAAATCCTTACTAAAGAAGACGGGCAAATCCATATTGAAAAGCTTAAAAAACTCAATCTGGATGATTTCTCTCAAATTAACAGGCAAGTCAACACGATTATTCGCAGATTTGAAAATACCCTGACAGATTATGCAAAAGATGCTGACAACCTAATAAAATCAAAGGGAATTCCGCATCAGTCGTTTTACAGGGGAGGTTCAGGTATTTGTAAATATTTCGAATACCTTGTAAATAAGAGATTCGATAAAGTGCTTCCAAATAGTTATGTTATAAAAACCATTGAGGAGGATAAATGGTATTCGGGAAATGCAAATACCAACGAAAAAGCCGCTATTGATGAAATTAAAGAAAACATCAGGTTGGCTTTTGGAAGAATTGCAGAGTATGTCGATAAACATTACCCGAATTATATAATTCTTCTTGAGATAAGAAAAAACCTATATCCTATTGCAGTCCTGAATGAGATTGAAAAAGTGATGGATGAATACAAATCGGATAACAACATAGTTCTTATTTCCGAATTTAATAAGCGAATCGCAGATATAGTCCTTAACGAACCGGTTCCGTTTATTTATGAAAGATTAGGAGAAAAATACAAGCATTTTCTGATTGATGAATTCCAGGATACATCTGTGTTGCAGTGGCTGAACCTATTACCGTTGATTGATAACTCCCTGTCTGAAGGAAATTTCCATATGGTTGTCGGTGATGGCAAACAGGCGATCTACAGGTGGCGAAGCGGAGAAGTTGAGCAATTTGCTAAGCTTCCAAAAATTTATAAAAAGGAAGATGACCCGGTGCTTATTCAAAGAGAACAGAGCCTGGAAAGAAATTATCAGCCCGAAGTGCTTGAGCATAACTACAGGTCGAAAGCGGAAATAGTTGATTTTAACAATGACTTTTTTGCCGAAATTTCAAAAATCCTGCCGGAAGAATACGGTTTAATTTATTCTGATCTCAAACAAAAGTTCGATAAAGAAAATCCCGGTGGATTTGTGCAAATTGAATTTCCGGGAAAAAATAATGAGGAACTAACCTTTGAAGACTTTAACCTGCAACGCATTAAGGAAACAATAGATGATTTGCAGGCAGATGAATTCAATTTGAAAGATATTGCCATATTATGCAGAAGTAATAAAAACGCGAGCCTGATTGCGGGGTATTTACTGGAAAATGATATTAACGTGGTATCTTCCGAATCATTGCTGCTGAGTAATTCTGCCCAAGTGAAATTTCTTATCGCTGTTATTAAAGCCATATTCGATCCTTATGACAGAATTGCAAAAACCGGTGTAATATCATATTTAACTCTAAAGGGAGTTTTGCAAGGTAAATTACACGAAAATTTGAAAGGCTTTGGAATTTATAAAAATAAAAATGACGCACCCAGTTCAAATGAAAACAGATTCTATAAAGTACTAACTGAATATAATTTCAATCTTAATAAGATAAAATTATTAAACCTGCCAATTTATGACCTGTGTGAAGAATTAATAAGGATTTTTAATCTGGACAGGAAAGTCAACCCATATATACAGTTCTTCCTTGATGCCGTTTTGAAATTGTCAACTGATCAGTCTCCTGAATTACAGGACTTCTTTGATTGGTGGGAAGAGAAAAAGGATAAGCTGTCAATAGTTGTCCCTGAAGGTATTAATGCCATAAGGGTGATGACCATCCATAAAGCTAAAGGGCTTGAATTCCCGGTTATTATTTATCCTTTTGCTACTGATAAGCATAAAAAAACAAAGGATAAATTGTGGATTGATTTTGAAAATAAAGAAATTCCCAAATTAAAAACAGCTCTTGTTAATGCAAACAGAATCCTTGAAAAAACCGGATACAGTGCTCAATATATTGAGGAAGACCAAAAATCGTTGTTAGACCTTGTTAATTTACTTTACGTAGTTATGACCCGACCCACCGACAGGCTTTATATATTTCCTGCACAACCTCCCGAAAAAGAGGATGCTGTTGAATCAGTTCCGAAATTTTTAAAGTATTATTTTAAAATCAGAGATGTTTGGGAAAATGATAAAACTTTATACACTTTTGGAGAGAAAAAGAAATATAAAAGTAAAGCCGTAGAGGAAGGATCAGGCTTTAAATTAAGCCGGTTTATTTCGAGTGAATGGAGGAACAGGATGCTATTGAGCTTGCAGGCTCCGGAGCACTGGGAAATTGAAGACCCGGATAGAAAACAGGAATGGGGAAATCTCATTCATCTTGTATTATCCAAAATCCGGACTTTTGAAGATGTTGACACCGTGATGGATAGCCTGTACTTTGAGGGAGTTGTTGATATTGACGAAAAAATTGAAATAGCTGAAAGGATAAAAAGATTCCTTTCCAATCCTGAAGTAAAGCAATATTTTGAAAAAGGATTGACAATAAAAAGCGAATCGGAGATTTTACTGCCCGATGGCAAAACCTACCGCCCCGACCGGCTGATAATATATGATTATTCTGTTACGGTAATCGACTTTAAAACAGGTAAGCCCGAAGCAAAGCACAAAGAGCAGGTAAGGTTTTATAAAAAAATTGTAAAACAATTAGGTTATGTTAAGGTACGGGGAGTTTTATTATACTTTGATGAGCCGGAGCCTGTTGTCATGGTTAAGTAACAAATCATTTTAATAATTATAAAATCGCCTTTTAATATTAAATTTGCTACCGCATATTATTATGTTATGATACGGCTTCTGTTTTTTTTATTTATATTTATTTTCCTTATTGATTTATTATATGGTCAGCCTGCCGTGAAAGAAAATTGCGATACCGCTTATATTAAAGACCTGTCCGATAAACTTTCAGTAAGATTATACGGTGTAAATAAATTTAACAAGTTCAGAATTTATAATAAAGATTCTGACCATTCGCTTTATTATTCACCCAATAGTAATTTTAACCTGGGAGTCGGGGCAAATTACAAATGGTTCGGTCTTGGACTGGCATTTAATTTTCCTTTTGTTAACAATGATGATGATATATATGGAAAAACAAAAAGGTTTGATGCCCAGACCAATATTTTTACCCGCCGACTGGTAATAGATGTTTATCTTCAGTATTATCAAGGGTTTTATATTGAAAATCCTGATTCGTACCAAAACGACTGGACAGAAGGTAATCCATATCCTCAGCGCTCTGATATAATAACTGCAACAATTGGTGGAAGCTGTATATATGCTTTCAACTACAAAAAATACTCTGCAAAAGCAGCCTTTGTGCAAACGGAATTACAAAAGAAAAGCGCCGGTTCATTCCTGCTTGGCGGGTTTTTTTCATTGTTCGGAATAACAGGAGATTCCTCACTGATACCTTATGAACTGAAAGAGGTCTATAGTCCTGACCTTTTTTTTAAACATGTTTCTGTAACAGGAACTGGTGTTGCTTTTGGTTATTCACATACTTTTGTTATGTGGAAGAAATTGTATCTGTCATTCACTTTAGTGCCGGGAATTTATGTTCAAAACTATAGTGTCAAATACGAAGATGAACAAGAACAGGAAACAGGGACTTTTATATCAGGCAGGTTTCTCGGTAGGATGGCGCTTGTTTATAATTCTGAAAAATCGTATGCCGGCATTACGGCAATTAATGATAGTTTTAGCGGAAACACTGGTGAAGGACAAAAGAACAGACTGAATATTGAAGTTGGAGTAGTAAGGATTTTTTATGGAAGACGGTTTTCAATTAAATAAAATATGATTTGAATTAGCTTGATTTTTAGTATAATTTTAATTATGTTTGTATTTTTTTAAATCTAACCTTTATTTATAGATATGAAAACACTAAACCATTTTTTTCGCATTCAGTTATATTTGACAATTTTATTGTCTGTTTTTTTTATTACTGTTAATTCCCAGGAAACGAATAATGGCTTGTGGTCGGGATGGTCGGTTAATGTAAACGGAGGTGCTAATCTTTTTTACGGAGATATTGAAAACTACAGATATTACAAATCATTTAGCAACAACAGCGAATGGCGATTTGCTTATGGTTTCATGATACAGAAAAGATTCAGTCCTTTATTTTCTTTACGAGGTCAGTTTCTAAAAGGGAATTTATCAGGAACAAAAAGGGAAACTAATAAGTGGTTTGAAGCCGATATTATGGAAACAAGCCTGAGTGCCACTCTCGATCTGTCCAATCTGATCTGGGGGCAAAAACCCAGAACAGTGTCTGTGTATGCAATGGTAGGTGTTGGATTAACGAATTGGACTACAGATTTGAAAAACTTTGAGACCAATGAAAATATAGGCGGAAACGGGCATAATACGGGCAGAGGAATTGGAGGCAGGACGATGGAAGGTGTTTTGCCTTTCGGCTTGGGAATTGATTTCAGGCTGAGCGACCACTGGAATATCAATGTTGAAGGAACATTAAGACCTGTAAACTCTGATTTCCTGGATGCCCATGAAGGCGGATTTAAATTTGATTTTTACAGTTATAATTTCGTTGGTATTACTTATAATTTTGGTAAAAAGAAGGAAAAAGAACCGTTGTTACCTACAGAGGAACTAATTGTGCAGGAACCGATACAGGAACCTGAGGAAACCGAGCAGGTTGAACCTGAACCGCAAGAAAAAATAGTAATTGCAAAAGATGATAAAGAGGACGAATTCAGAAAATTGGAAAAAGAATTACTGGAAGCAGATGCAGAAACAGGTATTTATAAATCGCCATGGCAAGGAGTGGAATTTACAGTTCAGATAGCAGCATCTAAGATTCGGATCGACCCACAAAAATTCGCATCAAAATATAATTTGAACAACGAAGTGAAAGTTAATTATGGAAATGGCTGGTACAGGTATTCGATAGGTTCGTATATAAAATTCTGGAAAGCCAGGGAGTATAAAAACATCCTCGTTTCACGACACAACATTTATGATGCCTTTATTGTGGCATATAAACACGGTGAACGTTTAACTTTAGACCAATTAGTAGATTTTAGCTTTAGTGCGGAAGTGCCTTCAACGGTTGTAAAACAACGTCCTGTTACTAAGAAATCATTCGGAGTTCAGATTATAGCTTTTAAAGATAAAGATATTTCAGTCACAGCAGTAAAAGAACTGTATGAGATTGAGCAGGAAGTTTATAAAGAATTTTTGGAAGGCTGGTACCAATATACTACCGGCAATTTTGATTCTTACAAGGAAGCCGCCAAACTGAGAAATAAACTTAAGCTTAACGGCGTTTCCGATGCATTTGTTGTTGGATATAAAGAAGGTGTAAGAGTTAAATTATCAACAATATTGGATTAAGATATTTATTGAATACTATCCGAAGCGCCAATCTCATCACCTGGCGCTTTTTTGTTTTCTGATTTTAAAATAGCATCATAAATTACCTGCTGTATTTCTGTGCGGGTGTTCATTTTTAATAGTTTAGTATTACTTGAAGCGGGATGTATTCTGTTTGAAAGGAAAATATACACAAGGTTATATTCAGGATCGATCCAGGCATAAGTTCCTGTAAATCCCGAATGTCCGTAACTATGTCCAGAAGCGCTTTCGCAGGTGGGTCCGTTTTCCAAGTCATCAGTGTTAGGTTTGTCGAAACCTATACCCCGCCGGTTATCATTTAACGGGAATTGCCGTTTTGTAAATTCAGCAACTGTGTTTGAATTAATATATCTTTTTCCTCCGTATTCTCCGTTTTGTAACAACATTTGCATCATCACTGCCAGGTCATTTGCATTTGAAAACAATCCGGCATGACCTGACACGCCTCCTAACATAGCCGCTCCCGGATCATGAACATAACCGTGAATTAACTGTTTGCGAAATTCCTTATCATTTTCGGTAGGAATGATTGATGATAGTCTAAAGTGTTCCCTGGGATTAAAGCAAATTGTCTGCAATCCTAAAGGCTTATAAAAATTCGCAGTAACATAATTATCAAATGGCTGATTTGTTATATTTTCAATTGATTTTTTAAGTAAATAAAAGCCAAGGTCACTGTATTTATATTCTTTTCTTTTGCGAAGTTTTGAAGAAATGATTGAATCATAGATGATAAATTCATAATCTTTCCTGATATAGAGTTTGTTTGCGACTTTCACTGTATAATTTTCTTCAATCGAGCTTCTGTAAAGAGATGTGTCGGTTTTACCATCTTTAATTGTATTCAGATAAAAAGGTATCCAGGGTTGCAGTCGTGCCTGGTGAGCCATCATTTCGCGGATAATAATATTTCCCTTATCGGTATTTTTCAAACAGGGAAGATATTTCATCATTTGCCGGTCAATGTCAAGACTTCCTTCATCACTGAGCTTCATAACCGAAAGGGTGGTGGCAGCAACTTTAGTTACAGAGGCAATATCATAAAGGTCTTCGTTTTTTACAAAATTTCCTTTTTTATATGTATGATAACCGAATGATTTACTGTAAATAACTTTTCCGTCTTTTGCAATTAATATCTGACAACCGGGTGTTGCTTTTTCTTTAATGCTAAACAACGCAATAGAATCTATTTTTTTCAGGTTTTCAGAAGCAATACCAACCTCTTCGGGAATAGTGTATTTTAATCTGTTTATGGATTTTGTGTTTATACCTGTACCTATATGAAAATTATCTGTCGCAGTTACAGGCAGTGTTCCTTCTGCACCTATACTCCCCAT
>JACKQG010007831.1_pt1 | contig 10614 bp, 7 predicted proteins | sample 8237621 | NCBI WGS metagenome assembly JACKQG01 (sample SAMN15677084, study PRJNA649215) | marine metagenome | biome: marine; feature: Black Sea; material: saline water; isolation source: suspended particulate matter (SPM) from the Black Sea western gyre | collected 2013-06-09/2013-06-10 | depth...
CTACCCTGCCGATTTGACGGAAAGGAAGGCCTGATTCTTCGAGAAATAGTTCAAGTTCCTCTTTAAGACCGGGCGAGATCGAGAGGATAATCTGTGAAGGCGCCTCATTGAAGAGGGATTCGAAGGAGCTGTCGTCCAATTCAATTTCAGCGCCGATCTGCACTTTTTTATCGGCTATGCAGCATTCCGCCAGGGCGACTGCCAGGCCGCCGTCTGAAATATCATGTGCGGAGTTCACCAGTCCGGATTTTATAGCTTTGAGGACGGTCTTCTGCAGTAGTTTTTCCATTTCAAGATCAAGTTCCGGAAGTTTCCCGGCAATTTCTCCGGCAATTACCTTGAGATAGCTGCTGCCGCCAAGGATTTTTTGACCCTTGCCAAGTAAATAGATCTGATCACCCTCGGTCTTGAAGGATGCGGAGGTTGCCTGATCAAGATCATCCAAAAGCCCCAGCATTCCAATGACGGGCGTGGGGAATACCGCGCCTTCCGGGTTCTGGTTATAAAATGATACATTGCCGCCGGTAACCGGTGTATTAAGTATTTTGCATGCTTCGCCCATTCCCCGGACAGCTTCGCGGAACTGGTAAAAAATCTCGGGTTTATAGGGATTTCCAAAGTTCAGGCAATTGGTGACGGCGACGGGTTCCGCTCCTGCACAAACGACGTTGCGTGCCGCTTCACAGACTGCCATCGCTCCGCCGGTGAAAGGATCGAGGTATGTCAATCTGCCGTTACCGTCGGTTTTCATGGCCAGGCCGCGGTTCGATCCGGGTATCCTGATCACGGCGGCGTCGGAGTATCCCGGTTCGAGCAGGGTTCCGGCGCGGACGCTGTGATCATACTGATGATAAACCAGGCCTTTGTCTGCAATGTCGGGGCAGGTGAGCAATTTAAGCAGGGCTTCTTGAGGATTGATTTCAGGGATATTATCGAGATCAAAGTTACTCAATCGATCGAGGTATTCCGGCTTTTCATATTCGCGGTGATAGACGGGAGCGCCTCCGCCGAGCACTAAATCCCAACAGGGAAGATTGGCGGCTAAATCACCCTGGAAGAAAACCTTCAGGTTTCCATCATCGGTGGTCTTTCCTATTTTAGCCAACGGCAGTTCCCATTTTTCGGCGATTTCAGCCAATTCGCTTTCTTTTTCGGGCAGGCAGACGATGAGCATTCTTTCCTGAGATTCGGAGAGCAGGATTTCATAGGGAATCATCCCTTTTTCGCGGAGATGTACTTTATCAAGGTCGATCTCCATTCCGGTTTCACCGCGGGCGGACATTTCCGTGGTTGAACAGGTGATACCGGCTGCGCCCATATCCTGGACGCCGACTGAGGTGCCTCGCATGGATATTTCAAGTGTCGCTTCAAGTAAAAGTTTTTCGGTGAAGGGGTCTCCGACCTGAACGGAGGAACGGTCTTCGGCCGAATTTTCGTCCAATTCTTCCGAGGCAAAGGTCGCACCGTGGATGCCGTCACGTCCGGTGGTGGAACCGAGGATGAAGACGGAATTTCCGGGAGCGCCGGACGTAGCCCTGATGATTCTTTCTATATTGACCACCCCGACGGACATGACATTAATGAGGGGGTTTCCTTTGTAGGAATCCTCGAAGTAAATTTCCCCGGCAACTGTTGGAATTCCGAGACAGTTTCCGTAGTCGGCAATACCTTCAACGACTCCGTCGAAGAGATAACGTGTATGAGGATCATCGATGCTGCCAAAACGCAGAGAATCGAGTCCGGCGATGGGGCGGGCTCCCATGCTGAAGATGTCGCGCATGATACCGCCTACACCAGTAGCGGCTCCTTGGTAAGGTTCCAGGGCGGAAGGATGGTTATGCGATTCGATCTTGAACGCGGCGGCAAGACCGTTTCCAATGTCCACCAAGCCGGCGTTTTCCTCGCCTGCGTCCGCCAGAAGGTGTTTTCCTTCGCGGGGGAGTTTTTTCAGTTCGGCGACGGAGTTTTTGTAAGAACAATGCTCTGACCACATGACCGAGAAGATTCCCAGTTCCGTGTAGGTGGGGGTCCGTCCCAGAATATTCAGGATTCTTTCATATTCTTCTTCATTCAATCCATGTTCGAGAGCAAGATCAAGATCGACTTGTGGTTCCGGCAAGATTTTTCCTTCCGAAGGATTCAACCGGCTAATGATTAACGGTGACTTTATAGAAATATTGTAACAGTTTAGGTCATTGAAGATGGCGGGGTCAGGGACGATCCCGCCTGCTGATGCGGTCGAATCGTAATAAGTAATAGTGTTTGTTGTAGATATGAAATATTGCGATGAAATTTCGAAATAGGGATTTTCGTTCAGATAAACCGCAAATGTACCGGTTCCTAAAAAGTAATTTCGGATTGTAGTAAAGGTTTGATTATTCAAACCCTTACTACAGACATGCGAAAACATTTTCTAGCAATGGTAATAAATCCGGCCAAAAGCGACTTCTTCCCAAAAGATTATAATATCGTCATTTTCTACCATAATTGTCAAATTTTCGAGGGTGAAATCATCCTGCTCGAAGTAAAAATCCCCCAGATCAAGTCTGGTATTATCGGGATCGAAGGGCTGAAGAGGATTTCCGGCGTCTATGCAGGGCGAATCAGGGGTCATGCGCAAGATTAGGGCGAAAAAATACAGGGAGGATCAAAGACGATATGTTGCAGCCGGTCCATTATTAACCGGCTGATGGCAGGAAGATTTTAAAACAAGTACCTTGATCTAATTCCGACCTGACTTCGATAGTGCCGTTGTGCTCCAGAATAACACTCTTCGTGATAGCCAGACCCAAGCCGGTGCCATGACTTTTATTATGGGTGAAAAATTCTTCAAAGATTCGTGATTTTACACTATCCGTCATCCCGCAGCCATCATCTTCGAAATGGATGTGTACACCTTTTTCGGTTGATTCAGTACGGATTTTCAGAGCGCCGCCTTCGTCGAGGGCATCGATGGAGTTGAAACAGATATTTTCAAATGCGCGCAGCAGTTTAGGGAAATCCATCTCCACGGCGCATAAATAGTTTACATTTGCATCAAGCTTTAGGCCTTTAGCGTCAAATGTTGAACTCATCGACGATACAATGCTTTCAACCAGGTCCTTAATTTCCATAGTATCCTTGACCAGTTCAATATCACCGCGTGCGAAGTTCAAAACGTCTCGGGCCATGGTGATGAACCTGTCCACCTCATGGACAATAATTTCTGAGTATTGGGCGACTTTATCATGCGGCATCTCGGAATCATGCATCATCTGAGCGTACCCCTGGATCGCAGTCATAGGGTTTTTGATATCATGGATGATGGAAGAAGCGAGTTTCCCGACGGCAGAAAGTCTCTCCCTTCTGATCAGTTCTTGCTGGGCAAGGCGTAATTCTTCATTGGCCCGGACTAATTCGGCGTTTTTTCGTTTAAGCTGATTGAGAAGTGTGGTATCTGTTTTTCTAAGGAAATTACCGATGGAAACCGCGAGATGCATGGCCAGGTGCGGAAACCTGTTAAGGAGAGTCAGGAAGCTTTCCTTGGGGATGACATAGAGTAGGCTGTCTTCGGCTGCAACAGCGCCTGCGCTTCGAGGACTATCATCAAGAAGGGACATTTCACCAAAGAATTCACCGGGCCGGTCGATGACATTAACCAATTCATAATCGCCGTTATTGGATTTCTTCACAATATTAACTCTGCCGGAATGAAGGATGAAGAGGAAATCCCCGGCCGCTTCTTCCGAAATTATTGTTTCATCCTTAAAGTAATTCCTGATCTGAGTAACTCCGGTAATGGACAGAAGTTCATTTTCCGGGATGCGTGAGAAGAAGTCAAGATTCTTCAATTCCGATAATTCAGGATTTTCATGTATTTCCATTATTTCCCCGGATTTTACAATTGCTGCTGAATACGGCATTCAGAAAAGACATTTAGCGCAGAGAATGCCAGCTCAGTTCAGCATAAATATTTAAATAATGTATCAATTAAATCAAATAACTGCAATCAAAAAATGACGCAAATCAATTTTGAAAGAATTTTACAATATTTTCAGCGGTTCTTTTGTCGATCCCCGGTACTCCAGCCAAATCATCGGCGGTCTTGACAGCGATGTTTTTTACTGATCCGAAAGTTTGCAAGAGTGTTTCTTTTCTCTTCTCGCCTACTCCCGGAATGTTATCGAGGGTAGAGGCGAAATTATACCTGGTTCTGCGCTTCCTGTGGTGAGTTACTGCTACTCTGTGAGCTTCATCGCGAACCTGCTGAAGAAGTTTCAGAGCTGATGAAGTTTTCTTCAAGTTTACCGGCTCAGGATCAAAGGGAGTAAAAATCTCCTCAAGTTTTTTTGCCAGTCCGATGATAGGCTGGTCGGTGATATCCAAATCTCGCAGACTTTTTAAAGCTGAAGACAACTGACCTTTTCCTCCATCGATCAGGATGAGGTCGGGCATTTCACCGTCTTCATCCAGGACACGTTTATAGCGTCTTTTCACAACTTCGGCCATACTGGCGAAATCGTCGATACCCTCAACGGTTCTAATATTAAATTTCCGGTACTGAGATTTGAGGGGCTTGCCATCTTTGAACACTACCATGGACGCAGAGGTCTGTTTTCCCTGCAAATTAGAAATATCGAATGCTTCTATAACTCTTGGGAGGGTTTGCAGATTGAGGGCTTCCCGGAGGCTTTTAATGGAATGCGGCACGCGGTCACGGTTTTCGGTTTCGCGTCGTTTTTCTCCCAGTAGCAATTCGGCGTTGGCAATGGCCAGGCGGAGCAGTTTCAGTTTTTTGCCTCTCCGGGGAAGAAGAAGATCGATAGCGGCCCGGCGTTTATTTTTCAGCCAGGTAAGGAGAACTTCATCATCATCCGGCGCGGCCGGTAAATATATTTCCCGGGGGACGTAATCACTGCCGCTGTAATATTGTTTCAGCATGGCGGAGATGATTTCGGACCTGGGTTTCTCGGCGGAACCCTTGAGGTAAAAGTGTTCCCTGCCCTGGACCCGGCCGGAGCGAACTTTCATTAGCGCGATGCAGCCGTCGTTATCTTCCACCGCAAGTCCGAAGACGTCCCGGTCAATTTTATCAGGGAAGATAATAGTCTGCCGGGAGGCAAATTCTTCGACGATTTTCAGCCGGTCTCTCAGTTTGGCGGCGTATTCGTATTTCAATTCATCAGCAACGGAGTTCATTTCAGCACGAAGTTCTTTGATGACTTTGGATACGTCCCCGCGAACCAGATTAATAAGCCGTTTTATATTGCAGCCGTATTTGTCAGACCGGACGAGACCTTCGCAGGGGCCGCCGCAGAGTTCAATATGGTAATCGAGGCAGATTTTGTGTTTCTTCTTGTCGATACTGTCTTCTGTAATATCAAGATTGCAGTTCCTGATCTGGAAAGCGCTCTTAAAGATTTTAATCAGCCGCTTAACCTGTTTAACTTCAGTAAAGGGACCATAATAGACGCTGCCGTCTTTAATCACTTTCCTGGTGAGGAAGGCCCGGGGGTATAGTTCTTTGGTGATTTTAAGGAAGGGAAAGAATTTGTCATCGCGGAAGAAAACATTGAAACGGGGCCGGCAGCGCTTTATCATATTTGCTTCGAGAATAAGCGCTTCAACTTCTGTTTCGGTGATAATTACTTCGAGGTCACAGATGCTTTGAGTGAGGTTTTCATATTGCGCACGTCCGTCTGTTCCGCCGGTGAAATATGATCTGACCCGGTTTTTTAGTATTTTGGCTTTACCTACATAGATGATTTTGCCTTTATCGTTTTTAAACAGGTAAACGCCGGGATTGTTCGGGAGGTTGTCCAGTTTATTTTTGAGGGCTTCGTTCAAAGCAAAACATTATCCGTCTAAAAATGATAGGTTAATTGAAGACCGCTAAGCATTATATCAAAATCCACATTATGGTGATACAAATGCGCATCGGGGATTCCATAGCCGGTGGCGGCGCCGAACAGCGCACCGAAGAGGACGTCGGTGGGGAAATGCTGTCCGGATTTAACCTGAGTATAGCCCATCACGCAGACCGCAGACCAGCCTCCGATCAGGAGGACCTTATTCAGTTTAGAATCTGGAAATCTTTTTGAAAATACGGCATTGGTGAAGCAAACAGTATTAGCAAGCAAAGCGGTGTTAAGGGAATAGAATCCCTTACTATTATCTCCGGTTCGCCGAACATCATCGGGCAGATCGGTGTTGTAAGCAATCGGTCGGGGGCGGAATTCAAATCCGTTGATATACGTACACATGCTGTAGGTCAGGAAGCATGATTCCAGATACATTATACCATCGGTCAGGGCGTCGAAGTATGTATATCCCCTACTCTCTCCGTAGATGCCGATCACAACCGGCAGAGCTGTAAAAGCCAGGAGATGTTTGGAAGTAGCCTTCATGCCGTTGGAATAGTTTCCGACAGCGGTTTTATCCAGGCCGGGGAGATTATCTTTCGACAGTGTGTTCAGGATCGGGGGCGTCAAATATCTGTCAAGCTGTGCTGCCATGTAAACCGCGATAGCCGAAGAAGTTAAAAACGGACCGTCGAAAGACGGATCCAGGAAATACGCTTCCCCTCCAAAGGAAGAAATTGCAAGGGTCAGCAGAAGGAATAGCATTGCTATTTTCATTATCTGCGTCTCAATTCAGTTGACCTTAAGACATTAAGAGTATTTGATTTGCTTTCCCGTTCCAGAGCATGTGAACGCGAGTAATTGCTGCAGAGTCCGGGGACTCTGCGGCATACAATAACAGCAGCACTGCCTCACACGAAAAATTATTGGTGTCGACTGCGGAGAGTCGACACCCGATCTTAGTTGCGGAGCAGATTATTTTTTCAGGTGATTTTTATCCTTCAGATTTTTCTGAAGGCATCGTTCAGGTCTTCCATAATATCGCTGACATCTTCAATACCGACGGAAATCCGGAGCATACCGGGGGCGATTCCGGCTTCCTGCCGTTCTTCTTCTGTGTAAGAACTGGAAACTGTCGAGGCCGGATGTGTAATCAGGGTGTCACAATCGCCCAGAGAAACAGCCTGCGTACAGAGTTTCAAACCGTCGATCATCCGCATCGACTCATCGATTCCACCTTTGATTTCGAAGGCGATGATGCCGCCGAATTTGGACATTTGCCGGGCGGCCAGTTCATGCTGTGGATGAGTTTTCAATCCGGGATACGATACCCAGGCGACTTTCGGATGGAAGGAGAGGAATTGCGCGACCCGCATGGCATTATCACAGTGTCTGTCCATCCTGACCGGCAGGGTTTTCAAACCTCTCAGCAGCAGCCAGGCATTGAACGGGGAAAGTATGCCGCCGGTATCCACCAGTGAGTTCTTCTTCAGATAAGTCATGAATTCTTTATCCCCTACAGCTACGCCGGAGACGCAGTCACCATGGCCGCCAATGTATTTAGTCGAACTGTGCATGACGATATCCGCGCCCATTTTCAAGGGCCGCTGGAGGTAAGGTGTGGCAAAAGTATTATCAACGACGAGTTTGATACCGTGCCTCTTAGCAATATCGACACAGGCTTCGATATCGATGATGGATACAGTGGGATTGGCCGGCGATTCTATGAATATGTATTTGGTTTTCTTGTCAATGGCTTCCTCGATGCGGTTCATATCAGTTCCATCGACCATGCGCGCTTCGATTCCCAATCTGGGCAGCACTTTCTTGTTCAATGCCAGGGTGCCGCCGTAGATGGTGTTGGAGGTAACGAAGTTGTCGCCAGAGCTGCACAATGAGATACAAATATTGAAAATGGCTGACATCCCTGAACCGAAGGAAAGCCCCATTTCCCCGGCTTCGAGGAAGGCCATTTCCTGATGAAGAGCGTCCAATGTGGGGTTACTTATGCGGGAGTAGATGTATCCTTCAGCTGCACCGCTAAAGAGATCGGCGCCGTGCTGAGAGTTTTTAAAAGCAAAAGTCGAGCTGAGACAAAGAGGCGGGGATACTGCGCCGGTTGCCGGATCAGTTCCTCCGCTGCCATGGACCGCAAGCGAGGCGAAACCCCACTTTTCATTAACATGCTGTGACATTGAAATCTTCCTTATATTAAAAAAGCTTAGAAGCTAATATTTATCGGACTGGATTTAGAGAGACGGATACAATAATATAATTTAACAAATTCAGCTGCTATTTTCAAGTGCATTTGTGTATTTCGTTCATTACAGCGGTTGTGTCAGTTCGATAAGTATTCCGCCGGTCGATTTGGGATGGATAAAGGCAATCAGTTTATTTCCTGCGCCGAGGCGGGGTTCATGGTCTATCATCTTGACGCCCGCCGATGACAGTTTTTCGATTTCGGCTTTTACATTCTCAACCCGTAAGGCGAGATGATGGATGCCTTGGCCTTTTTTATCGATATATTTCGCGATCGGCGATTCCTCCGAAGTCGGAGCCAGTAGTTCCAATTCGGATTCTCCGGCTTGAAATGACCAGGTGTTCACTTTCTGGTTGGGAACTTCTTCAGGATGGTGGGATTCCAGTCCGATGATTTTCAGGATATTAGCGGTATCACCGAATTCATCGAGCGCGATGCCTATATGATCTATGGTAATCATGATCATCTCTGGATAATTATTTTTTGAGTTTATTCAGCCAGAAGTCGAAGCTCCTTCCGGGGACAAAGATGTCGATACCTTTCGCCAATTCATTACCTGCATTTTCCACCCGGTGGGGTTCATCGGGGGCAAACCAGGCGGAATCACCCTGTTCAAGAATCGATTCTTCGCCGGATTCAGTGACGACTTTCAGTTGTCCCTCGATGGCGATACAAGTTTGTTCATTTGCATGCTGATGCAGAGGTGAAGTGTGTCCCGGCGGTTTTTCGAAATATTCGATTGAGACGTTATCACTTCCAGCGAGAGCTACTCTTTTCCAGCCGGGATCAGGCTGGTAGGTTCGACCTTCATTCAGTTTGATGATCTTCATGTCAATGACAATTATTCAATGTAGTAGATTAATTAATTTTGAACATCTCTGACAGATAACTGCGGATTTCATTTTTATTTCTAAAGTGATGGAGACGGCCCGGCAGTGATGAAACGAAAACCGATCCCCATTTAGTGTTGGTAATTCTGCTGTCACAGAGGATCACAGCGCCTTTATCCGTCGATGATCTGATAAGGCGGCCGATCCCCTGGCGGAGTTTGATGGCAGCTTCGGGAACGGTATATTCCATGAAGGGATTACGGCCTTCCCGCTCGAGTTTTTCGGTGCGGGCCTGAATCAGCGGTTCAGTGGGAACATCGAAGGGAATTTTTGCGATAATCAGCACTTCGAGGGCTTCCCCCGGGGCATCTATTCCTTCCCAGAAGCTGTCGGTTCCCAACAGAACGGATTTCTTTTTCAGGAATCGCCGCAGCAGGTCCGATCGTGAGCCTTCCACCCCCTGGGCGAGGACTTGGATGTCCTGCTGTCTAAGGGTACTACTTATCAATTCATGGACTTTCAGCAGCTGGCTGTAGGAGGTAAAAAGAACCAGAGTGCCGAGTTTATAATCGGAGGAAAGATCGATGATTATTTCGGATAATGTTTCCAGGAAACTGTCAGTCTGTTTCGGACTGGGCATGAAAACGGGGGTGCCGAAAATCGCTTGTTTATCAAAGTCGAAGGGCGATCCGAAGTTAATGTAATCGACGTTTTTCTCGAGGCTGGACAATCCCAGGCGTTCCCGATAGTAATCGAACTTGTTTTCCACGGTCAGTGTGGCCGAGGTGAGGATCGCCGTGTCCAGAAGCGGGTATAGTTTTTCATTTAGAATATCACCGGGCGAGATGGGAGCCGAATACAGGCTAATATAGGCATCGTCTCGTTTCGGTAATTCCCACCAATAGACCCAATCCGGTTCATTCGCTTCCGTCAGATTAGCGAGATCGTCATGGAGCCTCGAGGCTTCGTCGGCAAGGGCGTTAAGTTCGAGGTCAAAATCGAGTCCTTCAGCGTCATCAATTTCGTTTTCCAGAATGAACTGGATCAATGAATTCAGGTTTTTCCGGGTATTCTTCATACTTTCAAAAAGATCGGACAGGAAATCGGAACCGGCGGCAATTACTTCATCATTAGGTCCGTATCTTTTCTTCATAGCATAGTTCGATCGCCGGTATTCGGCGGATTCTCGGGCAGATTCATTCAGTGCGCTGAAATAATCACCGGCGGCAGCTTTCAGTTTATTTGTATCGGAGACTGCTTTCCGGATAAGGTCAGCCAGACGTTTTCCATCCTCTGACTTAATATTTCGGAGCCGCTTCAGGATTCCGGTTTCGCCGCTATCTTTATTGTGGAGCCGCTGGCATAAGTTCCTGATCCGCCAAAGGCTGATTTCCAGTCCCAGATAATTGGAAGCGGCCTTCTCAAGATTGTGAGCTTCATCGACGATCAGATTGTTGTATTCACCCAGGATCGCATTATCGGAAGCGATATCGGATAGGATCAGGGCGTGGTTCACTACCACAATATGCGAGTTCACGGCCTGAGCCCGGGCTTTCTGAAGAAAGCAGTTACGGTATTGGTTGCAGCGCTGGCCTGAACAGCTTCCTGCTTCCGAGGCAACTTCCGACCAGATTCCACCGGAGCGGTTCGAGCGAAAGCCGTTGTTTTCGGAAATATCCCCGGT
>JACKQG010007832.1_pt1 | contig 10612 bp, 8 predicted proteins | sample 8237621 | NCBI WGS metagenome assembly JACKQG01 (sample SAMN15677084, study PRJNA649215) | marine metagenome | biome: marine; feature: Black Sea; material: saline water; isolation source: suspended particulate matter (SPM) from the Black Sea western gyre | collected 2013-06-09/2013-06-10 | depth...
ACCCAGCCACCCCTTTTCCCTTGTCCTATAAGCTGCAGCGTCAGTTATGGATCATCAAAGAGTTATTCCGACAGCAGGAGATCATGTATAGGGAGAAGACCCATAGCATTGCTCACCGTATTGTCAATATATCTCAACCCTATGTTCGTCCCATCGTCCGTGGTAAAGCCAAGGCCAAGACAGAATTTGGAGCTAAGATCAGCGCCAGTGTAATTGATGGCAAGTTTGTATTAGACCGGTTGGAGTGGGATGCTTATAATGAGTGTACGGATATACTCCCGGCTGTGGAACGCTACAAAGAACGGTTTGGTTATTATCCTGAAAGCGTTAATGCGGATAAGATTTACTGGAGCCGTGGGAATAGACGCTACCTGAAGTCGTTGGATATCGCTTTATATGGCGGTAAACCATTGGGGCGCCCCATCATGAGCAGGACACCACAGGAGAAAAAGATTCATAAAGCTGAATCGGTGAAGCGGAACCGGATCGAAGGGAAGTTTGGTACTGGGAAACGACGCTATGGGTTGGGACTGGTGATGGCTAAAACCAAAGCAACCAGTGAAAGTTGGATCGCCATGGTGATTTTCGTGATGAATGTTGCCGGAGTGTGTCGGCACCAACTTTTTTCTCTATTTTTCACCTTAAAACGGTTTGTAAGGGTCAGCTTTCATTCTATTTTCCATAGTAGGGCTTCAAAACTATGGGAAAAGTTGGAATCATACTTGGGAATTAGGTCCTTCTATCAACTACAAATTGTTGATAGATTACAAATAACGACTTATTGAGGAAACCCTAATTATATGAAACAACCCATAGATAAAACCATGGGACGCGAATGTATCGATAATGATAGAAATGTAATTAAACAGGAGTTATTCAGTTTTAATTCTTCCTTATTCCTTTTTTAATAAGATCAGATGCGTCCCAAGATAATATCCACCAGAATCAAAATATCAAATACATCCAGCGAACCATTATGATCCAAGTCGCTAGTTTGCATATCGATCACATTGGGTGTGGCGTAACCCAGGGTGAAATGCAGTAAGCGGACTACATCGGTCACATTTACATTACCATCGTGATTGACATCACCGGGAATAAATTCATCCCCTTCAACCGCTATTGAAATCGAAACAGGAGTACTGGTTGAATCGGTATCTATAACCCTGGTTACCAGTTCATAATCAACTACCTGACCCCCTAACAGAAAGCCATCCGTATAGGTTTCCATACCTTGGGGAACGGAATGTAATAATTGACCACCCCGGTAAACATCAACCACATAGTATGATATTGGGTCCCCGCCGAATAATGTAACCGGATCGGTCCAGTCAAGACTTATTTCATACCAATTGCTGTTATCCGCGACCAGATCAGTAACCGGATTGGGATCGAGGGAATCACTGGCCATAAATAACTGCACCAGCAGGGCGGAATTATTAAGATTTAATCGACCTCCACTAACCGTAATTCCATTCAGGCTGGCCAGGGAATCGGTTCCATCGAGAATAAAATCCTTGATCATTAGGGCTCCATCCCCCGGATTGTTAAGATAATAAGTGGCAAATCCCTGGGACATGACTGCATGCAGAAAACCCACCGCTCCGGCTACGTGGGGCGAGGCCATGGAAGTACCGGACATTGTTGAAGTATTATTTCCAGGAACCGTGGATACTACACTGCTTCCCGGGGCACCTAGATCGATTGATAAAGCGCCATAAGCTGCTCCTGAATTTTTAGTATCATATTTGGTAGTATTAGTGACAGCAATTACATAATCGCTGGCACAGCCGGTGGGTACGTCGCCGGTAACGTCAACATTGGAGTTGCTGTTCATGGTGGCTGCCGCACTTAAAATACCCAATTGCCCCATCGCATCATAAATATCATTCCATAGGATATAAGGATCGGAATTGCAGTCCGCATTATCAACACCAAAACTACTGTTGGTTGCAACTACAAAGGCTCCCAGTTGGCCTCCCGTGGAATCATAGAAAAAACGTTGATCAAGAGCATAACCGTAAGCTTCCAGAGCAGTGGAAGTCAGGGAACTGGAACCGGCGATTGGCATGAGCTTGACGTTCCAATTTACCCCCGTAACAAGGATATTGTTATTGCCCTGTGCTCCCACGATACCACAGACGTGGGTACCATGATTATGGGATGGCACCGATCCGTCATGAGCGTAGGCATCCCAGCCATGAATATCATCGATATAGCCGTTATTATCGTCATCGATTCCGTTACCGGTAATTTCGTTGCGATTGGTCCATAAATTTTCTATCAGGTCGATATGATTGATATCACAACCGCCATCGATCACAGCAACGACAATTGTATCCCCCAGAGCAGTGACCCCACCTGTAGTAATATCCCATGCTTCCGGTGCGTCAATATCAGCATCAACGGTACCACCGGACTGACCGGTATTATGCAGATTCCACAGACTGGTGAAATTCGGGTCGTTAGGAATTGTTTGACGCTGAGTGACCTTATGATCCAATTGAGCCTTCTCAACCCAGGGATTGGCCCGCATATCCGTCAAGGCATCTACCGCTGAAATCCGGGAATCGATTATTTTAACGCTGACAATATTCAGCCGGCGAACGATCACTCTGTCCAGTTCATACTTCCGGCCATCCAAAATGGAAGAAAACTCCTGTCGTTTAACACCGGGTTCCAGCTTGACAAGGACACGGCCGGGATAGTAATCTTCAGCCAATAAACCAAAAGTGAACATCAGCAGCGCCAACATTAATAAATACTTTTTCATTAATTATATCCTGTCTATGATAACGATACGTGGGATACCAATCGATAATTTATGACTTATCAGTTTTAATTCCAGCAGACTTCTTTTTCAGGAATTTTTTTGCGACGGTGATCACTTTTTCTGCCAGTGTCTCGCTGAATCCAGTTCGTAGCGCCAACGCCGCAGAATCCTCCGCCGCGACTGCTTGGACGTCCGGATAGGTCGCAAACAACGCTTTTAACCGCTTGGGACCGATTCCGGGAATTGCTTCAAAGATTGACTCAATGGTGGATTTTACGCGTTTTTGGCGCTGAAATGTTATTGCAAAACGATGTGCTTCGTCGCGAATACGGCGCAATAGAAATAATCCTGGCGATGTTTTTGGGATCGATTGCGGTTCTGAAAAACCCGGTAAAAATACTTCTTCCAATCTTTTTGCCAAGCCAATAACCACCAAATAGTCCAACTCCAGTTCGCGCAATGCGGAGATCGCCATCCCCAGTTGACCTTTGCCCCCGTCGATGAGAATCAGATCCGGCAGGGGTTGCTGCTCTTTTTTCTGACGTTTGTACCGACGAATCACGACCTCACGCATGGCAGCAAAATCATCGATCCCCACCACCGACTTGATCTTGAATTTCCGGTATTCCGACTTGCGGGGCTTACCATCCACAAAACAAACCATCGAGGCCACTGTATTTGTACCTCCAAGATGGGAAATATCGAAAGCCTCGATCCGGCGCGGTGGCGCTTTCAACTGCAGATCCTCCTGAAGCTGAGTCACCGATGTGGGAACCAGTTCCTGGCGCTTCATCCGTTCCAGGATCCACTCCCCCAGCAGGAGGCGGGCATTACGGGCAGCCATCTGCATCAGCTTGGCCTTTTCACCACGCTGGGGTATGTGAAGATTGACCAATGATCCGCGTTTCTTCTTCAGCCAGGTTACCAGATCGATTTCATCGGCCGGTAACTCCGGAACCAAGATCTCTCCGGGAATGAAGTCGCCCTCCAGATAAAAACCGGTCAGGACATGTCCCAGGATCGTGCCGTCGTCGGTATCGATATTGCGGATACGGAATTTTTCCCGGGTAAAGATTCGCCCCTGACGGATCCTGATCACCGTCACCAGTCCCAGGTCATCCTGGCGGGCCAGTGCGAATACATCCCGGTCCTGGAAATCGGCGGCGACTTTGCGCTGGCGGGTGCGGAAACTTTCGATGGCCGTCAATTGATCCCGGAGTTGAGCCGCATCCTCGTAGCGCCGTTCCCGGGAAGCCTGTTCCATCCGGGCGCGGATGTAGTCCTCGGTCTGACGGGTATCGCCCTGGAGGAAACGGATGATCCTCCCCACCATCACCCGGTAATCACGTCGGCTGACCTTTTCGGCGCAGGGACCTTCGCATTTCTTGACGTGATAATCTAAGCAGAGGGCTACTTTACCGGCGGCGATCACCCGCTCATCCAGGAAATGGGTGCAGCTGCGGATCGGAAAAACTTTATACATCGCCTTGAGGGTGCGTTTCAATAATTTCACATCGGTGTAAGGACCAAAATAGCGACTGCCATCCCGGACGATGGTGCGGGTAAGAAATACTTGCGGGTAGGGTTCCTTGGTGATCCTGATAAATGGAAAGGATTTATCATCCTTTAGATCGATATTGTAACGGGGATCATGCTCCTTGATCATATTGGCTTCCGTCAGGAGGGCTTCCACCTCACTGCGGACCACCAACCATTCCAGGTCGGCGATCTGCCTGACCATCGAAACGGTCTTGGCGGTCTGGTGCTTGCCACTCTGAAAATAGGACCGTACCCGGTTACGCAGATTTTTAGCCTTGCCAATATAGATGATTTCATCTTGTTTGTTCTTAAACAGGTAGACTCCCGGCTTGGCCGGGACGCGGGCGGTTTTCTGTTTCAACAGGTTATCCATTACTATTTGAAATTACGGATATTTAATGGTGGAATATCGTCTGATTTTACCGGTAGACGCAGATGTGCGACAACCTGCCAGGTTGTCGGGCAATAACACTATCCCAGTCATCAAGCAGGGTTGCTTGACGCACAGTAGGACCAAGGCCACTCAGCCGGATGCTTCACCAGACCTGCTTTTACCGGATTATTCAGAATATACCTGATGATTCCTTTTTCTTCATGCTCTGATCTGCAGTAATGATCAAAACTTTCGTGTTCCCAGAATTGTCCCTGCCGGTTCAATATTTTATTTGCTTTACCGAAGGAATAACTTTTAATACCATGCGTGATTTTTTCCAGCGGAACAAACTCTTCCTCCGCTATCTGCTTGGGTTGCACAAGAACATGGACGTGATTTGACATAACGCAATAAGTAAATAAATCATAAAGTGATCGGTCGTGAAAATGCATTATATCACATATCATCCGTGCAATTGCCGGGTTTTTCAGGTGATGGGGTCCCGAATCGGAAAAGTGTAACGCTTCATCATACCGATACAACAATTCCTCTCGTTCCCGAATTGCCGATGCAGTGTCTTTTCCGCCCTGGTGAATGATATTCGATAACAGCCGGTACTGTGTCTTTAATTGTTCGATACACCCGATCAGTAGGCTTCCGAAAAGACGAAATGTAATGAAAATTACCGCCCCCAGTGGTTGAATATGAGGTAAATGTCGTTTATAAATCATTTTCATAACAATGAAGCTATTAAATATTTTTTAACGAATAAAATTAAATTGGTGAATTTTTTTCGTTAAGCATACAAGTGTGACGACTATCATTGGTTGTTGACCAATAGAACAATCCCAAGTCGTCAAGCAGGGATGCTTGACGCACCTTGTGCGAAAAAACCAATCAACGAATGAAGCTGTTTTCAGACTCATTTTTGATAAAATCCGCGTTAGTGAATAATTTTATTCTAAGTAATCCCGCTACTGTATAAATTTCACAAACCGAATACGAATGACGCTTTAGGTTGTACGCTGAGGATGGGCAGATGCACAATCAATCTATGATAACAGCATATTAATAGTCAAACATGGAAATAATGAACCGACTGATTCCACCTTTTAGATTTAATATATCAATAGGTGATAAATTATTCCATGCTATTTAGGCTGATATGAGGAATCAAATTCCATATATTGACACTTTTTAAAAAGCAAAATTAGGAATTAATATGAATGAATCAATTTTAGGTAAAAAGGAATTTGTTGAAACTTGTGAGCGACTGTATGAATCTGTAATGGATTTAAAAAATTTGGTGCCAGAAGATACCGATGATCCACAATATCTTTTTAATTATTATGTTGCTAATGTTTTTGAAGGAATAGATCCAGAATCAGCATATGTCACTGATGGAAGTAATGATAACGGGATTGATTTTTTTGTTGTAAGGGAAGAACGAATAACAGTTTACCAATGTAAATTGCCTTACCTTGATAAACTTAAAGAAACAAGCAAGCCAAAATCATTTGACTCCAGCCCTATTAAAGAAATCAAAGATGGTCTTTCATTTATTACCGATGAAGCAAGTATTGCGAATGCAAACCAAAAAGTCAAAATTGCAAGAACAGAGTATAGAAACAGGAAAAGGTCATTTGAAACTTCAAACGATGACCAACAATTTAAAATTGAACTAGTTATTGCAATATTTGGTGTCCTAACAGATTCAGCGCGAAAAAAATACATTGAATTCAAACAAGAAATTGAGCAAAACGAAAATATTTCTCTAAAAATCAGACAGTTTGAGGATTTCTTAAATGTATTAAATGTTGATTTCTTAACAAAAAGAATTCCTAAAAAGATTTCTCTTAAATATGTTAGTGATACGATGGTCTTTTTGAATAGGTGGGGTTATTGCCTAGTGCCAGCTTATCAATTTTATCAATTATTCAATGAACATCAATTAGCATTGTTTGATCTTAACGTCAGGTTTCATTATAAAAGGTCGTCTGTTAACAAAGAAATTGAAAATACGCTAACACACCAAAAAGGACAGAAGAATTTTCATTTACTGAATAATGGTATTTCAATTTCTTGTGTTGGTCAAAATAATATAAAAGCGGAAAACAGAATAAAATTGATTTCACCTCAAATCATTAATGGTTGTCAAACCGTTCTTTCAATCTATACAGCTTACAATGATATGTCACAATATCTTCAGGAATCGTTCGAACAAAAATGCTTTGTACCAGTTAGAATTGTTGAAACAGACGATCAAAACCTACTCTCTGACATAGTTATTGCAACCAACAACCAGAATAAAATGTCAGCCAGAAACTTATTATCAAACACATTAACTCAACGTAATATCCAAAAAGGATTTAACAATTTACCATCTAAATGGTTTTACCAGCGGAAAGATGAAGAATACTCAAGTCTAAAAAGATATAAACAAAGGGGATTCAAAGCTAGCGAATATGAGAATCGTATATTAGATAATGAAGAACTTGCAAAATGTTGGCTTTCCTTTATTGGTTTCTCAACACTTGCTTCGGAAAAGATAAGAGCTTTCGACAAGATCGAAGATAAAGGGAATTATGAATGGTTATTTGAAAAAAGACCACTAGATGAACATTGGGAAAAAATGATCGTTGGACCGCAGGTTAAATTCGATGACAATACTTTTGAAAGTTTTCACCCTTATCCAGAACAATATTTGATAAGCTACTTAACTTATAACTTTATGAAAGTTATGATTCCTTCCGCCTCAAAAAACAGATCAGATGCAATACAAAGGCTTAGGAACACAGGACAAATAGAGGACTATGCAACCCCTGAAACGATTAATGAAAAACTAAATGGCGATGATGTTTATATTAAAAATAGAATAATAGACAATATGAAAGAAGTACTAGCTGAACTAGTAGCTGTCACATTAATAAAAAAGTATGGTCCATTAGATCGTGATATTTCAAGAAAGGTTTTAAAATTAAAAGGATTTAAGGAATTATTAGAAAATCCAGATTTTAAAAGTTACAAAGAAACAATAAGAAATCTTTCGAACGAAGACAAACAAGAGATTGTTCTTTGGAAATGCTTTCATTTCTTAAGTGAAGTTGTGGATCGATGGAAAATTAACAATAAGCAGAAATATCTTTCATCTCAACGCAGAATCAGATTACTACACGATAGTAAAACAATTGAAGAATTTAAGATTCTATTAAAAGAAATTGAAAACGCAACAAAACAATATGGGTATGAATGGAAAGAGCCAAAGGTTTCATTTCTTACTAGTTTACCTGAAATCTAGAATGATATGATTTTGCTTATTAACCACCACTCTAACGGCCAGCTAAGGCTGACTGGTAAGTTTATTCTACTTGCTATATAATCAAGGAAAAAAGAAAGAATTTTAAACGATTCAAGGTAATTAATTATGGATATCAAATTCAGCGGGAAGCAGAAAACTGAGCTGCGATATAAGCTGAAGCAGTATTTTGAAGAGCATTTTGACCAGGAGATCGGTGAACTTAAAACAACACTGCTACTGGACTTTTTAATCGGGGAACTGGGACCGGCGATCTATAATCAAGCGATAAAAGACACCAGTGGTTTTATACAACAGAAATTAATCGATCTGGAAGATGAGCACTATATTCCGGAAACACCAGAATAAAGGACTGGCTTAAAGCAACTGCTGTCAGTGTGGCTTTTGGGCCAGCTCAACTAAAACACCCCCGGTGGATCGGGGATGAACAAAGGTAATCAGCATTCCTTCAGCCCCTACACGCGGTTGGTCGTAAATCAGATCCACACCCGCTGATTGTAATTCTGAGATCGCCGTTTCGATATCATCCACTTCCAGACAAATGTGATGGATCCCAGCACCTTTTTTAGCGATAAATTTGGCGATGGCCGAATCTTCGGATAACGATTCCAACAGTTCGATCTTCCCCCGGCCGGTATCGAATATTACCGTACTCACATCCTGTTCTTCCACCACTTCAATTCCGGTTTTCTTGATTCCCAGCAGATGATTCCAGAACGGACTGCTCTGATCGGCGCTCTCGACGGCGATACCGATATGTTCAATAGCTTTGATTTTCATAGCCTAATCTTTGCGGAATTCCGGGGGACGTTTCTCCATAAATGCCAGAGTACCTTCCTGCATTTCCGCTGTTTCAAACAGGTCGGCGAAGGCCTGCAGCTCGTATTCCAACCCATCCGTCAGTGATCGATCCTGACCTCGGCGAATACAATCTAAGGCTACTCGTATTGCTTCCGGTCCGTTCCCCACGATCCTGGTCGCAATTTCCCGGGCTTTCGTCAGCAATTCAGCAGGTGGAACCACCGCATTGACCAGCCCGATTCGCAAGGCTTCATCGGATTTGATTGTTCCACCACCGGCAATCATTTCAACAGCCTTACCCTTCCCGACCAGGCGTATCAGTCGTTGGGTCCCGCCCCAGCCGGGAATTAATCCCAGACATACTTCCGGTTGCCCAAATACAGCATTGATCGCCGCAATCCGAATGTGACAAGCCAGACTGATTTCCGTTCCGCCACCGAGGGCAAAACCATTGACGGCGGCAATAACCGGGACAGGTGCATTCTCAATCGCATTTAATAATCCATGTCCGGCTCGTCCAAACTTCAGTGCTTCGGTCTTGGTCATCTGTGACATGGCTTTGATATCCGCACCGGCCACAAAGGACTTGTCTCCCGCTCCGGTTAGAATTACAGCACCTATTGTGGGGTTGGCGATAGCTTCGTTCACAGCCCGGTGTAATTCGCCGACAACGGTCATATTCATGGCATTCAGGGCTTCCGGTCGGTTAATTGTAACTGTGGCGATATTATCGGCAATATTCTTAATTATAAACGACATTATGCTTCTCTTCTTTTTTATTAAGTGCGCCAGAAAGTTCGGCTGAAAATAACCATTACGGTATAAATCTCCAGGCGGCCGAGCAACATGCAAAACGACAATAACCATTTCCCAATCGGATGCAATAAGGCATAATTGTCGGTTGGACCAAATTCACCCAAGGCGGGGCCGATATTTCCCAGAGCCGAAGCTGCGGCTCCGATTGAAGATTCAATATCCCAGCCCAGGGCCGTCAGTGCTATCGCGGTGGCGGCAAATATCATAACATAAAAGAGGAAGAAACCCAGTGTATTGCGAATAACATCTTCACTGATGATGCGGCGACCTATCCGGACTGGGAAGATGGCATGGGAATGCAACATCCGGCGGGTTTCCAACAAGATATATTTTACGATTAAAAGAATGCGAACTACTTTCATTCCACCGCCGGTGGAACCACCCATTCCACCAATGAACATCATGCCCAATAATAGCAATTGGGCAAAATAAGCCCATAACTCATAATCGGTGGTACTGTACCCGGTAGTGGTAAGAATCGCAACAGTCTGGAACAGCGAATCACGGAAATTGACATGACCCCAACTGTCGGATTTTAAACAAACACTGATAAAAATCAGAAATGTAACACCCAGAATTATACCGAGATAATAAAGAAATTCACGATCACGGAAATAAGATTTAACGTTTCCGGATATAGCCCGGAAATGGAGACTGAAATTGATCCCGGCCAGAAACATGAAGAAAATGATGATATAATGAATTGCCGAACTTTCATACGCACCGATACTGGCATTCCTGGTTGAAAATCCGCCCGTAGGCATAGTAGTAAAAGTATGGCATACCGCCTCAAACAGCGACATACCGGCAAACATGAGCATTATTGCTTCTGTCAGACTGATCCCCACATAAACTAACCACAGGATTTTGGCGGTTTCACGCACCCGCGGTCGAATTTTATCTGTCACCGGACCAGGTACTTCCGCTTTGAACAGTTGGACTCCCCCAACGCCCAGTAACGGTAAAATAGCGATATAAAATACGATGATTCCCA
>JACKQG010007833.1_pt1 | contig 10612 bp, 9 predicted proteins | sample 8237621 | NCBI WGS metagenome assembly JACKQG01 (sample SAMN15677084, study PRJNA649215) | marine metagenome | biome: marine; feature: Black Sea; material: saline water; isolation source: suspended particulate matter (SPM) from the Black Sea western gyre | collected 2013-06-09/2013-06-10 | depth...
CTGGTAGACTATCCAAAAGAGATCAAGGCCTTTTATATGAAGATGAACCAGGATGGGAAGACAGTGAGGGCAATGGATGTGCTGGTGCCCAAGATCGGTGAGATCATTGGAGGTAGCCAGCGTGAAGATGACCATGATGCACTTTACGAGAGGATCAAGGAGGCGGGCCTAAATACGGACGATTACTGGTGGTATCTGGATCTGAGGAAATTCGGCTCGGTCCCCCATTCCGGCTTTGGCCTGGGATTTGAGCGTCTGATCCAGTTCGTAACCGGTCTTTCCAACATCAGGGACGTAATTCCCTTTCCGAGGACACCGGGCAGTCTGGGCTTCTAAGCCTCTGCTCCAAGAAAGTATATCGTTTCCGGGTCTTATCATTTTTCACCCCGATTGCTAATGCCTTCCGGGTGCCAACCACTATCACAAGCTTTTTTCCTCTGGTAATTGCGGTGTAGATCAGGTTGCGCTGCAGTAGCATATAATGCTGGGTAAGGAGGGGGATAATGATTACCGGGTATTCAGAGCCCTGTGATTTATGTACTGATACCGCATAAGCCAGAACAATCTCGTCCAAATCAGTAAAATCGTAAGGAACGTTTCCGCCGTCAAAGGATATGTCTACTTCGCGCAGTTCCGGGTCGACACGGGTGACCCTCCCAATATCCCCGTTAAACACCTCTTTGTCATAATTGTTTTTGATCTGCATCACCTTGTCTCCCGTACGGAAGGCCCGGTTGCCACGGGTAACTCCATCTTCATTGGGGTTAAGTTGCCTTTGCAACTCCAGATTGAGATTGCCGGCTCCCACTGTACCCTTATGCATCGGGCTAAGCACCTGTATGTCGTTGACCGGGTCGAATCCGAATCGCCGGGGCACGCGGTCGCTAACAAGCTCCAATATGATTCGCAGTACGTTTTCAGGGTCTTCCTGCTCTATAAAATAGAAATCATCCTTGGGCCCGGAAGGGGTAGGGTAGGGGAGCAGGCCGTTGTTGATTTTGTGGGCGTTTACGATAATCTGACTCTCTTTGGCCTGACGAAAAATCTCATTCAACCTGACAACCGGTATTATATCTGATGCAATAATATCCCTTAACACATTCCCGGCCCCAACAGAGGGGAGTTGATTTACATCACCCACAAGGATGAAAGTCGCCTTAAGAGGGATGGCCTTCAAGAGATGATACATCAAGATTGTGTCGATCATGGAGGCCTCATCCACAATTATGAGGTCGCACTCGAGGGGATGTTCATCATCTTTTTGAAAGCCCCCCTTCCGAATGCTGTACTCTAAGAGTCTATGAATCGTTTTGGCCTCATAACCGGTTGCTTCAGACATTCGTTTTGCAGCCCGGCCGGTTGGCGCTGCTAACATGATCCTGACCTTTAACCCTGAAAAAATTTTCAACAGTGCGTTGATAATTGTGGTTTTCCCGGTGCCGGGGCCTCCGGTGATGACCATTATCTTATTTTCCGAGGCGCTCCTCAGGGCCTGCACCTGGTTTTCGGCCAGGTCAATGGAGAGCTGCTCCTGGACCCACGAGGCCGCTTTGCTCGAATCAAAATTTCTTATTGATTTGGGGGCCTTTAAGAGGGCCTTTATCCGGCTGGCGATTCCGGTCTCGGTGACGTGAAATTTGGTGAGATATACTCTATTGGTTTTTTTGAGTTCCCCGGTCCTTTCGTTTATCTTCTCGACAACGATCTTTTTCTCATTCGCGATGGTGTCAACGGCCTTGACTATTATTTCACCCTCTACCCCGAGGATTTCCTTACATCTATCTATGAGTGGTTCAAAAGGGAAGTAAACATTCCCCTCGTCTGCAAGCTGGTGAAGCACATAGAGTATCCCGGCCTCAGACCTTAATTGGGAATTTTTGTCAAAACCCAGCCTTTCCGCAATATGGTCAGCCGTGACAAAACCTATGCCGAAGATATCTGTTGCTAAACGGTAAGGGTTTTCTTTGACGACCTGGATAGACCGGTCTCCGTATTGTTTGAATATTTTTGTGGCGTAGCCTGAGCTGACGCCGTGGCCCTGCAGGAAAAGCATGACGTCACGTATCTCCTTTTGGTCATCCCATGCCTTCCTGATCATCTTGATTCGTTTTCGGCCAATACCTGTGACCTGCTCCAGCTTATCAATTTCATCTTCTATAATATCTAAGGTCTGCTCACCGAATGTTTTTACGATCCTTTTTGCCATAACAGGCCCGATACCCTTGATAAGACCGGAACCCAAATATTTTTGTATGCCATAGACCGAGGCCGGCACTGTTGTCTTGTAATGTACTATCTTAAACTGTTCTCCATACTTGGGATGATTGGTCCATTCGCCCTTCAATTTGAGGATTTCCCCGGGAGTGGGGGCCATGAGGTTTCCCACTACGGTTACGAGATCGGGCCGGCCGTACACCTTCAACTTGGCAATGGTAAACCCGTTTTCCTCATTGGTGTAGGTTATTCTTTCAATCTGGCCTTCCAGGTCGGTAAGCATGTAGTAAGCTCCGTTTCAGGCGTTCAGAGGTCCCACGGCTAAGGGAATTTTCTACAGGGTTGAGAGGCTCAAGGTTAGCTTCACAAATTAGGGCATTTGATCAAAACATGCCATTATGGCAAAGCCAAATATATCCGAACAGATTATACATTTGAAAGATCAAAAGTAAACAACAAAATGAAATATTTGAACCCGCCTTTGTTCGGCCTCCCGCCTTGACCTTTTTATTTCAATAGGATAATCTCTGAAAAATATATTCGAGCGGGATTAATTTAGCCCTGCCAGGCTCGAAAATCCCGGCTGAGGCGGGGCTCAACTGTTTGACGATCTATGAATAAAGGCCGGACCGTTATGTTTTTGAGTCACATCTGTACGTTACCCTCAAGAGGGAAAGCACTATTATCCTGGGCACCCGGGATGCGGTTTGGAGAACGCCGCTTAACCCGTCAGTTCTTGCATGGGTGTTGGAGTCCGGTCTCAAACGCCCACGGAAGGGCTGCTTACTGGTTGAATGCGGCGTTTGTTTTGTTTGTTATTTGTTCTGCAGTGGCTGTTGTATACTTCACAAGCGGAGTAAGAGATAAGCGGATCCAACCAGTTGTTTCGCTTGATCAAAAAGAAGATGGCAAACCTGCCCAACTATACAAGGTTCCCATGCCTGAGAGGAAGGCAGTTGAACCTGCGCCCGGTTCCTCATCTGATACTGTTGCCCGCGAAGCGCCGGCCAAGGGGTATTCCAAACTCCCGTCAGAGTCGATTGCCAGCCCGGCTGGAGCTGCCTTCCAGCAGAATCAATCATCCCCCACCCAAATCGGGAAACAGCCCGTTAAGGAAGTCGAAAGAGGAGGTCCGATTGCCACCAGGGAGGATGTAGATTCAAAATTGTCACCAGGTCAAAAGGTCGGGGTCCAGGAGATTACGTCTGGTCCAGACGTAACGGCAAAAGCCGAAAAGGGAATTTCTCAGGAGGTAGATAAGGAGCCTCTCCAGGCAGACGCAGAGACCGGTAAAAGACTGTTTATCAGGGTTCAGGCCTGCAACGTCAGGGAAGAGCCTTCCACGGCGTCCAGGGTGAAATTCCGTCTTGAGATGGGAGACCCTGTAAATATGACTGGTAAGAGAGGAAGGTGGGTCGCAGTAAAGCTGGATGACGGCCGTTTTGGATGGGTCTACCACACTCTTCTTACCGACTCCATTGTTCTACAAAAGGCTGCACCCAGAGCTACCAAGAAGATCAAGGCAATCCGTCCGGAGATTGCTGACAAGGATATTGCTAAGATTATTTTTGAACTCAATGGCCCCTTTCCTCCCCAGACAATGATTGTGGAAGGAGAAAAACCGCGCGTTGTCTGCGATTTTTTCGATGCCGGTCTTGCCGCTGATATTGGTAAAAGCATTGAAGTAGATAGCGGTATTGTAGAAAAGATACGCACGGGGATACATAAATCTCCGAAGTTTAAGGTTCGGGTTGTGCTGGATCTTGTGCCGAGACGAAATTATGAAGTGGATCAGTTTTTTTTCGAGAAAGAAAACTATTATGTCTTGGTGGTTAAAGCAAAGGAGTGAACCGGGGCTTAGGGCTCGCGCAAAAATAACTTCACATTTTCGCATCCCATCTTCAGGTCATCTTCGGCCACGCCTCAATCGCAAAATCCTAGAAATAGTAAGACTATTACTGTGGTTTTGCTCAATCGGCACACCCAGGTAAGCGAGCTTGCGAGACTCCGAATCTAACCTAAATCTGGGCGCCAATTCTGGGAACTTATTTTTACGTGAACCCTTAGGCCTGTGAAGTCTGAGATATAAAAAGATCGCTTTTTTCCCAATCCCTGCGCGTTTCCTGAAAGGACTTCAAAAAACACAATCCTTTTTTATCACGCAGGTCATAAACGCCATGCCTTAAAATATAGACAGGGATCCCGCCCTTAAGGCTTACGGTTATCTCATAGCGTGTAAAACCGGTCACAAGGCCCTTGACAATTTCACCCTCCATGAGCGTAAAAAAAACCACCCGTCTCTCTTTAATAAGGGGGAAAAGTGATTTATTCTTAATATGATGTCTCATTCGGGGGGAAATGATAGGCTCTAATCCAAGATCTCTGACCTTCTTGTCTATTTTTAGAAGCGGTTTTACGGAATCTGAAAGATCTGCTGGATAAAGGAGCTTGACATCGGTTTTGGGCAGGAGTTCCTCGTCTTTTTCTTTGGCGCTTAGTCGGAGGTCATATCTCGAATTTTCGTGAACCTTGGACCTGATAATTCGATGGTTATGGAGATGAAATTCCCACGGTTCTTGCGATTCGAATGCCTGATCAAAAACCGAGATATTATAGCTTTCGTCTAAGTATTCCCGGAGGCCTAAAAGAGATCCCATATCAATAACTTTCCGCTCAGTGAGGGATAGCCCTTAAATAAGTTGCTGCGGGTTTGCTGTTACTCTTGGAAATCTTGTTTCAGCTTTTCCTCAAATTCCTTGAAAAACCTGTCTTTTTCTTTCCAGTCAGGGCCAAATCGCTTGCCGAAATAACTCCCTAATTTATCAAAAAGCTTTTCCCAGACAGGTTTCCCTTCGCCTAAGACTACGTCTTCGAGAAACGAAACCAGTTCGGAAATCTTTTCCTTGGGAAGAAAAGATACAGCTCCTAACTTTATGGATTTTTTCAAAGATTCGGGAGAAAGAGCATGGGCTGTGAGCATTACGGTCGGGAATTCCCTTGAAACCGCAGTCTTCAGAAGCTCAAAGCCGTTAACACCCATAATGTCAAGGATTACAATGTCATAGGTGTAACTCAGAAGGTACTGGAGAGCTGTGTCATAATCCGTTGCTTTATGGATCAAACACATGTCGAGCTCTTCTTCGACAGTTTCTAAGACATCGGGCTCGTCATCCACCACGAGAATAACTTTGTCTTGCAAGGGGCTGCTTTTAACCATTTCTGTCTCTCCTCCTTATTAAAGTTAGATAATAATTAACTATCTTTATATCAGAGATCTTGAATTTGTCAAAATAAATCGACCTGAGTCCGCTGAACTGAGCTTGTTTTTAAATTAGGACGTAGATAAACGCAGATCTTCAGGGTAAAGATCTTGGGGGGCAAGAATCAATCAAGTCAGAGATTCCCAAGTGATTTGATCTGTTCTATCTTTTCCGAGGGGATAGGAGGGGTCTGCCCTCCAGTTAGGACATAGACCCGGGCTGCCTCATCCACCTCTTCGGCGATATTCATGGCCTCATTGAAGTCTTTCCCTATGGTGATCAGGCCGTGGTTTAACAGGAGGACAGCGAAAGAGTCCTTGCCTGAGAATGCTTCAGAGACGCTTTTCGCCAGATCCGGGCTGCCCGGGACCATAAAAGGAATCATTGGAAGGGGGTAGGCATAACAGGCAAATCCGAGCGTAATGGCCGGCAGCGTGCTGGGTCCCGGCTCGAACATGGTTGAGGCTGCGATGATATGAGGGCCGTGCAGATGAAAAACAACGTTTATGTCGGGTCTTTCCCGGAGAATCCTCAGATGCATATTGGCTTCTTTGGTGGGTTTGTCCCCTTCCATAAGGATGCCTTTTTTATTGACAACCGAGACCGTGTCCGGATGGAGATCGCGAAGAGAATATTCGGTGGGGGTAAGCAAGACGCGGTTACCGGACCGGGCGGAGATGTTTCCGCCCACTCCGGCCGCTAAATGTCTCTCGTAAAGCAAGTGACAGAATCTGCAGAATGCTTCTTTTGAATTATAGGGATTATCCCTTTGATTGTTATTTGATACCATCTTTACTCCATGAGCCTTCTGGCTATGAACCTCCATCAACGTCCCAATAACCCCTTGAGGAGTCCTTTGGCTTTTTCCTCCAACGGTTCGGCCTCACCCTCTTTCGAGTCTTTCTCTTTCAGCATATTTTTCAGTTCTGAAGAGTCAGGAAGCCCCGTTTTAAGTTTCTGCTTTAGCAGTGCTTCAAGATCGGGACGAAACTGAGGAGAGGAAAAACTTCCGGAGACTAAGATTGGGACGGTAATTCCGCTAAGTTGTTCAGTTGTGCCCTGTCCTTTTAGGGTCGCTACAAATTTGGGCTCTATCCGGAAATTCATCGTTTCTTTGACCAGATTGGCCTTTCCTTTTGCCAGCACCCTTATGAGCGGGGACACCATGGTCGTTTTTTTCGTGTCTACAAGGCCTTTGGTAATGGTAAAAGGCGCATGAAGCGCGGAGAAATCCGTACGGGGTTTTTTCTTTCCCTTTTCGGCAAGGCCAAAAGCCGCTGCCGTGTTCCTTACCATTCCCGCGAGATCAATCCCTTTGATGGCCCCGTCTTTGAAGAGGAAGTCTCCCTTGCCGTTTAGTGTTCTCTTGATCATTTCCCCCTCGTCTCCCGCCAGGGCGATGTTCAAAGTTGCCTGTGCTGTTCCCTCTAAGAAATCCTTATCCATGAGGTCCTTCAGGAGGGGATTGACCTGAATTCCTTTTGCCTGCACGGAAATGTTGGTTTTCGGCGTATTCTTTCGAACGTCAAAAGCTCCTTTGGAAGAGACATTACCCTGGTAGAGTTTAAGGGTTAGAGGATTGAGTTTAAAGAGACCTCGTTTACCTGAGATCTTAAGATAGAGGTCCTGGATTTTGGCCCCGTGTGCCTTGAGTGTTCCTATACGAATCTTGCCATCCAGGACGAGCTTACGAAGCGAGGCGTAATCGGTTTTTCCTTTTTCAGGTGCTTGTGGGCTCGATTTTTTCTTTTTTTCAGCAGGTTTCTTTTTACCTGACGGTGGGAGATACCGGTCCAGATCAATCTGGTCCAAATTGACATCGAAAGCCACATCCGGCCTGGAAAAATCCTTCACGCTCACAGAAAAAGTCACCTTTGAGTCATCCAGTTCAAAGACCCCATCCAAAACCGATACACGCTTTGGATTCCCTTTTACCCTGGCCTGCAGAGCTACCCGTTTCAAGACCTCAGAGTCTGCTGTTTTGATCGGAAACTCTCTTCCTAATGCGCTCACAATTTTCGAGGCGAACACTGAGATACCTTGATGGCCAGATCAAATTCCTGACGTGCAGACAGGTCTACGATGTTACCTTTGATGCCTACAACCAGGGTCTTTAATGTCTTTAGAGTCAGGTCCAAAGGTATGGTGCCCTCGTCCGGAGTTTTGCCTAAAGGACCTACCTTACCTTTTAATTCCAGGGGTTGCCCGTCCAGGTTTGTTGAAAAGGCGAACTGAACCGGTTTATCCAGGGATACATCCTTCATTTGAAGTGTCACGTCGGAGATTTCTTTGCGCTCCCCTTTCACATCGTCTATCCAGAGGATGGAGCCCTTCTTGAGAGCAAATTCACCCACTGCAAGGCCTTCAATTGACAAAGCTTCTCCCTTCTCTTCTGGAGTTTCAGGGACCGTTTCAGGGGAGGGCTTTCCCAGGCCCTCCCAGTTTGCCTGACCACTCTTGTTTTTCTCAAGGACGAGTCGAAGGCCTTCCACTATAAAACGCTTGACCTGGATATGTTTAGAGATAAGAGGTATTAGCCTTACCTTTGCCTCAAACGATTCAATACTAAGGAGATCTTTCTCCTTGAAGCCGGGTGGATTCCCGAGATGAAGATCTGAGAAGGCCAGACCCACCCATGGAAAAAGGGAGAGCTTAAGATCCCCATTGATTGTAAACGTCCGGCCGGTCATTTCCGAAACCTTCTTTTCTATCTCCGGTTTATATTCTTGGACGTCCACGAACATCGGTATGACAAGAAGCGCTACGATAACCAGAGCCACAAGCGAGCCCACAACTATCAATATCCATTTGATTGTCTTTTTCATTGATAATCTCCTCATATAGAGTTTATCTGAAATGGTACTGTCAGGTCAGGACCATCCTTTATTATAACCATTAAGAAAACATACTTCTTCAAAAGACCTCTTAGGTACAAAATGCTGCCCTGTTTCGTCGCGCCAGTATTTAATATCACCATCTCTAATGGGTACTACCTCGGGAGCCTCACCAGGTATACCCAGGGCTATTACCGAGTCAGGTACGTATATTTCCCGAAGGTCAAGAATCTCGGCCGCCTTGGGCCGGTCAAAGGATCGGAGCCAGGTTGCCCCCAGTCCGTAGGCGCATGCACCCATCAGAATGGTCTGGGCAGCCGCTCCCACATCTCGAATGGTCTCCGCGATTTCCAGTTCCCTGTTTCTTGCTATCAATATGTGTGCGGCAGGTTCTTCCCCCGGTTGCGGCTGACCGGCCCCGGCCAGGTAAGCGGCAAATTTCTGCGTTTCAAAGATCTTCCCGGCAAGTGAAGGGTCGTTTACAGCTATGAATATCAGGGCCTGCTTGTTGGCTGCTGATGGGCCCAATCTGGCGGCATCGATCAGTTTCCGAAGGACCTCCGAATCGACAGCGCCGGGTTTGAATTTTCGCACACTTCTTCTCAATTCAATTATCTTATGGAATGTCTCTATCATGATTTTTCCTCCTTCCTTTTTAACAGAATTCTTTAGCTGTCCGTATTTCCTCTTTTACCAAATCACTGGTTTCATCAATAAGTCCCTTTAAAGCAGTCAGCGCTTCCTGTCCGCCGATATTGCCGATGGCCCACGCCGTCATTCCGCGAACACGCTCGTCCGTGTTGTCTTCGAAGGCACGAACCAGATCTACAATGTATTTTTTGTCGCGGCTGTTTCCCATAACCCTCGCCACGTTCATCTTCCACCGCCATATGTCTTGATAAGACATATAGAACATGTGGGGCCATATCTTAGTTTCAAAATATTCCCTGTCCATGTGCAGCAGGCGTGATAGCTCAAAATAATCCTCTTTTGCGGCAACTTTTTCATTCATTGGAAGCCCCTGGGCGAGCCAGGGCTGGTTTCGCGGGCAGACATTCTGGCATCTGTCACATCCATACACAAACATACCCATGGGTTCCCTTAATTCCAATGGGGTTATTCCTTCACCAAAATAGCTAAGATATGATATACATTTGCGTGGATCTATCTGGCTATTTCCCTTCAACGCTCTTGTGGGACAGGCAGCAATGCAGGTATTTCTACACCAGTCCGGACAGCCTATTTCCATGGTAGGCATATCGGGTTCAAAAGCCTCGTCGATAACGAAGGCAATGGGAAGAGTCCAGGACCCCCCTCGGGCTACCTTGTTGGAATAGAACAGGCAGTTTTTCCCAAAGGTACCCATTCCTGCCCGTGCAGCAGCGACCCGGTGTGGTAAATTGAACGGTACTTTTGAATCGATGCCGTTATCACGGAGAAATGATCGAAACGCTTTGATTCGCTTGCTCAGTCCGTCACGAGTTACCCGATCATCATCAAGATAGCAGCGTCCGAAATTCCCTTCCATGGAACGTGGATAGGACTTTCTGAAATAGACCTCCATAAGGACGATAATCGTTTTAGCATTCGGCAGGATTGTGGTGGGATCTGTACCGTTTAATAGCTGAAGTCCAACTGCCTCCGCCCATGCATACTCTTCACGCCTGTCGAGGAGTAATTGTTTATGATCCGGGAAGGGCTCGGCCGTTGTAAAGCCAACATCTTCGAAGCCATTCTCATATGCTGCCTTTATAATATCAGATTTAGTGATTATTTTGATTTCCTCGAATGATTGATTTTAGACCTTTACTTTTTATAGGATATAATCAAGCGCTCTTCAAGGAATACCTTCTCTATATCTCGATAAGACATCTTGGCGATTTCCATGAATTTTTAAAAGTGGACCGTAGATGTGTGCCCATGCTATAAGCTCCAGTTGTCATTTCAGAGATTGACAGTCAATAATAGTGCCAACCCCTATCTCATAAATTTTGTTAAACAGCAGGAATAATGAATCAATCTTCTTCTGGACTTCTTTTTTTACTTTCCGTATCGGTGGGAGTGGCAATGATCGGTCTTGGTATCGGACCTGTTCTGGGAGGTACCATCCGTGATCATTTTGGGATGAATGCTGCCTTTTATGCCATGGGTGTCCTGGCCCTTTTAACCTGTATACTGGTTATGATATTTATACCTTCTGACTACCAGAGGTATGAGTCTGGAGATAGCCAAAAGATTTCTTCAATTAGAAAAATATTAACTCATCGAGTTGTCCTCGGGATTTTCATGATGAGATTTTTCGCT
>JACKQG010001841.1_pt2 | contig 10610 bp, 10 predicted proteins | sample 8237621 | NCBI WGS metagenome assembly JACKQG01 (sample SAMN15677084, study PRJNA649215) | marine metagenome | biome: marine; feature: Black Sea; material: saline water; isolation source: suspended particulate matter (SPM) from the Black Sea western gyre | collected 2013-06-09/2013-06-10 | depth...
CATCTGTCCCAAAAAGAATTCCCATTCATCATTCCTGTTAGATTAATAATTTATTTATTATTTTTTGTTCGATATTAAACAACCATTGAATACCCTTTTCACATTCATCAATTTCCAGGTTTTGAATAACCCTTATATATTTTTTTCCAGTTAGTTCTAATTTTTTTTCGACTATACGAATAAATTTTTCACCTTCTTTATTTAAATTACTTTTTTCATTTTCTGTTTTAAAAATTTTTTCAGCCAGTTTAAATTTATCAATTGCTTTTTCGTGAATTAAAATGGCTGTTGATTTTTTATCCTTTGTTTTTGAAAATAAAATTTCTTTTGACAGATTTAATTTTTCACAAAAAATTTTTAATCGATAAATTCTTTCTTTAATGCAAAGATCCAGATTATCCTGCATGCCTTTGATTAAACCTCGAGAAAAATCATCATACGCAAAAAGGGACCGTATGTGTTTATACCAAGCTTGTAAGGAAATAAGGCCAGCTATATAATAAATGTTGTTATTGAAAATATGAGGTACATTTTTATAAACATAAAATTGTCTTGGAAGGGACAAATCCTTGAAACTGCCTCCAAATAAAACCCGGTCATTGTTTAATTCATTTTTCCGGGTAATGGATCCAGCCGCTGTAATGCAGCCATATCCTATCCTGACAGGTCCCACAAGGCCGCCCTGCCCCCCTAAAAAAATCGGTTTGGACTTCAACATCACACCCTGATGAACATTTCCCATCATGGAGGGTGTGGCCTTATCCTGGTTTGGTGTATAATTAAAATGAATAAAGGAAGAGCCAACCTCAGAATGATCTTTACGACTTGTGCCTCCAGCCATAAAACAATCGCAAAAATTAATCAGGCTGCCCAGTGTTACAAAAGGGAATAAAATCGTCTGTTTGAGTCCCACTGTATGGGCTGCATTAGATTCTTCTTCAAATATGGTGCCTTCTCTTACCTGGGCTCCGGAACCAAACGAATTATCACCGGCAAAAACCGCTTCCTTAAAAAAACCGCCCTTTAATTTTGTATTTTCACCAAGCAAAGTATTCTCAAGACTTACCGGTGCTTCATATCCGATTTGTGATCCCCTCATAATCAGAGACTTTTCTCCCATGATTTTGGACCCTGTATAAATCGTAACATTTTCACCTGAGATTCTGTCAGGGTTGACATCTTCCGAAATATATACTGAGTCAGGGTTAGGGATTCTGACCCCTTTTTTTATAAGCACTTTAATAATATTATTTTCCATAAAGATATAAATAATTGTCTATGAGTTAAATTGTCAAGATATTTTCTTAATCAGGCCTTGACCGGAATAATGGGTTTACGTATGATAGTCAAAGCTTTCCGGCAATTTTTATTTCAATGGGAGATGAACCATGGGTCAGAAAATATTCAACTTTATCAATCATAAGGCCTATCAAAAGTTAAAACCTCTTTCAAAATCCTTTAAGGACAAAAACCATCATTTAAAAAATCTGATTCAAACTAAAAACAGATTTAAAGATTTTTCAATTCAAAAGCATGGATTTTTCTATGATTTTTCAAAACAACGATTAGATAAACCCATTTTAAAAGAATTATTTGAGCTTGCCAGACAAGCAGGAGCAAAAGAAACCTTTTCTCAAATGGTTTCCGGTAAAATTGTCAATACAACGGAAAATAGATCGGCTCTTCACACGGCTGCAAGAGATTTTACCCAGGATCAGATTTTAGTAAATGATATGGATGTAATTTTTGAAATTAACAAGGTGAACAAAGAAATTAAAAATTTTACTGAAAAGATCCACAACAAAAAAATAAAAGGGACTACAGGAAAATCTTTTACTGATGCCGTTGTTATTGGCATTGGAGGTTCTTATCTTGGATGTGAGTTTGTTTATACGGCACTGAAACATGGTATTGAACCCCTTATTGATCTTCATTTTTTGCCCAACGTGGATATTGACAATTTTGGACAGATCATAAAAACCATAAATCCTGAAACCTGTCTTTGGATCATTATTTCAAAATCCTATACCACAATAGAAACCATGGCCAACCTTAACCAGGCGCTCTTGTTTTTAAAGAGCAACAATCTTGATCCTGCAAACCATCTTGTGACAGTGACGGCCAAAGGCAGCCCTGGTAATGATTCCTCAGGGTCAGGCCTAGGTTCTTTTCATATGTTTGATTTTATTGGGGGAAGATATTCTGTGACCTCAGCCGTTGGAGGACTTCCTTTAAGTCTTGCCTTTGGCTTTGATACTTTTCACCGGTTTTTAAAAGGCTGCCATACAATGGATTTACATGCCTTGAATGCCCCTGAAGAAAACAACATTCCTTTGATAGCAGCTTTAATCAATATCTGGAATTCCAATTTTCTAGATTATCCTGCCCTGGCGATTATTCCCTATTGCACAGCCCTTTCCAATCTTTGCCCCCATGTGCAACAATTATATATGGAAAGTCTTGGCAAAGGGGTCACATCTGACGGTAAAATTACAAACCATAGAACCGGGGTAATCATTTTTGGTGAACCTGGAACAAATGCCCAGCATTCATTTTTTCAACTTGCCCATCAGGGCAGTCCATTTCCCATTGAGTTTATTGGTGTGGCAACCCCAGTTTACAATAAAACCCAGGCAAGATCAAAAGGTGTTTATAATCATCAGGAATTATGGGCCAATATGATTGCCCAGGCCAAGGGCCTTGCAATGGGAAAGAATGATGATAATAAGGCAAAAAAATTTACAGGAAACAGGCCGTCTTCCACCATTGTCATAAATGACCTGACACCTGAGAGCATTGGGATGCTGCTGGCTTTTTATGAAGCACGGACTGTATACGAGGGATTTATTTTAGGTTTAAACCCTTTTGATCAATTCGGTGTTGAATTGGGAAAAGTGCTTGCCACCGATATCAGGGATCAAATAAAAAGAAAAAATATTGATGAAAATTATGATTTCATCTCCCTTGATACTGCAACAAAATTTTATCTTGATATCCTTTTTAAAGGATCATTATAAAAATTTATAAATTATACTTCCCCAGGTAAGGCCGGCCCCAAGACCAGTAAAAAGAACGACATCGCCGGATTTGCCAATTCGTCCCTGTTCCATTGCTTCATGAAGGGCAATGGGGATACTTGCAGCTGTGGTATTTCCATATTTTTGAATATTATGAAATATTTTATGATCATCTAATTTTAAAAATTGTCCAAGGGCCTGATTAATTCTCATATTTGCCTGGTGCGGAATAATCAGATCAATTTCATCAAGACCGATCTGTGCTTTTTCAAGAGATTCCTTTATTACCTTAGGAAGCAACCTTACCGCTTTTTTAAATATGGCCGGACCATCCATGACAGGAAAATATCTTGGATCATCATGGGGTATATCTGCCGGAAATCGACATGGAAGTCTTGAGGCAGGCAGTTCAGTCATTAAAGCGGAAGCCAAATTGCCATCTGCATGAAGAGCTGAGGACAGCACGCCTGCATCTTTGTTTGTTTCAACGCCTTCTATGCACAAGGCCGCTGCCCCGTCACCAAATATAACAGTAATATCCCGCCCCCTGGTTGTTTTATCAAGGCCGGAGGAATGGACCTCTCCACCCACCAGAAGAATTTTGCTGGCAAGGCCTGATTTTATGTAGGCATCTGCAGTAGCAAGACCATAAAGAAATCCCGTGCATTGCTGCCGTATATCCAGCGCAGGCGTTGAATCAAGTCCCAGCTTTGCCTGTAGCAGACACCCAGACCCTGGAAACATAATATCCGGGCTAAGGGTTGCAAATATTATAAAATCAAGATCCTTTGCCGTCCAGCCAGCATTTTCCAAAGCGATTTTGGAAGCCTCAAACCCCAGGTCGGATGCACCGGTAGCCCCATCGATCCAATGTCTTTGCTCAATACCAGTCCTTTGTTTTATCCACTCATCAGAAGTGTCTATCATTTTTTCAAGGTCATGGTTGGTAATAACATTGTGTGGTACAAACATCCCAGTACTTTTTATGATGCTTTTCTTCATTGAGCTTTCCTTGTCCATAAATTATCATATTGATAAATTTTCAATCCTCTATACAATGCACGCCTTATAGTAAAAATTTATGATTTTGGCAAGAACCTTAAATTAACATTTGTTATGTCATGGGGATAGTCGGAGTTTTTAAATCCAATGGCTATTGATAAAACGCTTCACTCTTTTCAATTTCCTTTTATGATGTTCATTTGTTTGATTTTGGGACTTATTGCCTATTTTAATGAGGGCATAGATAAAAGAACCGGTTATTTTTTTATAGGCCTGTTTATCATCTATATACTGATTTCCTATTTTAAAGGGTAAAATATTCCTGAATTTTTATTTTTTTCCCTTGCATGGTTAAACGATTCTATTATATGGAGTATAGGTATAAAAACTTTCCTTGCTAATTTAATAGGGGATATAAATGGATAGCCCGAACAAACTTCTGATAGTTGATGACAATGAAGATATTCTTTCAACGTTTTATGAATTTTTTAATTCATTAGGCTATGAAGTAAAAACCGCAAGGGATGGCTTTGCCGCCTTAAAATTATTAAAAAATAAATCCATTTTTTTTGATTGCCTGATTACAGACCTTGTTATGCCTAATATCAGTGGAGTCGGGCTCATTTCCATTGCAAAAAAAGAATACCCACATCTTAAAATTATTGCCATGACAGGATATGGGGGTCAACCAGGTGCTTTGGCTTCAGAAGCAAAAGCTGATTTTGTTTTTTTTAAACCTGTTGACCTGTTGAAAATTGAGAATAAAGTTTCTGAACTGATTAACCAAAAGAACGATAAACAATAGAATTATAATAAAACTATGACTACTACACCTTTAATCGGAGTCAGCAAATCAATCTTAAAAATAAAAGAATTGATCCACCATGTGGCCAATACCTGTTTAAATGTATTGATAACCGGAGCAACCGGTGTGGGTAAGGAAGTCGTTGCTCAAAATCTTTATGCTGAATCTGCCAGATCTACACAAAACTTTGTAAAAATTAATTGTGCGGCACTGCCGGAAACACTTCTTGAAAGTGAACTTTACGGCTATGAAAAAGGTGCTTTCACAGGAGCCCATAAAAAACGCCCCGGCAAATTTCAGACAGCAGATAAAGGGGTTCTATTTCTTGATGAAATCGGTGACATGCCCATGGCATTGCAATCTAAAATGCTTCATGTGCTTCAAAGCGGTGAATTTTCTCCGCTTGGATCTGACCAGGAATATAAAACCGATGTATGGGTGATTGCGGCAACCAATCACAATCTTGAAGAAAGCATGAAACAAAAAATGTTCCGGGAAGATCTGTTTTATCGCCTGAACATTATTAAAATTGATATTCCGCCTTTAAGGAAAAGAAAAGAAGACATCCCTTCTCTTATTGAATATTATTTCAGACTCTATAAATCAGAATATCCGGATAATCAGGGAACCAGACCGGATTCAGACATCCTTACAAAGCTGTGCAATTATTCATGGCCTGGAAATGTTCGTCAGCTTCAAAATTGCATTAAAAAACAAATGATTTTAAATTCCTGGGAAAAAATATTTGAGGAGCTTACACAAGAACATCCGGAAATTGCCCCTCCTATCCTTAAGGAGAACCAACAGAATGGAACCCAGGTTTATATCAACCAAGAATTTTCAAATGCTCGCACAAGCATTATTTCTGAATTTGTTGACTTGTCCACAAGTTCAGACAAGTTGTTTGAAGATCTTTCCTTAAAAAAAATCAAAAAAATGGCTTCAGACAAGGTAGAAAAAGAAGTCATTGCCTTTGTCTTGGAAAAAGTTGGCTGGAATAGATCCCGCGCGTCAAAAATACTTAAAATCTCTTATAAAACCCTTCTTTACAAGATGAACGAATTTAAGGTTCTTCCGCCTGCATAACAGCAATTAATTTTTGAGCGAGCCCTAAATTATTATCCTTTACTTAATCAATATTATTAAATATAGATAAAGCTTGTATTGTGTTTTAAAAGTATATTCAATGGTACTTTTAAACAATAAATAAATATTTTAAAGGAGGTAACATGAAAAAGATTGCTTGTTTAGTTATTGTGGCCTTTGCCTTTGGCATGATGTTTTCAACATCAGCCTTTAGTGCAAGAGAAACGATTATTAAAATTGGGATCAATGCCCCTATGACAGGAGACATCCCAAAGGTTGGTGAAGGTTCCAAATATGCTGCAATGTTATGGCTTGAAGACATTGAAAAAGCAGGGGGACTTGAAGTTGGCGGGAAAAAATATAAAGTTGAACTCGTTATTGAAGATAATGAGTCCAAAGCAGAATCAGCTGTAAAAGCAAATACCAAAATGATCTCCCAGGATGATGTTCTTGCCATTGTTGGCCCTCAGTCTTCAAAACAGGCAATTCCTGCCGGTGAAGTCGCCAATAAATATAAAACAGTTATGATCAGCCCCTGGTCCACCAATCCGAGCACAACACTTGACAGACCATATGTATTTCGTGGTTGTTTTCTTGATCCTTTCCAGGGACCTGTTGTAGCAAACTTTATTACCGATGAATTCGGGTTTACAAAAGCGGCTGTTCTTTATGATGTTGCCTCTGACTACCCAAAAGGACTGGCTGAAGTATTTAAAGAAGCATGGGAGAAAAAACATGGTCCAGGATCTATTGTTGCTTATCAAAGCTTTACAACAAAAGATACCGACTTTTCTTCTCAGCTCACCCAAATTGTCAAATCTGGTGCTCAGGTTCTTTTTACCCCGCAATATTATAACGAAATTCCCCTGATCGTACGTCAGGCAAAAGATCTTGGATGGAAAGGCCCTATTGTGGGATCTGATTCCTGGGGATCTGCTGAACTCGTTGACCTTTGCGGTGAAGCATGTTACGGACTTTTCTTTTCAACTCACTATGCTGCCGCAGGTGCTAAAGGCGCAACAAAAGCATTTATCGACAGATATAATACTGCTTACGGATATGTTCCAGATGACGTTGCAGCACTTACATGGGACGCACTTCTTCTTGTCCAGCAGGCCATTCAGGATGCCGGTAAAATCACTGGAAAAATTGAAACAGACAGAACAGCTGTTAGAGATTCTCTTGCAAAAATCAAAAACTTTGCCGGTATTACAGGGAATATGACATTTACTGAGGAAGGTGATCCTATCAAGTGCGCTGTTATCGTAAAAATCAATGATAAGGGTGAATTTGAATTTTACAAATCCAGTTGTCCTTAACCGGTCAGGCCGGATGGTATCATTTAATTAATCATATGACTGCTGTACAGCTTTTTGTACGGCAGTCATATCTCTATACAGGAGTTGGTGAATGGAAGCTTTGATAGAATTAGTACAATTTATTCTTCAAAATCTGATTAATGCGCTCCAGAGAGGAAGCTTTTACGCCGTAATATCTATTGGTTATTCTATGGTCTACGGTGTTTTAATGCTCTTTAATTTTGCCCATGGTGATATTTTTATGGTGGCCACCTATATCGGCTTTGGGATTGCAACACTCTTTCTTGCATTATTTTCCGGGTTTTTGCCTGGACCCCTTATCTTCCTTGCCACTATTGTTATTACCATGTTTCTTGCATCCTGGATCGGTGTTTTTGTTGAAGTTGCAGGATACAGACCTTTAAGATCCGCACCCCGTGCATCAGCAGCCATTACCGGTTTAATGATCGGCATTATTTTTGAGACTGGCATTTTAATCTTGCTGGGTGCTAAAAGATTGAGTTTTCCACCATTGATGGAATCCATTGCCTACAATGTCGGTGGTGTATATTTTACCAATGTAAAAGTGATGATTATTATCATATCGCTTCTTTTAATGCTTGCCCTTCATACATTTATCCAGAAAACAAAATGGGGAATGGCAATGAGGGCAATGTCATATGATTTTCTTGCCGTTCCATTGATGGGGGTTTCCATAAATGTTATTGCCCCCTTGACATTTGCAGTAGGCGCAGGCCTTGCAGCGGTTGCCGGTATTCTCTATGGACAAGCCTATCCTATTTTAGACCCTTATATGGGGGTTATCATTGGATGGAAAGCCTTTGTAGCAGCTATTCTTGGTGGACGAGGATCCATAAAAGGCGCAGCGCTTGCCGGATACCTTATAGGATTTATCGAGATATTTGTTGCCACGATTTTTCCATCAACCCTAAGAGACTTAATCGCCTATTCCATTATTCTTCTCATCCTGACCTACAGACCCAGGGGATTCTTTGGAATGGAACACAGCACAAAATTAAGGCTTTAATTCTTTAACTGCTATATACAGGAAAATTACATGGAAATCGCAAGAAAATTTATAAACATGTTTTCTAATGTGCCAATACTGGGCTGGTTGCTGGGAATATTTACAGCAGTATTGATCGAGTATTATTGGGGTTATGATTATATCTCATACTACCTTGGATTACCTAAAATACCGGTTTTATTTGGCGCTCTTATTATGCTTAAGGAACCCATAATGATACCCGGTGCAATCGGGTATGATCTTATCGTATATGTTATTCCGATTCTTCTGGTTGCAAAGGCATCCAATTTTTTAACCAATCCTGTCGCAGCCATACTTGAAAAAACACCTTTATGGATGTCATCCATTATTCATTTGGTTTGTTTTTATGGCGTGCTTCACTTATGGGCAGGGATCAATGATTACAGGGTGCTCATCGTTAAGCTGACACTAATCTCCATTATCTTGACCATCAGTATCAATGTAATTAACGGATACCAGGGAGAGTTCTCATGCTCCCATCCCGGATTCATGGCTATTGGTGCCTATATTTCTTCCATCATCACTCTGTATTTTTTTGTAAATGATAAAACTTTTGGTGCCGCTGTTTTGTCTCCGGCTCTTGGGCCATGGCTTTTTCCCTTTGCCCTTATAGCCGGTGGAATTGCAGCATCACTGGGATCGCTGCTTGTGGCGATTCCCTCTTTCAGAACCCGGGGGGATTATCTGGCCATTATCTCCCTTGCATTTATGTTTATTGTAAAAAGTGCAGTGGAAAATCTTAATGTTATCGGTGGTGCCCGGGGGATGGGAGGACAGCCTGATTATGCGCCTTTGCCAGTTATCTTCATCTGGACCATGCTGTGCATCTGGATCATACATAATTTTGTCACCTCTATTATGGGAAAGGCTTTAAATGCTGTTCGAGATGATGAGGCTGCCTCGGAATCCATGACAGTTAAAACCCGAAAAACCAAAATGACGGCCTTCACGTTTGGCGCATTCTGGGCCGGCATTGCCGGCGGGTTATTTGCCCATGTTCTGGCCTATATTAACCCTGGCATGTTCAGCATAAACAGGCTTGCCGAAATTCTTGCCATGGTCTATTTTGGCGGTCTTAACTCTATTATCGGTTCCATTGTAGGCGCTGTCAGTATCAATGTTTTGGGTGAAGCTTTAAGACCGCTTGAACTCTTTAAATGGATTATTATCCCTTTGATTTTAATTTTTGTTATGATTTTTAGACCCTATGGTCTCATTTCCTTTAAGGAAATCAACGCCAAAAGACTGTTAAGATCCAAACACAAAAGAGAACAAGGAGTCTAAGATGTCAGCATTGCTCAATGTAAATAAAATGACACATTTTTTTGGGGGCCTTAGAGCTGTCTATAATTATAACTTAAATATTGAGCCCCACCAGATCACCGGCCTTATCGGGCCTAACGGGGCGGGTAAGACAACTATATTTAATTTGATTACAGGCGTATATACGCCAACACAAGGTTCCATTACCCTTGAGAACGAGAATATCAAAGGACTTGAAACCAATGAAATAGCCGCTAAAGGGTTAGGCCGAACATTTCAGAATCTGGCGCTTTGGCGGCATATGAATGTTCTGGATCATATTAAAATGGCCCACTATTCCCAATTATCCTATGGGCTTATAGGAGCTTTTTTAAATACCCGCAAATGTAGAGAACAGGAATCCCAAATTGAAGAAAATTCCTTTCGCCTGCTTGAGCTGTTTGATATCAAACAACATGCCGATCAAATAGTTACTAACCTTTCCTATGGGGCACAAAGGCGTGTAGAAATGGCAAGAGCCATGGCAACCAAACCGAAAATTCTTTTCCTTGATGAACCCACTGCAGGCATGACCCCGGACGAATTGGGTCAAATGATTAAAATTATCCGGCAGGTTCATCAGGATTTTGACGTTGCCATTTTTTTGATTGAGCACAGGATGAAATTTGTAATGGAATTATGCCAGCATATTCAAACCCTGGTCTTTGGGGAACTTATTGCAGAAGGACCGCCGGAAGAGATCCAGAATAATCCTGAAGTAATTGAAGCTTATCTTGGCAAGGAGGATCTAAGCTGATGCAGCTTAAAATTAAAAATTTAAAGGTTTCCTATGGAAATATTAAGGCGCTTCATGGAATTGATTTTACCGTTGATGCGGGTGAGATTTTAACCATTATCGGTGCAAATGGTGCTGGAAAAAGTACCACTTTAAGGGCAATTTCCAGAATGGTTCCTGCCCAGCCCGGATCTGTTATTGAATTTGAAGGAAAAGATATACTTAAATACAGTACAGATAAAGTTGTCTCAAAATTTGGTATCTGTCATGTTCCCGAAGGCAGAAGGATCTTTGG
>JACKQG010007835.1_pt1 | contig 10608 bp, 9 predicted proteins | sample 8237621 | NCBI WGS metagenome assembly JACKQG01 (sample SAMN15677084, study PRJNA649215) | marine metagenome | biome: marine; feature: Black Sea; material: saline water; isolation source: suspended particulate matter (SPM) from the Black Sea western gyre | collected 2013-06-09/2013-06-10 | depth...
CGTAAGACGAAGTCGTCGGTGAGCGAAGCGAACCGTAAGGCGAAGCCGTCGGTGACCGAAGGGAACACTTTGAAGCAGAGCATCAAGTTTTCCCTTCAGTTGTCGATTAAGACTTTGATTCAGTAACTTTTTCTGACTAATATCCGATTGCTGCAAAGCATGTGCTACAAGCCGCAGTAAACGCTGACACGATGGTAATTCCACCTTTGCTTCGATGAGATGAAAGATGGCTTCGTTGACCAAGTCTACTAGGTGAAATTGCTTTTCTGCCTGCAATATTAGCCACCTAGACAAGTTCTCGTGTTCTGTTGAAGTAAAAGGGGAAAAACCTGTATGTTGGCGGATAAGTTCAATCTGCCGTAACCTTTGGTCACGAGTAAAAGAACAACTCTCTGACGATATTTGAAGTTGCGAGGCGATATAATCTATCAATCTTTGGGGAACTTCGGAGAGTGATAGATTGTGAGATAACAAATGAGCAAAAACTTTTAGTCTAACAGCAAGGGAGAGGGAATCTCCCCTGTAGCCTTGAACCAGTGAAAGTTCCTCTGGCGAAAGTGTGTAGCGCTGTATAATCTCTCTATCGGTTATATTTCGGTTGAGTTGCGGATAAGCAGTTCGTTCTAGTTCTCAAGAGACAAAAAAGAAACAATCGGCCCAGTGATTTCGACACGATTAACCAACTGCTTTCGGAGAGAATGCCGATTACATCTATTTTAAAGGCATGACTCGCATTCTGAGCCAATTGACTCATGAGGGTTATAAGCTTTCAGAGACAACATTGGCAGCGTTATCCCCTTATCGGAGAAAACATGTCAACCGCTTTGGCAGTTATACGCTCGACATGGACAGAGAGGTCAAACCACTCGATTTTGAGATTCCATTAATCGTATCTCCGGAAGAATAGTCAGGAATAAGACTTGTGGCTGTATTTTACCAAGATCCCTGCCGCACCTCGGTATCATTCCTCGATTTTGTAAAATCCGGCATTCGTTGGGTGCAAGAAGAGTTTGATGAGGATGCACTGGGCTATCTTGATTCCGGAATGGTGGATGAGGCATATACCCAGGTGCGCCGTGGGGTGGTACAGCTAGGCGCTACTGCTAACTCGATTAGCGATGCTGAAGAGCGACTCGAGCTTGATTCGCAGAGTGCACAGCAGGCGCGGCAACGTGTTGATACGGCGCAGGTACTCCTTAATAACGCGAAAAATCACATCGCCCAAGCTCGGATTAATCCGAATGAGGGTCTTCTGAATTCCGCCAAACAGCTCATCGAAAACGCTGACTTTAAACTCGCGCAAGCTCTCTCAATCTTGGAAGGTTCAGCCGCTCCTACTATTGTCAAAACTGTCTCAAAGGAATTAAGATTCTCCAAAGGAATCCCTGTTAAATCAGAGTTGGTGCAGAACTATCCGAACCCCTTCAACCCTGAGACATGGATTCCATACAACCTGTCAAAAGATGCTGACGTTATAATCAAAATTTATAATGTCTCAGGTCAGCTTATTCGTACTTTAGATTTAGACCATAAGGATGCAGACTTCTATCTCAACAAAGATAAAGCGGCTTACTGGAATGGAAGAGATAACTTAGGTGAAAAAGTTGCCAGTGGAATCTACTTCTACACTTTAAAGGCTGGAGATTTCAGGGCAACTCGTCGAATGTTAATAATGAAATAGTATGTGTGTTAAACGGGTAAATGGCAAAGAGGCAAAATGGCAAGACGGTAAGGAAGCAATTGCCGTCTTGCCATTTTATACTGGATTAGGGTTGATACTTCCGATTATGGTGTAGTAGGGTCGGATCTTTATGACCGCCTTTGGCTTGTGCCCGTTGTCCCAACAGCTTACTACCACCGTAGAGTCTGGGATTTATGCCCGACTTTGGCTAAACTACAGCTAATGATTATTGATTTGACAACCGGAAATTGCAAACCTAAATTAGTATTAGGGTGGTTTTTTCTCTGGCTGAGAAATTGAGTGATAAAGCGCATCGACTTTTATAAAGTGGTCGTTGTCGTTGCTTCAAAAAGTGACGCATCATAGTCAATGAGTGGAAACCTGGGCACCACATCTGGATTGACAATATTCCCGGCAGGGGGCCAATGACCGTTTAGTACCGATACCATATTCTGGATACCGCCAAGAGAAACATCCTGCGACGATTGGACAGAAGCAGCAGCGATGTGGGGAGTGAGAATGACATTATCAAGAGTCAACAAAGGGTGAGAAGGCGGCACCTCAATTTCGGTGAATGGGTCGATCTGTTCAAAAGTATCGAGCCCTGCACCGCTTAACCAGCCTTCTCGGAGCACTTTGACCAAAGCCATTTCGTCCACCAGCGAGCCGCGTGATGTGTTGATTAAATATGCTCCATGTTTCATCCTGCGTAGCGCAGACTCATTGAGGATATGATAGGTCTCAGCAGTCAAGGGCAAGTGCAGGGATACATAATCTGATTCAGCAAGGAGAGTATCTAGAGAAACTATCTTGACGCCCAGTTCATCGGCTTCACGGCACGGGACGTTCAGTTTTCGGCGCGTAGCAATCACCCGAAAGCCGAAACCATTTGCCCGCCTCGCAACAGCACGAGCCGAGTTCCCGAAGCCGATTAAACCCAGAGTACAGACTGAAAGACGCCGGTTCGTCTTCGCTTGACATCGAGCCCGGCTGAAGGTACCCTCAGCCATAGCCTGTGACATTTGCGGCAACTTACGCGCCAGGGCTAACAACAGTGCCATCGTGTGTTCGGCTTGTTCCTCAGTGCAAAAGTAGGGAACATTGGTTACGATAATGCCTTTTCGACTTGCCGCTGCAACATCAATCTTATCGGTGCCGGTTCCGAGCCTTGATATGACTCGGCAGCGGGATAAGCCCTCAATCACCGCTTTTGGTAGGGCAACCGAGATGGCGAAAAGCGCATCACAATCGGCAACTTGGGGAATGAGTTCCCCCGGCTTTTCAGCTTCCACTTGAACTACACTAAGATTGTATTTCCGGTAAAGTTCGGTTTCAAACTCACTCACCGGAAATAGAGTTGCGTTTAAGCGCGTTACCCGAAAGGACTGAAGATGACTCCAGTTGGCCATGTGTTATCTCCTTAAACTATTCATGTTTTCGATACCTCGTCTTGGATTATTCCAGCCTCGACCCAGACTCTATGCGTGGCGCTCCTCGAAGACCTTCACAGCGGTTTGAGCCGCCAGCATGGCGTTGCCCACCCGGCGCTGGAAGCCGCCACTCATGCCGGTCTCGATGGTGAACGACGGGCCATACTTGCTCGCCGCGAAATCGGCCAGATTCAAGCCTTCTCCTCGTTTCTGAGGGTTGAGCCAGTAAACGCTTCGTTGCCCTGTCGTGAAGAAGGACCCCGGAAGGTAGTCTTCCGGCATCAGTTCAGCCCCAGACTCCGAAACAGCCTGGATTATCTCATCGGCCATGCGCTGCTCCCACTTCTCGTCATCGTCATTCCGCTGGTGACGAGCGGAAAACCAGAACCCGGCCCCACCGTGCTCGTGCAGATCCAGCGTCAGACCGGGATGGATTTCGGCCATCAGGTTGCGTGTGCAGCGTGACTCCACCGGCGCCCAGGGCGTGTCATGGAAGCGGTTGATGTGGAGCACTTCGCCTGCCGGGTTGACGACGAGTGTGTAGGCGCGCTGGCAGGGCAGTGTCCCTTCCACGCCTTCGGCGCGCGAGGGAAAAAAGATACGGCGGCCCTTAAGCGGCGCAAGCAGATGCGCGCTATCCTTCAACCGTCCATAGAGGCCGCGGGTCGAATAGCCATACTCGCCGATGATGACCAGTAGCGTCTCGCTCTCCTCATAAACCACTTCCCCTTGCTCCCTGAGAATCGCTTCGACATCTGCTTCGGAGGCGAGACTCGGTTCCTCGCCCAGGCTCAGAGACAGGACGTAGGCGAACCCATTCAAGCCCATTGGGTCGCGACAGGGAATCACGTAGGTCTGGTGTTCCGTCTCCAACTGGTCAATCAAATCCACCGCAGCGCCTACGCCGGCGTGTTCAGTCGAGTGGCTCCCCGCGCTGATGAAGATGGCTGGTTCTTTCTCTCCCCCGGTCTTGATGGAGACGATAGGCGCACCATCTGGGGCACGGCCGAGCACCCTCGGTTTGTGTCCCTTGTGTTCGATGGACTGAAGAAGGTCTGAATAACGATTAAAAATCGGCATGGAATCCCTCCTTTGCTCTCTTTCATCTTAATGTTTGGGGGACAAGCCTTTCCCTCCCAAATATTGATTATCTATTTTTTAGTCAAGTGGTAAAACGTATAACTTTTTATCACGATACTGAGTATTCCCTTTGGGAGACATGAATAAATGCTCCGGGGATTTTCTTGTCTGATGTTCATCAATTTGTTATTCCTCTTCTATCTTGTTCTCTTGAATGTAATCCCAATTAATCTTGTAACCCATCCCAGTTTCCATAGGCACAGGCACATAACCCTCACTGTCTAAGGGGTCGCAGAGCGCCTCAAAATAAGGTGGGGGAGTTTCATAGTCTAAACCCGGAGCTAGAATGCCTCGCTCATAATACTCACAGATATCTTCGCTGGTAGCACCCAATACCTGTAGATTGCCAAAACCGCTCATGTGAATCTCGCATTTAACACCAAAAGCCTCGCAAACCGCTGCCATTTTCATGCAGCCAGTAATGCCGCCGCGGAGAACGTCGATACGGCTCATATCCGAAGCCCTTCTCAGAATCCAGTCGGCGCGGGTATACAGACTGCCGGCGGCGATTTCAGGAGACAGAATCGGTATGTCAAGCTGTTGGGTGAGCTTCACATATGACTCGACGCGATACTCTGGCATCGGATGCTCGTACCAATAAAAGTTGAGCTTCTCAAGCTCCCGACCCACTCGGAGAGCTTCCTCGTAAGTTCGATAGGTACCCCAAGGGTCGTACATTAGCACCATGTCATCGCCGACCTTATTTCTGACTGCTCGGCATACCTCCAGGTCCTGCTCAATGTGGGAAGGTCGTCCCGGGTCGGGTTGTTTGGTGACTGGATTCCAGAAATAGTAGGGGTGAATCTTGTAGGCTTTGTAACCTTGCGCCTGACACTCAGCCGCGTGCTCGGCATAATCCTCCGGCTGACCCATATTGGGGTAGGTGCTGGCGTAGGCTTTAACTTTATCGCGACATCCTCCCAACAGTTTGTGGATTGGTACGCCCATAGCCCGCGCTTGCAAATCCCATAAGGCCATATCCACCACACTGATGAGGTGCTCGGGTAACATTTGGCGCACCCACATCCAATGCCAGAACTTTTCCCGATCAAAAGGGTCCTGACCCACCAGCATTGACTTAAAGCCGCTTGTAAGAGACCTTCTCTCGTCGGGCTGCAGACCGTCCTGGTCACCATGGCCACGTCCGCCAAAGTAATAACCAAAAGCACCCTCGTCGGTGATGATTTTGGTAAGCGTCTGAACGACAGTGGTCTCAAAAAGCTGGCCATGGCGAAAATCTGTTCTCGGAACTCGGAATGGTATCACCTGTATATCGACGATTGTCATTATTTCCTCCTGTTAGATAAAGGTTTGTTATGAATACGATACTGCTTTTTGAATCAGTCATCCACTTACTCGAAAAATTACTTCACAGAACGTCCATTCCGTGGAATGAACCAATTCAGGTTAAATCGTTTAGCCCCTTTCCCGCTATTTCCCTTGTCGATTTTCCATTGTATCTCATATTTGGCATGACGTAATCGTCAGCGCGACTTCGTACCATGCCCAAGGTTTTACCTTTGCCGGTGATGCATTCCCATTTCCTGGTTCCCACATTATACCAATTTAGGGTTGCAATTTCTGGTTGTCAAATTAAGAAGAATTAGCCGTAGTTTAGCCCCTTGTGGGCGTCCGTTGTTGCGACGACGGGGACAAGCCCCTAAACTACACCAGAATCGGAATCACCAACCCTAATCCAGTATTAGACGATGGATTTCTTTGCCAGGTACAGATTCTTCTGCCTCTCATTTACCTCAAAACGCTGGATGAAGCCCCATGAGCCAATAACATGGCAAAGTCCCCACCGTAATCCCTCGAGAGGGTCTCTGTCGCGATTATCTGGTCTGAACGGTCCACCTGCCTGGGGTGGATTCTTGATAACTGCCATAATCTCGAAATTGAGACCGTCGGGGGCATATTGGATGGTATTCTTCTCAGGTCCATCTGTGGTTAGCAAAGCAGCGATGCCGCCCTTATAATGCCAGAGGAGCGTTTCATGACCGCTATTTGTGATAGGGTTGAATTCGGAGCGCATATACGGGCCTTCTGGTTTATCAGAAATGGCAACTCCCCATTTGGTCTCCCGCCCGCCAAAAAACATCTCCTCACCCATTGGCTCACCCTTGTAGTAAAGCCAATACTGGTCTCTGTAGTAAAACAAACTGGGGTCGTGCACTTTATGACTATCGAAATCGCCTTTACTTTTTACCAGGAACCGGTTGTCCTCCTCACCGAGCCACTCACCAGTATCCGATGCCTGAAGAATTGGATGTTTTACTTTTCTCCAAGGGCCATCTGGTGATTTGGCAATAGCCATGCCGATGGTGTTCTTAGTTCTTCTGAGATAGGGCGCTTGAACTGTCTGGTATACCAGGTAGTATTTGCCATCATGGGCGAGAATATCCGGTGTGAAAACACTGCGGTCGTCGAACTCCCCTTCCTGTCCGCGTCCCACGGCCATGCCCTGCTCTGTCCAGTTGACTCCATCGGGGGAAGTCGCATACCAGACGTCAGACTTATCCCAGGGCCAGACTTTTGTTTCCGCATCGCCAGTGCCGAACCCAAAATGGGGTCCTACAGATTTCGTGTACCACACGTAGGAACTATCTCCTACCTTGATGACACTACTGGGGTCACGGCGATTCACCTCTTCTTCATATCCCAGACCGTTGACAGAGGAATATCTGAATTCACAAAACCAATTGGGACCCTTGTTATAATTGGCTGCTCGTTTTGTCGCTGCACTTACCTTCCGCGCAGGTTCTTTATTCTTAATATTCATAAAAATCTCCAAGGAAACTCCCGCATTCTAGCGTTTCGAGGAATTGGGTTTCCTGTCAGCACTGAACCGACAATTCGATTCAGGTAATGCTCACCTCGACAAACTTATCCAGCGGTTTCTTGTGCGCCGCACTGTCTATCCCCTTTCAACTGTCGTCTTTGACACCATTCCAAATAGTGTCAAAGACAAAAACTGTTTAACGAACGCACCGTAGAGCGTCGGGCTGGTGAAGCACCACGACGGTACCTATGCATTCGCTGGTAAGGTAGCCTCTTTTTCTTGATTTTACACCCACTCGGAATTCTTTTGTAAAATCAAGAAGTAACTCAAAAGAGACTAAGACTGGTCAACCGGGCTACGCCTTAGTTTTCAGACAAGCCCCCGCTTTCAAGCGTGGGGTGGTTGACATCGCTATTTCCTCCTATTCCCATTCCAATTTCACTCTTCAATCATCAATATTCAATTGTTTTAACTCAGGGTGATGACATTAAAACATTTGAACAACTGAAAGTTTCACCTGGCACACGCATCACTCGACGCGAAACTGCCATCACTCTAAAAGTGGTACGGTCCGGTGTCCCGAGAATCGGGAGTGTGACGAGGAATTTTGTTTTCCTCGCTAAAGCGGAATTGCGGGGAAAACGAGGAATCTGAAGAGCCAATTTTCCTTGTCTCCAACCTTCCTATCTTGGAAGACCCATGTGAATGGTGGCAAATCAAGCAAACCTATCAATCATTGGCGTCTTCCTGCCTGGTTACGATTGGCACATAACCGACCTCCAGACCTTTGGGCGGTGTCACCAGCAGGGCTGGATCGAGGCTCACCAGTTCTCCACTGCTGGGTGGCGCCATGTAATCCCTGTCAATCGGCCAGTTCGCATGAATCTGTTCCACAAAGGACTGTAGTTTTTCCTTCTTGGCCTCGCTCCAATCGTATTGCTGAAAGGACGGTTGAGCGATAAATCGGTACCAGGAGTAGGTGACCAAAGAACCGTCAGCAAGCGTAACCGTGAACGGTCCGAGTGCCGGACCTGGACAACTCCAAGCGCCGGCAGCAGGTGAAGTATAGGGTTCACCACGCCCAGCCAGTTGGAACTCCTGCTTCAGGAGCCCCGTCTCCGCAGGCACATCCGCGGCAGTTACGGCCACGAGTTTATCACCCACAGCCTTAAAATACTGGGGGAAGAATCCTTTGGAACCCATATCACTGTTGTACCACTCCAAGCCCCACACATTGCCTTCAAACACATTGGTGTCGAAGACGCGCTCAACACCGATTATTTCCTTGCCGGCCTGATTGTAACGCGTTGTCCTCGTCGTTAACGTCGATTCCCAAGCGCCTTTCTCGTCAAAACGTCCGGAGCAATCCGGACCGCCGTCTCGCCAGGACTTGAAGGCGTCATACAGCGCTGCCTTCGAATAGTAAGTCACGTCCTGTACCAGGAGGGTTCTTCCTTGTTCATCTACCGGGAACTGCAACTTAGGTATCTTCGAATAAACGACACCTTGGGCATCTTTGCTGTCGAAACGCGGCACGGTGTTAATCTCCATGGCACCGCCGCCCATGTTTCCGGACCGAGCGTCGAGCCCGCGTCCATAGATGAAAGGATAATTGAACAGCTTACCTATCTTGCTCCAGGTCTCGGGGATGTAATAGGCCATCGGACCTTTGAAATTGGCCGCACTCAGAAAACAGGTCCAACTCTGGTCGCCGGTGGGCGGGTCGAAAGTGGTGGGGTCGGTAAAGGGCAAGGCCATGTAGGTGTACCCCAGGAATTTGCCCTTGGGATTGCCCTTAAATGGCAGTGCGTCGGGTGGAATCAGGAGTCGGTTGCTCAATTGGGCGATGCCCAATCGAGCATCCGGTAGAGCGCAAGTGTCATAGAAAAACGACCACCCGGGTGATGCAATCTCATAGTCGTAGCATTGCGACGTGGCATTCATGCTGAATTTCGGCGGGCCGTATCGAAAGCGGTTGCGCGCCCAATACCCCAGCCCCCCCTCCACTGTCTGGAAGACGCTGCTCCAGGTCGGGCCCCGCTCCGGCCAGTTGTCCCTGGCCAGCGTACCCACCGGTGCCAGCGGCTTATCCTTGTTGTCCGAGTTGTCGGGCGTAATCCAGGCGCCGGGCAGACCAATCTGAAAGCGGGCAATCGGCTTATCGATCAGCGACCAAACAGCGGAATAAAAACCCATCCCTGCGCTGTACTCGGACCGGGCTGGCGGCCGCGTCGCGCTGTAGCCGATATACCCATGTAGACCTTGGGAATGTGAAGTAACCGTACCTGCCTCAACTTTGTGGGGGGCATTGCCCTGGTTTGCCGGCGCGGTACCGGTCCAGAGCAAAGCTGTAACCGTAGGAACGAATATGACTGATTCGAAAGTAGGATTCATGCGGCCTCTGTTTTCCTAATAATTTATAAGTAATGCTCAATTTTAATTGACACGATAAGTTATTTTTAGTATATCATAGATGGAGAAAAAAGGCAAGAAAAGGTAGTGTAATTTTTTTACCGGTGAGTTACGAAGTAATGAACGCGAAGCCAGAGGCGCATAGGTACATGTTTGATTTTGACACCAATTCGGGTGTTTTTTTACTTGACTTTTATAGGAGGGGTGAATTATGATAATAGTAGATTCTCATGTTCACATTGGGTTAGAAAAATATGAACCTGTTGAGGTTCTTCTTGAGCAGATGGAACAAAACAGAGTACAAAAGGCTCTGTTGGTACAATACGGTGGCAATTACGATAATTCATACATTTCCGAGTGCTTACAAAAATATCAAGGGAAATTTTCGGGTGTAGCTATCGTTGACACTAATCAACCCGATGCACCCGCAAAATTGGAATATTGGGTTAAGGAACATGCTTTTGAAGGTGTTCGCATAGGAGCAAATGTGACATCGCCAGTCGATAACATTTGGGAAAAGATTGCTGAACTAAAGATTGTTGCGAGCGTATCGGGTAGGTTGTCGGATTTCACTCACCCACGTTTTGAGGAGATAATCCGAAGTATTCCTGATTTGAAATTGCGCATCGAACATCTGGGCTATCCAGACATTACTGAAAATCCTCCATATCCTAAGTACAGGCACCTGATGAAGTTAGCTCAGTACCCCAACGTTTACATCCAATTCTCCGGTTTTTACGCCTACAGCGTTGAACCTTACCCTTACAATGACACCATTCCTTTTATTAAGCTGGCATACAAAGCGTTTGGCGCCAATCGAATAATGTGGGGTAGTGATTTTCCACCGGTTGCATCTCATGAAGGTTATGCCAAATCATTTGAGATGGTAGATAGGATTCCATTTTTCACCGCATCTGACAAAAGTTGGCTTTTGGGTAGGACAGCGTTGTCATTATGGCGGTTTGGGTAAGGAGAAATCGAGGGAAGGATAACGTCATTATCCGGAGTTCCCTCGGAAAGTAATTTATAGGTCGAATTTCCAAATTCGACAACGATAGTCGAAATCTGTTCGCGCAGTTTATCCCGCATAGCGGGGCTCACCAACGCTTTCCCGATTCTCGGGACAGGTGCGGCTTATGGTATTTCGACCTACAAAATCCCCC
>JACKQG010007836.1_pt1 | contig 10608 bp, 12 predicted proteins | sample 8237621 | NCBI WGS metagenome assembly JACKQG01 (sample SAMN15677084, study PRJNA649215) | marine metagenome | biome: marine; feature: Black Sea; material: saline water; isolation source: suspended particulate matter (SPM) from the Black Sea western gyre | collected 2013-06-09/2013-06-10 | depth...
TATATACATAAAAGGTCCTTATAATGTCCGACTATCCTGAAGAGAGTAAACTGGAAAAATCCTGGGAGTCAGCCGCTCGTCAGTTCAATATGGAGGCAGTTGTTGGCCATTTATTTGCCGGCACAATTCACAATCTGAATGGAGTTGTTCAGGCATTTTCCATGCAGGTTGATCTTCTTCAGTCCATGTTTGAACAATGTGAACGATTCATAGAAAAGCTAAAAATAGTTATCTCCGATGGGGCAGGTTCTGATGATCTTGAAAAACTTGAAAATCTGCTCAAACAACGCGCTAAATTGACCCAGATGCTTAGAGATAAAGCACTCTTTGGGCAAAATATTCTTCATCGAAATGTTCTTCCTTTTCCGTATCTTCATCAGGAGGCCAAGGATTCTCCCTGGCCATGCAGCCTGAATACTCTTTTAGAGCAGGAAATTGATTTTTTGTGCGCTGATAGTTTTTTCAAGCACAAGGTTGATAAAAAGCTCTCCTTTGACCCGTCTCTTCCGCAATCAATACAATCTGCTGTTGACTTGCATCAGCTCTTTTTTGCCCTTCTTGATAATAGTATTGCGGCTATGAAGTCTTCAGAGGTAAATGGAGAGAGCAATCAACTGAAAGTCACTACCCTGCTGCAGGACAAATGTATTGAGGTTACTATTAGTGATAGCGGTATTGGCATAGCCCCTGACGTTCTGCCCCGTATATATGATCCTTTTTTCAGTACCATGAAAGATAAACGTGGTCTCGGCCTCTATTTTGCGAAAACAATATGTGACCATCATGTCTGGAAGATTTCCTGTATCAGTCCACGAAGGCCTACTGTATTTCAGATAATCATTCCACTAGAGGACATGTAATCGTGACTGTTTCTGAAAAATCCAATGTTGAGTCAGGGACTTTATTTGTTGTGGCGACTCCTATTGGCAATCTTGAGGATATTACCCTTCGTGCTGTACGGATCCTCGGTGAAGTCGATTTTGTCGCTTCCGAAGACACCCGGCATACACGAAAACTGCTTTCACACCTGTCTCTTTCAAAACCTTTGATCAGTTATTATAAAGACAAAGAGGTCAGCAGAGCCGATGATATCCTGAAAAAGCTCCTGGCAGGTGAAAATGGCGCTCTTGTCTCTGATGCTGGTACACCTGCAGTGTCAGACCCGGGAGCCATTCTTGTCAGTAAATGTTTTGATCATGATATTTCCGTTATTCCAATACCAGGTCCGTCTTCTTTAACAGCTGCCCTCAGTGTGTCAGGGTTTGCTCAAAATTCATTTGTCTTCCTTGGTTTCTTGCCTGCCCAGCAGGGCAAACGATGTAAAATGCTGACTGCCCATGCCCAGGATAAGGAATTTATTGTTTTCTTTGAGACGGCAAAACGTATCAGGAAAACACTCGCTGATTGTCATGATATTTTTGGAGACAGGCAAATGGTGCTTGCCCGAGAGATTACGAAAATATATGAAGAGCTTCTGCGTGGTCCGATAAGTGAAGTTTTAGAAAAGCTGAACTCGCGTACGGAAGTTAAAGGTGAATGTGTTGTTCTTGTCTCCGCTGCCTCTGGAAGTCAGAATGTTGAGATAGACAACCTTGATGAATTGCTTCGCTGGTACCGGGATAAAGAAGGAAGTTCTCTGAAGGATGCTGTACAGAAAGTCTCTTCAGATCTTAATATTTCACGATCTAAAACATATAAATCAGCCTTGCGTATCTGGCATGAAGATGGAAAATCGGAGTAATGGGTTTTTCTGGATGAAATGTTTCCACAACTGTAACTTTTCAGCGAAAAAACTTATAGTTCAGAAAACCACAGAGCTGTAACTGTTTAGCAGTGGCCCAGGTAAGCGCAGACTCCGGATGCGCACAAGCAGGCCGCTGAACTATATAACCATATGCGAGAAGGCCTGATCGTGTGTAGATGGGGTGCTGCTGAATAGTTACCCACAACTGGGCATTTCCTTGATATTGCAAGTAAAATAGACTAACTTATCGATTGTTATGAGAAAAATTCAGGATCATTATTTTCAGAAAGCCCGAAAGGATAAATATCCTGCCAGGTCGGTGTATAAACTCGAAGAAGCACAGAAAAAACACAGGTTTCTGAAAACTGGAGACAAAGTACTTGATCTGGGCTGTCATCCCGGCAGCTGGTCAATGTATGCAGCAAAAATAATAGGAGCCAATGGCCGTGTTGTTGGCGTAGATTTGCAGGCTAGTGCACACCCTGCAGTGAAAGGTGGAGCGCCTATTACATTATTGCAGGGAGATATTTGTGATCCCGGGGTGATTGAGGTTCTTGATGCCAAGGGTCCTTTTCATGCTGTGGTGAGTGATATGGCACCTAAAACCACGGGCAATAAGTTTTCAGATCATGTCCGGTCGGTGGAGCTTTCTCATAATGCATTAACCATAGCTTCACAGGTTTTAATTCAAGGTGGGAATTTTTACTGTAAGGTGTTTCAGGGAGAAGATTTTCAGTCTTTTGTTGTTGAGGTGAAAAAACTCTTTCGGCAAGTAAAGATTATAAAACCGAAAAGTTCCCGTGAAGAAAGCCGTGAGGTCTTTGTTCTCGGAGTTGGATATAGAGGAAAAACGGAAATAAGTGGAGGATTAAAATAATGGCTGGACATTCGAAGTGGGCAAATATCAAACACCGGAAAGGTGCTGTTGATGCGAAGCGGGGCAAGGTTTTTACCCGGCTGATTAAGGAGATAACAGTGGCGGCAAGGATTGGCGGCGGTGATCCTGCCGCAAACCCACGGTTGCGTACTGCTATTGCCGGGGCCAAAAGTGAAAATATGCCCAAGGACAATATTGAAAGGGCAATTAAGAAAGGTACCGGTGAGCTGGAAGGTGTTGAATATCTTGAAATCACCTACGAAGGGTATGGTCCTGGAGGTGTTGCCGTCCTTGTTGACTGTATGACTGATAATAAAAATCGAACTGTTGGTGACGTTCGCCATGCCTTTTCCAAACATGGCGGAAACCTCGGTGAATCCGGCTGTGTCGGATATATGTTCGATAAAAAAGGCTCTATCCTGGTTGATAAGGAAACCATTGATGAGGAAAAATTGATGGATGTGGCCCTGGAGGCTGGAGCTGAAGATGTACTTGAAGAAGAAACTGAATTTCAGGTTTTGACGGCACCGGATGATTTTAGTGCTGTGCGTGAAAAACTTGAAGAAGAGGGCGTTGCTTTTATTGAGGCATCGTTGTCAATGATTCCCCAGAATACTATTGAGGTCACTGATGAAAAGGTGGCACTGCGCCTGCTGAAGATGCTCGAGGTTCTTGAGGATAATGATGATGTGCAGGATGTACATGCAAACTTTGATATCCCGGATGAGATAATGGAGAACCTTTCGTAAGTGAAAAGCCCGCGCATTCTTGGGATTGATCCCGGTTCCAGGATTACAGGTTTCGGGGTTATAGAGCAAAAGGGATTTCATAATGAATATGTCAGCTGCGGAGTAATAAAATCAAACCTTGATTTTACCCTTCCTGACCGGCTGAAAGAAATGTACGAAGGCATATGTGAGGTTATAGAGACATACCAGCCAGATCATGCCGCCATTGAAAATGTTTTTGTTGCCAAGAACCCGAATTCAGCCCTTAAACTTGGACAGGCTCGAGGCGTCCTGATGCTTGCCGTCCGACAGTATCAGATTGACCTCTATGAATATTCTGCCAAAGTCGTTAAACAGGCGGTGGTAGGTTATGGCCAGGCTGATAAACATCAGATACAACAGGCCGTAAGAGCCTTATTGAAACTTTCATCGACGCCAAGTCAGGATGCTGCAGATGCTCTGGCGGTTGCCATGTGTTGTTCGAATCATTTAGCAGTTTCGCACAATGTGTCATGAAGAGTGGCTGCTGTAGCCACTAACAAACATGAAAAGTTTTCTTGTAACTATTTAGCACAACAACCGGAGAACTGTTATTTCTCTTAAGAGTAACAAAAAATATTGAATATCGAACAAGGAATGTTGAATTATGAAGGATGGAAGTTGTCTGATAGAAAAACACCTACCTTCGATATTCAAAATTTCTTGTTCGATATTCTGCGGTTCTAATTAATCACATCCTCCAAACTTGAAACTTAAAAAATGATTGCCTGCCTGAAAGGTGAACTCTATTACAAATCCCCGGAACGGGTCATTATCATGGCCGGTGGGGTTGGCTACGATATTCTGGCAACAGAGTCGTGTTATGTTAATCTGCCGGAGAAGGGTCAGGAGGCTTTTGTCTCAATTTATACGTACGTCAGGGAGGATACCCTGGCACTTTATGGTTTTGCTGATAGTGATGAAAAGGCGGCTTTTCTCCTGCTCATCAGTGTTTCCGGCATCGGTCCAAAAGTTGCCCTGGCAATTCTGTCCGGTATTTCTCCTTCTGATCTTTCCGCGGCCATTCGTACAGAAGACCTGCATCGGTTGACGAAGCTGCCTGGGGTAGGGAAAAAAACAGCAGAGAGACTCTGTCTGGAATTAAAAGACAAGATGCCGCTCATTGCCTCAGATGCAGGAAGTTCCGTGGCGCCGGCAGGGAAAGGAAGCGATAGCCAGCAGGTTGCAGATACGGTTTCTGCTCTGGTAAATCTTGGAATTGCCCGGACAAATGCCGAGGATGCCGTTCACAGGGTAATAAGGGAGACACCTGACGTGTCATTTGAGGAACTGGTAAGACAGGCATTGAGGCTGGTTGCATGAAGGTAGAAGAGCGAATTGTCAGTACCGGCAGTACGACCCTTGAGGAATCCGTAGAAGAGGTGAGTCTGAGACCGCAGTTTCTGAAGCAGTATATCGGCCAGGAGCAGCTCAAAGCCAACCTTGGGATCAGCATTCAGGCCGCGCTTGGCCGGGGCGAAGCCCTTGATCATGTTCTTTTTCACGGTTTCCCGGGTCTGGGAAAAACCACACTTGCCTATATCATTGCCAATGAAATGGGGGCAAACATCAAGGTTACCTCTGGGCCTGTTATAGAAAGGCCAGGAGATCTTGCCGCTATTCTGACCAGTCTCCATCCTGGAGATGTACTGTTCATTGATGAAATTCATCGTCTCAATCATGTTGTTGAAGAAATATTGTATCCGGCCATGGAAGATTATCAGCTTGATCTTGTGATTGGTCAGGGGCCCGGAGCAAAGACGGTAAAAATGGATCTGCCCCGGTTTACACTGGTAGGCGCAACAACGCGTACTGGCTTATTGACGCCGCCATTCCGTGATCGTTTTGGCGTTATTCTTCGCCTTGATTTTTATTCTCCTGAAGAACTCGTTACTATCATCAAAAGGTCGGCCGCTCTTCTCGGTATCTCTATAGATGAAGCCGGGGCTATGGAAATGGGGAAAAGATCACGTGGAACTCCTCGAATTGCCAATCGTATGCTTAAAAGAGTCAGGGATTATGCCGAGGTTAAGGCTGATGGCGAAATTACCAGTGCTGTTGCCTCATCTGCCCTTGACATGCTTTCGGTTGACAAGCAGGGGCTTGATGAAATGGATCGCCGCATCCTGCTGACTCTTATAGATAAATTCCAGGGTGGGCCCATCGGGCTGGATACTATGGCAACCGCGGTCTGTGAGGAGAGAAACACTCTGGAAGATGTGTATGAGCCCTTTCTTATTCAATCCGGATTTCTCATACGAACCCCACGTGGAAGGATGGCGACACTCAATGCTTATGAACACTTCGGTCGTGCATCACACTACTGCCGCCAGAAAGATATCAGTGACTTTTTGAAATAGTTGAGATGATCACATCTGTACCGGATAAGCAACTTATTGTTTTTTCCCTTTTATCAATAAGTAAGAGTGTGATACCATGAAAAATATGAAGTTAACAATACCTGACATTATCGCCAAGAAAGGGGTAGAAAAGATATCAATGCTGACAGCGTATGATGTCAGCTTTGCCCGTCTGCTGGATTCCCAGGGCGTTGACATGATACTCGTTGGCGATTCTTTAGGCATGGTGGTTCTTGGCTATGAGTCAACCGTTCCGGTTACCATGGATGAAATGATACATCATGCCAAGGCGGTGCGCAGGGGTTCTGATGCATTTATCGTAGGAGATATGCCTTTTCTTTCGTATCAGGTTGATACAACGGAGGCAATCCGAAATGCCGGCCGTTTCTGCAAGGAAGCCGGCTGTGATGCCGTGAAACTTGAAGGCGGTGTCGAGGTTTGTGACACCGTGCATGCGATTGTTGAGGCAGGTATTTCTGTGGTTGGGCATATAGGCTTGACTCCGCAGACGGCAAGCCAGCTTGGCGGATATAAAGTGCAGGGGAAGGATGTTGAATCGGCCAGGAAAATGCTGCGTGATGCCCAGGCGCTTGATGAGGCCGGAGCTTTCTCCATCGTGCTGGAATGTATCCCCGATGCCCTTGCCCGGAGTATAACGGCGAGCGTTTCGGTGCCGACAATAGGCATTGGCGCCGGACCTCATTGTGATGGACAGGTCTTGGTAACCCATGATCTTCTCGGCATGTTCGATAAATTTGTGCCTAGCTTCGTCAAAAAATATGCGCACTTGGCGCCCCAGATGAAAGAGGCCATAGGTGCTTTTGTTCAGGAAGTCAAATCCGGGACGTTTCCTGATGAAGAACACAGTTTTTCCATGAAGATTGATGTGGAAAAGCTTATGGATGATGAAGAGAAGTGATTTTTATGTAGGCAGTAATTGTTTTTAATAATGGCATAATTCGCAAATGTACTCACCTCAACAAATGAAATCTGCATAGTTAGGAAACAAGATATATGGATTTAGCAACTGTTATCGGTTTGTTACTGGGTACAGCCCTGCTGTTAGTGGCTATTCTCCTGGGTGGCTCTCTTTTTCTCTTTATCAATATCCCCTCAATAATGATTGTCGCCGGGGGAACTTTCGCTACAGTTATGATCCGATTTGGCATGGGAGACGTTATCAATGCCATAAAAGTTGGCTTGAATACATTTTCTACCAAATTAAGTAATCCTCAGGATGTTATCCATGAGATCGTCAATCTCGCCAATATTGCCCGTAAGAATGGTTTAATTGTACTCGAACAGCAGCCCATTGAAGATCCTTTTCTGAAAAAGGCAATCATGTATTGTGTTGATGGACAAGAGGCTGAATTTATAGAAGAAGTATTGAAGAAAGAGGTTAGCCTTACCGTTGAGAGGCACGAAATAGGTCGTAAAACATTTGGTTCAATGGGAGATGCTTCACCTGCCTTTGGTATGATTGGAACACTGGTTGGACTGGTGCAGATGCTTGCCAATATGAGTGATCCTGCCTCCATTGGCCCCTCAATGGCGGTGGCCTTGCTTACCACCCTGTACGGAGCTATTCTGGCCAACCTGGTTTTTTTGCCTCTTTCCGATAAACTCGCATTGCGCAGCCAGGAAGAGGAACGAAACCGCAGGTTGATTATTGAAGGTGTCCTTGGGATTTTGAAAGGACTGAATCCGAGGGTAATGGAAGAGTTCTTGCAGACCTTTCTTCCGCCCAAGGATCGTGTTACAGAAGGTGATAAATAAGAGAGCAAATTGTCCTTGGACAAGATGTTTTATTTTTCCCATGGCCCCAAAGCATTTGGTGATTGATTATGGCAGATGATGAATGCAAAAAACAAGAGTGTCCGCCGGGTGCCCCTATCTGGATGTGTACATTTGCAGATCTGATGTCACTTCTCCTGTGCTTTTTTGTTCTGCTGCTTTCCTTTTCCGTCATGGATGTCACCAAATACAAACAGGTTGCCGGCGCCATGAAGGATGCTTTTGGCGTGCAGAGTGAACCGCCGGTGACGGAAGAAATGAAAGGCCGGCAGATGGTATCCACTACATTTGAATCGGTTCCCCTTCATGTTCAGGTGCTGGTGGCCAGACATTTTTCAGAAGAGTTGGATAGCGGCAAGCTTGAAGCGGAATACAGTGGTGAAGGTCTTATCCTGCGGGTAAAAGGGGATGTTGCCTTTGAATCAGGGAAAGCCCAGATCAGAAACGATTTCCTGCCGTTGCTGGATAAACTCGGCAAGATTATTCCGGATATGGATTTGGCCGTTGAAGTTGGTGGCCATACTGATAATGTACCGATCAGAAAAGGTGTCAGCACTTTTTCGACAAACTGGGGGCTCTCATCTGCCAGGTCAATAGCCGTTGTTGAATACTGGATTGAGAAATTCAGGATTCCCGGCCAGAAGTTGTCGGCAAAAGCCTATGCCGACAGTCGGCCAATAGCAACAAATGGAACACCGGAAGGAAGGTCGAAGAACAGAAGGGTTGAGTTCAAGATAAAACCGGAGAATCCTGAAATTGTTGTTACCGGTATTGAAATTGACGAAACCCCTATTAATGAAATTTCTCCCCCGTCTCATAAATGAAGGATAACAGATGGCTGATAATATAGATCTGAAAAGTGAACGCCGGAATTCTGTAAGGATAGCAGGAAGGAATCTGTTTTATTGTGAACCTGTCTCCCGGGCACAGTTTAAAAGTATCATTGAGGATTATAAGAAAGGTATCCCTCCATATAATCAGGAGGGGCTTTCGGATGTTCAGGTTTTTATTGGTGCCCAGAGTGCGTTGTCCAAAATCAAGGAAAAGGATAAGGATCTTGGAGATTTCTTATCTCATCTCGATACCAAGTTAAACCTGATGCTTAAAATGCTTGATACTGACAAGGGGCTTTTTGAGCAAATGTCGGTGAAAGAGCTGAACATGAGCGGTACCGGTATTGATTTCATATACAATGCTCCATTCGAAAAAGACACAGTCCTTGCACTTCATATAACCCTGTTGCCTGATTATTCTTACATCTATTGTCTGGGTAAAGTAAAAACCTGCTCTCTTGTTCAGGAGGTAGAGGGGAAAAAATATTACAGGATCGCTGCTGAATTTATTCTGATTATGGAAGAGGATCGAGAGATGATAATCCAGAATAATTTTAAACAGCAGAGTCTGGCCTTACGAAATAGAAAGCAGCGAAAGTAATAAATTCCTGGTTGCCACTATCCCTCAGCCATTCATTGTGAGATGGATTAAGAACCACGAAGGGCACGAAGGTTTTTAAAAATTTTTTCTCTCCGGGTCCTTCGTGGTGAAAAATAAAGGGTATCAAATTATTTAAGGCACTTTTAGAGATAGTTAGAGAAAATTTAATATTGAATGGAGTTCGAGTAAGCAATGCGGGAAATTCAATCAGCGGTTATTACTGAAGCGGTTAAAGCCATTACCATGGAGGCCAGCATCTGTCTTGAACCTGATATCCTGGATGCACTGGTACAGGCACGAGATCGGGAAACATCACCTCTTGCCAAGAATGTTCTGAATATTCTCATGGTAAATGCTGATATTGCCAGCCGTGAGAAAATTCCGGTGTGTCAGGATACAGGAGTTGCCGTTGTTTTTGCGGAAGTAGGTCAGGATGTGCGGGTAGAGGGAAGCCTGGAAGAGGCAATACAGAAAGGTGTCAAGGATGGCTATGAAGAAGGCTATCTTCGTAAATCCATCTGTGACCCGGTTACCAGGAAAAATACCGGGACAAATACTCCGGCTGTTATCCATTATGAAATAGTACCCGGTGATACGATTAAACTCAGTATGCTGCCTAAGGGCTGCGGCAGTGAAAATATGAGCGGGCTTGTCATGCTCCCTCCTTCTGCCGGGATACAGGGCATGGTTGATTTTGTCGTTGACCTGGTGGTAAAGGCAGGTTCCAATCCCTGCCCGCCTGTTACGGTGGGAGTGGGGATGGGAGGGACATTTGAAAAAGCTGCCCTGCTGGCAAAAAAATCTCTCTTCAGACCATTGGGTCAGGCAGCAGAGCGTGATGATGTCGCTCAATTGGAAAAGGAAATTCTGGATAAAATCAATGAGAAGGGTTCCGGTGTACACGGGCTCGGCGGCTGCAATACAGCACTTGCTGTCCACATAGAAGCCTTTCCCTCACACATTGCAAGCCTGCCAGTAGCAGTCAATATTCAATGTCATGCCCACAGGCATAAAGAAGTTACTCTGTAAAGAATGCATTCAACTTAAAACTTAAAACTTTTTTAACCCTATGTCTCTTTTACGAATGAAGCCGGAAGGCTTCCAGAGTTTGATATCTGTTGAAATTCCGTTTGCCGGTAAGGTTCTCGAAACCCTGAAAGCAGGGGATTTGATCAGCCTTTCCGGGACGTTGTATACGGGAAGGGATCAGACTCACAAGCGGTTATGCGATTTGCTGGATTCAGGAAAACCTCTTCCCGTCGATCTGGCCGGGCAGCTCCTGTATTATGTCGGCCCTAGTCCTGCACCGCCAGGACATGTTATTGGTGCCGCCGGACCGACCACAAGCTACAGGATGGATGCCTATACACCTCGATTACTTGATTTGGGGATGAAGGGCACCATGGGGAAAGGGTCACGTTCCCCTGAAGTTCGGGAGGCCATGAAAAAACATGGGGCAATTTATCTGGCAGCTTTTGGCGGTGCCGGTGCGTATCTGTCCCGATGCATAAAGGAGTCGGAATTAATTGCATTTCCCGATGCCGGCCCAGAAGCTCTTTTCCGGTTTACCGTTGAGGGTTTTCCCGCAGTTGTCATTAATGATGTCCATGGAAACGACTACTATGAGATGGT
>JACKQG010007837.1_pt1 | contig 10607 bp, 9 predicted proteins | sample 8237621 | NCBI WGS metagenome assembly JACKQG01 (sample SAMN15677084, study PRJNA649215) | marine metagenome | biome: marine; feature: Black Sea; material: saline water; isolation source: suspended particulate matter (SPM) from the Black Sea western gyre | collected 2013-06-09/2013-06-10 | depth...
TGGCACCCCCATCCTCGGCCAAGCGGCGCCGCCAGGCACGCACCTGCAGGTGGGTGGGTACGAGTACACGGGGGGTTGCGTGCAGGCCCCGGGCCGCATCGCGGACGAGGTCTACGGCATAAGCTGTCTTGCCGGTTGCAGCCGGAGCGAGGTAAAGATAGACAGGCATCAGATTCTCCACGTCAACAGCTACTCTTGCTTGAACTACAGCCCACTAGCCGATCCGCCAGGGCGATCAGTTCGGCCACGCCCCAGTGCATCCCGCTTTTCAGTGGCCACTCCCCTCGGAGTGCTTTCTGCCACCGCGCCGGGATGGCCTGCAACCCGTAGGTTGCTCCCGCCAGTGCTCCCACCACCGTCCCCGCGGTGTCCGCGTCATTCCCCAGGTTGACGACCTGCACCACCGCTGGTCGTTCGCTCCCGCACGAAGACGCCGTCGAAGTAGTCACTGTATCGGCCGAAGGAATTGCCGGAATCGAGAAAGGCTCATACGTCTCCGTCTTCGACCGGGATCCTACTACCGCCTATCTCGTTGATACCCCCTTAGCAGGTAATCGTTGCGGTCATTATTGAGACTCAGATCACGCTACCCTACTTTTGCCTTTGGTGCAGCAGCTAGCAAGAACTGGAAAGCCTCTTAGACGTCGGGAGACTCGGTGTCCAGGAGCTGGGCCAAAGCTTGGAGTTCAAGAGAAGATCGACAGGCGTGTTTTTTGATGTCCTTCTTTCAGGAAATCGCTAACAGAGACTACGACTTGGGAGGCGCCGGCTTCGATCCCAATTTGGATCGAATCACAAGAATCGCCCTACTACTGAGTGATGCTACAATCGCCCCGAACGTCTGGTGCAGCAGGGTTTGGAACAGATGTTCCGCCTGGCGCTGGGCTTCGCGCTGCTGGGCGCGGAGTCGCTCAGAGTCGCGGGGTGAGAGTTTGTCGAAGGGCAAGGTATGGGTTGTCCCGGTGATCGAGGGTTTGGATCGGGTCATAGTTCTCTATCCCCACTACCAGGTGCGTACCTGACTTCACGGTGTAGGTATGGGCGTTGGGGTTACTGTTGGACTCATGACTCCCAGTTGGGTCAAATAGGGAGGCAATCTATCGCCAAGACACCAGATCAAGACAATGATCGCGAGATAGACAATGATGGTAAGCCAAAACCATAAGAGGAATTGATCCTTCCGCCTTTTCAGCGGGGCAGCCAGGGCATCAACTTTCTCTTTGCCAAGCCTACGGGCGTATGTAGCCAGGCGCTCGTCTGTCTCTCTTCTCAGTAGAACGTAGCTGTGGCCGATGCTTCCCATCCGATAGAAGCCCTGAAACAGTAACAGATAGATGGCATAGGCCCGCATACCTATCTTGAAGATGATGCCCTGCGTTTCGTTCTTGACCAGTGAGGCCAATAGTGTGAGTACAATGACCCCGATCGTAGCCAGGAGAGCGTCGGTGAGGGTTTTGGTCACTGAGTCGAGAGCCTGTGACACCTCCTTCGCCACCTCCGCGACATAGTCTACCGCTTTCTGCACTTGCTCGAAGTGTCTGTCAATCTGTCCATCCAAGAAAACCCGGTGATGCCACCGAGCCTCATCCAGCAGATGTCGCACTTGACGGGCAAAGGAACTGTAGTTTTCCTTGGGATCATCACTCTCCAGTTCACGGGCCACAACGTTCTGGAAGATGGTTAGCCGGTCCGTCTCTCTGCCGCCATAAGGCCACAGAGCCAATCGCGGTAGCAGACTATCTCCATCCGGCACCGTGACTCCTGCCTCCAAAGTCAGCGTTGTGGTTCGTTCGGAGCTGGCATACGAAGCCTGGAAGTGGCCATCATCGTAGCTTGAACGATTGGCCGTGTACAGTATACACAGATGCAACGAGTGATCTGCCAGGATAGAGTCGAGATCATCGGAGTCCGACTCAATCCTTTGACAGAGGAGATGAAGTGGTGTAAGGTGTTTGAGTTGAAAGCCGGCCCAACTCAGGTTATCAGAAGCAGTCGTATGGTACTTATCAACCCGGGACCGCAAGTTCTGATGGATAGATGCCAGTGTTGCTTTGACCTGCTGAACAGTATCTACGCCAACGATAGTCAGAAAGGGGCCGGCAAAGTGAAGACTCGCATCTGACACAACGATAACCGTTGGCTGGCAGGGTGCTACGAACAGGGTGTCGTCCAACCTGGGCAGTGGCGATCGCAGAAATCTGACCAGATTCTCCTTGAACAAGTACAATAGGGCATGGCATTGATCACCATACAGCTCGTATTGTCTAAGGATAGCGGTCTTGTCGAGACTGAGGTCAAAGCGCAACTCGAGTGTATCGTCCTGTTGCGCAATGTGCTGCAAAGCCTGGGTCAGGTCTGTGGCCGCTATTCCTTGCCTGATCTCAAGCAATGGAGGCCCATCCGGGATGCCGATCCACAGAGAGATTGCTTCACTAAACGTCCTGACAAGACCCTTCAGGTCGACCTTGGAGATACGCTTTAGGTCTCTGGCAGGACCGTCTCTGACCAGATGGTATTCCCTCAGCGCCTCACCTTCTTTCACGACTGCGGTTTCTATTCCAATCTTTTGGCAGAACTGAATCATGGTTTCCGCTTGCATCACCGGCGTCCTCGTCTAGGCTTCTTCTCCCAGTGGGTGGTCCTGATGGTCACAGTCCAGGTATTGGTAGCTGGATCTCTGTTATACTCGAGCGTCTTGCCAGGCCCAACGGCATCCGCCTCTATACGCACCCACAAGCCGTGGTCGCCCTCAAAATAGGCGTACTGCGTCAATCGACGTCTCTCCTGTGGATCGGGTTCAAAGGTCAAGTCTTCCAACCCTTGTTCTCGCAGATAATCCAGGTACTCGTCCTGATCATCAGGTTTAGTGATCACTGCTGCTGCGAAATTGGTCGCATCTACGACTGCATCCTGAAGAGAGCCCGTCACACGTCCCTTGAATCGCTCAACGTCCTCCTCAGGCCATTGCTCCATCTTTCCGAGCCACTCGTAGCTTGCATAAACAAAGACACGTGTCCTGTCTGCCCGGTTGAGTCCCACTTTGCACTGAAGGAAGTCTTCTGCAAAGAATGAGGCAATCATCCGACGTGCTCCATAACGGGACACCTGCTGGTCAAGAACTTTGAGATCGTATGCTCTCTCCTCCCTAAGGCTCCGAGGAAGGACAAAAGCGGATTTATGTAGCTCGCCCCTGGGGAGTACATTGGGCACGCGTCGAATAACAAAGCGTACCTGTCCATTCACTTCCTCCCGTTCGCCGACGAAACCATCGTCGGGATCCATCTTTAGCAGCGCCAACCATCGCGACTCGTCATCCCCCTCAGTAAAGGTGCAAAGAATCAAATCGCCCGGTGAAACACGGTTATCAATGGTATCAAACAGATGCTCGGCCATTCTTCGTGATTGGGTGACGAATTGATCCGGATCAGTCAACAAGCTGTCGCACAGATCACGCAGACATACTGTTCCCGGTTCCGGGTCGAGGAAGACAGCCGTGCGAGCATACCTGTGCTCTCGATTCGAGACAATGTGCCGGCGCAGAAAGCTGCCCACCTCTTCAGTCACAGGTGACTCCAGGTCTGAGAGCTGTGGTTCATCGTAATTTCGATGATCCACTTTGTGAATGATCATCCTGTGAATACTGATTTGCGAGTTGTCTGTCATCTTGCCACCTCCTCACTACCCGCCCTCTGCTTGTGCAGCGCCAGGAGTTGCTCAGCCAAGGCTACCATCATCGTTATGATGGGTTTTCGAACACTGTCGGCCGAGAAATTGTTGATCTCGAGAGCGAGTTCCCAGGCGCGATTGCCTATAATGTCGTGAGACACCGGGTACTCCTTGGACAGATTTCTTGCCTCCTGCGAGACAGATTTCAAAGCCCTACAGCGGAGAGTGCTAAACTTCCCCCTCGACCAAACTCAGAAGACTCAAGTAATTGGTTGCTGCGTATTGCAGAATACCTAGGTACGTGTCATTCGCTTCAACATACACCGGCATACCAATGGCTCGCCCGAACTCACTCTGTTCGCGAATCACGTACTCTAGATCGGTGCTTTTCAGCAAGTCTCGATAGTTTGCCAGTGTGACAGGCACCTGTTCCGTTGACAAGAGCATGGATCCGACTTCCTTGAGAATCGGAGTCGCGTGGGGGTGTACTCGTTGAAGAGTGGTCAACAGGTCGTCGAACGCAGTCACCTCCTGGCGGCTATCTTTGAGAAGCTCAGTCCATTCAGCCCACTCTTTGGATTTGGAGATGGACATCAATTCCAGTAGGATGTCTCTCTCTTTGATAACAAGCCAGTCTCGCCCAGGATTGCGTCTCCAAGAGAACCTTTTCCTGGACCAGGACAGTTGTTTGATTGTCTGCAGTTGTTCTACCATGTGCAGAGCTTCGTAGTACCCTGCGAGATTCAAAGCCGTAAAGCGTAGTACAAGCACTCCATCATCTCCAGATTCGACTACATACACTATTTCCGACTAAGATCGTACAGGAATCGAGCTGTGTTTTGAGCAAGATCGCAAGCTGAGATTCCCTCCAAGATGACCAGCCTGCTGCCACTTGCCCCGACATCACGGGCAACGGCCTGCTGCTTTGATTCACTCAAGAACATAAAATCCTTGGTGACGACCACGAGAGTGTACACTTTGGAGGCAACTTGCCGAGTTTCCTCGCAGAGTTGCCCAATACTCCGGCGAGAGTAGGAGAACGTGTGCCATGCATTGGCTTTCACGGCAATGAGTTGACCTTGTTGGATGGCGAGCGGCTGATTCTCGATTCTGTGTGTCTGAGGACTGAAAACATAGCTCCTTGGAAACTGGATGTCACGGCTTGTTTTGACGATGATATCAGCGAGTCCCTTCTTGATACTCAGCTTTTCCTCTGCTTCCGGAATAATGCCAGGATCGAGTGACTTCAAGAACTCGACTACTTCTAGCTGTCCGAGGAGGTTTCGCAGTTTTCGCTCGAGGATTGCTATTCTTATGGAAGACACTGTCTTTGGATCCTCGATATAGGCCTGCAGCGTCACCCAGCTGATCCCCCGCTTGGCAGTAGTGATGTGGGCAACCATTTCTGGAGAGATGTTCCCCCGTGACAGCTTGAATACAATCCATGGAAGGTCGGCAGTGCCTCGCTGTGCGTGATCCTCAAGCAAGGAAATCAACGACATCGTCAACACCTTCCTCTTGTAGCACCAAGCGATAAGCCGCATCAGCAGGCAAGTAGTAGCGATCCGTGCCAGATTCCCGCAGGAATCCAAGCGACTCATAGAACGACCGCTCGTCAGGCGTGATGTCAATCGAGAACGCACCTCCATAGCCACGGCGAATGCTATCGGAAATGACATAGAGCGGCAGGGCCTTGCGTGCATTGATATAGTGGTCAATCCAAGGAGCATACTCTAACGCTTTGACGTGAAGCCCTCCTTCAGGTATCTCCTCGAGTGCCAGCACACCGGCGACTTGAAAGTCTACCTCAAACTTGACTGTATTGGGCGAATCGACCGGTTCATCGGGCACAATCTCTTCCCATGGGAACTGGGTTGTTCCCCAACTGGCCACTTCTGAAAGGTCTGCCGTAGTAAAGCATTCAAAGCAACCTTGACCGGACTCGGCGTTTGGTATGTCGACGTTTGTTCGGCCGAGTGTCAGCGAGCGACTGCCGTGGGCTTGTCGATGTTGCCTGCAGCGCTCCGGCAGCGTCATGCGGGTCAGGCCGGCCCCCTCTATTGAGAAAAAGTCTTGTTCTTGTTTGGTCAAGGTGAAACGCTCCCCACACACCTTGCAGACAAGTTCTGTATCCCCTGGTGCTGAGGTGCTTGGTCCTCCCTCTGACTCTGTGGGTCCAGGTTCCCCTGGCTCTGGAGGCTTACCTGGCCCAGGTTCTCCTGGCTCTGGAGGCTCACCCGGGGGCTCCAGGTCTGCTATCTGCACTATCCGGAAGCGTTCAAGCACTTTAGCGAGTTGTGGCTCTTCCTGGCGATACCGTGCCAGAAGCTCTTCAGCTTGAGGGGTCGGCAGCTCCAGCACAATCCGGACCGACCCTTCGACCACCATACTGATTCGTATCTCTTCCGGCTCGATATTGAGTGTTTTGGCTACTTCCTGCCTTAGTTTCTCTAACTTGTGCCGATCAACTGCGCTCAAGTCGTCGTCCAGAGTGATGTAAACTCGACTGCGCTGGACAGCTTCTTGTGGGCGACGCCCGCAAAAGGCTCGCCTCCACACCACGCCAAAAAAATCCTCGACGATGTCGTATTGGTTCTTGAGTTGGCTTGACAGATCCTCGGCATCCCACAAAAAAATGTTTGGTCTCTGCAGCATCATGCGTCGGAGCACTGCCTTCGCATCACAGGAGATAATCACGACATACCTGTCCGCGTCGAATGCAAACTGCTCCAAAGCAGTCTCGAGGTCGGCTGGATTGAATGTCTTGCGCCGTTTGCATTGGAAACACCATAGCTCAAGTCGATCCTCGAACTGGCGCTCTGCGAGCAGGTCGATGCCTTGTTGTTTTTCCCCTTGGACTCCATACAGATGGCAATTGGTAATAGTACCATAAGTAGTAACCAGGCGAGCACAAAGACGCTCAAAATTCTTCCAGGTTAGCTTGTTGAACGGCAGTTTCTGTACCCTGGTTTCAACTGGAGGGGGTATGACTTCGGCATCAACTGGTGGTGGTCTCCGCAGGAGATCCATTAAGACCTCGGTATGGACGTTCATCTTGCTCTGTGCCATCCTTGCTCAAGTCCCAATTCAGATGTCCAACCTTCGGGACTTCTACTTTCCTACGAACTCTTCCTGGTTGTTGTCCAGTTGTCAACTAATAGCGCGTGGTTTGGAGCAAATGCCGTGCCTTTGGACATGGCTCTCAGGATATGCTCAACGTCCGACAAGTCTGCCATATCCCAGAGGCTGCAGCTACGTTGCGCGTCCTCCAGACAACCCTGCTAGCCGGCCACACACGCGCTCCGCTTGGGGAGGTTGTGCCGAGAATGCCCGGTGCCTGCTCGTGGACCTCAATCGCTTGCTCTACCTCGCTCAGGACACTGTAATCTAGGCCTGGATCGCCCAGTCTATTCCTCTTCTTTGCGTGCTTCACCGTTGGGGAGTGTTAATGGCCATAGAGTCGTAGTACATCTTCCATGAACGTGGAAACCTCCAGAGCATACCTATCCACGGTCTGTAGGTAGCCATCCCGAATCACAAAGACTTCTTCGTGTGTGTTCAACCCTTGCAGGCAATTCACAATACGTTCCTGCGCCCAGTGCATGTCTCGACAACCGGAGGCAAAAAGGTCGTAGTAAGCCAATGCCAGGGTATAGCATCTTGCAGTTTCTTCGAGATGCTTGATGCAATTACTCGCCTGATGGAATTCGCGACACGCAATCTGGCCCATCAAGAGATGAGCTTTACCCAGCAGAACCCAGTAGATCTTCTGGGAGAGTGAGCGATCAGGCGCTCCTATGCCTTCCCTGATGTGGTAGTCTTCTGGGAGGCGATTGATAGCATTCAAGACCTTAGATCGTGCTTGCTCATTCTTGCCGTCGAAGTAGTAGAGCCAAGCCAGTTCAACTTGAGCATCTACGCCATGGCACAGAAGGTCATGGTCGCCCTCATCAATGGCGCGCTGAAGCGCCTGCTCGCTCTTCTCAACCAGTGACGCGATTTCTGGATCTGTGTCAAATTGGTTGTGACGACGGCGAAGCCAGGCCCATTGCCGATATACACAACCCAATTCGCGGAAAGACTCAACAACTCGCGGACGCTCCGAAACTAACCGGGTAAAAATCTCCGCGGCCTCTTGGGCGTACTCGGCTGCCTGCTGCAGCAAGGCAGCGCCACGATCGAGATCGTCTGTAGCGCTCAAGTGGCGCAGTGTTTCTGACAAAGTAATGCAAGTCAACCCAATACCACTCAGCTCACCCAGGTGGCGAAAGCTGTGCAGTGCCTGCTCACAGTAATCACGGGCAAGACGGGGCTCGCCCTCACGCACATGGATCAGGCCTAATGTGTTCATGCTCGAAGCTACTTGCATGGGCAACTCCAGCCTCTCAGCCAGTTTCAGGCTTTCTTCGGCACACATCCTGGCCTTTGAAAAGTGTCCCAATTCGGCCCAAGCCCGGGCGAGGTGATCCAAATCGGCAGCAACGCTGGCGGTGTCAGAGACCATATGATCAATCTTCAGTGCTCGTTCATAGACTGCTACTGCCTGGGCATAGTCAGCAATGCTGTCATAATGGAGACCCAGCATGCGCCACAGGGTCCTGGCTTTCTCCATCTGACGTTCTGAGCGTATGGAGGGAGCAGCCTCGTAGAGCGCTGAGGTCACCTTCTGCACGTGAGGAAGTAGTGCTTCAAAGCGGTCCGGTCGGCCGGTTGCGTTGGCCTGGTCGGCGAGAACCACCAACTTCTCTACCAAGCTGGGCAGAGGGTCTGTCATCATTGCCTGATGGCGTGCGTACTCGGCCAGGAGGGGGTGAATGACAGGATCGGCCTCGAGGTCTTCCGTCTGTAGCAGACCCAGTCCCGTGAGAACACTCAGTGCTTCGTCACAGGCTTTGTGATCGAGCCCCACCGCTACCTGGAGCAATTCGCGGGGAATCGGCCGACCGGGTGCACACCAGCCCGCCAGGGCGAAGAGTCTACGGGCCGCTTCGTCGGTCACGTCTGTCCAATTGAGAGCGAAGGAAGTAAGGAGGTTTACGTCAAGAGTTGAGGTGTCCCCCAGGCTGCCTCGCAGGTCCTCCACAGCGGGATGTGCCCGGATAGCCTCCAGGTTCTGTAGGTAGCGCGTCACCTTCAATCGGCGATGACACGCCAGGTAGCGGCCGGCGAGTTCCATAGCTAGTGGCTGGCAGCCCAGCGCCGCTGCCAGAGCCTTCAACTCGGCTTCTTTGGCACGCTTCTCTGTCAAGAAGCGGCGCAAAAGGGTGATGTCTTGAGCATTTGGGGGCCTCTCAGTTCTGCCCTGCTCCGCGGCAATGGCTAAGATGACTGGTTCTGGCAAGCGCTCAGCGTCACGGCGTCTCCGGCTGATCAACGCCTTAGCACCTGAGACGACGAGGCCGACAAGGAAACCTCCGAATGCGGTGATGGCAGCACCTGGCCAATTGAGGATGAGCTCGACACGCTCTTGCCAGGCCTCAACATCGTCGGCAATTGCCGGCAGGCTCTCGGCGGTGAGCCGCCTGGCAAGGGGAATGCGTATCAGAACGGTCTGCTGGCCGAGCCAACCGGAATGGGCTCTGCTTAGTAGGTAGTGCTGCATCCATACCCAATAGGCCGTTTCCTCTTCGGCATCGTAGACCACGTACATCACCAGCTCAGAACGTTGGAGAAAGTAGCGGGCGGTGGAAACTTTGCAGCGGTGGATGACATCGGTGCCGGAAGTTTTTAGTCGGTCGGTACCCTTGATCTGGACAGAGAATTCGCGGCCAGTGACTTGTCCGTCAGCAACAATTTCGACATGCATATCCAGACCGTAGTCGGCAGAAACGTCGCGGCAGATCCACGGCGGAGAGAAGATGCGCTCCATGTATTGACGGGAAAGGGCTTCCAAGTCATGGGCGCGTGTTCGTTTAGGCAATCGTCCGGTCATAGCTATTTCCTCACGCTAGTTGTGTTGTTTCTTATCCTGTCACGACATCTCCCCCCGAAACGCCCGGTGCAGCAGCGCCTGGAACAGGTGCTCCGCCTGGCGCTCTGCCTCGTGCTGCTGGGCGTGGAATCACTACACCCATCCCATCTCTTCCAGTGCCTTGGCGACATTTGGTCGTAGCTTCATAGGGTATGGTGTGTCTACTTTGACAAACGTAACTAACGTTGATAGGAAGGTATAGCCTTCAGGGGGCTGGTACTCTACTTCTTCGGCAACCAGCTTGGCAAGTTTACCATACCAGAGATTGGCACCGTGATAATCCTTGTAACCCACCGTTTCGGCTAACTGATGGGCGGTAATAACCTGATCAGGCGCACGGTAATGTGTTCGTAGCATAGTGCTTTGATTGTCGGATATTCTTTTCTCACTCTCAAGAGCCAAGAGAGCCTTTTTGTAGTCTTCTGCTGTTATCTCTGCTGCATTTCGCACTGGTATCTCCTTTCGAAACTCGATCATACCTGTCCCCGAAACGCCCAGTGCAGCAGCGTTTGAAACAGATGCTCCGCCTACCGCTGGGCTTTACGCTACCTGCTCACGGTCATCGTGAATCTAATCGGTCCAACAACCTTAGTCCCTTGGCTGGATAGCCAGTGTCAGGACAAATCAAGCCCCGCTCAACTTCAAACCAGCCGGTTGCGACCAAAGCATCCATAACCTCATTGACGGCCTGCTTGACATCCTTTCTGTGAGTGCAGTTTTCCCTCAGCCAAACGTCCAAGGAACGCGGTTTGGTGTGGTCCTTAAGACTGCAATTCTGCTGACCTTGAATGATATAATCCCTTCCAGTGCTCCGAATGTGGGCAATAAGCTGAGAGACATAGAAACCAGCCCCTTTCCCTCCGTAAGGTAACTCGATACGCGTGTCCATCTAGCCCTCCTTCTTCGATCAGGATCTTGCTACCGCCTATCTCGTTAATACCCCAATAGCAGGTAATCGTTGCAGCCATCA
>JACKQG010007838.1_pt1 | contig 10607 bp, 11 predicted proteins | sample 8237621 | NCBI WGS metagenome assembly JACKQG01 (sample SAMN15677084, study PRJNA649215) | marine metagenome | biome: marine; feature: Black Sea; material: saline water; isolation source: suspended particulate matter (SPM) from the Black Sea western gyre | collected 2013-06-09/2013-06-10 | depth...
GTTATTATCTTTTACCTTTCAACAGATAGACCATAGTTCTTCAATACATTGTATAAAGCTTTTTCATAAACCGATTCCAGAAATCCAAATCTCAGTTCATTATATACTTCATAGAACGCCTTTATTATCTTGTCCGTTATCTCTTTATGTTTTAACACTATTCTATCTGCGCTTTTCCGCGTTCATCTGCGGCCGCCTCAATGGCGCCTACAATCTTTTGGTAACCTGTGCAGCGACAGATATTACCAGCCAACTCGTTTTGGATTGTCTCACGATCGGGGGATGGATGGTCTTTAAGGATCTGCTCGCCCGATAATACCATCCCCGGAATACAGTATCCGCACTGAATAGAATGATGGTCAATGAACGCCTGCTGGAGTTTGGTAAGCTTGCCATTTTTGGATAGTCCTTCAATAGTCATAATTTCAGAACCATCTGTTTCCACCGCAAATACCAGACAGGAGTTTACAATCTTACCATCGAGAATCACTGTACAAGCACCGCATTCTCCCTCAGAACAAACCTCTTTGGGACCTGTTAATCCGAGTTCATCCCGTAAAAAGTCCAGAAGGCGAAGGTGGGTAGGAATTCTCTTTCGAACTTTTAGTCCATTTACATTCAGTTCTAAATCAGTGTACTCTACTTTTTTTGGATTAATCACGAAATAAAATAAATTGCTTCTTTAAAATGATCCAGATCAGGAGTTATGGGATCTGGAATAGATATCTTTTTTTGAGCAGCTGGAATATCTTTTAAACCGCTCCCTGTGATTAAAATAACAATTTCATCAGACTTCTTCACTTTACCATCATTCAACGCTATCAGAAATCCTGCATAGGTAGCTGAGGCTGCCGGTTCTGCAAAGATTCCACTGGAAGAGGCAAGATCTTTTTGAGCAGACAAAATTTCGTCATCCGTCACGGTAACACCAAATCCGCCACTCTTGCGAACAGCACGTATAGCTTTCATCCCATCTCTCGGCATATCAACAGAAATGCTGTCAGCAATTGTTTTTGCTTTTACAGGTTCAATTGATCTATCATGCATTAATGCTGTCACAATCGCTGCAGAATCCTCAGCCTGAACAGCGATGATTTTTGGAATCCGACTTGTCCAACCCAATTGAAGAAGATCATAAAACCCTTTATACACTCCACCAATAATGCAACCATCACCCACCGGGACAAAGACTTTATCCGGCACCTTCCAATTTAATTGTTCAGCAATTTCCAGAGCAACCGTCTTTTTCCCTTCCGATAATACCGGGTTAATTCCAGTACTGCGGGAGTACCAACCGTACTTTTCTACAACTTTCTTGGATAAATCAAAAGCATCATCATAACTCCCTTTAACAAGAATCAGAGTAGCACCATATTGAAGAATTTGGGTCAATTTTGCTTTTGGTGCAGAAGCAGGTGCAATGATGACAGCTTTCTTTCCATAAAATGCAGAAAGAGCCGCCAGCGATGCAGCTGCATTTCCGGTGGAAGCCGCAACGATTGTTTCTTCACCCAATTCTGTGGCGTGCTGAATTCCAATATCCGATGCCCGGTCTTTCAGCGATCCGGACGGATTTCGTGTGTCGTCTTTAATGTAAAAGTTCGCTATTTGGAATTCATTTGCAATTTCAGGGAATGAAATCAACGGCGTGCCACCAACTTGCAATGAGCGATTCTCCGGTACGTTTTGCACCGGCAATAACGGCAAATATCGCCAATGAGAACGATCAGGATTTTCTGCCAATGTCTGTTTTGACCAACTCCGTTTAATCAGATTGTAATTGTAAATGTAATCCAGATTTTCGCCGCAATCACACTGATATCGGAACGGTTCAATTTCGTATTCAGTACCGCAAGAGACGCATTGGTAATTGGATATTGGATGTTGGACTTTGGTCATTTTCGATAAACTTCTTTTCTGTGTGCGATTCGTAAAATCAAAACGGTGTTTTTTGAAATTGTGTAAATCACACTATAATTTCCGATTCTGAACCGGAATAATCCTTTAAATTTACCCGAGAGCATTTTACCGGGCGTTGGTTCTTTTACCAATTCAGAATCAATTTTATCCAGAATTTTTCGTACAGTACCTTTGTCAATCCGGCGTAAATCTTTTTCAACACTCGATTTGAAGCGGATTTTATAAACCAAATTTCGCTCTCATCTCATCTGAGGAAATTATTGCATCGTCCTTATCATTCAGACGATCCAGAGCAATTTGATAATCCACATATTCAGCAAGATAATTTTCCAGCGCCTTGCGAATCACATAGGATTTCGGACGGTCAATCAAGTTCGCTATTTTTTCCAGTTCTTCAGAAATATCTGCTGGCAAACGCAATGAAATTGGTTTAGTCATAATTATTTCTCTTTTTGTAAATCAATGTAATTTATGTATTACAACGTATTACACGCAACTTCATTTTTTAATGATTTAGGGAATTTACAAGCAAATGTACAAGTTTATTCACTATCAATGATCTATGTTATGTACCAATATTGCTTCTGATTTGTTTTAGATCATTTTCATTGGGAACACCCACTTGAATGACCTTTCCATCTATGACCAAGGATGGAATGGCATTGATTTTATATTTCGCTGCCAACTGACAGCAACTGCCATCGGTTCAATCGCTTGCTCGATGTACGGTTATTGACAATTCTGGAAATTCTTTTTCCAGAATGTCTAAAGTTCTTAGACAGAGAGGACACTCTGCACTAAAAAATTCTACTTGCATTTTTCTCTCCTTTTTTTACTTTTTCGTTGAATTCCTCGATTTTCTCGTCCCACTCATTAACTTTTGCAAATTGGTTTTTCCAATAATCGTCGTCGTGCCATTGTGCATCGAGTTCTTCGGCGGTTTTTCCTTGTTGTTCCACCCATGTAAAATATTTCAAGTTGTGAATACGCTTTTTTTCGTAGTAGGAAAGTTCCAGCATGTCGTCTTTTCCGATTCCCAAAAGTCGCCGTTCGAAATCCACTGCTGCCTGCGTTTCGGTGTATTTTCCGAATTTTTCATTCGCTTCGGCTAGTCGAGATTGATACATTTCCATCGAATCGGTTGCCACAGTAAAAACACAATCGTTTTCATTGAGTTCATAATATTTCGCCATCTTCACAGAACCTAAAATGTTCGCAATCGAAGAAATCCCGAAATGATTCAATTTTTCGCCCAATTCTTCTGAAAGTCCCAGTTTTTCAAGATATGATTTTCCAGTCGGTTCATTGAATAAACGAATGAGCCTCATCGGTGCTTCGTCATCAATTCCAACAACCATATCGAGATTTTTCACATTCATAATCCACGGAATATGTTTATCGCCAATTCCTTCAATTCGGTGTCCGCCATAGCCGTTGTAAAGCATTGTTGGAACCTGACTGGCTTCTCCGGCGGCGATTGTGATTTGCGGAAATTTCTCCCGGAGATAGTCTCCACTACCAAGAGTCCCCGCTGAACCCTGCGTCAAAAATAACCCGCTGAATCGTTGGTTTTCAATTTTTTCAGATTCAAAAACTTCTTCCATCGCTGGACCAGTTACGGCGTAGTGCCATAAGGAATTTCCAATTTCGCTGAACTGATTTAAATTGACAATTTCATCTCCGCGATCAGCGATTAATTCTTTGACTTTATCGTATATTTCTTTGACGTTTGCCTCACCACCTGGTGTTGCGATAACTTCCGCACCGACTTCTTCAAGCCAATCGAACCGTTCTTGTGACATCTCTTCCGGCAAGACAGCAATCGAAGGGCAGCCGAGCAAATACCCATCATAAGCTCCGCCACGACAGTAATTTCCCGTCGAGGGCCAGAGTGCTTTTTGGCGGGTCGGGTCAAATTTTCCGGTAACCAGTTTTTCCACCAGCGGTCCAAATGTCGCACCAACTTTGTGAGCACCTGTCGGGAAATACTTTCCGAGTAAAATGAAAATTCGGGCTTTCACACCGGTCAATTCCGATGGGAGTTCGAGATAATTTACCTTCCCAAATCCACCGCCTTTTTTCACTGGTTCATTTTTCCATGTGATGCGGAATAAATTCCTCGGATCCAAATCCCACAAACCGATAGATTTCAAATCGTTTTTGATCTCATCAGGAATTAACTCTGGATTCCGCATTTGTTTGTAAGTCGGAATGATAATGTTACGCTCCCGACAGCGCTGGATGGTGTTTTTTAAGATTTGTTCTTGTTTTGTCATATTTTTTCCTTTTTTAACCGCGAATGAACGCTAATTAACGCGAAAAATTTTTATTCATTGTTTTGCATTTCAAAGAACTACATTTAGCATTCATATTTTTAGATACTAACTTAGTCAACAGTTTTGTAAACCAAATCTTTTTCCAATAATTCAACCATATTAGCATCCATTCGCGTCAACTTGTCCAGCTTTTGTCGGAACTTGTCAGGCTCCTGACTGATTAGCGGTTGATAATCTGTGTTCCGGTTTTACCATTCAGAGCATCAATGGCTGTATCCAGGGAAGTAATAATCGCTCGTTCGCCACTGGACTTTACAAATCGGATACATGCTTCTACTTTTGGTGCCATACTCCCGGTACCAAAGTGTCCTTCCTGTAAATAGTTCTCGGCTTGTTCAACAGTGATTTCATCCAATTGTATTTGATCCGATTTGCCAAAATTAAGATAAACATGCTCAACATCGGTGAGTACGAGGAAAATATCACCGTGGACGACTTCTGCAAGTTTCTGTCCTGCTTTGTCTTTATCCACAACTGCTTCCACCCCGATGAGTGTTCCATCAGGTCTTTTCACTACGGGAATCCCACCACCACCTGAAGTGACTACGATAACCCTGGCAGCGAGAAGATATCTGATGGCTTCTGCCTCCACAAGTCCGATAGGCTCTGGTGAAGGAACAACACGGCGCCACCCTTTTTCCTCAGAGGGTTTGACCTCTTTTACAATATAACCTTTAGATTTCTGCAGGTCAAGAGCTTCCCCTTTTGTATAAAATGGCCCCACAGGTTTTGTGGGATTCTCAAAATCGGGATCGTGTTCATCAACTAAAACCTGAGTAATTACCGTAGCAATGGGAATCTCACGACCATCTTTGCGAAATGCATTTTGAAGTTGGTTCTGGAACATATAACCAATTTCGCCTTGAGTCATAGCATCCACAACATCCAGCGGCATAGATGGAACAAGCATTTTGCTTTCTTCCTGCTGGATAAGAAGATTCCCTGCCTGCGGACCGTTGCCATGCGTAAGAACCAGTTTATATCCAAGTTTGTTCATCTTCACCAACTGTTCACAGGTTAAAGCAATGTTTTTAAACTGATCTTCTGATGTACCGGATTCTCCCGGTTTTTTTATAGCATTTCCGCCAAGGGCGATAACAACGAGCTTTCGTTTGTCCTTCATACTACACCTCCATATTTGACATAGTAAGAGCCATGACTGCCTTTTGGGCGTGTAAACGATTCTCCGCTTGATCAAAAACTACTGATTGAGAACCATCAATAACGCCGTCGGTAACCTCAATATTGCGGTCGGCAGGCAAAGGATGCATATAAACAGCATCGTCGCTAGCCATTGCCAGACGGCGTTCATCCGCGATCCAGTCCTTGTACTGATCAGTAATGCGTTTATCTTCATCAGGGTCAGTAGTGGTCAGCATTGGACCCCAGCTCTTGGCATACCAGATATCCGTGTCTTTGACACCAGCTTCAAAGTCATCCATCATCTCAAAACTGCCGTGATGTTTTTTTGCATTTTCTTTTGCCTGATCAATGAACTCGGATTTTAGTTTAAACTCAGGCGGATGAACCAATCGGACATTCATACCGTAGCGTGACATCAGAAGAATCAAGCTGTTTGGTACGCTCTGGGGTTTGGAGTAACTGGATGCATAAGCCCAACTCACGGTGATGGTTTTGCCTCGAGTATCACCCTTTTTTTCAATAATCGTTAGCAGGTCAGCTAAAATCTGGTGGGGGTGGTACAAATCGCACTGCATATTAAACACCGGGACGCGGCTTGCCTCGGCAACCTGACAAATATACTGGTTACCTATATCCCAATCAACCTGACGGATGGCAATACCATCGTTATAGCGGCCAAGAATTTCGCCAATTTCCTTGGCAGTGTCACCATGTGCAATCTGGGTGGTTTTACTTTCTATGAACTGGGCGTGCCCTCCTAATTGTGCCATTCCGGCTTCGAAGGAAGCGCGGGTACGAGTACTGGAGAAGAAAAAGAGCATAGCCAATACTTTATCACGCAGATAGGCATGAGGTTCCCCTAACGCCCGTTTGCGTTTCAAGTCCATGGCAACATCCATGATGGTGTCAATCTCTTTACGGGTCCATTCCTGGGTCGTTATCATGTCACGACCAAATAGAAAATTCTGCATTGTTCTTACCTCCTATTCCTGCGCACCGAGTACCAAAGCCAGCAGAGCCATGCGCATTACAACACCGCAGAACGCTTCCTGCCAGTAATACGCCCACTGAGTATTGTCCACCTCGGTTGGGATCTCATCCATACGCGGCAGCGAGTGCAGCAGGATGGCATCTGACTTAGCTTTAGTAGATAACAGTTCACGGGTGATTTTGTAATTTGCCGGTGTTAAACCTACATCACCTTCGCGCTCATCACGTGATTTTGTGTAATCGGGTTGTACAACCGGCTCAACCAGGATAACATCCGCATCAGCAATAGCCTGTTTCACATGATCGGCTTCTCTGAAATCAAGGTCATACTCCCGCAATTCAGCTTTAAACTCGTCGGTTAACCTAAGTTCAGGTGGGGAGACAAACGTGATCGGACAGTCAAACTGAGTCAGACCGTAAGCTAAGGAGTGCATGGTGCGCATACGCATATCGCCAACAGCCAGCCAGCGTAAACCGTCAATGCGCCCTTTTTCGTGGTAAACGGTATACAGGTCGGTCAATATCTGGGTAGGATGTTCACCCCAGCCATCGCCACCATTGATGATCGGCACAGAAGCCCACTTTGCGGCTTCGTGCGGAGCGCCCTGCTGGAAGTGACGCATTACGATGACATCACCATAAAATTCCAGCATCTTAACTGTATCTTTGATGCTCTCCTGATAAAAATCTCCGGCACGTGTCATTTTCACATCAGAAAAGCCGGTTACATGTCCACCAAGACGATGCATAGCTGCTTCGTGAGCGAGGCGAGTCCGAGTGCTGGGTTGATAAAATGCGGTGACGAGTGTTTTTCTAGCAAGCAAATCGGTATTTTTTCGATCTTCAGCAAAAGGTCTAAGCCGATCAGCAACTTCAAATACATGAAAATAATCCTCCCGCTCAAAATCTTTGAGTGATAAAATATCTCTTCCTTTAAAACTTGATTTCATTCTTCTTCTCCTTTTATTAACCGCGAATTAACGCTAATACACGCTAATTATTCTGATCAAGAAATAAACGAATTTTTATTTGTCCTATTTTTTACTTCGCGTTCATTAGCGTCCACTTATCAGGCTCCTGACTGATTAGCGGTTTCATTAGCGGTCCATTTTTTTCCAAAGTAACTTTGATTGTTCTCTTGCTTTTTCCAAGATTTCAAACTCATCTATTTCAACACATCTACCATCCCAAATTCGAAATTCACCACGTGTCATGACATCAGTTGGTTTATCAAATCCGAATAGAATATGCCCCGAAAAGTTATCTTCGTTCATTTCCGTTTGTGGTTGATAATCGAAAAAAACCAGATTGGCTTGATAACCGGGTTGAATTTTACCCAATTTCAAACCCGCTAATTTACTTGCAATTTTCGAATTATTGCTGAATAATAATTTCAGATAATTCACATTATTTTCTTTATGCGAACTACGGATGAGTGTTCCTTCTTTCGCTTCAGAAAGCATATCCGTTTGCATACCATCGGTTCCCAAACCGGCATCCAATTTTTCAATAATTTCTGATGAAAGTATTCCAACTTTGTTGTTGGCGTTTGATGTTGGATTATGAACCAAATTAGCACCAGATTCCTTTAAGACTTCCACATCTTTCGGCTGAATGTGGATTCCGTGTGCAATGAGACAATGCTCATTCAACAATCCAAAATGATTCAGCCGTTGGATAACCGACGGATAGCCATGTTTTTTGGCATTTTCTTCATCGGTTTTATCCTCTGAAACGTGAATATGAATTCCATAGTTCTCGAAGTCTGAAATTGCTTCTGCAATTTTTTCAAGTGATTTATCAGAAAGCGTAAACGAAGCATGCAAACCGATTAGCGGAGAAATGTGTGGGTCATTTTCGTAATTTTGAAACGTTCTCAAATTTTCCGCCAGACCGGATTTAAGAAATTCTTCACCATTGCGATCGGTAATTTCAAATGCTGGTGAAATATTTACACCGAATTTGTCCGCAATCTTAACGAGCATTCCCAGCGAGCCATCGGTGAAATTCGGACTGGAATGATGATCGAAAATCGTTGTAACTCCTGAACGCAAACACTCTCGCAAGCCTGCTTCGAAGGATGCTTTGATTGAGTTTTCATCCAATGCAAGATCCAGTTTCCACCAGATCTCCTGAAGGATTTCTGTGAAATTTTTTGGCGTCTTCTTTGGTGGGGGCATTCCGAGAGCCAGCGTCGAATACAAATGGTGATGTGCATTGATCATTCCCGGTAAAACAGTTTTTTCTGACATATCCAGAACTTCGTCAAAGCCATTTTCATCGGGAGTTTCCGAGCCGATTTCTTCAATTTTACCACCAATAATCGAAATCCAGCCGTTTTCGGTGAATTCAGGATTACTGAAGGGATTTACAATTCTTGTATTTTTGATGAGTGTTTTTTTCATATTTCTGTTTTCAGTTTTTCGAGTTCGGATTGAATTCCAATACATTGTCGTAGTGAATGACATTTAAAGGTATTTCGTTATATTTTTCTCTGAAAGTTTTATACTTCGACAATTTGAACGATGATTTTGAGAATTTGACCTCATAAGCCCTTTTTTCTTGCACCACAAAATCAACTTCCTGTTTTTTTTGAGTGCGCCAGTACCGAATATCCCAATCATCGTAGCGATCGGATAAAAACCGAAACACATAATTTTCGAGTAGATTTCCTCTATCCTCTCGAAGCAAAACAGGATGAAAATTATTCACAAAATAATTTCGTAAACCCAAATCATTAAAATATATTTTTTTCATCTTTCGAACTTCTGCAATTGCACTCCTGAAAAAAGGCGAAACCAAAGACACATGAAATGATTTCTGCATCAATTGAATATAGGACTCAACCGTTTTATAGTTTATTTTTAATGCTTTTCCTATCGTGTTTGGATTCAATTGACTGCCAATTTGTCCTGCAATGATTTTCATGATCTTCATACAAATATCGGGATATTGAATTGAGGCTTCTTGAATATCCTTCTTCACATAAGACATTGCCAATTCTTTTAAACGATTTACTTTTTCTTCGGGTGTTGATTCCAACACGACTGCGGGAAATCCACCATAAATCAGATATTCTGAAAATTTATTTTTAAGATCTTGCAAATACAATTTCGGAATGTCATCTGAATGCACATAATTCATAATGCCGTCAAATCCATGAAAAAACAAAAATTCTCGAAAATCCATTGTGGGCAAATAAAAAATTCTTTTTCTTCCGGCAAGAGAATCGGTAAACTTCTTGTCAATATAAAATCCAGATGAACCGCTGACAATAAATTTTATTTTTTCATCATATTGATCATAAAGCAATTTTAGAAAATTAGATGGATCATCAAGATATTGAATTTCATCTATAAAAACATAATGCCGTGTTTCTAAAGGCAATATTGGAATAAACTGAAACAAATTTTTGGGATGTTCATTCAATGAAGTTAGAATCGTTTTATCTTCTAGAGAAATAAACGATGTGAAAAATCCCCGATTAGATAATTTTCCTTTGAGTTGTTTCAACAGCGTTGTTTTACCAACCTGTCTCGCACCGAATAAAAGAGTTATTTCTTTTTCCTCGCTATGTTTTTCTAACTCTTTTATTAGAAATCGTTGCTTCATGTCGTCGATATATTACAATATTATTCTGTTATTACAAATATATTTTACAATATTATTCCGTTTTATCACTATCTCACTACAATATTATTCCAATATTCATCCCCAAAATGCAAAAAGTTTGAGTGTTTTTTTGTGTGAAGTGTTCATGTGCTAATGTCTTAGAGTCTTTTTTTCTATCTTCGGATAAATCTTATCAATTTCTTTCTGTATTTCCATCGTTTTCGAAAGTGCGGTAACAATCCTGCAATAGGTTTTGATTTCTTCTACCGAAAATTTTCGCCCTTTGCGGTCTTTCAGCCATTTGGCGCAAACCTTATACCCGCCGATGTGATAATTCCAAACAGATTCGGAAATGCTATCGAAATATTGCGTTGGATTGATAAACACAGAGTCTTTTTCGTATTTGATTTTTTCAACCGAATTATCGCCACTGCCGTGAAATTTTGCAATGGGTGTGTCCAATTCGTTGGATTTCAGCAAATGCAAACCTGCAAGCCGTTTACCTAATTCCGAAAGTTTTAAAAATAACTCATCTTTTTTCGTAAATGGCACATGTGGGAAATCTGTTTTTAAAAATTCAGCATATTTTTTACGGTAAGTCGGTGC
>JACKQG010000670.1_pt4 | contig 10605 bp, 6 predicted proteins | sample 8237621 | NCBI WGS metagenome assembly JACKQG01 (sample SAMN15677084, study PRJNA649215) | marine metagenome | biome: marine; feature: Black Sea; material: saline water; isolation source: suspended particulate matter (SPM) from the Black Sea western gyre | collected 2013-06-09/2013-06-10 | depth...
CCAGTCCTGCAGCTGGAATATATTCCTATGCTGAAGGGGAAACGTATCCAGTTTCAGGTCCATCCACATTCCAGAATGTCAGTTATTCCGCCGGAACAGCACAGGATATAACCAGCACAAACCTCCAGGAAAATGCTGCACAGTATATCCGCCTGCTTTCTGACGATCCCGTATTGGCGACCTTGACAAATGATGACGGCCCGGATTCCTATTTAGAACTTCATGCAATTTTATCATATGGCGATAGTGCCTGGACAGTGTGGTCCGGAAGTCCAATCAATGTAGATCCTACGACTCCCTCAACTATTTATTTTGTTGTGGTAAGTCAGAACGATGCTGGAAGTGATTTTGATTTTACACTTGCTTTGACGGATGGAGAATTGTCAACTGATGATCCGGATGTGCCTAAAAGATTTTCCGTTTCTAAAGCATATCCTAACCCTTTTAACCCCCAAACTCATTTTCAAATTGAACTTGATGTTCCTGAAAAAGTAAGCGCATTTATTTATGATTTAAATGGTCGATTGGTTAAAACATTATTTGATGACCAATTGAATGCCGGTAGGCATACGTTAATTTGGAATGGGTTGGATGGAAATGGAAATCCGGCTGCTTCCGGAACGTACTTTGTACGATTAAAAGGAGAAAGACAGGAAAGTTGGCAAAAGGTTACGTTGCTGAAATAACCACATTGTCATTGCGAATGAGGAACGACTGAAGCAATCTCCTACCAATAATTAATGTAAAAAGATTGCCACATCCACCAACCGGCGGACTCGCAATAACGCTATTGGAGTTTATTCTCCAATTCCCCGCTCTGGTCCAACTCCAAGAGGTTATCATAGCCGCCAATGGCTTCGTCGTTTATGATGATTTGGGGAACAGACATCATCCCTCCTGTTATTTTTGCTAAATCATCTCTGGATATACCCTTTTCTTCGATATTGATTTCTTCGTAAGAAACACTCTTACCATCGAGGAGTGCTTTCGCATTTTTACAGTATGGACACCAGCTTGTTGTATATATTTTTACACTCATTTGATTAATAATACCTTTTGAATTTGATTGAAATTTAATACCTCCATTACCACAAAATAAGTCCCGGATGAGACACTTTGACCGAATCTGTTTGTACCATTCCATTGGATTGCATGCGTTCCGATATTTTTCTGTTCGTGGAGTAACACAGCTACTTCCCTCCCTAAAATATCATAGATAGTCATTTTTACATCTGTAGATAAGGGTAACTGATAACGGATTGTCGTTATGGGATTGAATGGATTGGGATATGCCGGATATAATTGAAATCCTGTGGGCAGATTTTCATCTTCTGTTCCCAATGGAGCCACATAATTATTCGGAGCTTCCGTGGTAAAACGAATAGCTCGTTCATTTGCCAATTGAGCCGCTCCGGGAGCATAACCATTATTGAACGCATACTGAATACCTTCATTTTTATTATGAGCTTCAATTCCAACCGTGGCATAATTTTTATCCGCATCCACGTCGGCTATGTCATAATAATGAAATTCGATTACACCGTCTTCCGATTCCGTCGGCATGGCATTCTGATCAAAAAGGTGAATTGCAAAGGTTTCTTCCGTTGTTTCATCAAATCCGTTCAACGCCCGTGACCATTCAATAATAAAACGGCCATTTGCTTCATCATGTTTTGTATACACACGGATAGAATCGTCATTGATCACTTCCAGATCATCCCAGAACGGCGCCAGAATCGCTTTCGGTCCCATGGCCATAGGAATCGTATAATTATAAAAATAATCAATATTACATGGAATAAACGACGCCCAGCCGTTGGAACTGATGGTCATTTCATCGTACGTCCGGCCGAAATATTGGAAATCAAATGGCAAGTCCACATTTACATGGTCATCATCATCCAATTTAAATTCCGTTCCGCCACTACCGCCGTAAGAAGGATCCAATTCTATCCATTCAAAATCAGGTGATTGCGTAAAACTTGTATCCGTGTCATCATATCCCCAATATCCATACCAAGTAGGGACTATGGGCTGATTATCAGTTAAATACGGGTTTACCTCCCGTTGCTCAGAGTAGATTTCAAGCGTATCCTGCATGATGGTTAAAATATAACTGATAGAACTCCCATGAGACGCATCCTCAGGACCAAATGCGTAATCTACAAATGTTTCTGTTTCTGTAAATGGTTCGATTGAAAAAGTGGCTGTTGTATCTGATGGTGAAAGAGTTGTGCCATCCTCCACTTTCGTAAGGTATAAATGCAATCCATCCAATTGTGTATTCGTGTAATTAGTAATAGTTAACGGAAAATAACTAAGCACAACTTCATCAATTAAAAAATCATCATAAAAATCAACATCAATTATTAAAGGATCAACAGGGACTGCAAATTTAAAACTCCATGCTTCTGTAAAGTCTGTAATATTAAGTTTTATATGATCACTCTCTTTTGAATTCACTCTAACAGTTATCGGTGATGATAATGTAACAGTATCACCATTAGCCATAGCAGGAATGGCGATATCAGAAGAAATAATTTGACAATTTTCTGTATTATAGGGATTCAACTCACCAATATAATTACTTGTAGAATTACCAACATTATGAATTATGGGATAAATATCAACAATTTCACCTACTTCTAAAATACCATTTTCATTGCCGTCTTCTATTTCGTAACCGATTAACACAAGGTCATTTTCAACATTTGAAACAACTGCTTCAAAATAACCTTGAACAAATCCTTTTTTATTCATGTAAACATTGACATTTTCTGCTTGCCCCACTGAGATAGTTGCTTCAAATTTTCCATCAATATCAGACATTCCCTTTGTTAATAAACTATCACTTTTCAATACAGCCACAACTGCATTATTAACGGGATTCCCATTTTCATCTGTAACAGATAATTCTAAAAAACCATCAGCGGCAGACAGTTCCTCAGCAGAAATTACGAATTGCCGAGGGACAGTCAAATGCATTGCTAACGATGGATCGCCCACAATATTGTAAACATGAAAATAGAATTCCTGTGCTTCTCCGGGTCCGTCGAGATTGGGAAACTCCTTCAATAATCCTTTTTGTCCTTCAATAACCGCCGGTGCCATTTCCAGCACATTATCATCAAACATGGCATCATACATATAGGCGTTGATGATATTATTAAATTTGGTGTTCGTATGCAAATCAGACGGTCCTACAACTGCAACTCCGCCTTTGGGATTTGACGGTGTTCCGGCACGAACCAAGGCTTCTCCTAGGCACGGATCCACATTATTTGCAAAGTCATTTGCATTACAGACAAAACTGGTAAAAACAGGGGTCATCCAACCATTGTTGAGTCCGGCCACATCGCTTACGTGAAATTCAGGATAATGCCAACCGTTGGCATCGCCCCAACCGCGATAATTCACAATCCCTACTCCGCTGTTAATATAATTTTGTATCATGGACGCACCCTGTTGCGTGGGTGGATAAAATACGGTATCAACAGATGTATATCCTTCTTCAAATAGTAAATCTCGAACCCAATAGGAAGTCCATTTTGGCGTGATGGGAATAGGTACAGTATTACTGTAATTCCCAGCCACAACCAAAGCTCTATCCAACCAATCCGGATTGAATGATAATGGATCTCGAGCATACTTAATCGTTTTACGAATCAACACAACCAATTCTGAAATAGAATCCACAGAAAAACGACCAATAAACACGTCCGGGTAAAAATCATCTCCCAGAAGATGTGTATATTTCTGGTCTGTCACATCATTATCCGGACCATAATAAAACGACGGCATAGCTGCCACACCATCCACATCACCGATGAGTAATACATATTCCAGCATGGGATCGGCAGATAACGTCGCGGCGATGGAATTCTTCACATCATCTGCAGTGGGACCTGTTTCGCTCAATGTTTTTACATATACGTAAAATCCCTGAGATTTTTTAAACGATACCAAATCATCTAAATATTGCTCCATATTATCAGGAGTAATGATCAAAAATGAACCACGTTGGGGGTTTAGCTGGCTCAAGGGTATATCGTAAGTTGAGGAAATAAAATTGCGGAAAGACATGGGAATCGGCCCATTTAAAATGGACGTGCGACCTTTACCCCGAAATGTGGGTTGGGCCGCAAAAAGAATAGTCAATGAAAGTAGTGTTATGGTTTTAAGAATACGCATTTGCGAATGAATTCCTTTTTGTTTCCTGATATGCGGATGAAATAGACGCCGGAACTTACCGGTGAACCACGCTGATTCAGCAAGTCAAATCGCCATGTTTGTCGTTGGGACGACAGATCCATCAGTCTTTCCCGGTACACCTCTTGTCCCAGTAAATTATATACGGTTATGTTTACCGGTTCCCTCCAATTTTCCAAGTCAATGGCAACCATTCCTGTGGATGGGTTTGGATAAGCCGTACTGGCTGAACCCAAATGGATGGGATTGAATCCTCCACCGGTTTGAATACTTACTTCCTCTTCATACCCAAAAAATAATCTCATACTCTCTACCAGCCAGCCTCGATACGCTACGGTTTGATCCCTACCAAACGTTAATTGAACTTTCACTGAATCAAATCCGGATGTATCATTCACCCAAACAAACTCTGTGTGTAGCTCTTCCCAGTCTTGATCTTTCCAAATTTTACTCGCTATTTTACCATTTATATTGACTATACTTACTTCGATAGAATCATAATCCCACTCCAATTCATATTGATGATTGATTTCAAGGACTATTCTGTTCGAACCACTTACATCAAGCCATGACGATTCTAATGTCCATATTTCTGACAATGAATCGTTATTAGCATACAGAAAACCGGAATTTGTGTTTAATGTTTCCTCATTAAAAATCCAATCACCTGAAACATCAGCCCACCAACTACTGTCAGTTATTTCTAAAATTGTCGGCGAAGCATCCGGAAATGTCGGATTTATTTCCATATTAGTGCTTACATTAATCGTCCTGATCCACGGCATAAAATCAAATGCTCCATCTTCAGACTGTAATACTGAAAGAGTCCAGAATCCTTCAGGGAGCTGCAGTATTTGGTTTGTAGTTTGCTCACCTAAAAAAACATCATTCGAATATCGAACAACCCAAGATCCATTTAAGTTGAAAGAAATATCAGACATTTCCTTCGAAGTCATTAAAACTTCCGTCTCATAAATCACACTGTTATTTGCAGTCGCTTGAATAACCGTTTCTTCATAGCCAAATTTTCTAAAATGAAGTGTATATGTACCCGGAACTAAAATACGTCGAAAACGGCCAAATTCGTCTGTTTTACGCGGTGATAAAACACCACTATCGTTTTCCTCAACAATAACGTCAACATCTTCCAATATATTACCGGTCTCATCTCTCACAATTCCCGTAATTTGAGCCGCATCTTCATTATATCCAATCGCACGATCCAAGAGATACAATTGTGCCGGCATTAGCCTGTCAATTGTATCCTCAATTAATGCACTGTCCGGTTGGAGATTGGCTGTGCCGCATTCGATTAAATACTGAAAACATCCTGTCGCTTTATAAAACCAAGCGTGGGCTTTTCCCCGTCGACTGGTTCCATATCTCGATAAATAATTTCCCACACCATCTTCTTTGACAATTTTTGCAGCAAGATTATCTCCAATATTTTTCATAATATCAATATCGGGAGGAAATTTTGAATTTTCCCAATTCCAAGATGTAAACACTTTTTCTGATAAACTACCTGAGCGTGAACTATGCCATGCAATTGAAAAAAGAAAATCATTATCTAAACCTAAATCCCGAATCGCCTGTACTTCACTCTCTGACCATGGTTCAGGACCTTTATAATAATCGTAATGTGCAGCATAATTTGATGGATCGAGCTCCATAAACCCATCTCCAAATATCCAATTGAAATCATAGTTTCGATTGAAGTCAACACCATCAATATCATTGCCAATTGCGGGATTATAGTCGAATATACCATTGGGATATGGACCCGCTGAACTAAAATCATGTTTATTCTTCCGATAACTCACATCGAGTCCGGCATGAACCACATTCAATCCTTCAGGGTTATATGTGGGTACAATCCAAATTTCCAGGTTCTGACGGAGAATATTCACATGCTGTGCATCAGCTGCTGGAGGATCTAATAAATATTTTATCAATTCAATAACCGCTTCTACGCCGAGGACTTCTTCAGCATGGCATTGACCAAGAAATAGAATTTTTCCTTCATCTTCCTTTATATATGCATTATCGGAAATTTTCACTGCTTTAATGGGTAAATTTTCGTGAGTGGAATAACCAATTGTTTCGAGATGATATATATTATCATATGCTTCGATTTGATCCAGAGAATCCAGCAGTGCTTCAATTTCAGGTAACGTGTGATAACGAGAATCCAATGCTTGAGCAAAAAGTAGATTGTTTAAAAAAAGAAAATGGATAAAATACTTTTTAAACATAAAGAAAATTACCCTTTATAATCACCGCCCCACCAGCCTGCGCTACGCCTCCGGATGGCAGGCGAGACCCCTCCTCATACGAGGAGGGGATTTTTGGTTCTTTAATCATTATATTCACATTATTAGGGGTGGTGGATAATTTTCAAAATAATAATACTTAATTATTTACTTTAAGTAAGTGAACTTACCGCTTGTTATATTATCATTTGACTTGACTGAATATAAATAGATTCCGCTGGGAAGTTCTTCTTGCAGTATGTTTTTTCCATTCCAAGAAATTTGGAATTTTCCGGCTCGAGTTGGCAACAATGTTTGCTGGTAAACGACTTGGCCTAAAACGTTATGAATTGTGAAAATAATCGGTTCAACTTCTGCAATTGAAATATCCAGCGCCACTCTGCCATTAAATGGATTAGGATATGCAGAGGAAACAGAAAATTCCCTTGGTATAACTTCATCATCAATGCCTACATTAATTACTTGAATACCCTGTACGTAAAGATTCTTTAAATCAGCTTTTCCGGAACTGCGCATATCCACCCAACTTAACAACCATATTTTATGATTTTCGATACCTTCTGTGATGGAAATTTGCTCTAATTGGGGCAATGATTGATTGTGATATTCACTGGCAACTGCAACACCATCATCCTGCAGTACTATTCCGTTTTCTGAAAGTATTTGAAGATAAATATCTAATCCTCCGGTTAATGTGGGATCTTCTATTGCAGAACCTCTTCCGTCTTCCCAGACAACAATAAAATGTCCATTTTCATTATAAGCTAGATCCGGGTTTCCTTGAAACGAATCTGCTTGACAAATTGCAATGTTGTCTGTAATTAAATCAAAATCGTCAAGAGCAACAAATCTGCCACTTACATCGGGTTCAACTCCATTTTCAAAATCTTCCCACACCACCAACGCATTCTCTTCTCCAACAGTTAATGAAATTTTGGATTGATCATTTGGCAATGAGGTAATTGCCACATTGGACGAGTGCATTAACGAACCATCCCAATTGATTATATTGCCGTAAATATCTTTTGAAAAATTGTGAATTTCTTCCCAGGCAGTTATTATTCCAGTATTCGTAGGTAGAATTTCTGATCTTGAATTTTCAGGATCGCCCGAATTATCCAAAACATAGCCCTCTGGTATTCCATTTATTGCCAAGGAACCATCTTCATTTATAATATTATATTTTAAAGAACCTGATCCCCACACATCTTCAACCCAAATAAATAGAATTTCCCCATCTGCTGTTACAAAAGCTGATTCTAAATAATTATCTAGCCAAGAACCATCTACTATTTTAACACCGCCTTCCTGTAATAAATTATTTCCATTAAAATCATATTTTTGAAAGAATATATCAAAGCCATCTCCTTCTCTAAAATCAGACCATATAATTCCAATACTTTCAGATAATTCTATTAAATAGGGGCTATTTTGTTCAGCAAGAAAATCATAAACTACAATTCCTGAATCTCCCCATAGCGGTGTTAAATTTTCATCAAACCCACTAATCCTTATTAATTTTTCACCACTTGAAACGTCAAAAACTGCTGAAAATACTTTACCACTACTGTGGAATAAACTCACGGGTTCTTGAAATATAGGCCAGATATATGCTTCATAATCTGTTAACTGCATCCCATTGACAAAATCAAAGTGAGGTTCATTGATATTAACAATATTGCCGTATAGTTTATTTCTTGATCTTGTATCAATCCAAGTAAGGACATTACCTGTTAATATATTCGAATTATAATTTGAAGATACGAAATTCACATCACCGTCAAGACCTTCCATAACCAGCAAACCGTTATCTTCAAATTGAACTACGCTACCGGCAGCTAATTGTGTGCGGAGATCAATACTTCCATTTTCCTGATCTGCAAATATCACATACGCTCCATAGGCACCATCATAAACAGATATGGGCATAGACTGATAACCATCGGCGTCAGAAATAATAATGGGAGTTGTGTTTGCCAGTGTACCGGCCGATTGAATTTCCTGATACATAATATCCACATTGGGATATGTTCCCTGCTCCCAGAAGATATGGGCACCTCCATAGGCATTTCCTACAAAACGAGCATTATGATCATCACCATCATTATCTAACTGAATTCCGTCGTCACTCCATGCACGAACACCGCCTTGGGTTATTTTTTGGTAATAATGATTTCCATTTGTTGTATCTGATCGAAAATCCGTCCACTGTACAAATACATCACCCATGCCATTTCGCTTGACTCGTGGACCTTTTTTATTGGAACTAAATGTGGAAATAACATGTGGATCTGAAAAAACCAATCCGTTACTGGTAAGAAAATTGAAATAAATATCCGAAGATTCCGCTCCGGACTGCCAAACGACAAAGGATGTATCGTTGGACATATACGTTGTCCGCGGTTTGGTTTCCAGTTCAGATGTAACTGCAATGGGCAATCCTTCATCTGCAAACACCTTGGACATATCTATATTAATTTTCTGTCCATATATATCATTTCCCGCACCGCTGCGCGTATCCGACCAAAGCAATGTGGCTTGACCACTGCCTGCGTATTCCAGACTTTTGGCGCCCTGATTGCCATTCATTTCTATAATCGAAACTCCTGTTCCCGGTGCAACGATATCATGGCTTGAAGATACGTGTGTTCCATAAATATCATCGTCGAGAAGATTACGTTTATCCTGCCATGCGACAAACACACCGCCTGAACTGTCTGTACACATATTAATCGTTAAATGACGACCATCAACACGTGCTAAAGATTCTCCGTCATCCACCATAAGTCTGTTGCCATTATTATCTATATGTTGAATAAAAATATCACCTTGATCATCAAAACGATAGTCTACCCAAGCAATGTACGCGCCGCCATTTCCGTCGGTGATGGCCACCGGATCTTCCTGTCTGCCAGGAAGGTCCGTGACTGCTACGCCATCCGTTCCCCACAGAAAATTCCCGCTGGAATTCACTTTTTGAGCAAAAATATTTCGAGAGCCGTTTCGGGTATCAGACCAGACAAAAATAGCCGATCCATTATCACCGTTGCAAACAGTCCGCTGCCATTCGATATGAACACCCTGGCGAATGGGAATGCCGTTGGCTTCCCAAAGTGTTTCCTGGCCCGAAAGGATTGTAATTAATAGTCCGGAAAAAATTATTTTATTCATTCAAATTCCTTTAATTATTTCAACGACAACAGGACAAAGTGGCCTGTTATATTTCTTTTATTCTTCAATTTCAAATATTTGTAACCCTTCTCTCGAAGCGGCGAAAAGGTAACCGTCTGAAAATTCACTATGATAAACATAACCAATGTCGTGGATACCGCGCTCGGCAATAATAGAATTCCCTTCAACAGATGGCAACTGATACAATGCAACACCATTACTGGCACAAGACAAGGCAATTTGAGACCCGTTAACAGCAACGTGGGTTACAAAAAGGTCTTTAGCAAATTGAGCTTTATATTGGAATTCTGCAGAAGGATCAATTTGCAAGAAATACGCTCCAGCTTCTTCACATGCAACAAACGTTGCCCAACCTTGTAACAATACTGCACGAGCATTTCCGTCTAAATCATAGTGGTAGTTTTGCGTAATAATACCATTATCATTCCGAAACACTTCAATACCCAACTGATCCAATGTTAATACAATTTCATCGCCTAATATATCAATGCCGTTTGGATTGCCCACACTGGCAATTTCCTCTCCGGATGTGTTAAACCATAAGCCGAAGCTGGAATCGAATTCAAACGTGCTTGTTTTTAATCCATCATCAAAATCAGCCGCGTAGCATGTGAAAGAATTTACGTTATTGGTTATTACACGGAATTCCTTGGTTTTTTCGCTGGAAAACTGTCCAACGACCGAAACGGTATCACCTTTAGATAAATCCAAATGAATAGGACGTTCGTTGCTTTCCAGAGCGAACAATTGCTGGATGCTCGGTTCATACTCCACTTGAGAAATTTCCTTACTTACACCCAGTTCTGATAGGGATTTTTTCCAAACAAGCGTGGGTGCTGTAATGGTGGAAATATCCCAGAGCTGAATTCCGGCTTGCCCCGCTGCTACGAAAACAGAATCACCGGAAATATATACATCCCGGCAATAGCCT
>JACKQG010007839.1_pt1 | contig 10605 bp, 6 predicted proteins | sample 8237621 | NCBI WGS metagenome assembly JACKQG01 (sample SAMN15677084, study PRJNA649215) | marine metagenome | biome: marine; feature: Black Sea; material: saline water; isolation source: suspended particulate matter (SPM) from the Black Sea western gyre | collected 2013-06-09/2013-06-10 | depth...
AACTACCCGCAGCACATCGACGGGGCGCTCGACTGCGTAGTGATGTTCGTGCCGGCCGAGTCGCTCTTCAGCGCCGCGCTCGAGGGCGACCCGGACCTGATCGTCTGGGCGGCCGAGCGCCGCATCACGCTGGCCACACCGACTTCACTGATTGCGTTGCTCAGCTCCGTGAAGGTGAGTTGGCAGTACCATTCGCAATCGGCAAACGCCCGCACCATCGCCGAGGCGGCGCAGGAGCTTTACAGCCGGCTCGGCACATTTATCGGGCATTTCAACAATATCCGCAAAGGCCTCGAGCGGGCGAATAAATCGTACAACGACGCCATCGGCAGCTACGAACGCTCCGTCAAGCCAAGCGGCGAGCGGGTCAACAAACTACAGACCGGTGAAACCGAGGGGAAGGAACTCCCCGCCGTTGAGCCGGTTGCGGAGGTTTTGCGCAGCCTCCCCGAGCCGGCGGAAGAAGAAACCAGCCAAGCCGAATCGGGCTGATTTCCAGCTTAAAAGAGGAACGAATCGTGTCAGAAAAAAGCCAAAAACAACGACACTGGATTTGGAAGTTGGTGCATATCATCACCCGAAGAGCGGATGCACAAAAAAACTTTGAGCATCGGTTGAAAGACAATGTCCGTGGAAAATATTATGTGGATTATCAGTGCTTGGACTGTGATCTTTGCAGGGAAACTTCGCCCAATAACTTTAAACGAAACGACGAACGTGGTGAGAGTTACATCTACAAACAACCTGAGACTCCGGAGGAAATAGAGCTGTGTAACGAAGCAATTGAGGGCTGTTGCGTGAAGGCAATTCGTGACGATGGCGATCGGTTTGATTGGGACACCATTCCGCCATACGACTGGGACGCAAACGGCACTTTGGCCGAAGAGCCGAAAAAAGAAGGTTGCTGTTGTAACAAAAAGACGCCGCCAGAAAATCCCGCCCCTTCAACCTGACCTTGGCCAAGACGCTCCCGCATTGTCGGCTCACGGCTCGCCGCTCGCTTCATCATGTTCCGGCACCGGCGGGAGGCCAAGCGCCATGAAGAACGGCACGACGAGGAAGGCGGCGCCGACCCAGAACGGCATCGAGCTGCCGAATTTCCAGTACAGCAGGCCACCCATTACCGGGCCGACGGCGCGGCTCAACGAACCCAGCGAACGGAACACGCCCAGCGACAGGCCCTGCCGGTCTGCCGGCGTGTAGCGCGACACAAGCGAGTTGAGCGACGGCATGGTCATCCCGCTGCCGGCCGTCATGAGGAGCAGCCCGCCGTACAGCATCGGCACGCTCGTGGTGTTGCCGATGATGAGAAAACCGGGCAGCGTGCTGCAAACCCCGAACAGCGCCGTCCGCCGCTCGCCCACGCGCCGGATGAGCTGCCGCGCGACGCCGCCCTGGAAAAAAATCAGCGACACGCCGATGAAGACAAACATCCACGCGATGTCATATGGCGTGAAGTCCAGCGTCTCGGTCGCGAAAAAGGTGATCGTGAACTCGACCGACGAGAAGGCGCACCAGTAGGCGAAGTACATGAGGTTGGTGTGCGCGACGCCCGGCAGGTGGATGCGCCGGAGCTGGGCGAACGGGTTGAAGCGGCGCTTGGCCAACGGCTGCCCGCGTTTTTCCGGCGGCAGACTCTCGGAGAGCCGGAATATAATCAGCGCCCAGTTCACGGCGGCGATGGCCAGCGCGATGACCGCCGGGCCGGAGAACGGGTGCAGCGCCAGCCCGGCGGTGGCGTTGCCCGGCTCGACCAGTTGCCAGCCATAGGCCAGCCCGCCGATGGCCGGGCCGAGGATGAAGCCGAGGCCAAGCGCGACGCCGATGAGGATCATCCCGGAGGCGCGGTCTTTGCCGGGGGTGATGTCGGCCGCGACGGCCGAGGCGGTGGAGATATTCCCGGCCATGATGCCGCCCAGCATGCGGCCCAGCACCAGCAGCGCAAAGCTCCCGGCAAATACCCAGATCAGGTTTGCCAGCACGATGCCGCCCAGCGTGAAAACGAGCGTGGGCCGGCGGCCGTGCCGGTCGGAGTAAGCCCCCCAGATCGGCGCGAAGACAAATTGCAGCACCCCGTACAGCGAGCCCAGCACGCCGCCGAACAGCGTCGCCACGGCGTTCTTGTCGCCGCCGGCGAACTGGCCGAGCCAGGCGACGAGCGAGCCAATCAGGCTCTCCTTTCCGTCTAGCTCAAGGTAATAATCGAGCATCGCCGGGAAGAGTGGGAAAATAATTGAGAACCCGACCACGTCGATGAACACAGTCAGGAACACGATGAACAGGGTGGGCTTCTTCATCCGGCAACAGTTGGGCGGCGTCGAAAGCGCGGGCCGCGGGCCGCGCAGTCTAGGGAAGCCCGTTCACAATACAACGCCTTTCCCCTTTGTTTCAGAATGAATAAAAAGCCGTTGCGTGGGGTTACCGACGGTCGTAGATTTCCCCAAACCGATGGGCGATGTGTCCAGGCAACTTTTTTTCTGCCTTCTTGCGTCAATGCAAGGGCTGGCGCTTGGCCAAGCGGCGACCGTCACGTTCGAGGCGGATGTGCGGCCCATTCTCAAGGCGCATTGTTTTCATTGCCACGGCGAAGACGGCTCGGCCAAGGGCGGGCTCGACGTGCGCCTGCGCAGCCTGCTGCTCAAGGGGGGTCAACACGGCCCCGTCATCGCGCCCGGCCAGGCGGAAAAAAGCCTGCTCTTCCAAAAGGTGCGCGACGGCGAAATGCCGAAGGAACAGGCCAAGCTGTCGACGGCCCAAATCGAGACACTCCGCCAATGGATCGAGCAGGGGGCCAAGACCGTGCGCCCCGAGCCGGACAGTCCCGACGAATGGATCACCGAGGAGGAGCGCCGCTACTGGGCCTTTCAGCCGATCCAAAACCCGCCCGTGCCCGGCGGCGCGGCCAACCCGGTCGACGCCTTCCTGCTTCGCAAACTCAACGCCAACGCGCTTGGCTTCTCACCGCCGGCCGGCAAGCGCGCGCTCATACGCCGCGCGACCTTCGACCTCACCGGCCTGCCGCCGACCCCGGCCGAGATCGCGGCCTTTCTCGCCGACGAGACCCCGCGGGCCTACGACCGGTTGATCGACCGGCTGCTGGCCTCGCCGCGTTATGGCGAGCGGTGGGGACGCCATTGGCTCGATGTCGCCGGCTACGCCGACTCGGAGGGCCACACCGAGCGTGACGCCGAGCGGGGCTGGGCCTGGCGCTACCGCGACTACGTCGTCCGCGCCTTCAACGACGACCTGCCATGGGACCGCTTCATCCGCGAGCAACTTGCCGGCGACGAGATGGTCCGGCCACCCTACGCCGACTTGGCACCGGATCAGGTCGACAAGCTCACCGCGACCGGTTTTCTGCGGATGGCACCGGACGGCACCGGCTCCGGCGCGAACAACGCCGAGGCGAAAAATCAGGTCATGGCCGAGACGCTCAAGATCGTCTCCACCTCGCTCATGGGCATGACCGTCGGCTGCGCGCAATGCCACGATCATCGTTACGACCCGATCCTGCAGTCGGACTACTACAAACTGCGCGCCGTTTTCGAGCCGGCGCTTGACCCGGCGAACTGGCGCACGCCGCAGGGCCGGCAGATCTCGCTCTTCACCGCCGCCGACCGCGAGCAGTGCGCCGCCATCGAGTCCGAGGCGAAGAAGCTCGACGCCGAGCGGCAGGCCAAGGTCGAATTCTTCATCGAACGCACGCTCGAATGGAAGCTGCGCCAGGCGCCGGAGGCGCTGCGAGAGCCGTTGCGCGCCGCCTACAACACGCCGGCCGCCAAGCGCACCGCCGAGCAGAAGGCGCTGCTGGACCGGCACCCGAGCGTGCGGCAGATCAGCCCCGGCTCGCTCTATCTCTACGACCGTGAGTTCAACGACGAGATCGCCAAGCTCAATGCCGAGCGCAAAAAGGTGGACGCCGGCAACGCCGCCGACAAGGCCGAGGCGCTGAAAAAAATCGACGGGCAGATCCGGTATTTCCGCGACAGCCTGACCAAGGCGCTGCTTGACACCATGGCCAAAAAGGCGGCCGACCTCCGCGCCACCAAGCCGGAGGAGCCGTTCATCCGCGCCCTCACCGAGCGGGCGGACAAGGCACCGGTTACGCAGGTGTTTTTCCGGGGCAACCACGACCAGCCCAAGGCCGCCGTCAAGCCGGCCGACTTGAGTGTGGTGGCGCTCCGCAACAACCCGATCCCGGAAGACGACGCTGCCCGGCCCTCGACCGGCCGCCGGCTGGCCTTGGCCCGGCGACTCACCGACGGCACGCACCCGCTCACGGCGCGCGTGCTGGTGAATCGGTTTTGGCTGCACCATTTCGACCGCGGCCTGGTGGACACGCCGGGCGACTTCGGCAAACTGGGCGAGCCGCCGAGCCACCCCGAACTGCTCGACTGGCTCGCGAGCGACTTCATGAAACACGGCTGGCGACTCAAGCGCCTGCACCGGCTCATCATGACCAGCCAGGCCTACCGGCAAGCCTCGCGCCGCTTGGCCAAGATCGACGAGATCGACCCCGACAACCGGCTGCTGGGCCGGATGAATGTCCGCCGGCTCGAGGCCGAGACGCTCCGCGACTCGATTCTCTTCGTCAGCGGCCAGTGGAACCCGCGCATGTTCGGCAAGCCGGTGCCGGTAATGGAGGACGAAGTCGGGCAATACATCATCGGCGTGAGCACCAACGACAGCGCCAACCGTCCGACCGGGAAAACTGTTTCCGTCGGCGCCGAGGCATTCCGCCGCAGCCTCTACGTGCAGGTGCGCCGTTCACGGGTGCTGTCGTTTTTCGACGCGTTCGACGCGCCGGCGATGGAGCCAAACTGCACCAAGCGCCCCACCTCCATCGTGGCTCCGCAGGCGCTGATGCTGATGAACAACGACTTTGTCCTCGCGCAAAGCCGCGCGATGGCCGGCCGTTTCCAGCGCTTGGCCAAGGGCCATCTTGACGCGCAGCTTGGCTTGGCCTGGGAAAGCGCGCTTGGCCAAGCGCCGGACGCCGGCGAACGGGCTCAGGCACGGGCGTTCGTAAAAAAACAGGTTGCCGTGTTCGAGGCTCAAAAGGAGAAGCAACCCGGGCTCGCCGCCCTGGCCAATTTCTGCCAGGCGCTGCTCAGTTCCAACGCCTTCATCTATGTCGATTGAGGATTCCCAGTTTCTGTCGAGCCGCCGGCATTTCCTGGCGCGCAACGCCATGGGCATTGGCGGGGTGGCGCTGGCCTGGCTGCTGCACGAACAGGGCCTGCTGGCCAAGCCAGTCAAGCCGGAGCTGGCGGGCCGGTCGCACACCCTGCTGCCCAAGCGCCCCCCCGGGCCGGCCCGTGCGCGGGCGATGATCTCCTTTTTCATGCAGGGCGGCCCGAGCCAGATGGACCTTTGCGACCCCAAGCCGATGCTCGATCGGTGGGCGGACAAGGATATCCCGGTCAAGATCAAATACGACGACGCAGCCGGGGCTAGCGCGCGGGTGATGCCGAGCCATTGGAAATTTAAGAGACACGGCCAAAGCGGGATGGATTTTTCGGAGCTGCTGCCCGGCTTCGGCGAGATCGCCGACGAACTGTGCCTCATCCGCAGCATGCACACCGGGGTCAACAACCACGGCCAGTCGATCCACGCGCTCAACAGCGGCCGCACCGTCGCCGGGCGGCCGTCGCTGGGCAGTTGGCTCACTTACGGTCTCGGCAGCGAAAACCAAAACCTGCCGGCCTACCTCGTGCTGCGCGATCCGGGCAGCCTGCCGGTCGAGGGAACGTGGAACTGGTCGGCCGGCTGGCTGCCGGGCCTCTATCAGGGCACCGTGGTCCGGGCACGCGAGCCGCGCATCCTGAACCTCGAGGCGCCGGCGAACCTGCGCGGCGGCGGCCAGCGCAACTACCTTGACTTCCTCGGCGCGCTCAACCGCAAGCACATCCGGGCGCGGCCGGGCGAGCTGGACCTCGAGGCGCGCATCGCTAGCTTCGAGCTGGCCGCCCGCATGCAGACCTCCGCGTCCGGCGCGATGGACATTTCCAACGAAAGCGCGGCGACCAAAAACCTGTACGGCATCGACGAGGCCGCGACGAGGGAGTTTGGCACGCGATGCCTCATCGCGCGGCGGCTTGTCGAGCGCGGGGTGCGCTTCGTGCACGTGCTGAGCGGAAACCAGTCGTGGGATCATCACCACGGCATCAAAAACTCGCTGCCCAAGGCGTGCCAAAAAATCGACCGCCCGATTGCCGGGCTGGTGAAGGACCTGAAGCGGCTCGGCCTGCTCGACAGCACCGTGGTGCATTGGGGCGGTGAGATGGGCCGGCTGCCGGTGGTGCAGAACGAACGCAACGCCGGGCGCGACCACAACACCTACGGCTTCAGCATGTGGCTGGCCGGGGGCGGCTTCCGGGCCGGCCACATCCACGGCGCGACCGACGAGTGGGGCCACCATGCCGTGCGGGATGTGGTGCACCATTACGACTACCACGCAACGCTGCTGCGCCTGTTCGGCCTGGATTCCAATGGGCTGGTTTTCAAGCGCAGCGGTCGTGAACAAAGCCTCACTGACGGCCAGCCGGCCCGGGTGGTGGAGGAGATTTTGGCATGAACGATCTTGGCGATTCCTTCGACCGTCGGCGATTCCTCGCGCGCAACGCGATGGGCATCGGCGGACTCGCGTTATCTTGGCTGCTTCAGCGAGACCGGCTTCGGGCGACCCCGAAGGCGGTGCCGCGTGCCCGGCGCTCGTTCGACCTCGCGCCGAAACGGCCGCACCACACGCCCCGGGCGCAGGCGATGATTTCGCTCTTCATGCACGGCGGGCCGAGCCACATGGATCTCACCGACCCCAAGCCGGAACTGACCCGGCTCGACGGCACGGATTACAGCGACGATGTGCATTACAGCTTCGCCAACGAGGCCAGCCGCAAGCTGTTTGGCAGCCCGTGGAAATTCAAAAAGCACGGCCAGTGCGGCATGGATTTGAGCGAACTGCTGCCGCACACGGCCGCGATTGCCGATGACCTCTGTATGATCCGAAGCATGCACACCGGGCACAACGGCCACGAGGTGTCCATCCGCTACATGAACGCCGGTGTTCCCGGCGTGACCGGCCGGCCGAGCCTCGGCGCCTGGCTGACCTACGGGCTGGGCAGCGGCAGCGACGAGCTGCCGGCCTACATGGTGCTCGCCGACCCGGGCGGACACCCGGTGGACGGCGTGCACAACTGGAGCAACGGCTTCCTGCCCAGCCTGTTCCAGGGCACCGTGCTGCGGGCGAAGGAGCCGCGCATCTTCAACCTCGACGCGCCGGCGCACCTCCAGGGTGAGGCCCAGCGCAATTACCTCGATTTCCTCGGGCAGCTCAACAGCGGCCACCTCGGGCGGCGGCCCGGCGAGCATTCGCTCGAGGCGCGCATCGCCAGCTACGAACTGGCGGCCCGCATGCAGACGGCGGCCAAGGAGGCGCTCGACATCGGCCGCGAAAGCGAGGCGACAAAAAAACTTTACGGCATCGACCAAAAGGAGACCCGCGAATACGGCACGCGCTGCCTGATCGCCCGGCGCTTGGTCGAGCGCGGCGTGCGCTTTGTGCAGTTGTTCCTCAACGGCCAGCCGTGGGACAACCACGAAAACCTCCACAACGCCCTTCCCGGCGTCTGCCGCCGCACTGACCAGCCGGCCGCCGCGCTGGTGACCGACCTCAAGCAGCGCGGGTTGCTCGACTCGACGGTGGTGCATTGGGGCGGCGAGATCGGGCGTCTGCCGGTGGTGCAGTCCCGCTCCCGGCCGGGGCGCGACCACAACGGCCAGGGCTTCAGCACCTGGCTGGCCGGCGGCGGCTTCCGGCCCGGCACAGTTTACGGTGAGACGGACGAGGTCGGCCACCGGGCCGTGGTCAACAAGGTCACGGCCAACGACTATCAAGCCACCCTGCTGCACCTGTTCGGCCTCGACCACAACGGGCTGGTTTACCACCAGGGCGCCCGCCGGCAAAAGCTCACCAACGACCGGCAAGCCCGTGTGGTTGCTGATATTTTGGCCTAGCCTTGGCCAAGCGCGCGGGCGTAGGCGGCCGTGAGCTGCTCGACCGATTTTTCCCAGTTCAGCTCCGAGCGGAACCTCGCTTGGCCAAGCTGGCCCATCCGCTCGCGGGAAGCCGGGTCGTCGAGCAAATCCGCGATCGCGTGCCCAAGCGCTTGGGCAGAGTTTTCGCCCACGTAACGCGCGGCGTCACCGGCGGAGAAGCGGCCCTCCTTCAGGTCGAACATCACCTGCGGCTTGGCGAAGGTCATGTACTCGAGCACTTTGTTCATCGTGCAGTGGTCGTTGTACGGGTTGATCGGATCACTCGACACGCCGAGGTCCATCGTCCGCAGGCCCGTGAACAAAAACTCGTTGGACACCCGGCCGGGCAGGTCGACAAATTCGCCCAGGCCAAGCTCATCGCGGAGCGCGACCAAGTTGTCGTGTTCCGGGCCGGAGCCCATCAGCAAAAACTGGATGTCGTCCCGACCCTGTTCCCGCACCAAATAGTCCGCCGCCTCGATGATGTAGCGCACGCCGTCGGCGTTGCCCATCACGCCGACGTAGCCGACGAGATGTTTGCGTCCCTTTTTTAGCGAGGCATCCGGCTCGACGCTCGTGTCGGCGATCTTCGGCGCGGTGCGAACGACGAACACATCGTCCGGCGCTTGGCCGCCGCGGCCGATGGCGATGTCGCGCACCGACTCGTTCGTGGCGATCACCACGTCGGCGAAAAAGTGCGTGATCCATTCCGCCGCGCGCACGGCCCAGTACAGCAACCCGCGCCGGCCGAACTTCGCCTCGAACATCTCCGGGCAGACGTCGTGCACGTCGTAAATGATCCGCTTGCCAGCGAGCTTGTACGGCGCGGCGACAAGGAACAGCAGATCGGGCGGGTTGCAGAGATGGACGACGTCAAAGCGATGCCGCCGCCAAGCCTTCCACAGCAGCCGGAACTCCCCCCACAGCGCCGAGCTGTATTCGCGCAAAAAACCGCCGACCGCGCCGGCCTCCTCGCTGATCCAATGCCGGTAAACCTGAATGCCGTCGATGACTTCCTCCGGCTCGGTGAACCCGCGCATTTGCGGGCAGATGACGACTACCTCATAGCCGGCGTCGCGCAGTGCGCACGATTCCTGCCAGACGCGGCGGTCAAGCGGCACCGGAAGGTTCTCGACGATAATGCAGACGCAGGGCTTCTGTTCGCTCACCAGCAAAATCCTTCGTAACGGGCCGGCAGGGCGCGCAGCTCCGGCCAGCCGTTGACGTCGAGCAGTGTGTGATCGGCCGTGATCAGTGGCCGAAGCGCCTCGAGGTCCACGCACGTTTGCGCCGCGATCACGAGGCCCGCCTGGCCAAGCGCGGTGGCGAGGTCATCGGTCAGCAGCGAGGCCAAGTGCGGCATTTTTTCGTCGATCACCCGTTTGTTGGTGCCGATGAGCTTGGCCAGGTTCAGTTGCGGATCGTAAATGCTCAGCTCGAATCCGCGCCCGATCAGGTGTTGCGCGACCTCGACCATCGGGCTTTCGCGCAGGTCGTCCGTGTCGCTTTTGAACGACAGCCCGAGCAGCGTCACCCTGCCCTTGGCCAAGCGCTTGGTTTGCTCGATGAGCTTGGCCAAGTGCGCCTCGTTGCTGGGCAGCAGACTGTCAAGCAACGGCAACTCCACGCCGCCGCGCCGGCCTTCATGCGCCAACGCGCGGACGTCTTTCGGCAGGCAGGAGCCGCCGAACGGGTTGCCGGGGCGCAGGTAGTACGGCGATAAATTGAGGCGCGTATCTTGGCAGAGCAACCGCATCACCGACCGCGAATCGACGCCAAGACTTTTGCCAATGCGGCCGATTTCGTTGGCAAAGGTCACCTTCGTCGCGTGAAACGCGTTGCAGGCGTACTTGACCATCTCGGCGCTGGGCCAGTTTTCCGACGGGGCATCCGCGCCGAAAAGCGGCCCCAACTCTGCGGGGAACGCCGAGCCGTCGCGCGTGCCGACGACGGCCAGCGACGGGTTGTCGAAGTCGGCCACCGCAGTGCCTTCGCGCAAAAATTCCGGGTAAAAAAACAGGCGCAGTTTCCCCGACTCGAGCAGGTCAGTGAGCAGCTCGTCGGCGATTTTTTGGGTGCTGCCGGGGAGCATCGTGCTGCGCAGGACGAGGTCGTGCGACTTGCCGGAGGCACGGACCGCGTCGGCGATCTGCCCGATGACCTGCCGGACGTATTGCAGGTTGAGCTCGCCGCTTTCGGCCGACGGCGTGCCGACGCAGACGAGCGACACACCGGTCGCGGAGACGGCGTCGTCGTGATTTTGCGTGGCAGAGAGCAGGCCGTTTTTCGCCGCCGCGGCGAGCAGATCGCCCAGCCCCGGCTCGACGATGGGCGACACGCCGGCGGCGAGGGACTCGACTTTTTCGGCCTGCACATCGACACCGACGACGGGGTGCCCCTCCTTGGTGAGACACCCGGCGGTGACCGCGCCAACATAGCCAAGACCGAAAATGGAAACCTTCATTTCAGGCGCGGCAGACTAGGTTTCACCCGCGCGGAACGCAAGGCCAAGACCTTGGTTGTTAAAAAAGGGGTATCTTTCCCTCGCGTTTGCGGTGGATGTTTCCG